>Ga0302179_10000571_pt1 | contig 24126 bp, 18 predicted proteins | sample I_Palsa_E3_1_FD_198788 | JGI IMG/M metagenome (GOLD analysis project Ga0302179, IMG submission 198788) | Peat permafrost microbial communities from Stordalen Mire near Abisko, Sweden - I_Palsa_E3_1 | ecosystem: Environmental > Terrestrial > Soil > Palsa > Peat permafrost | place: Sweden...
GCAATCGCTTCCTCGGATTTTTCGAACGGCGGAAACTCCACGCCCCACAAATCCACGGCATCGTCAACGCATTCGATTCCGTAAAGGAAATATTCGCCCCGCCGGCCGAACTGCCCGATCACCCTCGCCATGCCCGTGCGATGCGATTCATGCTTCGCCGTGCGTCGCACCTGCAGCACCTGATCGGCCCTGAACACGTGGTTCGCCACAATCACGGCCCCATGCCGGTTGATCAGTAGTGTGTGCGCGGGCTCGACAAACGGTTTCCCATCCCGGTCCGTGCCCGTTACTTCCAGCAGAAGCGTCAAACAAACGCGGTCGCTCCGCCTAATCCCTGTTGCAGGCACTCGTCCCTCCAACTCCTAACGCAATCGAGCCTAGCACATCGCCCCCAACACGCCCTTCGAATGTCCGCCGCTGTTCCTACGCCGAAATACCCTCCGCCCGCGATAGACCCGAAGCCTGCGAGGAACACGATTGATTAACCCCAATTGATTAACAGAAGCGCTGAAATCGGCTTGGCGCGGGAATGAATGCTGGAAGAAAGTCTTGACCGGTCTATGAGTTCTAGTCCTGTACCAGGAACTACCAAAGCACCGTACCACGTTTGTACCGTGGGGTAGTGGCTCGAGCCCGGCCTCCGCGAGATTCTTTAACTATCGCGCAGCCAAACCAAGGACCACGTTTTTCGGACGACCCTGGGGAAACTGCCACGGCGGACGCCCTGCGCGCTGGAGGCAGTATGCAACGCTATATTCTCGCTGTTCTCGTCACCGCAACCATCCTGATGTTTTCAGTCGCAGCGCCGGCCAATGCGCAGGAAGTTAATCCTTGCAATAATAGCCAGACGCTCGCGGTGAGATGTTTCGTGAGGAACGCTATCGCCACGAAAATCCTGACCGTGCCATCGGGAATGAGCGCGACGAACTATAGCAATTATGCCGTCTCCGTGTTCTACATCACTCAGGACACGAACTTGTCGGTGATTTTGCTTGGCACGACAACGGCAATTGCCGATGCAATGCCCGCGAAGAATGCCGATGGCACAGCTAACGAAACCGCCCAAACCAACGCCATCAATTCAATCATCAACTCCGAATCGCTAACGGGCCTCATCACACTACCGTCGCAAACCACCGAAGCTCAGGTCGAGTTGTTTGCGCAGCAAACCGTAACCAACCTCACTGGATTCACCGGAGTATCGCTTTCGCCCGGCGCCGTCCTCCGGCTGATTGATTCCTACATCATTACCGCGACCAGCTCGACCGGCGCGATCAACTGGACGACCGTGGATGCAAGCCTTACAACCGCGGTAAAAAACCTCATCGGAAGCAGCATGCTCAAATTGCCCTCGGGCGTCACGCAAGCCCAATTCACCACGTTCGTCGAGGACGTCGCACATGCGATCGCCACGTACAAGTCAGCCACCGGGCGGAAATCTCTATAGCGGCTTACAGAATTGATCTGACCACACCACCGTCCGCGCGTAGCGCTGCTCCATTCGTCGCCGAGGACACCGGACTGCACACGAATGCAACCAGCGCCGCGACTTCATCCGTCGTCGCAAAGCGTTGCAGCAGAGAACTCGGACGCGCGTCGCGGAAGAATTCCCGCTCGACAGTCGCCACATCGGTTTTCTTTTCCGCGGCGATTTCGCGCACGAACGCACCTGCGCCTTCCGATGCGGTCGGCCCAGCCAAAATCGAATTGACGGTTACTCGCGTTCCCTTCGTGGTTTCCGCAAGTCCTCTCGCAACGGCCAGCTGCGCGGTCTTCGTCATTCCGTAATGAATCATCTCGGCCGGGATTTGCACCGCACTCTCGCTCGATATGAAAACGATCCGCCCCCAATCTCGCTTCATCATTCCCGGCAAATAGTGCCGGCTAAGCCGCACGCCGCTCATCACGTTCACTTCGAATATGCGCAGCCATTCGGCGTCGCTGATCTTATCGAATGGCACCACTCCGAAAATCCCGACGTTATTAACAAGGATGTCCACATCGGGAAATTTGCCGATCGCGCGCTGCACGCCATCCGCCGTACCGAGATCGGCGGCGACGCCTTCCAGCTTGCCGGGCGCGCCCACGTCTGTCAGTTTCTTCAAGGCTTCGGCCACTCTCGCTTCAGTCCGCCCATTGACGATCACCGACGCGCCCTCTTTCGCCAACGCCTCCGCAATGGCGAAGCCAATCCCCGCCGTGCTTCCGGATACGAATGCCCGCTTGCCTTCGAGTTTGAGATCCATGCAAATTTGATGCTCGACCGCGTCTCTCTGATTCACGGATGCGACTGGGTGTCGGAGCTTCGGCTCCGACAACATGGGCCAAATATCTCGGCGCATTAGCCTCTGAGGCTCACGCCGTTATTTTCTGCTGCTGTTATTTGTAGATGTTGCCGACCCGATGCGCATCGTAGGTAATCGCGGAAAACTTAGCGACCGCGCCAGCCCCCGCCGGCGACTGCGATTCGAAGCCGGCGCGAATGGGAATATCCGTATCGAGGCTAAAGGTTCGGAGGATTTGCCAATCTTTTCCGTCTTCGGCGAAATAGAAAATATATGTGCTGCCGCTTTTCGCGACGCGCAGATAGACGGAATCTCCTGCCACATGCACGGAATTGCAGTCGTCGGAGAGTCCGCGAGTCACTACGGTGACGAGTGTGGGTTTTCCGTCCGGCGAGAATTCGAAAGAAAGCTTTGCCCAGTGATGATCGTCGCCCCAGAGCATCAGTGCTCCCGCGTCCCACTTCGTGGCGAAGTTAACCGTCACTCGCGTGCTGAGAACGTAATCGGCGCTTGGCGTGAACAGCAGGATTGGAGCAGTGTTGGCCACTGTGCCGTCAAAAGGATCGACGAACCAATCCGACTTCGCGTTCGACGAGATGGTGAGCACTTTCTTGTCGTCGATGTGCCAGTCGCCTGGTTTGTTCTGCCAGCTCAGTGTTTCCGGCAGACCTGCAATCGAAGGCGCTGTCTGTCCAAAGGTGGGCGTCGAAGTGAGCCACAGAAAAAATCCGGAAAAAATAAAATATCTCACCATGCGTGCCATGTTTTTTCTCCTTCCGAAGCGGGGCATGGTGCAGAGTCAACATCAATCGCCGGAACAAGTCAACGAGGCGGCGCGCCGCGGCGAATGAAAACCGAGCGCGGCTTGCGCGGTGCGTATGAACGTGGCAAAATTCTTTCACCACGTCCGCGGCGACTCCTTCGAAATTTCATTGCTTCCGCGCCGTGCGCGAACAACCGCTGGCGATATCGTCTAAGGGTTAGGACACGGCCCTCTCAAGGCCGGAATCGGGGTTCGAATCCCCGTATCGCTACCAAACTCCAAAAGGCTAGCGGCAAATTTCCCAATAAAACTGAGGAATCCGCGACGGGCGCGGGAATTGTTACCGCCTTCTCCTCGCGAAGTGCCGGCAGACTTAGAATACGTATCCGGCTGAGTCTCGCGTCAGCTCTTCTTCGCCTTCGCAGGCGAAGCCAGTGCGACGGCCGCCTCGCTGGTGAGCAGCAGGAAAGTAAACGTCTCCTGCAGATAAAGGCGGACAGCGGCATCGGTGTGGCTAAGATAGCCAATGGAGACATCCTGGCCGATGTGCAGGTCGAAATCGCCGCCACGCGTGGTCAGCACAAACGCGCCGGCAATGGCAGGTGCCCAAATGATCTGATCTTTGACGAGCCGCTTCACGTGTTCCAGCACCGGGTATCCATGGTCGCTGGTTTCGGCGAGAGCGGTATAGGCGTCGGCGCCGAGCAGCACTGCGTACGGGCCGTTGACGCCGACCAAACGCAATTGGCTCAACCCTTGCGCAATGGCTTCCGGGTACTCGCGCACATCGGCCGGGAGCGTCTTGATCGGATTGCTGGTCCCCTTTCGGATGCCCCCAATGCCGGCAGCGGCATACCCCTCGAAAATGGCGCCGTCCTCGGCAAACGCGATCTGTCGCGCGGCATCCTTCGCTGGTTGCCAGTCCGAATCGTTTGCGCCGCGCTCGACGTCGTCGATCTCCTGGCGAACCAGCTCGAACGAAACACGTAACTCGACCAGTGCCTTCACCTCGCGCTGCCTGGCGAGGATGCCGTCCTTCGATGCCGCGAGTGTCCGCAGGTGGCCGGTGCCGACGGCGGAGAGATCTGTCCCCTCTGGCCCCCGCACGTCCACGACGCGCCGTCCGGCGAGGTAGCGCTTGAACGTGCGCGATGTCTCTTCTTCAATCTGCGCCCATGCCGCATCGGAAATGGGGGCCAGCTCGCGATGCAAATTATTCATTGGGGATATCTCCCTTGAGGGAGCCGATACCGAGCGACCCCTCGTTTCCTGTCGCCGCGGATTGAGAAGTTTCAACCGCAGCCGGAGCGGCCGAGAGCGACCCATCCGCGGGCTCCTCGTCGCTAACGTCCTCCAGAAATGTCGCGGACGGCACGAAGAACAAGTTTCCTGTCACGGCGCGGCTGAAATCGAGCAGCCGGTCGTAGTTGCCGGGCGGCCGACCGACGAACATATTCTCGAGCATGAGCTCGGTCGTGCTCGGCGAACGGCTGTAGCCGATGAAATACGTTCCAAATTCGCCTTGCGTGGGCCGGCCGAATGGCATGTTGTCGCGCAGGATTTTGATCTCTTTTCCGTCCTCGACAATAGTAGTGAGTGAGCTGTGCGATGAGCTTGGTTTGACGGAAGCGTCCAATTCGATATCGGAGAACTTTTTGCGGCCGATGATTCGTTCCTGTGCCTCGGTGGACAGCGCATCCCATCCCGCGAGATCGTGCAGATATTTCTGCACGATCACATAGCTGCCCCCGGCGAACGCGGCGTCTTCCCCGCCGACGAGCACGGCATCGATCGCTTCCTGGCCTCTCGGATTCTCCGTCCCGTCAACGAAACCGATGAGATCGCGGTCGTCGAAATAGCGAAAGCCATGCACTTCGTCCGCAGGCGTCACTGCATCACCGATGCGCGCCATGATTTGCGTCGCCAGCTCGAAGCACAAATCCATTCGCTTCGCGCGAATGTGAAACAGCAAGTCGCCCGGCGTGGAAACAGCGTGGCGCCCTCCCGAACGAATCTCCCGGAACGGATGCAGCATCGCTGGCCGCGGCGGACCAAATAGCCGGTCCCACGCCTCGGATCCTATGCCCATGATGCAGGAAAGCGCGGCTTCGAGATCGCGCATCTCCACCGCCCGAAGTATCGCGCTGAGGTCTCCGCAGAATGACCGCACGGTTGTGCGGCTCTCGGAGCCCGGCTTTAGAGTCACGACCAGGAATATTGCCGCACGAGTGAGCAGTGCGGCCACCGGCTGCGCGAGAGCACGCACGCCCTCTGCCGCATTGCCTGCGCTTTTCTGGTCGGGCTTCATCGGATGTCATCCTGCTGGCGAGGCGCTTGGAATCTCGATCCTCAAAACACCGCGCTCGCCTCGCGTCCGAATGTTAAGCGCGGAATCTTACCATCGCGTATCGGCGTACTCCACAACGGCGTAGTTCAGGCAGGATGGATTCCGTCACGCCTTCGAAGGCGCGCTTCGTCGTTCAATCCATATTCTCGAAACCCAATTTCACCTTTGCAGAAAACAGCAGCAGCGGAGTCATGCACCGGGTTTCCGTCGGAGTGCAATGTTCACTGGCTAGTGCTGCCAGCCTCCACCGAGTGCCCTGTAAAGTTGCACGAGGCTCTGGCACTCCGTCCCGCGCGCCTGCGCCAGCGTGAGTTGAGCGGCGAAGAGCGACCGTTGGCCGTCCAATACCTCGAGATAAGTGGTGGTTCCTCCCTTGTAACGCATGTCCGACAGGCGGACGGATTCCTGCAAGTCCTTGACGGTATCCTCCTGCCGCACCCGCACCTGATGGAATTTCTGATAGCCGATCAGCGCGTCGGATACATCCCCGAACGCTCTCTGTATGGATTGCCGGTAAGCGATCAGCGCCTGTTGATGCTGCGACTCCGACAATCGTAGATTTCCACGAAGAGCTCCTCCAGTAAAAATGGGCTGGCTCACCTGCGCGCCGTAAGACCAAATTCCTTGTTGCGAGCTTATCAGGCTGGAGAATGTGCCGCTCCGTCCGAATGCGCCGCCGCCGGCGCCGGTCAGCGCGATCTGCGGAAAGAACTGCGCCTTGGCAACTCCGATTTCAGCGTTCGCGGCGACCAAGTTTTGCTCGGCCTCGCGAATGTCGGGCCGGCGTTCGATGAGCGACGACGGCAAGCCCGGAGGCACTTCGGGCGGAAGCAACTGCTCGGCCAGCGGCCGTGAACGTGCCACACCCTGAGGATAGTTGCCGAGGAGAATGCTAATCGCATCTTCTTCCTGCGCGATCTGTCGTTCCAAGTCGGGAATCTGAACGTTCGCCGAATCGAGAACTTGCTGCGCCTGCAAAACGTCAAGCTTAGTCGCCACTCCATGGTCGAGGCGAAGATTCGTGAGCTTCACCGAATCTTCCTGTGTGCTTACAGTGTCGCGCGTGATTTGCAGTTCGAGATCAAGCTGCAGGAGCGCAAAATAGGCGCTCGCCACGTCGCTCACCAGCGTCAAGGTGACTGTGTGCTGCGCATCCTCGGTGGCCAGAAGTTGAGCGCGCGCCGCTTCTGTCTCTCTTCGCAACTTGCCGAAGAAGTCGAGCTGAAACGACGCGTCTGCCGCAAGCAGCAGTAAATTTGATTTCAGCGGGAAAAATTGCTCTTTGCCACCCGCGAAATTCCCGTCTATTCCTGCCTGCGGAAAAAGACTCGAGCGCGTTATCGCCACTTGAGCGCGCGCAGCGTTGATGCGTTCCGTCGCAAGTTGCAAGTCGTAGTTTTGCTTTAGCGCTGTGCCGATGAGTTCCTGTAATTGCGGGTCCTGGAAAACTTGCCACCAGGAAAGATCAGCATAGGATGCTGCCTGAGTCTGGACCTCCGGGTTTTCCCTCAGATCGCGGTACGCCGTCGGAGTCGGAACATCAGGCCGATGGTAGTTTGGCCCGACCGCGCACCCCGCGACTAAAGCCGAGATCATCATGGCCGCCATGAATGGTGTCAGTTTTTTCATGGGCTGCCGCACCTTACTTCCTTCGCCGTTCTCGCGGGCGGCCATCTCAATCACCCTCCGCCGGAGCTGGCGTCGCCGGCAACGCTCCGGGAGCCCGCTCTTTCCCGGCACCCGACCATTTCTCCACCAGATAGAAAATCGCGGGCACGAAGAAAATTCCGATCAGGCTGGCGGCCAGCATCCCGCCGATCACAGTAGTCCCCATAATTTGGCGGGCAACCGATCCGGCGCCGGACGCCGTCCATAGCGGCACGCAGCCGAGAATAAACGCGAAAGACGTCATCAAAATCGGCCTCAGGCGAAGCCTCGCTCCTGCGAGCGCGGCATCCGCCAGAGGTTTTCCGTTCTCGTACTCATCTTTCGCGAACTCGACGATCAAAATCGCGTTCTTGGCCGCCAAACCGATGAGCATGACCAGTCCGATTTGCGAATAGATATCGGTCTCGATCTGGACCAGGTAGGGAGGATAGAAAACACTGAGCAGTACGCGGCGCAGCAAAAGCATTCCGAACGCTCCGAAAATCGCCACGGGCGTGCTCAGCAGCACGCTGAACGGCAGCGTCCAGCTTTCGTACAATGCCGCTAGAATCAGGAAGACGAATAGCAGCGAAAGTCCGAAGATCACCGACGGGGGCACTCCCTCCCGCGCTTTCTGCTCTTGAAAAGATATGCCCGAGTAGTCGAAGCCCATCTCGCGCGGCATCGTCTGTTTAAAAACGTCTTCGAGTGCCGCCGTGGCCTGGTCCGCGCTGTAGCCCGGCGCTGCGCTGCCGTTGATTTGCGCCGAACGGTATTCGTTGAAGCGCAAGGTGAATTCCGGTCCGAGGCGCGACTCGATCGAGGTAAGTGTGGAGAGGGGAACACTCTCTCCCTTGTTGTTACGAACATAAAATTGTCCGACGTTTTCCGCTTTGGCTCGGTCTTCGCTTTCCGCTTCGATATAGACCTGCCACTGGCGGCCAAAGCGATTGAAATAGTTGATGAAGTAGCCACCCATGAACGCTTGGATCGTCTTGTAGACATCGTTGAGGGCGACGCCTTGTTTCAGCACTTTGTCGCGGTCCACATGGACGAATTGTTGCGGGACGCTCGCCAAAAAAGTGGTGCTGAGGCTGGCGATTTCCGGCCGCTTTCGAGCCGCATCAAGAAAAATGCCCAGGTTTTTTGCGAGAAACTGCAGATCGCTGCCCGATCGGTCTTCGAGGATCATCGTGAATCCGCCCGCAGTGCCGACACCTGGAATCGCGGGCGGCGAAAAACCGAAGGCAACTGCTGCGGGCAACTTGCTCAACTGCTGGTTCAGATGTGCCTTGAGCGTTTGAAATTGCTGCGCTCTTGTCGTGCGTTCATCCCAAGGCTTAAATGTCACAAAAAAAGTCGAGTTGTAACTGGTGCGGACAAAACTCAGCAAACTGAAGCCGACGAAGCACGTAACGTGTTCGACTCCGGGCGTATTTATCAGGATTTTTTCCACATCTGCTGTGACAGCAGTTGTGCGTTCCAGTGAAGCCCCATTTGGCAGTTGCACATTCACGTACGCGTAACCTTGGTCTTCGTCCGGCAGAAAGCTCGACGGGATTCGGTTGGCAAAAAACCCCGCCGCCACGCAAAAGATCGCAAGTAACGCGACCACCACGACGGTCTTTCGGATCAATACTGCGCTCCAACGCACATAGCCCTCAGTGGCTCGCTCAAAGACGCGATTAAACCAATCAAAAAATCTCCTCAACAGTCCCCGGCTCGGTTCCTTCGGCCGAAGCAGAAGCGCCGCAAGCGCCGGGCTGAGCGTGAGCGCATTGAACGCGGAAAGCAGAACGGAAATCGCGATCGTCACCGCGAATTGCTGGTAGAGCTTGCCGGTGATTCCGGGGATGAAAGCTGTTGGCACAAACACAGCGGAGAGAACAAGCGCGATGCCCACAACGGGACCGGAGAGTTCTTCCATTGCTTTTAACGCCGCGTTCTTCGGCGTCATTCCTTCCTCGATATGCCGTTCCACGCCTTCGACCACGACGATGGCGTCGTCCACCACTAGACCGATCGCCAGCACCAAACCAAAAAGAGAAAGCGTGTTGATGGAAAAACCGAACACCGGGAAGAGTATGAACGTGCCTATAAGCGAGACCGGCACGGCAAGGAGCGGAATCAGCGTGGCGCGCCAGCCCTGCAAGAAGATGTACACCACAAGGATCACAAGCGCGAGAGCAATCAAGAGTGTTACGACGATTTCCTTTATTCCTTCTGTCACCGCGCGTGTCGTATCCAGTGCCACGTCGAAATCCAGGTCCTCCGGAAAACGCTCCTTCATTTGCGCCATGAGTTTTTTCACGCCCTTGGCTGCATCCACCGCGTTCGAACCGGGCAGTTGGTAAGTGGCAATGACGGCGCTCGGCTTTCCATTAAATCGTCCAGCCACGCTATAGTCCTGCGCGCCAAGCTCGATTCGAGCGACATCGCGGACACGGACGATTCCTCCGTCGGGCGTTTCGCGGACGACGATCTGCCCGAATTCTTCTGGAGACGTAAGGCGGCCTTGCGCGAGAACCGAATAGGTAAATTCTGTGCCCTTAGGCGCCGGTTCGCCCCCAGCCTTTCCCGCTGGATTGACGGTGTTCTGTGCTTGAATCGCGCTGACGATTTCCGGGACGGTGATGCCCAGCTTTGCCAGTTGGTCGGGCTTTACCCACAATCGCATCGCGTATTGGCCCGAGCCGAATACCTGAACGTTGCCGATGCCCGGCGAACGCAGAATGGGATCCGCAAGATTGATGTACGCATAGTTCGCCAAAAACTTGGCGTCGTACGTTCCGTGCGGAGAGTACACCGCGATTAGCATGAGAGGAGCGGTTACCGACTTTCGAACGAGGACTCCATAATTGGTGACGTCGGCGGGAAGTTGGGACGCAGCGAGCGTCTCGCGGCTTTGCGCCAGGATGTAATCAGTGTTCGGGTCGGTCTTAGGGTCGAAGTCAACAATTAAGCTGGTGGTCGAGTTGCCGGTCGCATTCAGCGAGTACATGTAGTTCATGTTGTCCACGCCGTTCATCTGTTGCTCGATGGGAGTGGCAACCGCTTGCTCGAGGGTTTGCGCGTCCGCGCCGACGTAGGTGGCCACGATTTGAATCTCGGGCGGGGCGATGTTCGGAAACTGGGCGACGGGCAGACTCAGTATGGTGATGCCGCCAACAATCACCAGGACGATGGAAATCACCATGGCCACGATGGGCCGGTTAATAAAGAATTTTGACATGGGATTACCTTCCTTGAGTTACCGCGGCAAATGGCTTGGGGTTTACCTGCATGCCGGGACGCACTTTCTGTATGCCCTCAGCAACAACGCGTTCACCTCGCTTCAGCCCATCCGCAATAATCCATTGGTTGGCAACGCGGTCCCCCACAGTGACCGTTCGAATGCTCACTTTGTTCTCGCCATCCACCACTGCCACTTGATAGCCGCCTTGTAGCTCGGAGACCGCGCGCTGAGGAACGAGTAGCGCGTCCTGCTGGATTCGAATGGCCGCACGAACTTTGCCGTATCCTCCGGGTCGCAAAATGTTTCCAGGATTCGGGAATAGTCCTGCGATCCGAATTGCCCCCGTGCTCTCATTTACCTGGCGATCCGCGAAGTAAAACGTACCTGTATTCGGATAGATCGAGCCGTCGGCTAAAATCAGTTCGAGGCGCAGATTTTTATCAGCCGCTTCCCGTGTAGTTTCTGTCGGGTACCGTTTTCTCCACGCGAGATACTGCGGCTCGCTGACGGTGAAATAGACTTTGATCGGATCGACCGTGGACACGGACGTCACAGGCCCGCTGCTTGGATTGACCAGAGCGCCCACTTGAAGTTGAGCCTGCCCGGCGATGCCATCGATGGGCGAAACGAGCCGCGTAAAATCCAGATTAATCCTGGCAGTTTCAACGGCTGCCTCAGCGGTCTGGATTTGTGCCGCGGCCGTGGCCACCGTTGCCTTGGCCGCCAGATTATTCTGAATAGCGTTGTCTAGATCCTGTTGGCTGGCGGCTTGCTCTTTCGCCAGAGGAGTGTAGCGGTTGACGTCCAGCTCGGTTCTGCGTTGAACCGCTTCAGCATTTGCGAGCTGCGCCGTCGCTTGTGCCAGTTGGCCTTTCGCTTGATCGAGCGCCGCCTGAAAAGGACGCGGGTCAATCTCAAAGAGCAGCTGCCCCTTTTTGACGAATGCGCCTTCCTGATAGCCCTGTCGCACCAGGTAACCCGAGACCTGCGCCCTCACGTCGGCATTCGTGAATCCGTCGAGCGTGCCGATCCACTCGCCATAAATCGGAATATCCTTCTGCTCAACCTGCACGACGTCGACGTCCGGCGAACCGCCCGGCTGCGCTCCCGATACGTGCTTTGGGCGCATCGCTCCAATGACGAGACCGACGGCGACCAAACAAACCGCTCCGCCAATCCAGAATTTGTATTTCCAAAGCGTGTTCATCTTCTCCCCCGGCAGCGTGCCCTCACGCCAAACTCGATATGTTGGGTTCCCGTGCGCGAATCATCTGGTCTTCCAGGGCTTCAGAACTGAGGCGCCAACGGTGAATTAAAACTCCTGGCTGTCCCGCGCCGCAATCCTTGTAGCACATTTAGATGCCGTTTTTAATCCCAGCCATTTTCATTCGGCCTTAGATGCTCCGTGCGAACCCTCGGACCCATTCTTTTGGCGATCCACATCAGCTACGCGCAGAACGAGCGGTTAGCTCTTTACGGACGATAGGCGCGACGCGGGTTCCCAGGATCTCGATGGCTCGCAACATCTTCTGATGCGGAAGCGTCGAGACACCCATTTGAAACGTGATGCGCGAGAGGCCGCCGAGCACTTCATTCACATACAGTATTTTTTTCGCGACGGTTTCGGCGTCGCCGATCAGCAGCGCACCCGTGGGTCCGCGCACGGCGTCGAATTGTGCACGCGTGGTTGGCGGCCAGCCGCGCTCCTTGCCGATCTCGGTGAATGTGTGTGCGTATCCTGGATAGAAGTCGTCCGCAGCCTCCTTCGTGGTGTCTCCCAGGAAGCCGATCGAGTGAAGACCCACGATGAGTTTCTCGGCGGAGTGACCGGCGCGCCGTCCTGTCTCGCGGTAGAGGTCGATAAGAGGGCGGAATCGCCTGGGTTCTCCGCCGATAATTGCGACCATGAGTGGAAGTCCGAGCGCGCCGGCGCGAGCGAAGGATTCGGGCGTGCCGCCGACGCCGACCCAAATCGGCAGCGGATTTTGCAGCGGACGAGGATAGATCGCTTGGCCGGTGAGTGGCGCGCGGTGTTTGCCAGACCAGTGCACGTGGGTGTTCTCGCGGATATTGAGAAGCAGATCAAGTTTTTCTGAGAAAAGCGAATCGTAATCTTCCAGCTGGAGACCGAAGAGCGGAAATGACTCCACGAAGGAGCCACGGCCTGCGACGATCTCAGCACGGCCATTCGAGATAAGGTCCAGTGTTGCAAATTCCTGGAAGACGCGAACCGGGTCGGCGGCGCTGAGAACCGTAACGGCGCTCGTAAGCCGGATGTTTTTCGTGCGCGTGGCAGCCGCAGCCAGAATCACCACTGGGGCAGAATCCAGGAACTCGGCCCGATGATGTTCGCCGATGCCGAAAACTTCGAGGCCGGTCTTGTCGGCGAGCTCGATCTCTTCCAGAAGGTGCCGCATGCGCTCGACGGGGCTGAGGATGAGGCCCGTGGCCGGGTCTGAGATGGCCGCTGCGAAACTGTCGACGCCGATTTGCATTTTTGCAACTCCTGATATGCCGCGCTGCATTGGATCATTCATTTGCGTTTCGGTCGCTCGGCGGCGCCGAGACTTCAAGGTCGCGTACCAAAAGACTTATCCGCAACCAATTAATCGCTCTTCGGCCGTCGCGGGTCCACATCCTCGATTCGTTTCGCGAAGATGAAATGCCGAGTCTTCGGAGGCTGCGAGGCGAAGCCGAGCACTCGGTCTTCGAGTTTGCGATCCGCCATGGTGAACCGGGCGTGTTGGCGCTCGTGCTCTCCCCAAGTCGCGACGATAAAGCTTTCGAGATAGCGGCCAGGAATTTCCGTATCGTAGTACACGCCCCAACGCGATGCGCCATCTCGCCGTCGAATCCGCTGGTATTTGTAAATGGCATCGAGAAAATCCGATACTTTTTCGGGGCTGATCGTGTATTCGACGGTGACTAAGACCGGCCCTTGATCCGGTGCAGGCTCGACAAATATGGCAGGTTTTTTCCAATGATCCCACACGCCCAGTTCAGGGACCGAACCTGAGAGCGGAGCGACAAATCGAAGCAGCACGCAGGCCCCGATACCCAGGCCCGAGAACGGGAGAGCGGTGTTTGCACTCACGCGTTCGGCAGCAAAGCCCCAGATGGCGCTCCCGATCGAAATGCTTCCCTGAAATACGAGTAGATAAATGGCCAGCACACGTGCGCGGACCCAGTCAGGTGCGAGTACCTGCACCGCAGTATTGAACACGGACATGAATACGGTCCAAGCCGCTCCTCCGAAGAAAATAAAAATGCAGAGAACCCACAAACTGTGCAATGCCGCCATCGCCACGATTACCGCCGCGAACGCCGCCGTCGCTGCGGAGACCACGGCCTCGACGGAAAACTTATTTCGCGCACGTTGAAGAATCACTGCGCCAATCACCGCGCCCACTCCGAAGAAGCCAAGCAGCAATCCGTAGCCCAGCGAACTGTCGCTCAGACGCTTCGCGATTGGTGGTAACAAAGCCCACAGCGCGCTTGCGAAGAAAATCACGCATCCCGATCGGAACAGAAGTGTCCGAATGCCGGGTGAGTATCGGACGTAGCGAATCGCTGCCACGGTAGCTCCGCTCAAAGTCTCCGGCGGGAGTTGAGTCTTCTTGGACTGACGCTTCCAGCCAGCGATCACACCGATTACCCCGAGGAATGAAACCGCATTCAGAACGAATGCAGTTCCGATTCCGGCCACAGCGATGATCACACCAGCCAATCCCGGCCCGACTGCGCGCGCTAAGTTAAATTCAATTCCATTGAGGGCCAGCGCTGGCTGTAAGTCTTTTTTTTCGGTCACCAATTCAGGAAAAATCGCCCTCCACGCCGGAGACTCAAGCGCATCTCCCGCCGACAGAGCGAACGTGAGCAGCAGGAGCAGCCACGGCGTCATCACTCCAGCGATCGTGACGGCGGCAAGCACAGAAGCCACAATCAACATCCAAAGCTCGGTCCCCAGGATCAGCTTTCGACGATCATTTTTTCCTCGCGCGGAATGCCGGAGATGCTACCACGCGACCAAGGCTGATAGCTCCTTTCTCATCTCAGAATTCTGTTACCGCTTTGTTGGCATTTTTTGGCATACTCTCGTGCGGCTGGAAACCAAACAGAGGAAAGCCTGCTACAGTCTGTGTCGCTCGAGTGGGATAAAAAGCAGGGATTTTCGCGGTTTTGTTGACTTTTTCGAATTTGGTTTTGCCGAATCCCCGTATCGCTACCAGGATTTTTCACTCTGCTTGCTGGCAACGGAAATCGCGTTCGCATACTGGAGAAAATGTGACTCTCAAGGAATATCGCAGCAAGCGCCGTTTCAAAGTCACGCCTGAACCGGAGGGCAAGAAGAGCGGGCAGAAGCAGGAAGGGCCGGCGCGGATTTTCGTGGTGCAAAAGCATTCGGCGACGCAGTTGCATTACGATTTTCGCCTGGAGTGGAATGGAGTGCTGCTTTCTTGGGCGGTTCCGAAGGGCCCTTCGACCGATCCTTCGGTGAAGCGACTGGCGATGCATGTGGAAGATCACCCGATTGATTACGCCAGTTTCGAAGGGATCATTCCGGCGGGCGAGTATGGCGGCGGGACGGTGATGGTGTGGGACAACGGTACGTGGGAGCCGCAGGTTCCCGACGTCAACGCGGCTCTCGCAAAGGGCGATTTCAAATTTATTTTGCATGGGAAAAAGCTTCGCGGTTCCTGGGTGCTGGTGCGCACGCGCGGATTCGGAAGCTCGACGAAAGAATCGTGGCTGCTCATTAAGCATCGCGATGAATATGCGAGCCCGAACGACATTACGGTTGATGAGCCCAAGTCGGTTTCGAGCGGCAGGCTGCTTGCCGACATCGCGAGCGCAGGCGGCGGCGACGTTGCGAAAGCCGCGAAGGGTGATCCTGTTGTCGTGGCGAAAGCGCCGGCGCCGGCGAAGAAGCCCAAGAAGGTGAGCGCGCGGCGGAAGAAGAAATAGGGAACTTGGAAAAGGGAAAAGGGAAGATGGAAAGTGGGTTGGCGGGTAATTTCGCTTTTTGGAGTGCGCTGTTTCGCCCCGCGATATTTTTCTTCGGTTCCATGTTTTCAATCGGTTGCGGCGTTTCTAATAATTTTGTGCGTCTCGAAATTTCCCCTCGGCGTGAGATTTGCAACCGAGTGCCGGACGAAAACCCTTCGAAAGCTCCCTTCGAAACTCAAGGCAAGCAGGGCGGGTCGGTCTGCCTTGAGCGGGAGCGAAGGGTCCGGCGCTACGGGATCCGCTACGAATCGCGCCTCGCAAGACCCTCTATTTTTGTAGCGATTAGAAATGGTGCGTGATGATTGTTTTCTTTGAGTTGCGGCGATTTTTAATCGTTTTGGTGTAGCGATTAGAAATCGATTGGGAACCAAGTACTGGACTCCGCGGATTTGCGTACCCCTCTGTGTCCCGCGAAGCGTGGTCCGTGATCCGTGTCGGGCAAAACGTGGCGCTAGACCTCCGAGCGACGGCGGAAGTGCCTCGATCGCGCGTGCGGCGAGCGCGTGCATGGGTTCCCGGAGACGGGAGCCTCCGGGCTCTGAAAGAAATCGCTCGGGCGCGTAGTACAACATGATGCGCTTGTTGTCTCCCACATTAATATACTTTTCGAGTAATTATATCATGCACCCGCGGGTCCCAGCAAATCCACAACGTGTAAGGCTTGACGGAAGTGCCGGGGAATCAGTGGGATTCCAGTGCGAAAATCTTACGACATTGTGCTTTCGATTTCGGCAAAAGAAAATTGCGCGGCCCCACAAGTAAAGGCCATCAGGGGCGAGGGCAGTGCGCCTTCGTTGACTTGGGTGAGGGCGCGGCCTAAAATGCGCGCCAAATGCCTGAGTCGCAATCCATGATCGGCCGGACCGTTTCTCACTACCGCATTGCTGAGAAGCTCGGCGGCGGGGGGATGGGCGTCGTCTATAAGGCCGAGGATGTAAGCCTGCACCGATTTGTCGCCGTGAAGTTTCTTCCTGACGATGTAGCCAGAGATTCACAAGCGTTGGCGCGATTCCAGCGAGAGGCTCAGGCGGCGTCTGCGCTGAATCATCCTAATATCTGTACGATCCACGAGATTGGGCAGCAAGATGGCCAGCCATTCATCGTCATGGAGTATCTGGATGGCGTGACGCTGAAGCACCGAATCGCGGGCAAGCCTTTGGAGACGGAAACGCTGCTGTCGCTGGCGATTGAGATCGCTGACGCGCTTGACGCTGCGCATTCTGAAGGCATCGTTCATCGCGACATTAAGCCTGCCAATATTTTTGTGACGAAGCGGGGGCACGCGAAGATTCTTGATTTCGGGTTGGCGAAGACGTTGCCGTCTGCGTCGGCGCTCTCGATGTCGGCGACGCAGGATACGGCCGACGCGGTGTCTCCGGAACACCTGACGAGTCCGGGCAGCACTCTCGGCACGGTCGCGTACATGTCGCCGGAGCAAGTACGGGCGAAGGAATTGGACGCGCGAAGCGACTTGTTCTCTTTCGGAGCGGTGCTCTACGAGATGGCGACGGGCACGCTGCCGTTTCGTGGGGAAAGTTCGGGAGTGATCTTCCATGAAATTCTGGATCGCGATCCGGTTCCCGCGATCCGGCTGAATCCTGATCTTCCGGCGAAGCTCGAAGACATCATCAACAAGGCGCTGGAGAAAGACCGGGAACTTCGTTATCAGGGCGCGGCGGAAATGCGGGCCGATCTGAAGCGGGTGAAACGGGAAACGGAAACACGGTCCGGCGTATCGGCAGCCTCGGGGTCGGTTGCGGTGGCACAGGACGGCGGATCTCAACCGGTTGCACAACAAACTGGGTCCGGATCGAGTTCAGTGGCAGCAGTTGCTGCAGTTCCGGCGTCATCGGTTGCCGTGAAAGCCGCTGAAGTTGCTCCAGTCGCCGAAGGGAAAAAACTCTGGAAACTTTTGGTTCCAGTTGCGCTTGTTGTAGTCGCGGGATTAATAGCGGGAGTTTTCTACTTCCGTTCGCGTCCCGCAGCTCCATTGACGGAGAAAGACAGCGTCGTCCTTGCGGATTTTGAGAACAAGACCGGGGACCCCGTCTTCGACGATGCCTTGAAACAGGCGTTAGTCGTCCAGCTGGGGCAATCTCCCTTTCTCAATATCCTCTCCGATCGCAAGGTGAGTGAAACGATGCGTCTAATGGGCCGCCAGCCCACTGACCGCATCACACGCGATGTAGCTGGAGAACTCTGCGTACGCACCGGCAGCAAGGCGATTCTGCTCGGTTCGATTTCCAATCTGGGTGGTCAATACGTCGTTGGCATCAGTGCGATTGGTTGCGGCAGCGGGGAGACGCTGGCCACCGAACAGGAAGTAGCAGCGTCGAAGCCAGATGTGCTGAAAGCGTTGAGCAAGGACGCAGCCAGCCTGCGAAGCCAACTCGGCGAATCACTGGCGTCCGTTCAAAAGTTCGATGTTCCTATCGAAGCCACGACTTCGTCTCTCGAAGCGCTGAAAGCCTTCAGCATGGGCGTTACGACCAGCCATTCAAAGGGCGACGCCGCAGCGATTCCCTTCTTCAAACGCGCTCTCGAACTCGATCCGAACTTCGCCATGGCCTATGCCGGTTTAGGCGTCCACTACGCCAATCTCGGACAAGCCAGTCTGGCGGCCGAGAATCTCAAGAAGGCTTATGCGATGCGCGACCGGGTGAGTGAACACGAGAAATACCGCATCGAGTCTATGTATTACCAAATCGGCGTCGACGACGAAGAGCAGGCGATTCAAGTCTATGAACTCTGGGCCAAGAGCTATCCGCAGGAATCGTCGCCTTCACTGAACTTGGGGGTTATTTACGACGAGCTTGGACAGTACGAAAAAGCTTTGAACGAGACACAAGAGAGCATTCGACTGGATCCAGACAATGTGGTGGGTGATGTGAACCTCGGGCAGATCTACCTTCAACTCAACCGGCCGGATGACTCCAAGAAAATCATTGAAGAGGCCCGTGCGCGCAAGCTGGACAGTGAAGACCTGCACTGGACGGTTTATCAATTGGCGTTTTTCGAAGGCGACTCAGCGGAAATGGAACGACAAGTGGCTTGGGCCGCAGGGAAGCCTGGAGATGAAGACCTTTTGCTCTGGTTCCAATCTAATACGGAGGCGTACTACGGGCGACTTCTGAAAGCTCGGGACTTCTCCCGTCGTGCAGTAGATTCGGCTGTGCGTAACGATTCGAAGGAGTCTGCCGCGCTGTGGCAGGTAGACGCTGCTTTGCGAGAAGCGGAGTTCGGCGACGCTGCAGTTGCGAAACAGGACGTTGCGGCATCTTTGGCGCTTAATCCCGGCCGGGACGTGAAGCTGTTCGCTGCGCTTGCATCGGCGCGGGCCGGCGATAAGGCTCGTGTGAAGCCAATCGCGGACGAACTCGAAAGAGAATATCCATCCGACACTATTCTAAAGGTCTACTGGCTGCCGACGATTAAGGCGGCAATGGAACTGAACGCCGGCAATCCCACACAGGCTTTGGTGTATCTCGAAGCTGCCGAGCCGTATGAGCTCGGCACGCCAGGACAATTTCAAATGGGAACGATGTATCCCGTTTACATTCGCGGCCAAGCGCAACTGGCGGCGCACAACGGCGCCGCGGCTGCCACGGAGTTTCAAAAATTTCTCGACCACCGCGGCGTGACGCTGAACTATCCGCTTGGCGCACTTGCGCATCTCGGCCTCGCGCGCTCGTATGCTCTCTCCGGTGAAACCGCTAAAGCGAAAACCGCTTACAATGATTTCTTCACGCTGTGGAAAGACGCCGATGCCGATATTCCCATCCTGCAGCAAGCCAAGGCTGAATACGCGAAGCTGTAGTGCACTGGTTTGTGCGGCTCTTACTCCTAATTCAATCCGCAGCGAAAGGCCTCGGGTCTGACCCTTCCTTCGTCAGGGCAAGAGACCCGAGCTACATAAGAGACGAATCACATAAGAACCAGTAACGCTGCTAGGGTTGCTGTTTTTTGGTCTGTGGTCCAGGGAGGGCCGAGGGAGCGTCCGGCGGCGGAGATTTGTTGTGAGATGCGGGTGGCTGCTTTGCCGAGTGTTTTGCGGGCGCGCTCTTCGAGGTCGCGCTGGCGGAGGCCGGTGACGGGAATGTCGAGGCTCTCGCAGGCTTTTGAGAAGGCTTCGCGGAAGAATTCGCCTTCTGCTGCGTGAAGGAGGGGATGCGCCGCGAGAATTTTTGCGAGGGGCGGGAGCGGGCGGCCTGAGGCCAAGATTACGGCGGAAGCAACGACGCGATATTTTCGAGCGCGTAATTCATTTACCACATCCTGAATCACCGCTGCCGCAAGGCGTTTTGACCCGGCAAAACAGTCTTCGATAAATTTCTCCGCTGCTGGAAGTTCGAGATCCTTTGCGAAGTGATAGGGCTGGATGGCGCCGGGCGCTCCGGGAGTCGCGAGGGTGATGCGGCGGCGGTCGATTACCTCGATTGTGCCGGCGCTCTGAGAGACAGCGACGAGAGCGCCCCAGCCGGAGTGCATTCGAACGCCGATGGCTGCGCGATGCATTTGTGGGATTGTACGCGAATGTTGAAGCATGTTCGTGAAGTCTCAAAGATCGAATCGAGGCAGGCGGGAATCCGAGCCACCGAGGATTTCGAGGAAGATGAAGGCGCGTCTTCCAGATTCGTTGGGCAGACTCATCGTTCAGACTCATCAGGAAGACGCGCGCTACGATTGCGAAGTTAGCTCGCGGCTTTGGCTTTGGGTAGCGACAGGGCGCCGATTTGCATCAACAAGGCCGCGTTGTCCGCGTAGAGCCGCCCTTGAATCGCTTTGCCGTTGCGCAATTCAATGACGTTGCAGCTGGGCACGACGACGCTCTTGTTTGTTGCGGGAATTCCGGCGAAGGTGCCCTTGTGCGTGCCGGTCGCGCGTGATTGGGTGACAATAAAATTTCCGCTGGAAATGATTTGAACAATTTCTAGGCGCAGATCGGGGAAGGCGGCAAAAAGCATCTGCATACTCTGGCGTACACCTTCGGGACCGCGGATGGGGCCCGGGGCCATTTCTGATTGTCCCACGTAGGACTCGTCGATTCGGCTCACGTATCCATCAACATCGTGAGCGTTCAAAGCGGCAATTTGCTGTTTCGCGTATTCGATATTTTCGTTTTCAGCCATAAAGGAACTCCTTTGGATTGTAGAGCGGTGGGGACTATACACCCGTAGCAATCTGAATGTAAGGCTGCATGCGTTGTACCGCTGAGGCGCCGGAGATTACAGCCGCAATGCGATGAAGACGAGATAGGCGGCCAGGACCAGGCCGAACAACGCGACGAGAATGCCTACGAGGTCTATAACGAAGCCGGCTGGCTCGAAATGTCCGGATTCCAACTGGGCGCGCGCGCGATGATAGCGAAGCAGGCCGACAAGCGTCAAAAGCACGCCACCGATAATCGCGATGGTGCCGAACCAAACGGTTAGGCCTGCGGGTTTTGTCGCGTGACCTTGAATCTGCAAGAATTCGCGAATGGCGATGGCGAAGCGACCGATGGCGAAACCGAATACAACAACGGCGATGCCGGTGCGCACCCAGGCGAGAAAAGTGCGCTCATTCGCGAGATGATCGCTTGCGCGATCGGAATGTGCGGCGGGTGGCGGATTGTCATTCGGCTTTGGGTCGGCCATAGATTCTCAGGGAATTCGAGGCGCATGTGTCGCGCGCGGTTATTTTACGGCCGATTCCAGGACAGCGCCGGCGCCGGCGAGATTTTTTACCAGGTCGTCCGGAATGGCGTGCCGCTGCTTGAGATATTCCGGGCTGTTGTAGGAGAGCCAGACTTTGCCGTCTGCGTCTTCCCAGACTAACGCTTTTAGCGGGAGATCAATCGCGAGCGTCGGGGCAGCGATCATCGGAGGCGTGCCGCCTTTTGGATTGCCGAAAATTATGAGTTGAGTGGGGCGCATTTTCAGTCCGGCTTTTTCGGCTTCGCCACTGTGATCAACGCGCGCAAATATGGTGAGATTTTTTGCAGCCAGCGCGGATTCGAGCCGCTTCAGAGTTTCCGGGACTAAATAGGGACTGCTGAGGTGAATCATTCCGTTGTCGGGCAATGAAGCCATAGGCAGCCTCCATAAAGACCAACTGACGAGCATAACGTAATTAGCTTCGCTCCCTGACGTACCAGGGAGCATTCACGGCAAAGATACGCTCATTGCCTCGTGCGAGCAGCACCCATTCCAGGAGCCGGCCACGTTGATTGTGAAAAAAGTATTCATACCATCTGTTTTCGACGAGCTCGGGAATGACGACGATGATGGTGCGCGCGGGATGCTTTTTCGATAGGTCGAGAATGAATTGGACGGTGGGAATGATGACGAAGCGGTACGGCGAAGGCAAAATCTTAAGCTTGGGCGGTTCTTTGCCTGCCGCTTGGAAGGGTTCGTCAACGTAGCGGTCCCAGTCGGCCTGGAGCAACTCGGAGTTCTCACCAATTTCAACGTGAAGAGCAATCACTTGAGGCGAAAGCCGAGCGGCAAATTCGATGGCTTGGCTTGTGATTTTGCTCCAGCGATCCATGGGAATGACGGCGATGGGAGGGTGGTTGAGACTCTTCGCGCGAACCGGATCCTTGCATGTGGTGAGTACCTTGATGGTGTGGTAGTGGCGGCGAACTACGATGAACAAGAAAATCGTGAGTGGAATGAAAATTACGGTGATCCAGGCCCCTTCAATAAATTTTGCAACCAGGACGACGATGACCGTGATGCCGGTGACGAATGCGCCGAGCCCGTTGACCAGGGCGCTCTTCAGCCAATGCGGGCCGCGATGTTTTCGCCAGTGCACGACCATCCCGGCCTGCGAGAGCGTGAAAGCGAGGAACGCACCGACGGCGTAGAGCGGAATCAGGCGATCGGTGACGCCTCGGAACGAGATGAGAAGGATGCCGCTGAACAGTGCCAGGACGACGATGCCGTAGGTGTACACGAGACGCCGGCCGCGATAACTGAAGACGTGAGGAAGATAATTATTTTGCGCGATGGCGCGGCAGAGACGCGGGAAATCGGCGAAGGCGGTGTTGGCGGAGAGCGAGAGAACGATAAGGATTGAGGCGATGGTCAGGTAATAGAAAACTCCTTTGCCAAAAACGGAGCCAATGAGCATGGAGAGAAGGCTCTGGTAGCCGGGCTGGCCCGGATCTGTTGCGACGATGCCGTAAGCTTTCACGAGATAGGAAATTCCAGCCAGCATTACTGCCAGGATAAAAATAATTACGGTGAGAGTGCGCTGCGCGTTCTGCACGGCGGGCTTGCGGAAGGCTTTCACGCCGTTGCTTACCGCCTCGACCCCTGTTAATGCCGTGCAACCGCTGGCGAAAGCCTTGAGCAGCAGCCAGTAGCTGACGGCTTCGGTCATGAGCGGCGGAGGCGGAAGCGGTGCTATCGGCGTTGGATGGCCGTGGCTAAGGAGGACGCGGAGAATGCCCACGGCAATAGTGATGAGAAGTGTGCCGACAAAGAGATAGGTGGGAACTGCGAATACGACGCCGGCTTCGCGGACTCCGCGAAGATTGATGATGGTGATGAGGATCAGAATGCCGACGCACATCGAAACCGTGTATGGCAGCAAAGATGGAACGGCGGAAACCAACGCGCCGACTCCCGCGGAAATGCCGACCGCGGCCGTGAGAATGTAATCAGCGAGGAGAGCTGCGGCGGCAAGCAGGCTCGCGCGAGCGCCAAGGTTGAAGCGCGCGACGGTGTAGGAGCCGCCGCCATTGGGATAAGCGGCAATGGTCTGGCGATAAGAGAAGTACACGATGATGAGCAACGTGATGATGGCGGCACTGATGGGTATGAGATAGCGAACGCCGAGAAGACCGAGGGGAATCAGAAGGCTTAGGCCTGCTTCGGGCCCGTACGCGGCCGAACTGAGCGCGTCGAGACCGAAGATTGGAATGCCTTTTGCGGCGCCGATTTGCTCGGCGCGCTCGTCGGTGGTCTTGATGGGTTTGCCGACAACTAAGTCAAGAATGTTCATGAGCGATCCGGATTTATTCGTAGCTCATACCAGAGAATAGGATTTACCCACCGTGTGAAAGGTGACTTCCGGCAAAGATTAAGGTTGGAGTTTGCATTCGGTATTCGCTCCAGGATCGGTGAACGATCCGAGCAGACCTACAATAACATCGGTCGGATTTGGAATCACAAAATGGATTCCTGCCGAATGAACAGCGCCGCCTGCCACGTGTCTTATCCAGATTTCGAATCGGGACGACAAAAAATTTGCATCCTACGCTGACGTTTTCCTTACGGCTCGCTTATGACTTCCTTATACGCACTCCGCTAGCGTCCCAAGTGATTCGGGGGTGTGGCTATGAAGAAGTTCATTGGAGTTGGAGGATTTGCTGCGCTTGCGCTTGTTGTGCTCTTAACTTTTTGGGCCGGGCGTCTTGAGGCGCAATCTACCTTCGGAAGTTTGCGGGGGTTGACGTTAGACGCGACCGGGTCGGCGATGCCGGGAGCAGAAATTACAATCCGCGATTTGGATGACAATAGTGAATACAAGGCGGTTAGCGGGGAAGATGGCGTCTTTCAATTCGAGAATTTGAAGCCCGGGCACTACCGCGTGGCCGGTCACAAAGCGGGCTTTGCCGATGCGATCGTTCCGCAGCTCACGCTCGAAGCTCGCCAGGATCTTCGTTTGACGCTGACATTCTCTGTTGCGAGTCAAAGCCAAACCGTCGAGGTCAGCGCGGCCGCGGAGCAAATTAACACCGAGAACGGCACGATCGCCGGCAGTTTGGAGAATCAACAACTGACGCAGCTTCCGCTCAACGCCAGGGCGGTTTCGACGAGCCCGCTGGCGGCGCTCGCGCTTTCTCCCGAGGTGC
>Ga0302179_10000590_pt1 | contig 23681 bp, 19 predicted proteins | sample I_Palsa_E3_1_FD_198788 | JGI IMG/M metagenome (GOLD analysis project Ga0302179, IMG submission 198788) | Peat permafrost microbial communities from Stordalen Mire near Abisko, Sweden - I_Palsa_E3_1 | ecosystem: Environmental > Terrestrial > Soil > Palsa > Peat permafrost | place: Sweden...
CACCCTGATAAACGGAGGCTTTAGTTGCTCTTCCATGTCCTTTAGGCGGCGGTATATCAGCATCTGTTCCTGGCCTGTCGCCAGCCTTACGTAATCCTTCTCTCCTTCAAAATACAGGATGTCCTTTAATAAGATCTTCCTTAATGTTTTTCCGGATTTCACGAAAATAAATTCCGGAGCCTGTTCAGCATTTGGCAAATATTCCGGTCCGGGTTTTAAAAAATGCTGCTCTATTTTTTCGACTGATGCGAGGAAACGCTTTAAAGTGATGGGTTTAAGCAAATAGTCGATGGTCTGAAAAGAATAGCTTTCAACAGCATATTCGGAATAAGCTGTGGTGAAAACAATTTTTGTGCGGGGCGGCAATAAGGTTGCGAGTTCCATGCCTGTAAGCTTTGGCATATTGATGTCCAGGAAAATAAAATCAACCTGGTTCATTTTTAAAAACGCCAGCGCTTCCAGTGCATTATAACATTTCGCCTTCAGTACCCAGGTTGTGCTTTGCCTTATCAGCAGTTCCACCAGGTTGACGGCGTCAGGCTCATCATCAATAATTATGCAGCTTAAATTCATTAAAGCGGAATTTTTAAAAACGCTGTGAATAATTCTCCTTCGTCATCAATGGTCAGTTCGAATTTGTCCCCGTATAACATCCTGAGTCTTTTGGTTAAATTAATGATCCCGAATCCGCCCGGTTCATTGCCAACCTCCGGATCTACCTTACGATTGCGGGTGGTAAAAAACAGGTGCTCATTTTGCTGGACCAATGAAATTGTTACCAGGTTTTGTTGTAGCGATTTGTCGATCCCATGTTTGAAAATATTTTCAACAAAGGTCATGAGCAGCATCGGGGGAATACGCAGGTCCGGGTTATATGCTTTTTCGAAATTAACAGAGGCGCCGTGCAGGATACGAATTCTTTCAAGCGCAATATAGTTTTCTATAAATGCTACTTCTGTGGATACCGGCACTACTTCCTTTGGGCTTTCATCAACAAAATAACGCATAATATCCGCCAGGCGTTCTATCAGGCCGGCCGACGGAGGATCAACTTTATAAACCCGGTAGTAAATGCTGTTCAGCGCGTTAAAAAGAAAGTGCGGCTGAACCTGCGATTTGAGCAAATTAAGCTCAGCCTGACTTTTTTGCAAAAGGATTTCCTCTGTCTGTCGTTTTAAAGTGAAATAGGCAATGGCAATGCGAAAAACGAAGCTAAGGACGTAGATCAGGATAAGACCGGGAACATAACTCAGTAACTCAAGCCAATCAACCGGGGCTGGTTTTGTCAACTGAAAATACTCGTAGAGGATATCGCCTGCGTAACCCTTTAGCATTCCTGTTAAAATTAAAAAGAACGCTACTGATATGCCGTACCACACGAATCTTCTTTTTTGATAAAATACGGGATATAATACCAGGATATTTCCGTAAATAATGATTGCATATGAAATTGTGCTGACTACCGTGTTTATGAATGATTTCAGCAAACCGGCCATCGGTAGCAACGAAAAAAATATCAATAACAATACGGCGATCCATGTCAGCACCTGGAGCCGAACAATATTGGGTGCCTGCCTCCATATCCTCATGTTCAAAAATACCAACCTTTTTACGTTTTCATGCACTATTTTATACCGTTGGGCCACTATTCTCTGCCATTGAGCTAAAAATTCAGACTGTCGGTTAAAAAACCCCGAAAAACCCATCCGTCGAATAAATAGCATTCTCCGTTGGAAATAAACCATTCCGTCGAAATAATAGTCCATTTTACCGAAGTGATTTTAAGACCGGCTGCTGATCAAATAATTTTAACCACCTAACAAATAACACAATCATGAAAAAATTATCACTATTGTTTACAGTCCTGGCATTAACTTTTGTCAGCAGTTCGGTAATCGCTCAATTTACGCAATCACAAATGGTAGCCGAATGGCAGCGGGCAAAGAAATACACCAAAGCCTACCTGGATGCGATGCCCGAAGATGGTTACGGTTTTAAACCAACGCCGGAGATCCGCTCGTTTGCGCAGCAAATGCTTCATATATCGGATGCCAATTATGTCTTGGCTACTGTCGCAAGTGATAAACCAAACCCTATTGGGGAAACGCTTGCCAATGATGGTCTTAATGAAAAAACAGCGTCACCGACGAAGGAGGCTACCACAAAAGCGGTAATGGATAGCTACGATTTTGTAATAAGCACACTTCAAAACATGACGCCCGATCAAATGCAGGAAATCACAAAGCTTGGCAAGCATGACATTACAAGAAGCGGACTATACGGTAAGGCATTTGAACATCAAACCCATCAACGGGGCCAAACCACCATTTACCTGCGTTTAAAAGGCATAACTCCGCCAGCGGAAATGCTATTTTAGTATACACAACGAATTATAAGGCAGAGACATCGCCCAAAGAGTTTTCTCATGTGACTTTAATTATGTCATAATGGAGGGTCTGTTTCTACAGACCTTCCTTTTTTATATCCTTGCGACCGGAAGGATAGTCATTTCATTAAAAAAAAAAATGAAAAAAGTATTTACTATTCTCGCAGTACTTATTTTTTCGAAAATGAGTTGGCCATTATGTATCCTAAATTATGATTGTTAAAGATGGCGCTATTGGTGTAACTATTGGAACTTTATAAAACAAACTAATGAAAACAATCGGACTGATCGGCGGAACGACCTGGCTTTCCACGATAGATTATTACCGCATCATTAACCAGGAAGTGAACCGCGAACTGGGAGACCTGCATTCCGCTAAACTATTGCTCTATTCAATTGACTTTGATGAATTCAAAGCCCTTGCTGATGCAGGGGAGTGGCAGAAGGTAACGGAGTGGTTTGCAGGCATTGCGCAACAGCTGCAGGTTTCCGGGGCAGAAGCGATCGTGCTTTGCGCCAATACGCTACACCTGATCGTTACGGAACTGGAACAACTTGTACAAATTCCCATTATCCATGTCGCTGACGCGACGGTCAGCGAACTGCGCTCACAAGACATCCGCAAGACCGCATTGCTGGGAACTAAATTTACGATGGAAGCGGCATTTTTTAAGGATAAACTTTTACAACAAGGTATTGAGGTGATGATCCCTAATGCAGATGAGCGGCAGTTCATTCATCAAACAATATTTGACGAACTGGATAGGGGCTTACTGCTAACGGAAACAAAAGTCCGTTATCTCGCCATTATCCAAAACCTGATCGCAAAGGGCGCCGAAGCCGTCATTTTAGGCTGTACAGAAATCCCGCTGCTGATCAAGCCCGAAGATTGCACGGTCCCGGTTTTCGATACAACGCTGATTCACGCAAGAGCCGCCGCCAGGTTCGCATTATCCAAATCAATGTGAAAAGAGTATACACACTGAACAAGCTTCGCAATCCGTCGGCTGCTGTTATTGCTTATAAATCTCAGTAAATCTTATCATGGAACTCGTCTATATTATTGGCGCCGGAGCTATCGGCAAAGTACTGTCCGTTTGTTTGAGTAACGACGGAAAGAAAGTCGTCTTACTGCGAGGAAGCGTGGACAATGGCGAAAGCCACAAGGAGAACATCCGTGTGATGCTTCCTTCACAGGAGATAATTGAGGCTGGAGTGACGATTGATACGCTTAGCAACTACCGCAGTTTGAAAGGATTGATAGTGCTATGTAATAAATCTTACGGCAACGCGGCTTTAGCTGATGCTTTAAAAGACAAAATTGGCTGTTCCCCTGTTGTACTCCTGCAAAATAACGAAGGCATCTTTGACCATCAATAACCAAATCATGGAATTACTTTATTTAAAAATAGCGGCAATCGCTTCAATAATGCTCATTACTGTTAACGGATACGGGCAGCACAATATAAAAATATCCGGGACGCTAACCGATTCGCTCACGCATGGGCCTATCCCATTTGCGACGGTAGCTTTAGTAAATCAGCAAACCAAGGCTCGCGTTAAATGGACCCAAACCGATACAAGCGGTAATTTCGTGCTTGAAAATGTGCCTGACGGGACGTTTGCCCTGCGGATAAGTTTTGTTGGCTACAATGGTATCTTCAGAGAAAATATACTGATCAACCCCGCAACCGGCAATTTAAATGTGGGCACGCTACCTATGACCGCATCAAAGAACAAGTTACTGAAGGAGGTTGTCATCACTGGCAAAAAGGAGGCATTACGAAATATAGACGGTAAAAAGGTATTTGCAGTTGACCAGAGCCTTGTCAGCAAAGGCGGCAATGCGGCTGATCTGTTGCAGAACGTACCAACCCTGCAAATTGATGGTTACGGCAATGTAAGCCTCCGCGGATCTACCAATGTTAAAGTCCTCGTTGACGGAAAACCTTCCATTATCGCAAATGGCGACATTACCCAGATACTCCAATCTATACCGGCCAGCGCAATCGAAAGCATTGAAGTGATTCCCAATCCACCGGCTAATTATGATGCCAATGGCGAGGGTATTATCAACATTATTTTAAAAAAGAACAGCAGGCCCGGATTAAACGGCTCCGCAGATATTGCCGGCGGTACGAATGATAACTATAATGGTGATGCCAGCCTGAGTTACCAAAGTGGCAAGGTAAACCTTTACGGGAACTATAGCCTCAAGGATGGAAACACCCTCACTACTGGGAGTCAGCGCTACACTTTTTTGAAACCGACTGACTCCGTTGTGTATACTAATGAAAATTTTCCATACGTTACCCGAAACAAAATACAGTTTGTAAAAGCCGGCATTGATTATTCACTTACGCCCGGGAGCACATTAAGTATATCCGCCAGTCTTAATTCGCGTAACAGGCATGAGGATCAGTTTCTAAGTTTTACTGATTATGCTGCAGATGACGCACTTATTGAGTCCTACAACCGCTATAATACCGTAAATAATAATGCCAACAGTTATGAAATTGATCTCGACTACAACAGGCATTTTAAGAAACCTAAAGCCGAACTTGCGCTCAACTTCTCCTACGCATACGGCAGTTTCAGGGACTTCCAGCAATATACAACCCGTTATAACCCTGTTAATGGCATGCAATCATCCAATATTGATACACCGTTGATAAATGATACCAGGCATAAGGCCACTAATTATAATATACAGGCTGATTATGTTTTGCCAGTTGGTAAATCGGGTCAATTCTCAGCCGGTTACCGCAGCCAGATCACCATCGGAAATAATGACCAATATGCCTATAACGTTTTAAATACGGGCGAAACTCCGCTTTATACACTTACCGATTTGTTTAGCAGCAATAACCAGGTGAACGCCATTTATATGAACTATAAGAACCAGATTGGCAATTTCAGCTACCAGGCAGGTGTAAGGGGAGAAGATAGTCACACCGACGCTATTTTTATGAGTTATAATGCAAATTATATGTTATTTGCAGCCCCGTTAAAAGTGCCGGTCAAAGGAATATATCCAAGTGTGCTGCTCACCGAAAAGCTTAAAAAAAACAGCCAATTACAGTTCACATTTACCCACCGGCTTTCAAAGCCATCGGTAAGGCAATTGAATTCCACGACGGATTTTTCCGACCCGACAAATTACAACAAGGGTAACCCGGGTTTAGTACCGGAAGGCGTTACTGACCTGGAATTAGATTATAATAAAACCTGGCAACATATATCCTTTACCTGCGGCATCTATAATAACACGATCAACAATGTAATTAAATATATTCAAGCCGACCCGGTTAATAATGAAACAACCACGATACCTGAAAATTTAAAATACTCCATTACCACCGGGCTTGAGTTGATCGGCCATTTTGGTCTGCTAAAAGGATGGGAACTTACCGCCAATGCCAATATCTTTGATCGGGATAATGCTGCGGCTCCGCAATATGGTATAACTGCCAACAATGGGATCAGCTGGAATGCAAATATCACCAGTAATGTAACACCTGTACAAGGATTGTCATTTCAAATCCGCGCGGATTACCGGGCTTCGGATATGTTTTTGGAGGACAAAAACCGGGCGGCTTTTGAAATGGACGCAGCTGCAAAGTATGACTTCGCCGGAAACAGGGCTTCGCTGAGCTTTAATGCCAATAACATTTTTAACGGCCGGGCGGCGTCACTTTTAAGAAGCAGCGATGATCTCATAATCGATTTGGAAGTTCGCAAAGTAAGCTCCAGGGCTACGTTAACATTTTCTTATCATTTTGGCTCCGGCGGCTCAAAGCAAAAAGAGTCTAAACAAAAGCGGATTGAGGATGCGTCTTAAATCGACCGTGTCAGATTAGCGCGCTCCGAAACAAAAAAGCCGGCCTGGCTATTGCCTGGGCGGCTTTGTGACCCCGTCAGGATTCAAACCTGAAACCTTTTGATCCGTAGTCAAATGCTCTATTCAATTGAGCTACGGGGCCTGATAAATTGGACGAGATGGGGCTCATCCGCTTAAGGGCTGCAAATATAGGATAAAATCCAAAGTTGGAAAAATGCGGGTGCAAATTCTTTGGAATCAAGACAGTTTGGAGTGGGCGGGGACAGCCGGAGTTGGTGCAGGGGCGCGGGATGGGTTTGTTTGGCGCGGGGCGGCTGGGGGCGGGACGGGAATAGATGGGGCCGGACAAGAGGGCAGGAGGGAAAAGGATGGGATCGATAGTTTTTGGTTAACTTCATTTGAACTGAAAATGATATCGTGACCTTTATAAAATCCTTTTCGATCAATACGGACAGGCAGCAGCCATTCCCTTTTAATATTCCTGCGGTGCGGTTTGCGAGAAATGTGCAGCTGGATGAGAAGGTCACTATTTTTGTGGGAGATAATGGCTGCGGGAAGTCGACGCTGCTGGAGAGCATTGCGTATCAGCTGGATGTTCCATTGATTGGAGGACGGATCGAGGAGTCGGACAGCTTTGCGGCCGTGAAACTGTTGAAGCCCAGCCTGGAAATCGAGTGGAAAAGAGAGACCGGCAAGGGCTTTTTCTTCAGGGCCGAGGATTTCAGTGCGTTTATCAACGGCCTGGACAGGGAAAAAGCCAAAATCATGATGAGCCTTCATGAACTGAAGGGGCAGGTCGACGAATCGGTGATCGAAAAGATGAGCGATACCATGCGCTTCTATCTTCGGGAGATGATAAAAAAATAGGGCTCCGACATGCGCGTATTCAGCCATGGCGAGGCCTATCTTACCATTCTTCAAATCCAGCTGCAAGGCAAGGGTATTTATCTCCTTGACGAACCGGAGGCGGCGCTGTCACCATTGAAGCAGCTATCGCTGATGGCGATTATCCTCGAAGTATTAAAAACCAGAAACGCCCAATTCATCATCGCCACCCATTCGCCGATATTGATGGGAATACCCGGCGCAACCCTCTACGAGATACAGGAAAATGGCATGGTGCAGGTCGAATATAAGGAGACCGATCACTACCAGATTACGAAACGATTTTTGGACAATCCCGAAAGTTACGTGCGGCATTTGAGATAGCGCAAGTGGACCGGGCGCAGGGCCGCGGAAGAGCACGGCAGCATGACAGCGTGGGTTTATTCGTAGATCTTCATCGCGGTGCGCTCAACGAGGGTTTTGGGGAGGAGCCACGCCATGGCGGCGCCGAGCTTGTTGACGAAGCCGGTGATGACTTCGGGTTTGCGGGCGAGCATGGCGCGGGTGGCGATGAGGGCGACGGCATCAGGGGTCATATTGAGCTTTTGGGCCGCGGCCATGCCTTTTTCGCCGAGCTGGGCGCGGTTGGGGAAATCGGTGTCGGTGGCGCCGGGGCAGACGCAGGTGACAGAGACGGGGCCCTTGTACAGCTCCTGGTGCAAGCCGCGGCTGAAGGCGAGCACGAAGGCTTTGGTGGCGGCGTAGAGGCTGAGTCCGGGAACGGCCTGGTAGGCGGCGGAGCTGGCGACGTTCAGGATATAGGCTTTGGGTTGCCGGAGAAGATCCGGCAGGAAGAGGCGGGTCAGCGCTACCAGCGTGGACATATTCAATTGCATCATATTCAGGTGCTGATCGGCCGAATATTTTTCGAAAGGCCCACTGAGGCCATAGCCGGCGTTGTTGACGAGTGCGGTGACGGTATAATCCTTTGCGCGGCACCAGTCATAGACATTTTGTGCGGCTTCCTGCATCGACAGGTCAAGGGCCAGCCAATCGGCTTTGATGGGATAGAGCGTGCTGATTCGGTTGGCTTCCTGCTGTAATAATTCTTCTGAACGGGCTACGAGAAGGACGTTGAAGCCGCGCGCTGCCAGGTCGCCGGCGATGGCTTTGCCAATGCCTTTACTGGCGCCGGTTATTAATGCATATTCCATGCCGTAAAAGTAAGGAAAGCGCAGTTGTCATTGCTGTAGGGGCGGGGGAAGATCAAAAAAAAGCCGGCCAGGGAGGCCGGCGTTATTTTATGAGTTTACTGTCTTGTTATGGAGTGGGGTCTAGTTCTGTACTTTGGAAGCAAGGCGATGGTAGAATGGCGTCTTGCTTTTTTCATCCTTGGGCATATATTTCCCGCAAATGATGGGGATATACATTACCCGCCGGCGGCTGGCTTCCCCATAAAGCGGGGACTGCTGTGCGCGATGCCAGATCCGGCCGTCATGAACGGTGAGGTCGCCGGCGCTCAAGTCGAAGCCGATTTCGCGGCGATCGGGGTTATTGTCGATAAAATACTTTTTACCAAATAACAAGCGGAGGATGCCTTGTTTGTGTGTTCCCGGCAATACCCGCAAACCCCCATTTTCAAACGGGGTGTCATTCAGGTGGATGCCTATGTTCAACATTGGCATGATCTTTTGTCCCAGAAAGAGATCGCGGGGACTATCGGTATGCCAGCCCATCTGCGTAAAGTTGCTTTCCGGCATCCGGACGTAATGGTTCAGGATCAATCCGTCCTTCTCGTTTTCGCTGATGCGGCCCTCATAAGGATAGAGGAGGCCTACGAGGCCCCTAACGCGGGGATCCTGCAGCATCTCGTGCAGCGCCTCGCTGTAGAGAGAGAGAAAGCACATGCGCTGGATCATCTTGTTACCATCCTGATCCTTGCCGAATTTCAGGGGAATGCCATTGACCTTGTCGCGGCCTTCCTGCAGCCACTGCTTTTCAATGCGGTTAAGCTCTTTTATAAATAATTGAACGGACTCCGAATTCAAGAAATTCCTAAAGATGATCACGCCATGCTTGTCGAAAAAGCTATATTGTTCTTCCGTTATTTTATCCGCTAAAACAAAATCGGGGCATTCGAATTTTTTCATATTGTCTAGCTTTACTTTAAGAAAAGGAAGGGTCGTCCCTCTCCGCTTCAGAGCTTTTTAAATATTGGGTTAATTGAATTTTAACAAATTGTGAAATCTTCAATAATGCTCAAATATAAGAATTTAAGATTTTCCGCGTTAATTTGCCTCACTTTATCAATAAACATAAATATAAATATAATACAACATTGCCTCCTCCTTTCACCAGAAAAGCAATATTTATCTATTTTCTTGGACTTTCCTATTTTATTTTCCTGCCTTTCAACGGGATGGCCCAAAAAGATAGCCTGAATAGAGTACCCGTCGAAAAGCTGAAACTACCAATAAAAAGTCCGGCAAATATACAGCATGTTCTCGTTCTGCCAATCATTGCCCGGTCCATAGAAACCGGTTGGTCTTTTGGCGGCGCCGGTGCAGCTACCTTCCATCTTAAGGGTCTCAGGGGCCGGGACACGGTTTCGCGGACCTCTAACGCGGAGGCGGTAGCATTGTATACAACCCGCCACCAGTTTGTCACCGCAATAAATGGATCTATTTATTTTCCCGGTGAACGGTTTATTGTCAATGAGCAGCTATCCTATAGTTCCTTCCCCGACGAGTTCTGGGGCCTTGGCAAAAGAGCTCCGGACAGCAATGAGGAAGCCTATAGTTTCAAACAGTATTATGCCTTCCTTCATCCCCAATTTCTTGTCGCAAAAAACCTGTTCCTGGGTGTCGTTTATCAGTATCAACGCGTATTTGACATCAATTATGAGCAGGGTGGACTATTTGACACCGAAAATGTGCTTGGCCGGCAGGGATATCATGTGTCGGGTCTGGGGGGAAGCGTTACTTATGACACCCGTAATAATGCTTTTTCTCCAGACAGGGGGGCGATGTTTCAATTTTATTTCGATCAATTCGCTCCTTTCCTTGGGTCTAACTACTTGTATACCAGCTACGTAATCGATCTCCGACGATTTATTCCGGTATATAAGGGGCAGGTGTTGGCGCTGCAGGCGCTGGGTGATTTCAATTCGGGAGCAGTTCCTTTGAGGAGCCTGGCTTACCTGGGCGGGTCCAGCACGATGCGGGGGTATTACGCCGGCCGTTACCGGGATAAGAATGCAGGGGTGTTCCAGGCGGAATATCGGGTGCCGCTTTTCTGGCGGATCGGTGCGGTGGGCTTTGCGGATATGGGTAATGTGGGGCCGGAGTTAAAGGATATCAATTTCCAGCATTATAAGTATTCCTATGGGGGCGGACTGCGTGTCGCCCTGAACCAAAAGGAAAAGCTGAACCTGCGCCTGGATTATGGACTGGCCAAGGGCGGGTCAAATGGGTTTTACCTGCAGTTGGGGGAAGCGTTTTAAAAGGGGGCCGTCAATTGGAGGGATTGGCAGGCTCGCGAAGGATCGTTTTTGTAGCTATCCACCAGGAGAGCCATCCAAAGAGGAATCCGCCCAGGACATCGAGGGTATAGTGTACGTGCTGGATCAGCAGGAGCGTGGCCACACCGAAGGTGATCAGCAGGGCCAGCCTTTTATCCACCCGGCCGGGTAAACAGAGATATAGCAGGAATACGGTGGAAGTATGTCCCGAGAAGAAGAGGTCTTTGGTGATAAATTTTGGCCCATAAAAGGCATTGCTTAGCGGGTCTACCAGACCTATAAGACCGGCCGGCGGGTCCAGCGGCACCAGGGAGATCGTCAGCATCCGGAAAACGCTCAGTATGACCCAGGACCACACAAAGGTCAGGAACATCCTGGGGTTTTGGACAGCCCGGACCGCCGCCAGCGTCGAGAGGGTCCAGATAATGATAAATAGGGCGATCGAGACATTATGGGCCGGGACCAGCTTTAGCAGGGGGTCATTGAGAACAATGCCCCGTCTTTGTTCGATCCGCTGGAAAAATGAGGGGAAAAAAGATAAAATAGTAACCGTGATAAGGAATCCCGCAATCACCTTTCTGCGGAAGCTGCGTATACCCCAGGCTTCCTGCCATTCCTGTCTTGCTGCAATTAGGCTTGTCTGTGACATAAAATAGCCACAAATTTACAATAAAGACCAATTAACGCAAATTTAATGCTAACCAGTTGGCAACATGTCGGGTGTTGCTCGTTGCCCGGCTGCGGCTTCGCGAGCGAAGCCTAAACGGGGCCCATTTCTGCGCCGCGGTGCGGCGCAACCTCCTTCCAGTCGGTTTGCCACCGCACAAACGCTTCCATGGCGGCATATTTTGTCAATCCCAGTTGTGCGTAGAGGTTGGCTGTGTTGGCGTTGCGGTCTTCTGCCCGCTGCCAGAATTCACGGCTGTCGCTTCCTTGAAAAGGGACCATATCTTTTTGGGACTGGTGGATAAAGATGCCGAACCTTTTCTTTCTGACCTGATCGGGGCTCATGGGGATCGCCATTTCGATCTCGCTGATATCCCATTCCTGCCAGGCCCCCTTGTAGAGCCAGAGCCAGCAATCATTCAGCCAGGGATCGCCTGCGGCCTTCACCCGGCGCAACGATTCGAATACGACGTCGAGGCAGACCTTATGGGTGCCATGCGGATCTGCCAGGTCGCCGGCGCAATAGATCTGCTGGGGCTTTATTTTTCTCAGCAGATCGACGGTCAATTGGATATCGGCCTCGCCCATGGGCTTTTTTTCGATCGTACCCGTCTCGTAGAAGGGAAGGTTCATAAAGTGGATGTTTTCGTCGGGGATACCTACATAACGACAGGTAGCTTTGGCCTCGCAGCGCCGGATCAGCCCTTTGATGCTACGGATTTCCGCGGTGTCGATATCACTGGGCTTCTTTGTTTTTAGATAGCGGGTAGCCTGCTCGAGGATCTGGGAAGACTTTTTGCTATCGATGCCGGACAACTCTTCGAACCCCACGGCGAAATCGAGGAAGCGCGTGACAAATTCATCGGTGACGGCAATATTTCCGGAGGTCTGATAGGCAACATGTACATCGTGACCCTGGTCGTGCAGCCGCATAAAGGTTCCGCCCATGGAGATGATGTCATCATCGGGGTGTGGGGAGAAGATCATTGAACGTTTGGGGAAGGGTTCCGACCTTTCGGGATGCGTCGGCAGATTTGCGTCCGGCTTGCCGCCGGGCCAGCCGGTGATGCTGTCCCTCAACAAATAAAATACCTGCAGGTTGATCTCGTACGCATCTCCTTTTTCTACCAGCAGATCACTGAGGCCATTGTCATTATAATCATTATTGGTCAGGCTCAAAATGGGCTTGTCCAGCCGGAGCGCCATATGGACGACGGCTTTGCGGATCAACTGCGGTGTCCAGAGGGTATCGCCGGTCAGCCAGGGTGATTTAAAGCGGGTCAGTTCGGAAGCGGCCATCTCATCGGTGACGAAGGTGCAGTCGTTGTGCTGTTGCAGCAGCGAGGCCGGGATCTGTTCGGTTACGTTGCCTTCCACCGCTTTTTGGATAACGGGCGCCTTGATCTGTCCCCAGGCCATCAGCATAATGCGGCGGGCCTTCAGGATCGTGCTCAGCCCCATCGTAATAGCCAGCCGGGGAACCTGTGAGATGTTCTGGAACTCGTGGGAGTTGGCGATCCGGGTGGAGTTGTCCAGCGGGACGAGACGGGTCTGGGAATAGATGCTGGACCCCGGTTCGTTGAAGCCGATATGCCCGTTGTTGCCGATGCCGAGGATCTGCAGGTCGATACCACCGGTCTGTTCGATGAGCTGCTCGTATTGAATACAATGCTGTTTGATCTCTTCTTTTTTCCACTGGCCGTTCGGTATATGGCAGTTGGCGGGGTCGATGTCCACCTTGCCAAAGAGCTGTTGCTTCATAAAGCGGTTATAGCTCTGCAAGGCATCATTCTCGATGGGGTAATATTCGTCAAGGTTGAAGGTGATCACATTTTTAAAGCTTAGCCCTTCTTCCCGGTGCAGTCGCACCAGCTCGGCATACAGGGATTTGGGGGAGGAACCCGTCGCCAGGCCCAGCACGGTTTTTTCACCGCGGGCGTCTTTCTCACGGATCAGTTGGGCAATCTCCTTTCCAACAAAACGGGAGCCTTCCTCGAGAGAGCTGAAAATTTTCACCGGGATCTTTTCAAATGAGTCTACCATACTCATAGGTCAAATATTTTGGGGTTGTGATAATACTGCTTCGATCACCTAAGGTGTCAGAGGGACCGCAAATGTAATGATTGAAGTGGGAAAAGCTTTCGGGAAGTTTTACAGAAAGAGCAAAAATAAGCCGATGGTGCCGCCCAGCAGGGTCTTGAGCGACTTGATGGCCTGATACAAGAGATTGCGGGCCACCTGGTAATTGATGTTCATGATCTCGCTGACCTCTTCGTAGCTGAGGTTCTGATAATACTTGAGATAAATGATCTCTTTCTGGCGATTGGACAGTTGGCCAAGGGCATCGAGCACCCGCTCCTTCTTTTCGGCGCTTTCCTGCTGGGCGATGAGAAAGTTCTCATGGCTCCATTCGAAGGAAATGTCATTGCCGGCGTGCAGGGTCAGGAGCTTGCCTTTTTGGCGAAAAACCTTTAAAAGTTTGTATTTGAGGGATTTAAGCAGGTATGCCTTGACGGAAAGTACTGGCGCAGCGGAACGGGCCTGCCAAAATTCGATAAACAACTCCTGGATACTGTCTTCCAGCAGCTCGGTATCGGAAGTGAACTTGCTGCCATAGCGGAACAGGGTTTCGTAGTGCTCCCTGAACAGGACCGCAAAGGCCTCTTTATCCCCGCTACGGAAAGACTCCCACAGTTCTATGTCCCGATTGGCAGTACTCAATGGTCTTGGTTCAGGCCGTGAAACTACTTCAATGTAGCGAAAATCGGTCGCGCACCCGTGCAATTAATGCAAATATTTGTAGTATTATTAAAAAAAAGGCCAAAAAAATTCGGAAAAGGTTGTTACAAATTTATCTTTACGTGCACTTATTTCCAGAATCGTCATTCTCATGATGTTAGAACACTATAGTCAACCGGAGGATTTGCTTGCCGATGAGTCCTTTCTGAACTGGTATTTCAAGACCGGGGAGGGGGGAGATGGGGCATGGGAGAAATGGATGGCTGCCGATTCGCGGAATAAGGAACTGATGTTGCAGGCGGTGGCGCTGCTGGATCTGACCCGGCTCCAGGAAAAGAAAATCCCGGTCGAAAGGATCGTGCGGGCGTCGGACCGGTTACTGGCAGAAATTTCGGAACGGGAGGCAGCAAACAGCTCGCGCCGGTTGCCTTTTTACGGAAACCGCCGCTGGATCGCCGTTGCGAGTGTGCTTGTCGTCATGACGGCGGGTCTTCTGGTATATCGCGACTTTCACTTCCGTCGTTCGGAGATCCGGACGGAGTACGGACAGCTGGGGCAACAGGTGTTGCCGGATGGGACGGAAGTGACGATGAATGCGAACAGCAGGCTGCGGTTGATGCCGGGATGGAAGGCCGGTGCGGATCGCGAGGTATGGATCGATGGGGAAGCGTTCTTCCATGTGCGCCGGACGCCGGAAAAGGCCCGCTTTATTGTGCACCTGGATGACTGCGACGTAATTGTAACGGGGACCCAGTTTAATGTGGTGAACCGGCCGGGAAGGGAGAATGTTATGCTCCAGGAAGGGGCGGTGACGCTCCATACTGCCAATGGCAGGGAGTTGAAGCTGCTGCCCGGCGATTTCGTCGCCGTGGACAAAAACGGGTTGGAGAAAGTTCCGGCCCGGGCCGACAGCCTGATGGCGTGGAAGGAAGGGCGGTTGATCCTGGACAGTATTCCTCTTTCAGACTTCGTGAATATTATATATGATCAATACGGGGTCCGGATTCAACTGGCCGGCGATTCCACCGCGAAAAAAACGATTTCCGCCATTTTGCCTAGCAATAACTTCGAGGAACTGTTAAAAGACCTGCGATTCAGCCAGGATTTCGAGGTGATAGGCGGAAAAGATAGCGGGGGGATCACTATTGTTGCCCGTCCCACCAGGAATTGATTGAATGTAAACGCTGCATATTGAGAAAATCAAGCCTATACTGCATACTGCTTGCTGTTCTTTCATGCACGCCACTGGCTGTTTTTCCCCAGGCCGCCACCGGCGCTCCGGCAAAGCCATACACCTTGATGGAAGCCCTGATCGAGCTCAATAAGGCCCGGGGTATCTATTTCCTTTTCGCCCAGCAGGTTTTCGGTAAAGTGGCCGTGAGCCTACCCCCACTGTCGCCTACGATCTCCGTTGAAAAAATATTGACGCAGCTGCTCCGGAACACCGGACTGTACTATCGGAAGGTCGACAATCAAACCTTCGTCATCCTGGATAAAAGAGGTCGCAGCCGGTCTACCCGTAGTGATCCTTCCTTCCCGTCGGAGGACAGCGTGGATATGGTGTCTCCGGTCGCGGCAGCGGCTGTAGCGGCGGGCTATATCAATGGCAGGGTGGTTTCTGCCAACGGCAACGCCCTGGAGGGAGTCAGCGTCACCGTCCAAAAGACGCACCGGGGAACGACGACTGACCCGGAGGGCTCCTTTTGCGTTAATGCGGTCGGGGAAGATTCACTGCTGTTCTCTTTTGTCGGCTATAAAACGCAGAGGATCCTGGCAAAAAAGATCAGGTCGGACGGGGTGGTGCTGGAACCATCCAACGACCCGCTGGTGGAAGTGCTGGTAACTGCAATGGGCATCCGCAAGCAGGAGCGGGCGCTCGGATACTCCGCTTCCGAGCTGGACGGCAACCTGTTCACTCAATCCCGGGAGGTGAATTTCGGGAATGCGCTGATGGGCCAGGTCGCCGGCGTGGCCGTGGAGCAGAATGCCACCGGCCCTTTTGGCAGCAGCAGGGTGCTGATCCGCGGGAATGCGTCCCTCAGCGGCAACAACCAGCCGCTCTATGTGATCGATGGCGTCCCCTATGACAATACCACACAGGGTTTTGCGGGACAATATGGCGGATTTGACCTCGGAGACGGGATGTCCAATATCAGCCCCGACGATATTGCCAAGGTGCTGGTCCTGAAAGGGGTCGCCGCTTCGGCTCTTTATGGCTACCGGGGAGGCAACGGCGCCATCCTGATCACGACGAAATCGGGAATGAACACCCATGGCATCGGGGTGCAGGTGAATAATAATTTCACGGTGAACAAGGCAATCGATGAACAGGATTATCAATATGTATACGGCCAGGGTACTTCGGGACTCAAACCCGTCAATGCGGATATGGCCCTGGCCGCGCCCTATTATAGCTGGGGCGCCGCGCTGGACGGAAGCCACGCTGTCAACTATCTCGGGAACAGCTATGCCTATAGCCCCGAGCGTGACAATTTCGGGCATTTCTTCCGGACCGGCGTTACCGATCAGGCGTCGGTTTCGCTGACGGGCGCCAACAGCAGGGGACATTTTCGTCTGGGCATGACCGACCTTTCGCTGGCTGCTGCAGTTCCCGATTCGTATATGCAGCAGGAGGGCATCAACCTGAATTCCTCCTATTCCGTCACGGACAAGCTGCAGCTGACCCTCACGGCGGATTATGTTTTTGAGCACGTACAAAACCGCGCCAGCATTTCGGATGATCCGGGCAATGTCATAGCGGCGCCGATGTACCTCGCCAACAGCTTCGACATCCGGCTGATGAAAGACCATACCGTTCACCCTGACGGCACCGAATGGCTGCCGGGTTCGAGCGATAACTATTTCGAGAATCCCTATTACATCGCTTACGATTACCTAAACACGTCGGACCGCAACCGGCTTTCCGGCGGCCTCACGTTGAAGTACAACCTGCTGGACTGGCTGTACCTGCAGGGGCAGATGACGAGGGATGGCTATACCTTCAATGTGACCGAGATTGTCCCGTCGGGGGTGGAATACACCCGTAGCAACGGTATCAACGGCGGCAATCTTACGCAATATGAACTGGACTTTCACGAGGTCAACGCCAATTTCATGATCGGCATACACAAAAAATACCCTTCTTCCATCAGCCTGGATGCCACGCTGGGCAGCAACGAAGAAGATAATGTCACGACGGTGGCCGGCATCGGCGCCGTACCGAATTCCGGGAACCGGGCGGCGGGGCCTTTTATCGTCGCCGGGGATTATAATCCGAATAATATCGAAATAAAGCCTTATAGCTCGTCTGATCAGCATTACCGGGTGAATTCCCTTTTTGGCAGCGTGGAGGCGGGTTACCGGAACTATCTCTTCCTGGACCTGACGGCCAGGAACGACTGGTTTTCCACGCTGAATATCCATTCGGATCATTATCTGTACCCTTCGCTGTCCGGTAGCTATCTCTTTACGGAGGCCTGGCATCTGCCGAAGTGGATCAGCCTCGGTAAGTTCAGAGCCTCCTATGCGGCAGCGTCCAACGGGACGGCGCCGTATCAGAATATGCTGGGTTATGGGGTCGAAGGGTATACCGTCAGTGGGCAACCGCTCGGTTATATCGCCACCAATTACGGGACGCCAACGATACCGGATGCTTTGCTGAAGCCCGTGAGTATCCGCGAGGAAGAGCTGGGGACCTACCTGCGTTTTCTCCAGGACCGGATCGGACTGGATGTCACCGTATATAATAAGCTCACCACGGACGATATCGTCAGTGTAACGGTGAGCCCGACTTCCGGCTACGCTCAGGCGATCGAGAATGTCGGGAGGATCCGCAACCGGGGCGTGGAGCTGTTGCTGACGGCTGTTCCTGTCAGGTACGGACGCTTTTCCTGGAATACCTCGGTCAATTTTTCCGTCAACCACAATGAAGTGCTGTATATCGGGGGGCCGAACAGCATCGTGATCAGCGGCGCCTACCCGCGCTGGGGCAGCGAAGTCAGTATCAGCAATGTCGTCGGCCTGCCTTACGGCCAGATCATGGGGTTCGCCTATAAGCGGGACCCCGGGGGGAATATCATTTACAGCGACGGGGTTACAAACCCTACGCCGGCCGGAGAGCCGGAACCGACGGGCATCGTTCCATTGGGTTCGACGGTATATAAACAGACGGGGGGATTCAGCAACGATTTCCACTACCGCAATTTTACCCTGTCGATGCTCATCGATTTTAAATTTGGTGCGAAGATCTATTCGGGTACCAACCTGCTGCTGTATTATTATGGCCTGCAGAAGACGACGCTGCAGGGCAGGGAAGGTGGCTATATCGGTAAGGGTGTACTGGAGAACGGCCATCCCAACGATATCGCCGTGCCGGCGCAGCAATATTTCCAGGATATTTCGGCGGGCGGTACGGATCATATCGCGGAGGAGTTCGTGTATGATGCCAGTTTTATCAAATGGCGGTCGGCTTCGCTGACCTATAGTCTCCCCGCCTCGCTGCTACGGAGCAAATTCGTCCACGGCGTAAACGTGTCGCTGGTGGGGCGGAACCTGGCTATATTACTAAAACATATCCCCAATGTCGATCCGGAATCGAGCATCAACAATACCAATGGGCAGGGGTTGGAGCAAACCGGATATCCTGCCGAAAGGAGCTGGGGGTGTAATATAAATGTAAAATTCTAAGGGGTGAATAAGATGAAATGGATAGTGATCGTGGGATGGGGCGTGACCCTGCTGGCGGCCGGCGGCTGCCGGAAGAGCTTTGTTTCGATCAACACGAATCCCGATGTCATTACGGCGGGGCAGATCAATTTCAATTACCTGTTCACCAATGCGGAGCTGCAGACCTCGGGGAATACGGATGGTAACGGATACGAGGACTGGCGAAACAACCTGATCTATTCGTCCTGTATGATCCAGCACCTGTCTTCGACCCAATCATATTGGGATGGGGACAAATATTTATACAGTGCCACCTACAATTCAGCCTACTGGGACGAGAATTATCCGAATGCGATCGCGAATATGGCGGAGGTGATGCAACACACGATGAACGACAGTTCGCAGGTCAATCTCTACCAGATCTGCCGGATATTCCGGGTCTTTATGTTCCAGCGGATGACCGATATGTACGGTGACTGTCCCTATTCGCAAGCAGGCTTGGGCTATATCTCCGGTATCACGTCGCCGGTATACGACCTTCAGCAGGACATTTACACGGATATGTTCAGCGAGCTGCAGGATGCAGCTGCCAGGTTAAACCCGAACGCCGCCAACACGATAGGGTCGGCTGATCTGCTATATGGGGGCGATGTGGCTTCCTGGCAGCGGTTTGCCTGGTCGGAAATGGTCAGGCTGGCGATGCGGCTGGTAAAGGTCGATCCGGCGACGGCGCAGCAATGGGTGGCGACGGCAGCGGGCGGGGTTATGCGCGGCAACAGCGATAATGCCATCGTCCCCCATCAGGATGTCACGGGTACCACCGTAATCAACGGCACCGGGCTGATCCTGCTGGGCAATGATCCGAACAGCTATCGGCTAAGCGCGACCTTTGTGAACTTCCTGCGCAATTCGGGGGATCCGCGGCTGCCTTATCTGGCGACAGTCTGCGCGAATCCCGACCTGCCCACGGATCTGGGCGATACGACCTCCGCCGACCAGCTGGGGCAGCCCGGCGGCTATGACCCGCCGAACAGCGGCACCCCCTACGATCTGACCAAGGCGCCCGGTTGGCCGGGCAATCAGAACAGCTATTCGGTGGTCAACCGCTATACGTTTTCCCGCCTGGATGTACCCACTTTTTTTGTCACGTATGCGGAGACGGAGCTGTTGCTGGCCGAGGCGGCCGCCCGGGGATGGATCAGCGGGAACCCGGCGACCTACTTTGCGAATGGAGTCCAGGCTGCGATGCTGCAGCTGGCCGCCCAGGCCGGCGCCGGGCCGGCCGACACGACGATCGACACCTGGCTGCGGGCGCATCCCTTTAACCCTTCGCAGGGGCTGCAGCAAATCAACGAGCAATACTGGGTGGCAGGCTTTATGGACGAGAATGAATGTTTTGCCAACTGGCGGCGGAGCGGCTACCCGGTGCTCACACCGGTGAATTATCCCGGGAATGTGACGGGGGGGACCATTCCCAGACGTTTCACATATCCGCAGACAGAAGCCTCCACCAATACCGTCAACTACAATACTGCCGTCGCCAGGCTCGCCAACGGCGACAAGATGACTTCACGGGTTTGGTGGGATCAATAGGGGCCGGGGTTACGCGGGTTCCGGCGGCGGAAGAGAGGGTTGCAAAAAAAATTTGCCAAAACAACATTACAGCAGCCGTTAGGATGGTACATATAGGGTGTCCGGGTACGGATACCTTTAATTATCAAAACAAACGCTGCAAAAAATGAGAAAGTTTCCTCTTTTCTGTTGGCTCGGTGTCTGCACCAGCCTACAGCTTCTTCCTTCCGTCACGGTGTATTCGCGGGACGGCCATCCCTACCACATCACAAAGGCTGGTCCTGTCAAGGGGCTGGTGACGGCCAGTGACGGCAAACCCTTACAGGGGGTTACCGTTGTGGTGAAAGACAGCAAAAAGGCGACTTCTACCGATGCTGCCGGATATTTTACCATCGAGGCCAACAAAGGCGATGTGCTGGTCTTTTCCTTTGTCGGGTATGAATCCCAGCAAATTAAAGCCGGTGCAGGCGATATGAGCGTGGCGCTGGTGGCGTCGAACACGGAGTTGTCCACGGTAGTCGTCACGGCATTGGGTATAAAGAAGCAGGCCAGGGCACTGGGCTATTCTACGACGGAGGTCGACGGGTCCAAATTTACGCAGTCCCGCGAGGCCAATATAGGGAATGCCCTGACCGGCCAGGTGGCGGGCGTCAGCGTGGCGGGTACAGCTACGGGTCCTTCGGGCAGCAGCCGCGTGGTGATTCGCGGTAATGCTTCGCTCTCCGGTAACAACCAGCCGCTCTATGTCATCGACGGTATTCCTTACGACAATACTAACCAGGGCATGTCTCAGAAATACGGCGGCCCGGATTACGGCGATGGGCTTTCCAACATCAACCCGGATGACATCGAAAGCATCCAGGTATTAAAAGGAGTGGCTGCATCCGCGTTGTATGGCTATCGCGGCGGTAATGGCGCGATCCTCATCACCACCAAGTCCGGCGCCAGATCAAAAGGGGTCGGCGTGGAAGTCAACAACAACTTCACTGCCGTATCGGTGCATAACCTGACTGATTTTCAGTATCAATATGGGCAAGGAGTGCAGGGCGGCAAACCCACGACGGCTGCCGCTGCCCAGGCTTCCGAATATTACAGCTGGGGCGCCCCGGTGGACGGATCTCAGGCCGTCAATTTCCTCGGCAATAATTACGCGTACAGTCCCTATAAAAACAATATCAGGGATTTTTACAAAGACGGGCCGGTCAACCAGTCTTCTGTCGCGCTTTATGGGTCCAATGACCAGGGACATTTCCGGCTCGGCCTGTCCGATCTCTACAATGGCAACGTGATCCCCAATGCCAATATGCAGCAGCAGGGGGTTAACTTCAACAGCGAGTACCATGTCCTTCCCAAGCTGACCATTAACGTGACAGCCAACTACATTTTCGAGCAGGTGAAAAACCGTGTCTCCTTCGGTGATGCGCCAGGCAACGTAGTAGCCAGCGAGCTGTATCTGCCGAATACCTTCCACGTCAAATGGGAGCAGCCTAACCAGGGCACCAACGCCGCCGGAGCTGAACAGCTGCCGGGAACGGATATCTATTTCGACAATGCCTATTTTGTTGCCTACAAGTTCCAGAACAGCACTGCCCGTCAAAGGCTGACCGGCGGTCTGAGTATAAAGTACGATTTTACCAAATGGTTGTTTGCACAGGGCGGCGTTACCCGCGACGGCTATGTTTTCGATCTGACGAATATCACGCCGTCAGGTACCGGTTATGATGCGGGTGGCCAGATTACGACAAGCGATGTAAACTTTCACGAGCTGAACTGGAATTACCTGGTCGGTGTGCATACGAAGTTCGGCAGCGATTTCAGCTTTTCCGCAAATGCGGGCGGCAATTCGGAGGATAATGTAAATACCTCCACTGGTGTCACCGGCGCTGGTCCCTTTAATGTTCCTTATGATTATTCCCTAACCAATGTGACCAACAGGCCGGTGACACCCGGGTATACCCGTATCCATGTTAATTCCGTTTATGCAACGGCCGACCTGGGCTACAAGAACTGGCTATTCCTGAACCTGACGGGCAGGAATGATTGGTTTTCCACGCTGGCGATCAATAATGACCACTACCTGTATCCGTCGGCCAGCCTGAGCTTTGTATTCTCCGATGCGTTGCGGTTGCCCAGCTGGATCAGTTTTGGTAAGCTGCGGATTTCCGATGCCGGGGCTTCCAACGGCACCGGCGCCTATCTCAACAGCCAGACCTATGGCTTCCTGGGTTATCCTATCGACGGGCAGTCTCAAAGCTTCATCCTGCAGAATGTCGTTCCCAACCCCAACCTCGGTCCTGTACAAATTTCTGAAAAAGAGGCGGGTATCAACATGCAGTTCCTGAATAACCGTGTCGGCTTCGACGCGGCCGTTTATGACAAGACTACGACCAAGGATCTGGTAAACGTTACTACCAGCCCGACCTCCGGCTATGACGGCATCGTCGAGAATATCGGCAAGATCCGAAATAGCGGTGTGGAAATACTGCTGAACGGAACCCCGGTCCGCACCCGTGACTTCGCCTGGAACGTCAGCTTCAACGTCGGTCTCAACAGCAGTAAAGTATTGTATCTCGGACCCGGCGTTACATCGATCGTCGTTGCCGGAGCCAACGCGCGCTGGGGCAATGGCGTGAACATCAGCCAATGGGCCGGATTGCCTTACGCACAAATCACCGGGTATGGCTATAAAAGGGATGCCAACGGCAATAAGATCTTTAGCGACGGTTCCGATGGTCTGACAGCCGGCGAACCGGAACCGACGGCTAACCAGGTGCCCCTGGGTTCTGGCGTTTACAAGCAGACGGGTGGACTGACCAATGATTTCCACTATAGGGACTTCAGCTTTTCCTTCCTGATCGATTTCAAATATGGCGCGAAGATCTATTCCGGCACCAATCTGCTGCTGTACACCTACGGTCTTCAAAAAACTACCTTACAGGGCCGGGCTGATGGCGGCTATATCGGCAAAGGCCTTGACCTGACCGGACATCCAAATGCAACAGCGGTGAATTCCCAGACGTATTTCCAGGATTTGTCCACAGGAGCTGATCAGATCGCTGAGGAATTCGTCTATGATGCCAGCTTTATCAAGCTAAGGTCGCTCAGCCTGAGCTACTCGCTGCCGGCTTCGGTGATCAGGGGCAGCGCGATCAAAGGAGTGAATATCGCCTTTGTTGCCCGCAACCTGGCTATTTTGATGAAACATACACCGAATGTTGATCCTGAATCAAATTACGGTACTGGCAATGGTCAGGGGCTGGAATTGTCCGCCTACCCGTCTGCCCGGAGCCTGGGCCTTAACGTGAATGTGAAATTTTAATTCGAGAGCAAACTAAATTGACAACAATGAAGAAGATATTTTTAGCAGCATCATTTTCAATAGCCTTATTGGGTAGCGGCTGTAAAAAGGATTTCGTCGCTATCAATACCAATCCCAATGCGGTTTCGGCGGCACAGGAAACGTATGC
>Ga0302179_10000592_pt1 | contig 23662 bp, 20 predicted proteins | sample I_Palsa_E3_1_FD_198788 | JGI IMG/M metagenome (GOLD analysis project Ga0302179, IMG submission 198788) | Peat permafrost microbial communities from Stordalen Mire near Abisko, Sweden - I_Palsa_E3_1 | ecosystem: Environmental > Terrestrial > Soil > Palsa > Peat permafrost | place: Sweden...
CGACGGATACGGCGACCGACGAGCCGAGTGAAGACGCAACAACGGACGGTCAGCGGACGCTGTACGGATTCCGGGCCGTCTACGTCTTCGATGTCACCCAAACAGAAGGCAAAGAGCTTCCCGCTCTGACCGAAGTTGACGGCGATGTGAGCGGATACCGCGAACGGCTATTCAAGTTCGTGGAATCGCAAAGCGTCGAGGTCAGGTTGTCCGACAAAATCGCTCCCGCGAAGGGACTCTCGCATGGCGGCAAAATCACGCTGCTATCCGGGATGCAACCCGCCGAGGAGTTTTCCACGCTGGTGCATGAAATCGCCCACGAAATGCTGCATCGGGGCGAGCGCCGCACCCTAACCACCAAGCAGGTCCGAGAGACTGAGGCCGAAGCCGTGGCATTCGTCGTCTGCCAATCGGTCGGGCTTCAGAACGGAACTGCGTCCCAGGACTACATCCAGCTTTGGCACGGAGACGGCAATCTCTTGCGCGAGAGCTTGGAAGCCGTTCAGCGAACCGCTGCCGTGATCCTCGGGGGCATCGCTCCCGAGCCGGCGGCGGACGCCGCAGCCGCATAACCAAAACCCAGCAAATGGCCTGCGGCGTTCACGCCCGAAGTGTGTGCGCCGTCAGCATTCACCAAGCTTTCTGAATACGAAAAAGAGGAGAACACGTCATGCCTAGTACGCAAAATGTCGTAGCCAACCATGAATATCGGAACATTCCGATCGCCGCGCTCGTCGAATCACCCACCAACCCACGCAAGCGTTTCGATGAAAGGACGCTCGGAGAACTGGCGGCCAGCTTCAAGACGCAAGGAGTTTTGGAACCGTTGCTGGTGCGCTCACTGGACGAAAGCAAGTACGAGGTCGTCATTGGAGCACGCAGATTGAAAGCGGCCAGACTGGCGGAACTCGAAAGCGTTCCCGTCCGGGTCGTGCGGTTGTCGGACGCAGAAGCCATCGAGGCCCAAGTGGTCGAAAACCTGCAACGCGAGGATATCCATGCCCTCGAAGAATCTCTCGGTTTCAAGTCACTCTTGCAATTGAGAGAACCTGCTTACACCATCGCCAGCATTGCGGCCCGAGCAGGGAAGAGCGAGGCTTACGTGCAAGGACGCATTAAGTTGGCGGACTTGATACCGCCCGTGGCTGAGGCATTTCTGAAAGACGAAATCACCATCGGTCACGCCCTTTTGATCGCCAAGCTGCCGGACTCGCAGCAGCAGGAGGCGTGCAACGCGGCCTTTCGCGGCATGTGGACAAGCCACGGCAATACCCAAGTGCTCATTCCCGTGCGCGAATTGTCGGCATGGATTGAGTCCAACATCCTTTTGCAATTAGCATCCGTGCCTTTTGACAAACAGGATGAGACGCTTATTCCGGGAGCCGGTTCGTGCGGCGATTGTCCCAAGCGAACCGGGTTTAACAAGCTGCTCTTTGCCGACGTGCGCAAGGATTCTTGCACCGATCCGCAATGTTTCCGTGCCAAGATCGACGCTCACGTATCGAAGGCCCTGCAAAGCAAGCCGAACCTCGTACAAATTTCCTCCGTTTGGAACACCCGCGAGGGCGCTCCGTTGGGCAGGAACCGCTATGTGGAGCTTGAATTCAAGAAGGTCAAAGCCAATGGGGCAGGGGCAAAGGTCGCTTCTCAAAGGCCGTGTCAGAAGATGTCCGAAGCCGTAGTGATGGACGGAGGAAGGCGCGGAGAATTAGTCAAGGTTTGCGCCGATCTGTCCTGCCGGGTGCATCATCCCGACACGCCCTCACCCCAGCAGGTCGCCAAGGAACGGGCAGAGGAACGGAAGCGCATCGAGAAAGGCAAACAGATCATCACTACGCGGCATCGCGTCCTAGCGAAAGTGTTAGAGCGTGTAAACGTGCCTTTGAAGAAAGCCGATTTGCTGGCACTCGCGCAATATGCCGTCGGCCAGTTGTCCTATAACCAAGTCCCGGCCTTGGCGAAGCGGCACAAGGTTGGGACGGACAATGCCACCAAGCCGCCGCAGGAAGTGCTGATAAAGAAGATCGGCACCTACGATGAAGCTGCGCTGTCCCGGCTGCTGCTCGAAATCAGCCTACTCGACTCGGCCTATCAGCGTGGAGACTCATCGCAGGACGTGCTCATGGAAGCTGCCAAACGTTACCGCGTGGATGTCGAGAAAGTAGAGAAAGCGGTAGCGGCGGAGTTTGCGGCAAAACGAGAGCAACAAACAAAAGCCAAGACAAGACCAAAAACAAAGTCTGTGGCATAACGAAGAAGGAAGTTTGCAAGACTCTGGCGGGGCGTTTCATACGCTCCGCTTTTTTTTCGACAAACACCGCAAAGGTGTCAAAGCGCCATTCTTTGAATCGCGCTTTGAGGCTTATAGAAGCTGCGCAATTTGCGGCCGGTTTCCGGATCGCGGAGCACTGGGGATCTCGCGCTGTCATCTGGTACATAGATTACAGCTGCATTCGTCGCCACAACGCAATCTCCTGCCGCAAAACGGACACCACGACCCGCGCAGCGAGCACGGTTCGTGCCCAGGCCACGCAGCTGTTTTGACGATTGTTAGGGAAGCTCTGATTTAACCCAAAGTTGTCATTTCGAGCGGAGTCGAGAAACCTGCTTTGCGCGGCCTATGGACTTAATCAGAGTTTCCTTAGGCGTAAATCTCGAAGGCGTTGCAAAAAGGAAGCTGCCCCGCTATAGGAAAGCCCCCCCTGCGACGACTGTGGCGCGCGCCCTGCGCCGTGATGTTGGCTTTGAACTTTGAACTAGGTAGAGTCGGTCGAAAACGTTAGCTTCCTCCGGAGAGGCACACGGCGCATCTTTTATGCTAATGATTTAGCTTAGTCACTCCGCTCGCTTTGACAAGTGACGCCTACGAGCGCCTAAGTTCTCCGTGTATAGCGTAAACAATTGCATTCATCTCTGGAGAGACTTTTGCCTCCAGGCCCCGAGGATACGGTAGCGGTACATCAAACACCTTTGTAATCTTGTTCTGTGGGGACTTCATCAACACTACGCGGCTAGCCAGATAGACTGCCTCTCGGATACTATGGGTGACAAACACAATCGTTTTACTCGTAGCTGCCCAAATCTTCAACAAGTCTTCTTGCATCTCATCGCGGGTTTGGGCATCGAGCGAACCAAATGGTTCATCCATCAACAAGATGGATGGCTCATAGGCCAAAGCTCTCGCAATGGCTACGCGTTGTTTCATGCCTCCAGACAACGCACCTGGGTATGCATTCAACACATGCCTGAGCTTCACTAGGTCCAGATACTCTTCGGCCCGCATTCTGCTATGGCTTCTGGTCGCACCGCGCAACTCCAGGCCAAATTCAACATTCTGAATCGCCGTACGCCAAGGGAACAATGAGAATTCTTGAAATACAAAGCCACACGTAGTTTGCGGCCCCACTATGGACTTCCCATTGATTCTAATCACGCCAGTAGTCGGCGTAACTAAGCCGCCGATTAGGTTCAATAGTGTTGTCTTTCCACAACCACTGTGGCCAACTAACGCGACAAACTCGCCTCTCTTCACTTCCATGGTAATAGGGCCGACGTGAGCGACACCAGAACTCGCACCATTGCCGCCGTAAGAGAACTCTTTTGTCACTTCGGCAAGTTCTATCTCCAGACGGCTATCCATAGTGGGCCTTCTGTTGATGAACGATATCAGGTGAGGCTCCTGGATTCATGAACAGACCGCCGGCCTCAATGTTGCGTTCCTACCTTATATAGAAATCCGTCAAGATTCACTGCCCGTTCCAAGATTCCGTTTTCGAGCATGGCCTTCTGGACTTGCTTAGCACCCTCGATTGGCAGGTCGGTCGACCACCCAGGCAACGTCATGGAGTTTGCGGTCGCTAGGGGCGTTTTCGTCCAGTCTGCAACGATGTGTTTTGCCCGATCCGGATTGCTTGCAATGAACCGTATCGCGTCATTGTAGGCAGCCGTGAAGCGCGCCAACGCGTCTGGACTGCCCTCTATAAACCGATTCGTAAAGAAGATCGCCGAGAGTTGAAATGAAGGTATTATCTCATCCGAGCTTTCAAGTACCCTGATGCTGCCTTCTGCGAGGCCCATGCTGATGTATGGTTCAATAGCCATCGATGCATCGATAGTGCCGCTCGTGAGCGCCTGAACCATATTTGGGTGCGGTAAGGTTACGACGTTGACATCATGACCGATGCCGGCCTTGTTGAGCGCTACTCGCAATAGGCCTTCCTCAAGCGTTTTCAGTCCATTTACCGCAACAGTCTTGCCCTTAAGCTCCGCGACCGACTGTATCTGAGAACTGGCCTTAACGACCAGGCCCACGTAGGGATGAGGGGCGGGAACGACGTGGCCGCCGTCATTAACCATTTTGATGGGCTTGTCCTTTTCGGCCGCAAACAAGATTGGAACCACTCCTGACAACCCGCCGTCCAGACTTCCGCCCAACGACGCCGCAATCACAGTCGGGCCGTCCTCGAATTCGGTCAGAGCCACCTTGATACCGTGGTTCTCGAACAAGTGTTCGCTCTGCGCAACAAACAGCGGTGTACACTCTGCGATCGGTAGGTAGCCCAGTCGCACCTCGGGACGGACCGCAGGGCGTGAGCATCCGGTTACGACGGCAATAACGCTGACCAGCACGGCTAAAACCGTGCACCGTTGTGTGATTTTCATAAGTGAGTTTCCTTTGTTCAGAGGACAGCCGTAGGCATGTCTTCGTCGTCCTCCCATTTGATAACTGCGGAACGCACTGCCCGTAGCACCCAATCCATCAGATAACTAAGCAAGCTGATCGCGAAGATGGCGACAAAAATGGTCTCCAGATCAAATGTGCGCCATCCAATCGACAACAAATAGCCCAACCCCCTGTCGGTCGCCACCAGCTCCGCTGCTACAATTACTGTGAATGCAAACCCACTGGCAACGCGCATACCGATAAACATACTCGGCAACGCCGTAGGAACTAGCACCTTCCAGAGTATGTCCGAATTCCGCGCGCCCATCGATCGGGCGACCCTTACAAGTACTCGATCGGTAGCTCGCACACCATGAAACGTGTTAATAACTATCGGCGGGAATGTACCCACTAACAATATAAAGAGCTTCTCGGATACTCCTATGCCAAGCCAGACGAGAGCTAACGGCAAGAGCGCAAGGGGAGGAATTGGGCGGACAAGTTCGATCATCGGATACAGCAGACTCTCCAAAGACTGGTTGGCACCCATGGCGACTCCAATTGGAATCCCAATTAAACAGGCTAATCCAAAGGACGCTAGTACGAGAAACAGGGAGTGGCTCGCATTCGCCAATAGCGATCCATTCAGGAGCATCGCCCACATCCGTATCGCGATCAGTGACGGTGCAGAGAGGACGTTCGCTGGCATCACGCCAGTCCGATAGAGCAGCTCCCAGAGTGCCAGCACACCGCAGGGCAGCGTCAATCGAAGCGCTAATGATCGACCTGTAATCATAATAGTCATAGCCTATAACCCGCACGATATTACTTAGCTATCACAGGTCATCCAATCCAGGCCAGAAATATTTGACATCAGAGAACCGCGTTGCTCCGGCGATAAGTGCTTGGACGTCATTTAATTTCGTCATTCGGTTCATGTATGCCGCCCTGTTGCGGGCGAACCCAAACTCGAAATTTTGACCAGCGAGTGACCGGAGAGACTCTTTAGTGATTCCTGTGAACTCCGCAAGCATGAAAGCGAAACATTCTTCGACGACGACGCTGCTGTTATTGTCTATTCTGTCGTTCTCGCACACCTCGCAAGATTCGGTGACCATGGCGAGTATACGCTTGGCAATTTGTGGCTCTGACGACAGAAACTCTTCCTTCGCGACGAGGCAGAGAAACCAATCATAGTTCGTGGCGGGATCATCCAGAATACGGATAGACTTGCGTGCACTCGCACTGAGAGCGGCATAGTGGGGTTCCCAAAGTACGAAGGCCTCAATGGGATCGTCTGCCCAAAGGGCGTCATAACACTCTAAGATGTTCTTGAGATCACATAGTCTGGAAGCGACAGCAATATTGAGATGGTTAAGCAGGAAGTGTTCGTGGACGGTATTTGCGTAATATCCAATCTTGCCGCCTGTGGCCTTAAGTTGCTCGATCGACTGGATATCGCTATTGTACCGTACTACGAGCTTGAGATGATTTGTGATCTTCACGAACGGCAGCACTTGGAGCCGTTCAGACTTGTTTTGTCCGAAAAATAGGCACAAGGCAACGTCAGATGCGACAGCGAACTTGAAGTATCCGCTACCAAACTGCGCCAATGCTTCACGTCCCGCGTAGCGGAAGTTTAGCCGAAGCCGCAAATCATGGTCGGCGGCGATACTACGTTGTGCGATGATGAGTGGTGCAGAGGCGATCTGCATTGGAGCGAGTATCTGGATATCGCGTGAGTGAAATATGGCCTTCAAGTTTTGTCGATAAAGGTAAGCTGCCAGGGCAAGGTAGAGGCTCGCTACAAGTGATTCGACGAATCCTAAGTAAATCTGGGTGTCGATGAACGGCCACGTTGGCAGATCGAGATAGCGGCGATATGGTAACAGAAAGAGGAACAACACAGAGAAAAGGCCAAATAGCCACTTGCCCTTATGCCAACGGTTCTTCAACGTCCAGAATTTCTTGAATGGATTCCTCATGGCTGTAACAGGCTCCAAGGGGCTTCCCGGATAAATAGGCCATTCAGCCGCGCACCGGCGGCTTCCGTAGGCTGCTACGGCATAGGACCTCCACAGGGAGTGACCAATGCTGGGTACTCGACGTGGGCGGCTCGAAGACCAGGAACACGACTCAGAAGATCGGCCACTAATGACTGTGTGCTAAGTTTCCGGCTCGGACAGAATTGGCAGGTGCCTAGTAATCTAAGTGTCGCGGATGAGTCACATATAGAGACAAGCTCTACGCCCCCGCCATCCGCCTGCATTGATGGAAGGAGTTCCGCCAGGGCCAGCCGAACGTCGTTCTCCAATTCGCAATACGCGGCCTGCATGTTAACTCTCCAAAGCAACGGACCGTACACAACGAAAGCCAAGATTGGGGTGCCCTTTGTGCGGATGCATGTTGCCGCGTGTGCTGCAGCGTAATCGAAAGTCCCTGCGGACGTTCCACGCGGCACCACGCCTTACCCTAGTGTTTCCGTTATCGGGACCCTGCGGATCACGGGAAGGACTTCGCCAGTAGTAATCCTCCAGATACCAGTCATTGCACCATTCCCAAACATTTCCAGCCATCTCGTGAAGCCCATAACCATTCGCTGGAAACTGCCGCACAGGGGTCGTCGGCGGAAACGAGGATTCGGCGGGGCTTCGATTCCAATTCGTATGGCCTCGATCAGCCCTTTGGTTCCCCCAGGGGAAGAGTGCGCCGATCAATAGCCCGCGAGCGGCCTTTTCCCATTCTGCTTCGGTCGGCAAGCGCTTTCCAGCCCATGTAGCGTAGGCGACGGCATCGTCCCAGCTAACCAGTACGACTGGATGATCTTGACGGTCTGGCGTGGCAAATGTGCGCCAAGTCGAACCATCCTCAGCCCTAGCGCTCGTTTCGAATCCCGTGTCAGCTACAAAAAAGGCGAATCGGGAATTCACTACGGGGACCTCGTCCATGTAGAAGGCAGCCAGACTGACAGTGTGTATAGGACTTTCCGGCTGATTTTCGTCGCTACCCATGTCGAACTCGCCGGCGGGGATCAGAACCATTCCGGCGGGGGACGTTTTCGAAACAGTGTTTCTCGGTTCGGAAATCATTGTGTTCATATAAATGCGGTTCCTACCTGATCGGCAATCCTTCGGTAAATGCGCCTTGTCCCGCTAGCGGACGACATGGCTTCGCCGGATTGTACGTGGTTTTAGATTGTACAACACTGTGCTTCCGCACAATGCAAGTGGCACGGCGTGGATGGTATCCTAATTTGATTTTCTTAACCCTACCGAAGTATCTCCGTTGCCCTAACGGACCTCTAAATGCTTTCCGATAAACACAGTATGCATCGCTTGAGTTGGAGTTTCCTAATTTGCCTTCTTCGGCTCGGAGTGAATTCGGACCACGATTCATGCGAGCCTACAAAGCTGAGAAGTTCAAATTAGGACACTCTCCGGCGGGGGGGGAACCAAGAGCGGGACACGCTCAGCCCTAGCTGCAAGCACGTTTTCGGCACCGGCAGCGGCATCCTGGACGCGCGGAAGAGGGAAGCGAAAGCAACTCGCTTGACAGCAAGCGGCAGTGGGGCTAAAGTCCTTCGCTCTGTCCGACGATTTTATGGAAAGAGGCCACTTGTTTATCGGAGGCCACGTTCACCAAGGCAGCATTTCTATGGAGCACACCAGTGTTTTTACGTGATGTTGAGATGGTCGAACAGGAGCGCAGAAAGGCGGCCAAAAGCCTAGGTATGTTCGCAGGACTACTTGGAAGTGGCTGTGTTTTAAGTTTGCTCATGCTAAGCAGCAGCGCGCCTCATCCTGCTGACATCGGCATCAGGTTCAGGGACGAAGCGAAGGCGATCTACCTCAGACAAAACACCGCTTTGCCCAGAGGTCTGGTCTTAGAGGAACTCAAGCACGCATACGAAGACTACAGCGCAGGCAGACCCGGTGTTCGTGTCGTAGACCTGCCAAAACAGGCTGCTGTGGCTACTCCCAAATAATCCAGGCAACGCGCGGGGCTACTGCTTGAGGGGCAAGAGGTTCGGTGCCCCTCTGCCTTCAAAACCCGAACATGATCTTCGCAGTTTTAACCAGATCGCTCGGGATTTGCGCTAGGCTTAACAGCTGGTCTGTTATTAGGTTGATAAACGCTTTGAGGAAAATGCCGTCGGAGGCTCTATGATCTTCGATTACCGCCGCGCAAGCACTAAGGAAGCGATAAGTGAAGAGTGCGTTGATCGTCGCGTTCAGAGAAAGCGCTAGAAAAGCTCCGATGATCAAACTGACGCCGAAAGTGAAACCGGCTGTTGTAAGAACGCCGGTGGCCAGCGCAGCTGCAATATAATCCGCGACCTTGCCGCTGACGAACCAGGCACCGAGGGCTGCGATGATCGTCGCGACTGCGGAGACGGCCTCCTCCTTGTTAAATTTGAGTTCCGCCTTACTTGCCAGATGTACGAATCCTGCGACCCACAGCGCAACCAATGGCCCGGCGTCCACGACGGGCCCCAGCACAACTCCAAGACCAGTCGCCGACCAGACATAGCCTCTGATGATGCGTTCGTTTCTGGAAGTCACGCCAAAACCTCACGCTCTTTAGACGAAATATGAACGATCCACTAAGTTAGATTACTGTACCACCCCTTGGAGGCACTTCGGCCAACGTGCGCCTCACGCAAGGTTTGGTCGTCGGCGAGAGCCTTGGCGCCGGGTTCAGCGCAGTATTTCGACTCAACGTACTGGAGCAAGGGTTGTGCTCGGACTGAGCGTACGAGTGCCGTCACTGACGGGGCGCTGGTCGGAGTCTCGATCCGAAAATGAACGCGGCGCGCGATCCAGGGGCACCCTGTCGGCACGATTCTTGGCAGATTTAAGCGTGGCTGATCCGCCCAACTGCCGCTGGCGTCAAACTACGTCGCGACATATACGCGAACATTGACGCATCCCAATCAGCCCGGACGGCACAGTCTGGCCGAGACGCGAGAGGAACCACACACGCAAACCCTATGATCTACGTTGACTTCACACCACTTCGCCAAATCGGTAAACGCCCTGAAAAGCTGGCGTCGTCGGCAAGTCTTGAAACCCCCTGAAACCCGGGCCCCTTGATTACGGTGAACTTGCGTTGCTTAAGGTCGCTACCTGTGCGCTGCAAGTCCTTTAGTTTTGGTTTTCAGGCGGGTTCGAATACTACTCTTGCTGCCGCAGTTTCAATAACTTACGAGCAATGAAACCCCTTATTCAAAATGCGTGTACGGAGGAGCGGAGCAATCCCACGCGCGGCGAAACAAAAGTATCCAGCTCTAGGCATCATTGCCGAAGCTTCCCCGAAGCCGGTTTCGCGGACCCGCCATCATCGCTTAACTCACTGATGCTGAGTCGCACTGACCACACTTAGACTACCCCCGGCGGGAGTTTGGGGGAGCCGATTCACCAGACGCACCGAACCATTCTTCTTTCAGCTGTTCTATATAACCCATGTCTGAACATCGGTCAAAGTTGCCGATAGCTGACAACCACGGTGGAGGACCAAGTGGGGTAAGAGTTCGTAGAAAATCGAAAAACCGTCGGGCATCTACCAGCTCTAGCTCCAATCCCATCTGCCTCAGAAAGCGATTAGTAGGCACTTGCTGGGCGAAGCGGCTGAAACACCCGGCAACGCTGACGTAAACGCCGCGTAGCATTCCCTGTTTGAAGAGTGAAGCAACGAATCTGTCGACCGCTTCCACCGGTTCCGTCTTCCTAGTGATGCGTCGTTTGACTTGCACCCCGATCCGGGTCTCGTCAGCGTTCACGATCACCAGATCGACACCATCATCCGGTGTATAGACACTTCCGCGGAAGTACTCCACCTCAGCGTTGGGGTAGAGATCCTTGAACACCGCCCGAACAAGATCCTCTGCCTCCTGTGATGAAACCTGATTAATGTCTGAGTAGTTTTTGACCAGATGCTGTCGCAATATGTTAATGGCGGTACGATTAGAGCCAACCTCGAAAGTGGTGACGAGCGGCCAGATGGTTTCGACGCCGTTAAAGCTTGGGTAGGATGACCAGTTCTGATACTCAGATGTGTTCAAAGACCACCAGCCGCACAGCCCACAGTGATGAAAGTGCTTGTCGGTGTGATAGCCAACACTGTCGGCTGGGCCCATTGCGCCCCTGAACTCGTAAAAATCTACCACACGCAATGACGAGTCACAGACGAGGCACAGCTCTGGGTCGGGGTTTGATCGCCCCCGCCCGACTACTTGCTGTCTGTTATCAATTTCTGTTTCAAAGTCGCCAACCGTGTACGGCTTCCTCCGAGAGCTGTAAACGACAGCCGATTCGCGGTAATGCACACGAACACTTGAGCTCATGGGGTGTAGTCTCCATCTCGCCAGGATCGGCGTTATCGAGTTTGCCCAGGCCAAGCATATACCAACACACCAGGCCTCGGATGACGGCTCGATCTATAGACTCTCTAGGTGTCAGTACAGCTGAAATCTCCTCTCATGATTTCATTAAGCAGATGTCTCAGGATCGGATTCGAATGTCGGGTGCAATCGACGAAATGAATTCCCGAGACACTGTGGCACCTGGATCAGAATGATCCAGTACTAGCGAGCGGATACTGGCCAATGGTTCACTTGTGCTCATGGGTATTTAAATGTGACACTGTCCTCGTCGAGAAAGGAACTATGTCTTGAAAAAGACATCTTCCAAAACCGGCAACGAGGTGGGCCGCTTCTGCGACTTGGCTGACAAGCAGCGGCTAACCGAAGCGATGTCAGCGTTTCGCTCGCTCAGCGACCGAATCTATCGGTTACCGATATCTCATCCTACCTATGCGCATGTGTTAGAAAGCATCGCCCGGCTTCTAGATCACGATGTTTCCCTCCTGCCACGAGCGAAAGAAATGATTCTGCGCGCCTCAAAAGCGGCCATTCTCAACACTCTAGATCGGCGCGCTTCTGCAATGCTTGATCTCGCTGAAGGAATCGTAGCGTTCTACGACGGAAATCACGATGATGCTCTTCGGCTGTATGACTTGGCGCTACAGAATGCTAAGCGCGTGAAAGATTCACATTTGACGCTTGCTGCCACTTATTATCTAACTAAATTCCATTACAAGAGCGATCACTACGTAGAAGCCCTGACTCTCGCGCGCAGTAGCCGCTCCATTGCCGTCGCGGACTTTTCCCTACTCCGAGGCCTGATCCAGTTGATGGAGGCATGGATAGTCTTCGTAAAAGGGGACGTGGTTGCGGCGGAGAGACTCTTGCGCCAGACTGAAAAGCTTGTGGCCGGGCAAGATCTTATTGACGCGGGCAACATTCTTGCCTTCAAAGGTCGGGTCGCAAGACGACTTGGACGATTTCAGGAAAGCGCAAACCTCTATGCAGAAGCAATCAAAACTTTGCCGACTGATCGGTCCACTTCTGCCGTGGTGCGCTGCTATGCCCAACAAGCATATTCGCTGTTGCACCTGGCCGACAGCCTTGGCGTGAATTCACCGGCTCAAGTCGCGGGCCGAGTTCGGCAACAAGCGTATGAGGCTCTTCAGGCGGTATATCCCGATAAACATGCTGAACACGGCCAACGCCGCACTGATGCGCGGGTCTATTACACCTTGGCGGTTTACTTTGCTGGGTTAGGCCAAACCGACACGGCGCTCCAAGAAATCGAGAAGGCCCTTACCATTGGCAGAAAGTGCGGCGATAAGTCAATGGAAATCAATTCATTGATTCTGCGGACCCGGTGTCTCGGAGGGACTTCGGTTGAGGAGGCACGCCGCACGGTGAGCTCGGCTGATGAAACCGACAATCGCAGACTAAGGGCCCGTGCTCGCATTGCCCTTGGAGAAGCATTTCTTCAGGACTCATATCGAAATGTCCCTGCAGCAAGGCAGATGGAAAAAGAAGCGGCAGAACTACTAAATGAGTCCGATCGCGATTACGTTCGCACAGAATTAGACCAGCTACACTCGCGGCTCGCTCAAATTCATGAAAAGGACAATCTTCTATTCGAAGTCACGCGTTCTGCCGCTGCTCTGTCGGGGTTGGCGAAGACGCTCAGAACGGTGGAAACACGAATAGTTGAAGATGCCTGGCGATCCGCGGGCGGCAACATCTCGGACGTAGCAAAGACACTAAAGATAACCCGTACCCGCGTTCGCCGAGTTCTTGAACGCAGAGAAGTTCGCGCGGCGCGACCAACACCCAGCAAGAAATAAACAAATGCTGTATGGAGACAGAAATGTCAGAGACACATGAACGATTGATTGAACTTCAGAAGAAAAACGTTGTACCCACTGTAAGAGCTTTCAACAGGATTGACGGACCTGGGTCAAGCCTCGATCTCAGAGAGTTCCAAGAAGCGTTATGGACACTTCCGAAGGGACCGGTGCCCTTGGACGGGGATGAATTTGCTCGCTGGAGCAAGGGACTGCCCCGGACTGTGGGTATTACGATCAGCATCGGTTGTGCAGTGGAAGCGCATCCACACAAGCCTGGGTGGATTTCAATCGTCTCGAAAGACTATGGCTACCATCAAGAAATGCAAATCGGGGAGGTCCCCTTTCGCAAGGAGTTCTGGCTGCTCAAGATTCTCGACATCTTTGGTTTAGATGGCGTCAGATTTGAACTGCACAATCTGGTCCCAGGAATCAAATCGTCTGGCCTTGGTGGTTCAGCAACAGCAACGACCGGCGTTTGCCTGCTGGCAAATCGGCTCACCGGATCGCGATTCAGCGGCGAGCAGTTGGTGGCGATGGCTTCGCTGATCGAGCAAGACATGGGTATCAGCATCACTGGAACCCAGGAACAGTCGAACGTGGTGTTTGGTGGCGTGACGGACTATGTCTGGTTTCCTTGGGGAGTACCCGGCTATCCAGGAAACTATGGAAGCTCCATAAGACACGAGCTATTGCCAGAATCAGACTACTCTGAACTTGACGCAAGAATGCGGATATATCACAGCGGAGTCGAAAGGGCGAGCACGGATGTGAATTCAGTGTGGCGGCAGAAGTTGACGGAACGTGAAGGGTTTCAACTACACCGATCAAAACTGTCGATCGTTCATGAATACCGGGAAGGCATCCGTCAGAGAGATTGGGATCGTGTGTCAGATGCAGTTCGCAAGTACGTGGAGGTTCGGATCGAGCTGTGTTCCGACTACATGACAAGTGAATGCTGGGACATTCAGGGCCAGTGCGAGCGATTTGATGCGCAGAGTTTTCCGCTCGGTGCTGGGGGCGGCGGTGCTGTACTGGTGTTCTGTCCGAAGAGCGAGAAGTTGAGTGAACTTGATGCGTCACTTACGCGCGTGTATCGAAGGATCGATTACAAGCTTCTCTCGCGTGGTTGTGAATTCTCAGGTGTGCCACAGGAATAAGCGCGGTTTTCAAATGGAGGAGACATGGCCAACAATGAAATCAAGGTGGTCAAAGAGGGGAATTTCGATATTCTCAATTGGAATATTGGTGGGGCAAAGTATTTGGAACTCAAGCCCGGCCCTCCAAAGATACTGAAGGACGAGATCCTCGACCCTGTGGCGCTCTCCCAGAGGCTCATGGCGGACGACGATTTGGTTGGAGCATTCATTCGGCATCGTGAGTCAGAGTACGTTGAAGCTATTGCGAAACGAGCGCGCTCCGAAAAATCAACTGACCCGTCGTTGGACCAGATGGATTCTTCGAAACAGGGATTGGCGGAGCTTTTCACCAGGGTCCTTGAGGTCAGGGATTTCTACGACCCAGACCGCTTCAAACACATTAGGCTTCGGAAGGAAACTCGAAAGTGGGTTGCAACAAAGCCAGGGCAGCACTTTGCTGCCGCCGCTCTAATCAGACTCAATCGGTGTTTATTAGAGGATGCATTCGCGGGGCTGATAAGCCACGCTCATGAAACCCGTGAGGAGTTTAGAGAACGACTCAACGAAGCGTTTTTTGAGTTGTTGCGGGACAACAATCCGGCTGTCGTCACCTTACAGGAAGTCGTCCAATATCAGGCGTCTAAGCAAGAATGCAGGGAGGAAGTGATGATTCCTCCTGACAACTACTACTACTTTCCGCATTGGCTCATTGACACCGATAGGCATTCAGCGCAAGGAAAGTGGACCAAAGTGCGGAAGGCTGGCGGATGGTCGAATGAAGCGTTTTTTGCGCAAGGTAACGCGATCCTGATTCGCAAGGATATTCCGCACTTCCGCCTTTATGATTTACCTGATATACAAACAACAGTTCACGATATTCTGAGTCCTGAAGAGGCGCGGCAGTGGGATAGTGGAGTAGGCAAGGGGCATATTGAGCCGGTTGCGCTCGAATCAGGCATATATTTCGGTGACCGCAATACTGAGCCGCGTGCCGCAATCCTGGCACACCTCACGCTCAGCTATCTGGAAGACCAAAGATTGACGATGCCGCTCGATGTAATGGTGATCAATCTACATCTCACAACTCTGTCCAACGAGCGTGAAGGTATTCCCGATACGGACGAGAAGGCCTCCCAAACTCGGCTGCAGCAGCTAAATATAGTACTCGATGGAATTGTGTCCCGATACAACCAATGGCGCAAAGACAAGTACAAAATTCGCGATCAGTCGCAAAAAAATATCAAAGGGAAACTGTCGACTGATCGCCATAGCCCGGTCTGGATAATTGCGGGAGACTTCAATTGCACACCTGACGCCCCGGAGTACCTAACGTTTGTAAGACGAGGTTTTATTGACCTGGTGACAAACAAAGGCACTGGAACCAAGGCCGCTGGTCTCGGGAATGAACCGACGATCACTCTGGACTATGTTTTTGCCGGTCCTCGTTACGAGGCCATCGACCCGAACTACGCTGCCGCACATGTCGGGAATAATCGTGTGCGCGTGGACGATACGATGAAGGTATCGGATCACTTCCCGCTAACTATAAGGGTGCCGTTGATGGTTGCTGAATGACTGCTACCTGAGTCTTTCCTAGCGAGGCACAACGCAGGAGAGAACTCGAGACAGAGGCATGAGTCCCTTCACATACGGTCCAGTAAATGTCCGCCTGACTCTTAGCCTCATCGTCGCCCGCAATCAACAACGTCTAAACGGATCACGGCCAATCCGATATTAAGACTCAGACAGGCCAGACGGGCCAAAAGTCGGCTTGTGGGAAAGAACGCTGAAACCCTTTGAAACCCTTTGAAACCCGTTTTGTGGTTTTTCATGGACTTACGTTGCTTTAGGTCGCTACCTGTGCGCTGCAAGTCCTTCAGTTTTGGTTTTCAGGCGGGTTCGAATACTACTCTTGCTATTGTCGTTTCAATTGTTTACGGGTGATGAAACCCCTTTTCGCGGGTCAGCGTCGCGGAGTAGCGGAGCAGGCTTTAACACAAGCTAAATGATCGAAACCCGCCCATATGGAACGAACATCCAAGCGGCAAAGGAGTAGGTTACGACCCTGGAAGTGAGCTTATGCGTCGAGTATCCCCAGCCAGTCGCGGGCGGTCCTTCATTCACTGTCCAACATGCCTCTTTGGGATCGACGATCCAATTCCCTCGAAAATCGTAGTTTGTGACATGGCCCTTGCCGTCCTTCTGGGACCAATGTCGGCCCGATAGATGATCGCAGCGAACCCAGTGATAGTCCCCTTTCCAGCGAATATCGCTCTTCGCCGCGGAGAGAAGGAGCGCGACGAGGTGGCCGCTTTGGCTGTTTGCAAGTCCATTGAGGTAAATCGCGGATGTCAAGGCCTGGCGTAGGCTCATCGATTCGTCACCTATCAACCTCAGGCCATCAGCTTTAGCTCCAGCTATTACGTCACCCACATTCAGCGTGTGGCCTTTTTGCAGCAATGTTTTGCCGTGGCATCTGCCAGGTTGAGCAAAAGAATTTGTTGCGATATTGCACGCGTAGTTATAGCAATTATTATTGGGTTGAAATTTAGAGGTCATGAAATAGCCTTTGCAATCGGATGCCGGCCTAAACCCATTGACGACACCTCTTTTCGTTGGACCCCATTTTGGTATTTGTTTATTATTTGGCAGAATGACGTAGCGTGGTGCAAGCTGACGGCGGCTATCGTCCGCTGTCGGCAGGGGGTCTTTTTCATCTAGGACATAGTGCCAACGGTCGCCTTCGTGGAGTAGTCCGCAGAATTTATGCTGGTCAACTCTCATAATGCCGCGTCTCCTGAAAATGGTTATGAAAATTGATTCTTGTGGTTTGTGCGAGCCGAAGGGCAGAGTCTAGTTTACGCGAGAGCATCGAAGTAGTGGGTTTGAAAGAAGAGGTACCCCCTTTTCTCAAGCTCCTTAGTTGTATGGTGCGCGTTTCTCGTATACCGCTTCCGCAAAGACGGATTCCAACGGAAGCGGATTTGAATGGAAGGAGTTCCGGCGATTAGGCTCCTTCAAGCGTCATTTGAACAGCGCATGGGGCTCAACACAAATCTTGGGACTGGTGAACGATGAACGAGCGTCCATTAGGTTCGAACCGATGGGTGCAGCTACAAGAGTTGTTCGAGGCTGCGCTGAATCGCGCAGAGGAGGATTGGCCGATATTCCTTGCGAGCCGCTGTGCTGACGAACCCGAACTCGCGGACCAAGTTCTACAATTGCTGATCGCAGATCGTAACTCCAGCCAGTTTCTGACCACTGGACAACTCGCCACTCTGCTACCGCTCGAACCCGCAACTACGAACAACGGTTTGCAGCTGCAACAGGTCTTGTGTGAACGATTCGAGTTGTTTGCATATCTCGGCGAGGGTGGAATGGGGCAGGTGTATGAGGCGATCGACCTCGAGCTGAATCAACGGATCGCGATCAAAGCGATTCGCCCAGAGATTGCCGAACAGCGTATGGGTATATCGCGCTTCAAGCGCGAGGTCTATGCGACCCGAAAGATCAACCACCCAAATGTTTGCAGAACGTTTGATCTTGAATGTCATTCGGGTCCGGTTATGAGCCGCAATGGCTCGATTAACCGTGTCACTTTCTTCACGATGGAACTACTCAAGGGAGAAACCCTAGCGGAACGAATTCGTAGAACCGGTCCGCTCCCTGGCTCTGAAGTGCGCGAAGTTGGCCGGCAGATTGGCTATGCGTTGCAGGCAGCACACGCTGCAGGCGTGATCCACTGCGATCTCAAGCCCTCAAATGTTTTTCTTACTGAGCCGAACGGAAACCTTCGCGTAGTCGTAACCGATTTTGGGATCGCGAAAATCACCCAACCCAGCGAACGCGGTCCTCTATCTACACCGTATAGTCAAGTCACGCTGAACGGACAGGCCATCGGAACTCCAGCCTACATGGCCCCCGAACAGTTTGAACGGGGCCAATCTACACAGGCGAGCGACATATACTCATTCGGGCTCATCCTCTATGAGGCCTTGACCGGCAAACGTTTGTTTCCGTTCAGCCGTTCGCTGGAACCGTTGCAATGTACGCTAAATAATATCCTAGGAAATGAAGATACGGAAAAGAACATCCAGTGGAATATTCTTCTGTCATCGTGTCTCCAAACCGACCCCGGCACGCGACCCAATAATATTCAAGACGTACTGGATGTGCTGGAAGGAAAACCTGGCTACTCGTTAGCCAGCATCCCGCCCTCTGCCAATAAGCCTGCCACGCAATTGCAATCTGCCCAACCCGACAGCGCACTACCGCGTCGGAGGCAGAGTATTCCAAGAGGTCGAATCTTTCGTTCATTTGGAGTTATCCTGTTTGTCTCCATCGTAATATTGCTCGGCCGGTACAGGCTCGTTCACTCCGTTCCGGCTCAAGCCACAACGGCATCTGTGGTGGTGCTACCATTTGACGACCCTGGGGGAGAGGCAGATCTGAAGGTGCTCGGCAACAACTTTACGGCAAGCCTCACCAACGACCTTGCTCGCTTTTCCGGACTTATTGTTGCGTCGCAAACTGCATTTACGGGGCTTGGCTCGCATTCAGACTTCAACGTGCTCGGCCAGAGTCTCCATGTGCATACTGTCGTGAACGGTTCGATAACGCGGACACCACATGGCCTTTTAGTGCAAGTTGCACTTGTGGATACAAGGAGCGGCGCCCACCGTTGGGGGAAGAACTATCTGCGCAAGGACAGCGATTTAGCCTCCCTCGACAAAGATGTCTCGATCGAGATCGCTTATCTGTTACGGCGTGACCTAGAAGCTACGGGCAGGTACGTCAACCAACATCACACAACTCGCTTGCCAGCAGCTCAAAAGGCGTTCAGTGCCGGCGAAGCCGCGATGGCGTCAAGCAGTCTGGGCGATTCCGAGATAGCTGCGAGTCACTTTCAGCAAGCCATTGATGCAGATCCCGAATTCTCTCAGGCGTACGAACGACTCGCGGATTGCTATCTTCGCATGGCGAATAAATATTTACGCCCGGAGGCGTCTTTCGATCTGAGGGCAAAATCCAAGATTTCCGCCTTCCGTTCTCTTGAGCTGAATGACTCACCCGCTGCATTCATTGATCTCGCTAAAACTGAAGTCTTAGGCGACTTTGATTGGGAACGAGCAGAGCAGAACTTTAATCGTGCAATTCACTTAGACCCTATAGACATACTCGCCCACGCCACTTTTGCTTTCTATGTTCTTACCCCACAAGCACGCTTCGCTGAGGCTCGCGCACAGTATGCCTACGCTCATGGCGCACCTTCGAACGATATACAGGTCGAATTCAAAGAGGCCCTTGGTGAGTATTTCGCTCGTCAATATCAATCCTCGCTAAGTAAAGCGCAGAAACTGAGGCACGAACATCCAAAGGCTGATTCATTCATTGAATTAATCGCAAACGATTATCTCGGGATGAACAAACCATCCGAGGCGGTTGAATTCCTGAAGACCGCAGTGCCGCAAACCGAAGATGGCAGAATCGTAAAGGATGCAATGCTTGGCATCGCCTTAGCGAGATTGCGTCAGAAATCAGAGGCACGCAGAATACTTGATAAATTAGTTGCCGAACGAAAGCAAGAGTTTGGCTTGTGCTTTCATTTGGCCGCACTGGCTGCAGCTTTGGGAGATCGCAAGAGCGCGTTGATGTATTTAAATCAGGCGCTGGTCACAAGGGAGACGAGCGTTCTTTTTATCGGGGTAGACACGCTTATGGATCCACTTCGTCCCGATCCTCGTTTTCAGCGTTTGCTGCTGGAGATGAACCTCAACAAATCAAAAGAAGAGGAGAAAACTGAATGACCAAACAAGAGATGCTTAATAAACTAGGAACGACTGAACCAGAGTGGGATTCTTACTTAGCAAAGACTTACAAGTTCGTAAACGAAGGCCTCGATAGCAGCGAGCGGGAGCTTCACAAGCGACTCTTTTCCAAAATGATGCTTGCGATTCTCCCGAGCGAAGCAGTAAATCCACAGGAACTGAGCGAATTGTACGAAGCCCGGAAGATACTCTCAGAGGCAGTAATAGCTCAGAACAACGTATGTGGAAAGTTTCCAATACCAGGCGAAATCGAAGAATAGACGTGATGTTCATGGGAAACCAACGCGTCACTAGGAAGGTGCCGGGCACACAACGCGTAATGGAATCAGCTGAGACCCTTCATTGTGTCTGGCCGGCGGCGCGCTCGCTCGGTGTTACGCGCTTGGCCGACATCACTGGTCTCGATCGCGTCGGCATTCCAACATATTCCGCTGTGATCCCGCGGTCAAAAGATGGTTTATCGATCTCCAATGGTAAAGGGCTGCTCCCAATCGAAGCCAAAGTGGGTGCTGTCATGGAAGCAATTGAGAGGCAGACTGCTTGCCAAACCAAGCTACCGCTTGCCCACGGAAGCTTGCAGGAATTAGGCAAGACTCGCACAGTGCTCGATCCGCGGAAAACAAAATATTTTCTTGTCTCAGATTACTGCGAGACGCGCAACTACTCCTGGGTAGCCGGCCAAGATCTGATTACAAACGATGAGATTCTTGTTCCCGCTCACATCGGTGGGTACGCGTGGCAGGATTTGGGTCCAGGACCACTGACTGGCTATGGTTCATCCAATGGATTAGCGTCCGGCAATAACCGTATCGAGGCAATTTGCCAAGGGCTTTGCGAACTGATTGAGCGCGACGCTTGGACGATGGCGGATCTCGGCTCGCATCTCTTGCCGCTTATGCGCCGGCTGATAGCGGATCCGGAGAATGCCGAGACGGGCCACGATGACTTCGAAATGTTTCCGTCGCTCGAACCGATGGACGACCCGGCCAGCCAGTTGTTTCGCTCGGCCGGACTTGAGCCTGTTCTTCATGACATCACTTCCGACCTCGGCATTCCAACTATTTTTGCAATGATTGCCGACGAGTCCTCTCAAGGCTTTCCTATGCTTCATGGCGGAGCTGGAACCCACCCGGATGTTAGAGTCGCGGCAAGACGTGCCCTCACTGAAGTCGCGCAGTCACGCTGCGTAGACATTCATGGTGTTCGGGAAGACATCACCCTGGCCGGTGCTTCGAAAGATGAAATCAATCTTCGCACGCGCCGGGTCTCCCGTATCAACCACAAGATATGGCCCTTGGGCGAGTCGTGCCAGCCCCGCCCCCTCAATGCCATCCTTTCTTTCGTCCACGACGATATTCAAGAAGACCTAAACCACATCCTGAGATGCCTGCAGACCCGCGGCATCTCACAGGTCATCGTCGTTGACTTCACTCCGGAGGATGCGCCTTTTTCTGTTGTCCGTGTCATCGTCCCCGATCTTGAACAAGCATCCATCCTGCGCTGTCCTCTCGGCCGGCGTGCCACGGAATTCTGGCGATTTCATGTCTAAACCAGTAATTTATCTGGGGCCGAGCCTCGATCTGAGCACAGCAAAATCCACCCTAGACGCGACCTATCTGCCCCCCATCAAGAGAGGCGACTTGGCAAAGCTAGGGCCTGAGATAGAAACGGTCGGGATTGTCGATGGCGAGTTTTTTCAGAGTCTTTCTGTCTCGACGATGGAGATCCTTCCGCTTCTCGATCGCGGCGTTCAGATCTACGGAGCGTCGAGTATAGGCGCTTTGCGTGCTGTGGAGACTGAATTGTTCGGGATGATCGGGGTCGGAGAAATATTCGCGTGGTTTCGTGATGGTCTGGTAGATGCCGACGACGAAGTCGCCCTGACCTACGACCCGGTTACATTTCGGCCGATTTCCGAGCCTCTTATCAATATCCGATTCGCCCTACAAGAAGCAGCGCTCGAACGTATCGTGGATGGCTGGACCGCGAACCAAATTATCGAAGAAATAAGGAAGGTCTATTTTCCGTTTCGTTCCTTCCATCTCGTTTGTCGGCGGTGTCCGAAGTTCGAAGAGTTCGTTAGCGATCAGCAACCCAACCGCAAAAGGGATGACGCTTTGGAACTACTTCACATCCTCGCAAATGCATAAACTACGAGTTACTGACTGAGTTCATGAAAAAGCCATGCCTTTGCCATACGCCAATCACGTTTCACTGTTCGCGTGGAGATACCAAGGACATCCGCTATCTCTTCCTCCGTCATCCCAGCAAAAAAGCGCATCTCAATGATCTTCGCCGGTCGCCCTTCGACCTTAGCCAGCTTGTTTAGGGCGTCATCGACTGCAACGATTTCAGGAGCACGGCCCGGAGAGGGCATCAATTCCTCATCAAGCCACAAGGTTTTCTCGTCACCTCCGCGCTTGTGCGCTCGGTTAGCACGAGCGTAGTCCACTAGTATCCGTCTCATCAGGGTCGAAGCGACTGAGAAGAAGTGAGCTCGATCCTGCCAATCTACCTGCGTCACCTTTATTAGGCGCAAATAGGCTTCATGAACCAGAGCAGTTGGCTGCAGAGAATGAGCGGCCGATTCGCGCCGCATGTGAGCCGCAGCAATACGCCGGAGCTCTCGATAGACAAGAGGAACCAGGCGATCGTGGGCGTCTAAGCTGCCACGTCGAAGTTCTCTTAATATCTCGGTAACCTCTCCTTGTTTCCGATCCACGTCTTGCTCTCGGCGAACAATTCAACGATATCGCTACTCATAACGCGTGCGACTATTAGGCTGACCGGCTCTATGCTCTCACGTTTGAGAGCATTTCAAAAGCGCGTTTCGTGCTTGGTGCGAATCCTCATCTTTGAGACCAAGCCTGCCGCTCGACCCTCCTTGGTCCGATCCACGCGCTCGGCGTGTGGCGGCGCGCTCTAGACCTCCGCGATTGTGGGGCAGCACCTAAGGGCGAAGCCTCGGAAGCTATTCGGCCCACGTGGGAAGGAACGCCATTGTGAATGCGATCCGGGGCATTTACTTGAAGTGGAAATTCTAGTGAATTTCGCTCACACGAGCGTTCAGCCAGCGCGTAACCTTGCCGAATAAGAGGCTCAAAACTAGTACGGCAATTCAGTTGGAGTCGGTGATTTGTGCCAGGATCTCTTCCGTCGAGTGTCCCCTTTCTCAAACTCTTTTCGCATACAAGGGTAAGCAATAGCAACCGTGGAGCTAGCCTCCGAGCAACTCGACTGTTCATCGTTGCGATCGACGAAAGAAGGGAAAATATGCCACTCAAAGAAATCTTCGCCCCTCATTTAAACCGATCCGTAAAGATGGGTCGCCGCCGGCCGGTAGCATTCGGACCGAGATTGTTTCTTCGAAATTATCTCGATGCTGAGTTGCCTCCCGTGCCCCCAACATGTGACTTCAGCAAACCGGCCGCTTCGGCTCTCAGCAACCTCTATCTCAACGACAAGTTGGGCGATTGCGTCATCGCAGCCGGTTACCACGTAGTTGGGGTTGAGACCGGCAACGCCAAGAATCTCTTCACCGCAGCCGACAAACAAATTGTCGCCGACTATGGCGCAATCGGCGGATACGTGCCCGGAAACCCAAATACCGACAACGGTTGCGACGAAGTTACGGCTCTCAACTATTGGACAGAGCGCGGGTTCGCCGATAAGACAAAGAGCCTCGGTTGGCTCGCGATCAATCCCACCAATCGTCAAGAAGTAACGGCTGCTCAATATCTCTTTGAGAACCTGTTCTTCGCTATGGAACTGCCTGACGAGTGGATTGACCCGGTGCCCGAAGGTCCCGGGTTTACGTGGGATGTCGCAGGCCC
>Ga0302179_10000603_pt1 | contig 23357 bp, 20 predicted proteins | sample I_Palsa_E3_1_FD_198788 | JGI IMG/M metagenome (GOLD analysis project Ga0302179, IMG submission 198788) | Peat permafrost microbial communities from Stordalen Mire near Abisko, Sweden - I_Palsa_E3_1 | ecosystem: Environmental > Terrestrial > Soil > Palsa > Peat permafrost | place: Sweden...
CTGTACGCGGCGGGAACAGAGAATCCGCTGGCTTGTGGCAGGCAGCTGCCGCTGTTCGGGAGGCCTACTTCGGTAACCTCTCGGAGGCGCGACAAGATGCGGCGGCCGCGCTGAATCTTTCGCCGGGCACCCGCGATGTGACTGCCGAAGCGGCCTTTGTCTATGCCGAGTCGGGTGATACCGCGCGCTCCGATTCTCTTGTGCAGGTTCTTGCCAAGCACTTCCCCCTCGACACATTGGCTCAATCCTACTGGTTGCCGACGATCCAGGCGCAAGTGGCATATTCAAAGAAGAATTCGTCTCGGGCGATTGAAGTTCTACAAGCGGTCACTCCGCTCGATTTCGCCGGTCTCTCGATCGGGTGTATGCTCTCCGTTTACTCGCGCGGAGAATCTGATCTCGCGAGCCAGCAGGGAAGCGCCGCCGCCGCGGAATTTCAGAAAATTCTCGACCACCGCGGCCTGGTTCAGAATTGCTCGACCGGCGCCCTCGCGCACGTCGGCATCGCGCGCGCCGAAGCTCTCGCCGGCGATAACGCCAAGGCCCGCGCCGCCTACCAGGATTTCTTCACCCTCTGGAAAGATGCCGACCCCGACATCCCCATCCTCCGCGAAGCCAAATCCGAATCCGACAAATTGAAGTAGGAATTTCACTCGTGGCGCGGGCATCTTGCCCGCGTTGTTCCATCCAATGTAGCTCAGGTCTTCAGACCTGAGGCTTTTCTCCGAAACGCGAAAGTGCCTCACGTCTGAAGACGTGAGCTACATGACATCTCCGCCCGCGAATTCCGGCATCCCAGCCTTTCCTCCAGAGCCCGGAGGCTCCCGCCTCTGGAATCCCTCGCCCAGCGCTTCCAATCACCTTAACTCCGTGTTTATTTGCGCCTCCGCGCGGTCCGTCGTTTCGCCAGCTGACTCACCATCGCCGTCGGCGCCGCTGCCGCCGTCTGCAACAACCCCAGAAACGCCTGCGCATCCCGTGACAACGGCCGATGCCGCGGCGAAACCACATCCAGATTCCGATGCAGCGATTCCGCATCCACAATCTCGATGGCGACCAGCTTTCGCCGTCGCAATTCGTGCGTCACGGCAATCTGCGGAAGAAAACTCAACCCCAGCTTCCGCTCAACCATCCGCTTGGCCGCCTCAATCGTCTCCACCTCCAGCACCACCGTCGGCAGCAACCCGGCCCGCCGAAACAGCCCCTGGCTCAACGTCCAATCACTCGATCCCATATCGTAGAAAATCAGCGGCAGTGCCTCCACCTCGTCCAGCCGCACCCGCCGTTTCTGCGCCGCCGGATGTGCCGGGTGGCCCACCAGAATCAACGGATCGTCGCGCAGCGTCGTCGTTTCCACTTCAGGATGATTGAGCGACCGCGCAAACCCGAGGTCTGCCTCGCCGTCCAGCACCATTTTCAGCACCTGCAGCGAACTGCCCGAACGCAAGCTGACCATCACCTTCGGATTCGACTTTTGGAAATCCTTCATCACATCGGGCAGGAAGTAGGTGCAGACCGAAAGCGACGCCGCGATGCGCAACGCGCTCCCCGCCGATGGCTGGATTTCGCGCACGGCCTGCCGCGCCAGCGCCACGGTTCGCAAAAGCTGCTCGGCATGTGGACGCAGCGCCTTGCCGGCAGGGGAGAGCGATAGATTCGACCGCGCCCTGACGAACAGTTTCGCGCCAAGCGAATCCTCGAGCGCCTGGATGCGCCCCGTCACCGCCGGCTGGCTGATGTGCAGCGCTTCGGCGGCGCGATGAAATCCGCCGTAGGTGAGCACCGCCAGAAAAGTCTCCATCTGGTCGAATTCCATATTCGTCCTCCCACGCGCGCGAATGCCTTGCCGGTTGGCCCGATTCGGGACAAGTACGAAGAGTACCAGGCCTGATAAGAAAAATCTATCGTAGCGATAATTACAATCAGTTTGACGAATTGAGTTCACTCGGAGACAATGCTTGCTCACGCGTTACGCGTGCAGCAGGCGACCGGAAGGAGCCAACCATGGAAGGCGGCAGCACACATCATTTCGCGAGGACCGAACTCGATAAGCCCGTCGATATCCAGATTGGCAAGCAGACCATTCGAATCGCGAACCCTTTGAATAACGTCAGCGTCGCTGGCTTATTCGTAGGTCGCAGCGATTTGAAGGTTGGCACGCCCGTTCACGTCAAGATCCCCGTCCACAGCCACAGCTTTGAAGCCGACGGCCAGGTTGACACAGCGAGCCAGGCCGGTGCTGGTATCCATTTCGCGACGCTGTCCCCAGCCGAGCTAGAAACACTCTACGAACTGATCGCTGACCTCACCATCCGCGGCCAAGCCGCCGCATAAAATCGGTCAGCCAGGCAGTTTCCAGCACTTGTAGCGCCCGGATTCCGCCGGGCATCTTTCCTTTTCTTCCAGGCCGTCGCTAGTCTGATCTGTTTGTTCCTATCAAATTTCATACTCGCACTCGCGGAATTTTCGAGGGCTTTTTCTTCAGCCGATAGAATTTTGCGATCTGAGCATCTCTCGAATTAATCACCGGACCCGCATTAGAAAAATCACTCGCTTCGAAATGGTGGGGGGCCCCGCATTCATACGGGGAGGAGCGCTTTAGTGCTCCGGGAAGCGCCTTTGATTTTGACCGTGCGATTTGTTGGATCAATCGTCTGCAGGTATGGCGGAGAGGGTGGGATTCGAACCCACGGTAGAGTTTCCCCTACACTCGCTTTCGAGGCGAGCTCTTTCGACCGCTCAGACACCTCTCCGCGCGGTAAGGGACTTAGACTAACAGACGCATCGCCGCCCCTCAACCCGGCCCGCGTAAATTCTCGAAAATGTTCGCAGCCGCGTCTAACGACGAGCAGCAAAAAAATTCTGAAGAAGCGCGGCGCATTCTTCCGCGCGCACATTTGGCACGAGCTCGACGCGGTGATTCAGTTGCGGATTATCAAGGACATTGAAGCAACTCCGCGCCGCGCCGCCCTTGGGATCGTCCGCGCCGTAAACCACGCGATCGACTCGCGCCTGCACGATCGCGCCAGCGCACATCGAACATGGTTCGATGGTGACGTAGAGCGCGACGCCCGCCAGCCGGTAATTTCCAATTGCCTTTGCCGCGGCGCGGAGCGCGATCATTTCCGCGTGCGCCGTTGGATCGCAATCGCGAATCGTGCGATTGGCACCCGTCGCGATTTCGCGCCCCTCGAGAACAGCGACGGCGCCAATCGGCACTTCGCCGGCATCTCCCGCGCCCCGCGCCTCATCGAGCGCGATGCCCATCCACCTGAAATCGGATTCGATTGCGGTGGACATGTCAGGTGGAAAAGGGAAACTGGAAAATTGAAAATGGAAAGTAGAAAAGGGGCGCGTTTGATGGTCGTCGCGGCATTAGGGTGGTCAAGTGGCGAAAATAAAATGTGGCGGGCGCGCCTTGAGGATCGTTCCGCGACTTCGTTCGCTTCAACATTGTTCTTAAGCGACGTTAGCAGACGGAGAAGATACCAGCAAATCGCCAAAGCGTAAGGAGCGCAGCAAGGGTCCGGAAATAAGTGTGATTCGTTGGTGAAAAGGTGAAGACGCGAGATGTCCTATCCAGTGTGCCAACACCGATGAGGTGTTAGCGGGTTCGCCAAATTGGGCGGAAGTACTATTGGGATTTGCTGCAGCGGCTTGCAAAACTATCCGCAAGAGGCGGCCATGTCTTCCCTGATTCCTAAATTGATGCTGGCGCTGTGTTTGGCCGCCGGAGGGATGCCGGCGCCAACACAAGTCAGCAGCCAGCAAAATACGAATCAGAACGAGCGCACGCAAGGGCAGCAGCCGGCGCCAAAACCGGCTGCAGGTCCAGTAACCAGCACGCCCACAAATCCGCAGCAGGCGGCTCCCGCTAATCCGCAGAAAAAGCCTCACAAACGAGTGATCACGAACGACGATCTGGAAGGCAAGGGCGCGGGCCATTACGCGCAGATTGCCGGGATCGATCTGAGCCGCGTGAACGAGTGCGATCGATATTGTTATGAGCAGGTGCGCCAAGCATCGCGAATTGCGCCAGGACCAAACACGCAGTGGAAGCGCGAACTGCTGAGCGGGATCGAAAAAGTCAAAGAGGACGGGGCCTGGCAAGGACGACTCGAGGATTTGGCGCGCGTCAAAGGCAAATACTGCCGGCTCGAGCAGGAAAAAAATGAAGAACTGGCACGTCGAAGCGACCCCGCCAACGTGACCAAGGTCGAGCTCGACATCGACGATCGCTACGAGCGCAAATTTCAGGCCGAGCAGGGCGAGCTGATTTCCGCCTACGACCGCGCCGAAGCGGTTCGAAGATACTACACGGGGATCGTGGTGCAGTTTATGACGTTGCAAGAGCAGCGGATTTCGAACGCAAATTGTCCGCCGTCGCAGTTCCCGGTCGGTTCGTCGTACGGGGATGACGACCCGTGACCCGCAACATGACGCGCTACATGATCCGCAACACTGCCGGCCGTCGGATAGTTTGGGCCGCGGCGTTTTTCTTCGTGGGGTTCCTGTCGTCGGGCACGCGCGAGACCGCTGCGGCGCAGTCGGCACCGCCGGATGGCTCGCAACAGTCATCTCATTCATCTCCGCCGCAGTCAGACGGCGCGAAACCAAACGCCGCCGCTGACAAGGATCCGATAGCGGATACTTCGTCAACCGCCCGGCAACAGAAGCCCGCGACCCAGCGCAAGGTAATCACGAACGACGATATCGATGCAGAGCACGCCCGAGAAGCAGAAGGTACTCAGAATGGCAAGACGGGCGTCATCTACGCCACGGGACTTTGCGATGCGGAGTGCGCGGACGAAGCGCGCGAGGCGATGGGGTTCGGCCCGCAGCGAGAAGGCGAATGGCAGATTCGGCTGGTGACCGCGCGGCGCAATCTGCAGGCGGATACGGATTGGCGGCGCGCTTACAGCAGCCTCGGCGACGCGCTGAATACCTACTGCACGTTTCAATACCAGCTGCAGACGGCAATGCTTCCGACCTCCAACACTTGGGACGCGGGCATCGAGCGGGCGAAGAGGCAGCAATACTCTGAAAATATGGAACGCGTGCTGATGCAGCGAGTCCAAGGCGCGAATATTCAGCTGGTTCGAATCGCACAGGCCGTACGCCCTGTAGAGCCGGTACGCGCGACAATCATGAACGTGCTGGTATCGAGGCTGTACGGGTCGTCATGCATGGGCGAAGACCCGTGATCAAGAAACGGCGAATTCCAAAGCGCCACGCGCTCGTGAATCCTGAGCTATCAAGGGAGGAGCCTTGAGATCTGAGAAGGCAATCGTCATCGTGACTGCCTTAGCCGTGGTTTTCGCCGGATACCTCTTTTGGACACCGCCGAAGCGCGGAGCGAGCAGGACGAGCGCGAATGTCGGAGCTTCAAGCGGCGCCTCGGGACCACAAGTGCTATGGCGGTTCCAGACTGAAAAAAATTCCGTCAGCAGCGTAACGTTGGGGCCAGGCGCAGCGATTTATGCAGGCACCTACAACGCGATTTATTCGATTTCCGCGGACGGAAAGCAAATCTGGAAGACGCCGATGGCCGGACAGCTCTACACGTCAGCCGCAAGCAACGGCGAATTGTACGTGGCGAGCTCACACGGGTTTGTATTTGGCGTATCGGCCGACGGAAAACCAAACTGGGATCCGCGCATGGGCTTGATTGGATTCGGCGGGCCTCCGGCAATCGCATCGAACGACATCGTGATCGTGGCGAATACCGTCTCCGATATATACGCATTCCAACCGGCGCAATCGACGGCAGCAACCTGGTCCCAGAGCACATTCCGCGAAGGCATCATCTCTGCGAACGCGGCCATGCCGGGAACCGCCACCACTTCGACGATGCCCAGCAAAAATTCTCCGGCAGTCTGGCGCGATGAAACGATCGTTCTTTCGCGGCAGCACTGGCTGCATTATTTCAATCCTGATGGAACGCCGGGGTGGTTCAATGAGTTGACCCCAGGCGCTCTCGGCCAAATCGCGCTCGCTGACGATGGAATGATCTACGTGACTGACGACCAGGGCATGCTTTTTGCAGTTGACCGGCGCGGAAATTTGAAGTGGCAGTTCGATGCCAAGGAGATGCCTTACGGCTCGCCGGTTGTTGGAATCGACGGCACGATTTACTTCACGACGTACTCAGCGGTACACGCACTCTCGAGCGATGGCACTGTGAAATGGGAGACAAATGCACCTCAGGGCGTTTCGACCAGCCCCACGCTTGCAGCTGATGGAACGATCTATGTCGGCGGAAGAGACGGGCTGTTCGGAATGCGTGCCGACGGGAGCCTAAAGTTTAGTCTGCACACAATGAACGCGACCGGCGCCCCGAACATCGGCAGCGACGGAACAATTTATTTCGCATGCGGCTACATGTGGGTATGCGCGGTGCACGACGAAGGCTCACCGCTCATGCGAAGCGCGTGGCCTAAGACGTTCCATGATCCCGGGAATACGGGACACAGCCTCACTAAGTTTTAGACATCGACGGTGGCGACGGATGTTGACTTACCGGCTGGCAGCGGAAAAGATGAAGAGAATGAAGACTGTTACCACTTCTGTTGTGCTTGGGCTGGCGCTTCTGATCTGCGGCATCGGCCGGGCTCAGACTTCGCCACCTGCACCTGCGCCGGCGACCGCGCCAACGACGCCAAAGAACGCGACACCGGTATTCGTGCCGCAGGAATTTTTTGCTCCGCAGGAGTACGTCCAGATTAACGGGACGTGTGCGACCGAAATGTCGCCGAATCAGGCTTTCATCGTCGGCGGCGTATCGAGCTCTGCACTGAAGCCCGGCGATGCTGTCGAGCAACTCGACAAGCAACTAAAGCTGATGCGCAGCTACGTGGCGGAGAAGCACGGCGAAATTCAAATGATGGAACGCGTCCGAACTCTCAAGAATCCCCAGCCAGGCAAGGCGGAGAGTGACCCGCCCTTTCAGGTTGTGCAAAGGCTGCAGGTAACATTCCCCCCGGATGCTCCGATGGACGCGATACTCGAGAAGCTAATTGAGCTCGGGTTCGACCGCTTTGGCGACAATGTGTTGAACAATTTCAACCGGCGCGAAGTTGTGATCAGGTTCCGGATAACCGACCTCGATGCGAGATTGAACGACTTCCAGAAGCAATGCACCGCCGAAGCCTGGCAGCAATGGTGCAGCACGGCGAATGACAAAGAGATTTGCGGGAGCAAGATGTTTCCGGCCGATCTGGATTTGCAATCCTTCAACATTCGATCGAAGGAAACGCTGATGCGCGCCGAGGGAAACAGTGCGCCTTGGCAATTCAATGTCATGCGCGGCCAGCAACGATCGCCTGAAGTGCCGGATCTCATGGGAAACGTAACGGTACACCTCATTGGGAACATCTCTCTCTCATACCGTCGCAAACGCCAAGAAGAGAAGCCTTGAATGTATTTGCGATCCGCGAGTGTACGGCGCGTCTCCTCCTGGCAGTAGCTGCGCTTTCCTTCGCCTGTATTCTTCCCCTTCGCGCGACCGACCGTGAAACTTTGCCGCAACGCCTGCTTCGCACCATTCAGATCGGCGCGCCTCAGGATATTTCCGTCGATGAAATTCGCAAGGTCGCCGAAAGCAACGATACTGACTACACCACTGCAATTCTGGCGCGTTCGGCGCTGCTCGTTTTGCGGCAGGGCGAACCAAATCTTATGTCCTACGACGAGTTACTCGACAATCTGTTGAATCACCTCGTGAGCGATGGCACTCCATTTCAGCCGCTGCCTAGCCTTCCCGGCTTTCGCGGGAAAGAGTCCGTGTTCACCATGGTCTACGCGATGGTGATGAGCGGAAATCAGGAGCACGTCGTTGATATTCTTCAGCGACACTCGCTGACGGGTAGCCGGTACAAGCAAGCCGTCGTGCTTTCGGCGTTGCGCAACGTGGGGACGCCGCGCGCGATCAGCGTCATCCAGCAACATGCTGAGAAAGGGCAGGATCGCAATCTAGCGGAGACGACGCTAGCCGACGAAGACTACCCGGTGCTCTCCGAAATTCACGATCGCTGGGACATAATTCCTCCCGCACAGCGCACCCAAGACAATCTTAAGTCAATCGTGCAAGGCGGATGCAATCAGCGCAGCGCGCTCGCCGCTTACTGGCTGGGATTTTTTGCGCCGAATCCCGATCCGAAAAAAGAAGCTGCGGAACTTCAGGCGCTCGAAACCTTGGCGCACACGAACACCGGTGGCTGCGAAATGATGGAGCACGTCATCGCGTTGAAATCGCTCGCGATGAGGTCGGCCGAGAGCGTGGATTATTGGAAGCGTCTTGCGCAAAGCACGCCAAACGTTTGGGAGCGGCACCAAATCGTGATCAACGCCTGGGGACGCTGGGGCGGAAAGTTCGCGCCCGCAGCGCTCGAATTGCTAAAGACGGATGGGGCGCAGTACGTGCAGTGGGAACTATTGAACGGAAATCTGGAAACGCGGCAGGGGCGTGAATATCGGAATTATTGGGACATCTGGATTCCGGCGGATGTTTTGGCGGTGCTTCAATTCGACGACGCGCAGGGGCCCTCTGCGATGGAGCCGGCGGAGCTTGACGCGATGCTCGATTGGCTCGTGGCGGATGCGCGGCCGCGAGATGCCGTCGTGTTGAATCACATGATCTATCACCTGGCGGCATTTACTTCGGACGACGACACAAGACGCTTGTTGCGAATCTTCGACAAGCTGCCCGAGCGAAATCAGAACTGGTGGATTTTACAAACGCTGCGCGATCCGCAAGCATTGTCTCTGCTACGGTATTGGAGCACGTTGCCCGCGCCGCGGGATCAGCAAGAAATGTTGGAGCACACGATCGGCAGTCTGGTCAGCCGGTCTGCGAGCCGTGGATCGGCTGTAAAACTGTGTTGCGAAGCAACGGAAGAATGCCTTTTGCAGCACGTAAGGCACAGCGATAAGACAAACGGGGTGGTCGCCCCCGAAATTCATTCAGAGCAAGACGCGCGCAAGTGGCTCGATGGCGGCGCGACGCCGGTCGACGAGTTCAAAATTCGCTACGAGGACGAGTTGAAGCGGTCAGCCGTGGTGCGCCGCGGAGATCGGACGGAAGAACATTGGGAATATTTGTACGATTGTTGGCAGCGGACGGATAAGAATCCCGATGGCCAGAGCGCGCATTGATGGTGTCGCGGGAAGTTCGCTCGCGCGCGTCACTGTGCGCTGGGTGCGGCGGATGCGGCGGCCACACTCGCCGCGTCGAGTGAGAGCGGACTTTGTAGAACCAGCTCGAATTGCCATCCCGTGTCAAAAAGTACGGCGGTCGTTCCGCCGTGGTGACGACCCAGGACGACCAAGGTAACGACCACAGCAGCGGTGGCGCCGAGCGAAATTCCCACAACGGTTCCAATATTTGGCCCCACCTGTTTTAGCGGCGGCAATGTCGGCGGCTGTTGAGCGCCGAGCGCGGAGTTTGATTCGGCCTCGCTTGCGAATTCTGTGCCTGCATAGTTTGGTCCGCTCTCGTTCTCACTCCCGAACGAGCCGCGCGTTTCGCTCGGTTGGCTCCCGCTCCCGCTCTCGTCCTCGCTGGCGAACGCAGCGCGCCCAGCGGAATTTGAATCGGGAGTCCGGGAATTCGCCTGCGCGTTAGTGCCATCTACAGCCACGCTATAGCCATTGGAGAAGAGAACACGAGTGAAATGCATCTGCAGGCTGGGCCCCGAGCGGCCTCCCCTCGTTACTTTGTCAATCACGCCCTCCACATACGTACCAGCTGGAATCGCCAACTGCGTGCCGGCGGTCACCGGAAACGACGTGATCGCACGGACGGAATCTTCCCGCCGCGCCTTGCTTGAAATCGGATTGGCGAGGGCGAGGGGAATTCGAGTTCCCACCGGAATGGTGATCGTCTGGCTCTGAGGTGCGGCCGGTGTTTGCGTTGCAACTTGAGCAGGCGGCGGTTCAGGATTCGATGCCGGTTCTTGCGCCCAGCATGTCGAGGCTGCGAGAATTCCTACGAGAGCAAGCATACGCATGGGTTTGTATCTCCTCTGAGGGACGAGCTTGAAAGTCATTTTGAGCCGCAGTGCAACCCTCTCCGGACTTTTCGCTAGTCCGCAAATGTTTCACGCGGCACCTTGGTCAAAGTAGAGCGCGAAGCTTTGGCCGGCGAATCGCAGCGACCGCAAAGAAACTGAGCCATCAGAATTGGTGTGCATCGAAGGCGCGTCGGCGTCCGATTTTCTATTCAGCAGCACGACGCGCGCGGGCACCGTAGCCACAACATTTCCGTTCTGCAGTATCTCCACCTGCGTCGAGGCAGCCAATCCTTTCCAACTCACTTGATAACTTCCCGCAGAGAGTTGCGTTCCGGAAACTTGCACGGACGCGTTGAGCTGAAACGGCTCTTTGTAATTCAGCGCCTTTGGATTCGAAGTGACGATGGGAGGGCCGGGGCAGGAAACGCCCGGCGTTCCTGGATCGCCATGAATGACTGAGCCCGGCGTTCCAGGCGTCGCCGGAGTACCCGGTATGACCGTGTCCGGCATTCCGGGACCGCCAGGGATAACTGTAGGCGGCGTGCCCGGTATTCCCGGAGTTCCAGGAATCACCGTATCCGGCGTTCCCGGCGTGCCTGGAATTGCCCGGCAAAGCGTCGCCGACTTGAACTGAGGAAGCGGCGCGGAGCCGGAACGGCGTACCGCATCGGCAACGCTGGCCGCGCTCAATCGGAGGGGGAGCTGCAAAACCATCTCGATCTGCGTGCCGTTGTCGAGTAGAACGTCGCTTGAAGAACTGACGTCGACGTACGCGTTGGCCACCGCCGCGATCACGTCGTCGGGAGGCGCGGGCGTCGCAAAGGCCGCTTGTTGGCCCGCCGGTAGTCCGGATGTCACGTTATTCGAGCTGGGAAGTACAACGGTGTATCCGTTTTCATAAATGATTTTTGTAAAGTGAATCTGAAATTGAGCGTGAGGCGAAAGCCAGCCGGGTCGCGACAGAGCGTCGATCTGGCCCTGCACGTACGTTCCTGGCGGAATCGCCATCTGGTTTTTCACGGCTACGGGAAACGCCGTTTCTGCGTAAACGCTGTCGCCAGCCTTCGCCGTTTTGGCCAAGATAGGACTCGAGAGCGCCAATGAGACCGTGGTTCCGGCAGGAACTACGATTCTGGATTTCGCTGCTGAAGGTTTCGTTTGAGTTGAGGCTTGCGAACCCTGAGGCGATGGCGCCGTTTGTGCAGCGCATGCCAACGTGGTGAGCAATGCTGCCAATGCTGCTATCGTGAGTCGCCGCATGGGTAGCGCCTCCGAATACCGTCTTAGCGAGCACTATTACAGACGGTAACGAGAACGCCCCGGTTTCGCCATTTCGCAACTAACTTTCTTATCAATTGACCGCAGACCGGCCGCGAGTCCTTCTCTGGCCAACGATCCATCCGGCGATTCTTGGAAGATTGTGAGCAAACAACGTTTCACTTCAGAGCTCACATTCGATCCGCGCCTTTAGATACGCTTGCCCGCGGTCAAAGCCGTGGCGAAAGCCCGGCTGATCGACTGCATCGGGATAGAGCCACCCAAGCTGATCGCGGGATTCGTCATAGGTTTTCCCACGGTGATTGATATGAAGCGCGGCCTCGAAGCCACGTTGATAAAAAGCCTCGTCTCTGTCGAAATTACCGCCAGTCGCGTCATAATGCTGCTTTTCTGCGTCGCGCACGCCGACCCACCACATGTGGCGCGCCTTGTCGACCGTCTCCGCTCCGCCGGCAGTCAAAATCTCGCGTATCGTGGCCGCCTCGGTATCATCTTTGGCGGCTGCAATCAGGACGGATCGGCCCTGTCTGAGCGCATCCTCGTACACAAATAATTCGTCGCCGGGGATTCCGTCCGAGAGCGCCGCGTCGGCAGCCCCGCCCGCTGCTCCGCCGCCCACTGCACCTAGCGTTCCGAGGATCGCCGCTGCGGTGGCTCCCACGGCCGCTATCGCGCCGATGCCAGGCAAGAGCACTGTCGCAAGCACGGGTCCCAACAGAAATCCTCCCGCAATGCCAATCGTTCCGCCCACCGCGGCGCCGAAGGCCTTTCCCATGCCCGGCTGTTCCGCGTCAGTCGTCGGAACGCTTTCTACTTGCTCGATGGTGGATTTCGGGCTCAGAAAATTGATCCTATCCGCAGGAATACCGGCTGAGTGAACTGAGCTGGCCGCTCGTTCCGCGTCCGCCCGCGATCGAAACACACCGACGACTGAATTCATGGAAGCCTCCTGGCCCCAGATGCTATCACACACTTCCCAGAGACGATTTGAGAAGAACACGGACGCGATTTAAATTTCAGATTTGAGATTTCGGATGAAAGGCGCGCCAAGGTGAGTGGACTTTCTGACACCGCGGAGAGAATGACATCGCCTCAACGCCGAAGATTTTGCTTCGGCGCCGAGGCACGCGGACAAGGCCACGCGAACGAGGATCTAGAAACGAATGCTTTACTGCTATTCTTTGCCCTTGATCGAGATCAGCTCGACTTCGAAGATGAGCGTCGAACCGGGGCCAATGTCGGCACCCGCTCCGCGGTCGCCGTAGGCCAGATCGGCGGGCACGAAGAGCTGCCACTTGGATCCGACGGGCATGAGCTGCAGCGCCTCCGTCCAACCCTTGATCACCTGGCCAACTGGAAACGTCGCCGGCTGCCCGCGCTTGTACGAGCTGTCGAATTCCTTCCCGTCAATCAGCGTTCCGCGATAATTGCAGACGACGGAGTCCGCAGGAGTGGGCTTCGGTCCCGTGCCTTCCTTCAAAATCTTGTACTGCAGGCCGCTCGGTAGAGTAACAACGCCCTCTTTTGTCTTGTTTGCTGCAAGGAACGCGTCACCAGCTTTCTTATTTGGTTCCATGGATGCTTACCTCGTTTCGTCCATTTTCTTTTTTGCTTCCTGCTGCGCCTGCATAAGCGTGTTGTGCGCTTCCATATCCGTCATCACCGTCTTGCCCGCCATCTCGTCTTTCAGGCCTCGCAATAGAATCGCCGGATCAATTTCCATGGATTGCGAGTGGATGCTGCGTCCGATGTTCATTCCCACCGCGTAGCTAAGCTTGTCCTTGTCGGTCTTGAGCGTCAAAGGCGCCACGGGGCGCTTTGCAGCGGTTGATTGGCCAGTCTTCGCTGCAGGCGTTGTTTGAGTCTTAGCCGCGGGCGCAGTCTGCGATGACGCCGCCGGCGGTTGTTGACCTCCCGCCGGCGCGGACTGCTGCGCGCGGGCATTGCCAGCCAAAATTACCGCGCCTGCCAAGAGTGCAATGACAATTGAATATGTTTTTCTCATGCTAGTAGTGTATGACGAGCACGGCCCCATCGCAAACCGGCTGCGGCGAATATTTTTGAACGCACGGCCGCATGGGGGAATCAGGGATCCGCGGCTCGATGGCCTACATCCTACATTTGGAGATAATCGGAATGAGAACTCGGCCATGACTGCGGGAAACTCCATTTCCCAAATCGTGCAAACCCAATGCTGCATCGCGGGCGGAGGCCCGGCCGGCATGGTGCTGGGTTTTCTTCTCGCCCGTGCGGGTGTCGAAGTATTGGTACTCGAAAAGCACAAAGATTTTCTGCGCGATTTTCGAGGGGACACGATTCATCCTTCCACGCTCGAATTGATGTGCGAGCTTGGAATACTCGACGACTTCTTGCGCCGTCCGCATCAGGAACTTCGTCAAATTGGCGCCCGCATCGAAGACTTTGAAGTAACGGTAGCGGATTTTTCTCACCTTCCAACACACTGCAAGTTTGTCGGGCTAATGCCCCAATGGGATTTTCTGAACTTCATCGCGGAGAAGGCAAAAGATTATCCGCAATTCCATTTACGGATGGAGTCAGAAGTTACCGATCTAATTTTAGAAAACGGGCGAGTGGTGGGTGTAAGCGCAAAGACTCCAAACGGAACGCTCGAAGTGCGCGCGGACTTGACTGTGGGAGCGGATGGCCGGCATTCGATCGTTCGCGAAAAAGCCGGCTTCCAGGTGATTGACCTAGGCGCTCCCATCGACGTGCTATGGATGCGCGTATCACGCCTGCCCAGCGATCCGCCTCAGACCCTCGGCCGGTTCCGCGCTGGAAAATTTTTGGTGACGATCGACCGCAGCGATTACTGGCAATGCGCGTACGTAATCGCCAAAGGCGAATTCGCCGCGATCCAGCAAAAAGGATTACCCGCGTTTCGCGAAGACATCGAGAGCCTCGCGCCATTTTTCCGCGGGCGCACAGCCGAATTGAAAGACTGGAACGATATCAAGTTGTTGTCAGTTGCTGTCGATCGGCTTCGCAATTGGTCGCGCGCGGGGCTTCTATGCATCGGTGACTCAGCACATGCGATGTCACCGATCGGAGGCGTGGGCATCAATCTCGCCATCCAAGACGCCGTCGCCGCCGCGAACATATTATGACAGCCGCTATTAAATGGCGCGCCGAGCGAAGACGAACTTCGTAAGGTCCAAAAGCGCCGCGAGTTTCCAATGCGAATGATTCAGGGATTTCAACTCTTCGCGCACAAGCGTCTCATCGGCCCTGCCTTGAGTTTCAAAGGCCGCCTCGAGCGCCTTCCGTTGCCCATGAGGCTCCTGCAGCAATTCCCGGTGCTGCGGCGAATTCCAGCTCGCTTCATTGGAATGGGTCCTCGCCCCGAGCACGTCCACACGCCAGATACTCGCGGCTAGAGGATGTCGCGCGCGATTTCTCGATCACGCAGGCCAAGCCGCCGGGGACATTTTCTGCCCCATCTACCACCGGACGAGCCCGTCAGGATCATCCACGAGAACAACTTCATATTTTTCCAACATTGGCATCAGCACATTCTCGAGTTCCGTCTTCCACAGTTCCCCTTCATAGAATTGTGCTTTCATCGGCTCCCGTGACGCTAAGTCCGGAAATCCGCGCATAAAAAAGAAAGTGTCAGCATCTTCGACGGAAAGAAATGGACCCAAAATGTTCATCCCGATTTCCTCGTGCGCGGGAACCGATTTGGAGCGAAATATCTCAATGAACTGAGAGCGCATGCCAGACTTCGTTTTGTACGTGCGCATTTCGATGATCATCTACTGCCTCCGTCAGCATGCTTGCGCGGTTAGATGATTAGCGCAACAACGCACTTTGTGGTAATTGGGTTACCTCAATGAACTGATTCAAGCGTCGGGCCGCGAGGACATTAAACGGCAGACAGACGATGTGTCGAACGGCACGCAAGGAGAAGTCTCAATGGAAACCGCAATCGGTGTTTTCAATTCCCGCGATCGAGCCGAAAAAGCTTTGAAGGAGCTTTTGCGTCGCGACGTCCCCAAAGAATCGATCGTCTTCCTGACGACTTCCGAAACCGAGGCCGCCAGCCTGGCGATCGAGTTCGGCGCCTTGGCCGGAGGAGTCGCGGGCGGCGCAGCGGGGGTGACCAGTGCCCTCGTGGTAACGACTCTATTCCTGATTCCAGGTTTCGGCCAGGCGCTGGCGCTGGGTATCGGCGCGACGGCCCTTCTCGGTCTGGCGGGCGCAGGAGTCGGCTCAGTGGCGGCAAAAGCGGCGTCAACAGACCGCACCATACCGCAACCGATGCCTGACAACAGAGATGCCGAGTTATTCCGCAACGTTCTAAAGGAAGGCCGCTCCCTGATCATCGTGAGGACGAACTACCACGATGTCGCCAGCGCAGCCTGCGCCATCCTCGATCGAATGGGACTCAGCTTTCAACAACCTCCAAACCTTAAAATGCATGCCGCTACGCGAGAGGTTGGCGAAGTCAGCGTTGTGGACATCAGCGGGAGAATTACGCTCGGCGAAGGGAACGTGATACTCCGCGACATCGTTCGCGGATTGGTGCGCGAGGGGAAGACGAAGATCGTTCTGAATCTCGCTGGCGTCGAACACATTGACAGCGCCGGCATCGGAGAGCTTGTGGGGAGCCACACGGCGGTCCACAGAGCCGGCGGGAAATTGAAGATGGCCAATCCCGGCACCCGTGTGCAGGACATGCTCAAGATGACCAGCTTGAACACGGTATTCGATATTCACCAAGATGAAGCCAGCGCAATCAAGTCCTTTGGCCAGCACTCCGGTGCGACGGCATAATACGCGAGACGAAATAAACGCCGGGCGCGCACCTCTTGTGCTTCTGAGAAAGCCCCGCAATTTGCGGACCGTCGACTTTGCCGTTCGGAGGGAGCCCCCGCATTTTATGCGGGGGTAGGAGCGCTTTAGCGCTCCGGAAGGAGTTTCGCTTGTGATGAATGCGCTTTAGCGCTGGTCCCCGAGGAATTCCGAGGCTAAAAAAGGCCCGCGCAGTACCCCTCCGATTCTTGTAGCGAATCGGGAAATTGATGCATCTAAGAACTCGATGAACACGCAACCGCCGAACCCGAGCCTCACTCCGCGGGAAGTGTTATCCGCGTGGGGAAGAATCTTGACCGGCCGCGTGCCGCTGCTCTCGATTGAAATCACGCGCGAGTGCCCGCTCAGTTGCCCCGGATGTTATGCCTACGGCGATACGCATCTCGGAAGCGAAGTCACGCTCAGCCAACTCAGCGATTTGCGGGGCGACGCGCTGGTCGAGGGCGTTCTCGGCCTGGTGCGGAAGCACAAGCCCATTCACGTTTCGCTGGTCGGCGGCGAGCCCCTGGTCCGTCACAAAGAACTCAGCCGCATTCTCCCCGCGCTGAGCGATATGGGCGTGTTCACGCTGGTTGTCACCAGCGCCGTGATTCCCATCCCGGCGGAGTGGATGAAGATCCCGCGCATGCGCGTCGCGGTGTCTGTCGACGGGCTGCCCGAGGATCACGATATTCGCCGCAAGCCAGCCACCTACGAGCGCATCCTCAAAAATATCGAAGGCCGCGAGGTCAATATTCATTGGGTGATTACGCGCCCAATGCTCGCTCGGCCAGGCTACCTCGAGGAGTACGTAAAATTTTGGCAAGAGCGGCCGGAAGTAAACCGCATCTGGGTGAGCGTTTACACTCCTCAAATCGGCGAACAAAGCCCTGAGATGTTGACCGCTGAAGACCGCGTAGTCATGGCGAAGCAACTACCGTGGCTGTGCGAGAAATATCCCAAGCTGCTGGTCACGGAGGGCATGGCGCAAGCGTTCGTGAATCCGCCGAGCAATCCCGATGATTGCCTCTTCTCAAAAATGTCTGCAAATTATTCCGCCGATCTAAAAACTCGCGTCGAGCCCTGTGTTTTCGGCGGCACACCCGATTGCTCGCAATGCGGCTGCGCAATCAGCGGCGCCTTGCACTGGATCCGAACGGTGAAAGTGGTAGGCCCGTTGAAGGTTGGCCACTTCGTCAGCGGCTCGATCGGAGTAGGCCGCGCGGTGAACTGCCTGCGTCAAGATTCCGTGAAGCCTCCGCGCTGGGACCCAGATGCCGCAAAGCCGAAGCCCGGCCCCGGCCTCGTCCAAATCGGCCCGTAGAATCCACGCTACATTTCCAGCCAAATCAGCGCCGCTATCGGTGCGCGCGCGTAACGGTCGCCCTTTGTTGACTTGCCTTCTAGCGCAGCATAACATTCGCGTACATGTCCGAATCCTCTTCACTGTCCGGCCAAACAATTTCTCACTATCGCATTCTTGAAAAATTGGGTGGTGGCGGGATGGGCGTCGTTTATAAAGCCGAAGACGTCAATCTCGGCCGCTCAGTCGCCCTGAAGTTTCTCCCTGACGACGTTGCCCATGATCCCACGGCCCTCGAGCGCTTTCGCCGCGAAGCTCGCGCCGCTTCCGCGCTGAATCATCCCAACATTTGCACGATTCACGAAATCGCTGAAGATAACCAACGGCTCTTCATCGCGATGGAATATCTGCAAGGCGAGACTCTGAAACACGTTCTTGCCCAGCAGCCGTTGGCATCCGGAACGATTCTCGACTACGCCATCCAGATCGCCGATGCACTCGACGCCGCCCATTCCAAGGGGATCGTTCACCGGGACATCAAGCCCGCCAATATATTCGTAACCCATCGCAACCAGGCGAAATTACTCGATTTTGGCCTGGCCAAGCTCGCTCCCGCCAATTGTGGGGCAATCGGCGCTGACGAACAGACAGCAACCGTCGACGCTGCTTCTGATTTCAAACACCATCTGACGAATCCCGGCTCGGCGGTCGGTACCGTGGCCTACATGTCTCCCGAACAGGCGCGGGGCGAGGAGGTCGACGCGCGGTCGGATATGTTTTCTCTCGGCGTGGTGTTTTACGAAATGGCGACAGGCCGGCAAGCATTCCCGGGTGCCACGTCCGCCGTCGTCTTTGATGCGATTCTGAATCGAGTGCCAACGCCTATCTCGCGCGCTAACCCTCAAGTACCCGCGGAACTCGGGCGAATTATCGAGACGCTGCTGGAAAAAAATCGCAACGAGCGCCGCCAGTCAGCCGGAGTTCTCCACACCGAGCTCCGGCGCCTGAAGAAGGAAGTCGAATCGGGGCTTGCCACTGCCGCAAAGCCTGCGGGGAAGTCCGTCGCCGTCCTCTACTTTGAAAATCTCAGCGGCGCCAAAGAAGACGAATACTTCCGCGATGGAATGACCGAAGACGTCATCACCGAATTAACGCAGATAAAGACTCTGCACGTATTTCCGCGCGCCGCGGTTGTCGCCTACCGCGACAAGCCCGCCACGGCTCCTGAAATCGGCAAGCAACTCGATGCCGCTTATGTGCTCGGCGGCAGCGTTCGTCGCGCGGGTAATCGTCTTCGGATCACCGCGCAATTGGTCGAAACCCAGACCGGCCACACCGTTTGGGCCGAGCGCTACGACCGCGAGATGAAAGATGTCTTCGAAGTTCAGGACGAAATTGCCCGAAGCATCACCCAGGCTCTCCGGATTTCGATCTCCGCGCAGGAGCAAGAGACCATTGCTCAGAAGCCCACGGAAAATCTTCAGGCCTACGACTATTTTCTGCGCGGCCGCAACTACACCCGCCGCGAGAATCTCGAATTCGCCATGCAGATGTTCGAGCACGCGATTCGCCTCGATCCCAATTTTGCTCTCGCCCACGCGGGAATCGCGAATATCAGCGGCATGCAGTTTGAGATGCACGGCCGCGATCCCCGGTGGATTGAAAAAGGTCTGGCCGCTGCCAATCGGAGTTTCGAGCTCGATCCCGAAAATCCAGAGGTGATCGCAAGCCGCGCGCGCCTTTGCCACGTGCAGCAGCGATATGACGAAGCCGTCAAGCTCGCCCGGATGGCGATTGATCGCAGGTCCGACTGCCAAAATGCATGGGACGTCTTGGGCCGGGCGTTATTCTGTTCAGACCGCTGGCAGGAAGCGGCCGATTTGGCCGAGCGCGCAGTCGCAGCTGCCGGGGACAACTACAATGTCTTCGTCCCATACGTCAATTCGATGTTGGCGCTCGGCGACAAAGAGACCGCCCGAAAACTGATTGAGCGGCAGTGCCGCGTTCTCGAACACCAGGTGGATACGGTTCCCGAAGACGTGCGGGCGCGCATCCTGCTCGCTGCGACGTTCGTGCAATTAGGAAGGGATAAAGACGCGTCGCAGCATTTGGAGATGGCGGTTGCGATGCGCCCCAACGATCCGAACACGCTTTACAACGCGGCATGCACTTACGGAATGCTTGGGATGAAAGCTGAATCTCTCGCCATGCTGAAACGAGCCATCGAGTGCGGCTTCACCGACAGGGAATGGATTTCACGGGACTCCGATTTGTCGTCAATACACGACGAACCGGAGTTCAAGCGTCTCCTCGAGCTTCCAAAGCCCAAGAGCTGATATTATCCCGTCGAGTCAACCATGCTTCGCCGGCGATGCTGACTCGGAAATCGGGTTGACTTCGGTTAGAGCGACCCATAACCTAAACCTTCACGTACGAAATTCGCGCGGACAAAAATATAATGAAACGCGCGAATAAACCCAAGCGAACACAATAGAAGGATGGTCGAGCAATGTCGGATTTGAAGCTACCGCTGCGCTCCGAGGATTTCTCGGAATGGTACAACCAGCTGGTGTTGCGCGCGGAGCTTGCCGATTACGCCCCGGTGCGCGGCTGCATGATCGTCCGGCCATACGGCTGGGCGCTATGGGAGAACATCACCGCGCAGCTCGACCGCCGCTTCAAAGCCACGGGCCACGTAAACGCGGCATTCCCGCTGCTGATTCCGCGCAGCTTCATTGACAAGGAAAAATCGCACGTCGCAGGATTTTCTCCCGAACTCGCGGTGGTGACGATCGGCGGCGGCGAAAAACTCGAAGAGCCGCTAGTGATTCGCCCAACGTCGGAGACGATCATCGGACACGCATACGCGAAGTGGATTCAGTCGTATCGCGACCTCCCAGTGCTGATCAATCAGTGGAACAGCGTGGTCCGCTGGGAGCTGCGCACGAAACTATTTTTGAGAACGCTCGAATTTTTCTGGCAGGAAGGCCATACCGCCCACGCCACGCTCGAAGAAGCGGAATTCGAGACGCGGCAAATGCTCGATATCTACGCCGACTTTGCGATGAAGGAAGCGGCCGTTCCCGTAATTCCGGGCCGCAAATCAGACTCCGAAAAATTCGCGGGCGCGGACATCACCTATTCGATCGAAGCAATGATGGGCGATGGCAAGGCGTTGCAGGCCGGCACTTCCCATAATCTCGGGCAAAATTTCGCCAAAGCCTTCGAGATTCGCTATCTCGATAAAGGCGGTGTCCTGCAGCATTGCTGGACGACGTCCTGGGGCCTATCGACGCGTTTCATCGGCGCCATCATCATGGTGCATGGCGACGATCAGGGATTGATCCTGCCTCCGCGTATCGCGCCATTCCAGGCGGTGATCGTCCCGATTTACAAGACGGACGATGAAAAAGCCTCGGTGATGAATGCAGCCCGAAAAATTCGCGCGGAGTTGGTGGCGGCGGAGATTCGCGTAAAGCTCGACGAGCGCGACGGCATGAGCCCCGGCTTCAAATTCAATGACTGGGAAATGCGCGGTGTACCCCTGCGAGTCGAGCTAGGGCCGAAGGATGTCGCGAAGGGCAACGTGGTCCTGGCTCGCCGCGACCGCCCCGGCAAAGAAGGGAAGTCCTTCGTGCCGCAAGAGGGATTGGCCGACGCGGTGAAGACCATGCTCGCCGAGATTCAGCAGGCGCTCTTCGATCGCGCGCTGGCATTCCGCAAATCCAATACAGTCGAGCCGAAGGATTACGGCGAGTTTAAGACAGCCGTCGAGCGCGGCTTTGCGCTCGCCCACTGGTGCGGCAGCGAAGGCTGCGAAGGCAAAATCAAGGAGGAGACAAAAGCCACCCTGCGTTGCATTCCCCTCGAACAATCCGGCGAACCCGGCAAGTGCATTTTCTGCGGCCATGCGTCGAAGGAAAAGGCGATTTTCGCCAAGGCCTACTAACTCGTTCCATCCATGTTTTGAGGCTTCAAGCGTTTGTATTCGGCTCCTAGGATGCTCCGGCCCCCGGTCAAAGGCTCCGAACCCCAGGAACCATTCGACTTAAGCCGAGTTAACTTCTCGCGAACATCACTCGGCGTCCCTTCTCGACACCCCTAAATTGAGATGCTAGCCTGAATTGCATACCGCTAGTGGTTTGGATTGAAACAGGACGACGCACCGTTTATGGGGAAAGAATTGCGAAACCGCGAAACAGGTGTGGGCAAGATCAGCGGGATCTTATTCCTGGCGTTCGTCGCTCTATGCGTGTACGTCGGCATCAAAGCCGGCCCGGCCTTCATGAACAATTACGAGATGCAGGATTCCATGCAATCCGAGGCGCGTTTCGCCCTCAGCAGCCGCAAAACAACGGAAGAAGTCCGAAATGACGTCTACGCCGAAGCCCAGAAGCTCGGCCTGCCTGTTGAGAAAAAAGACATTCGCGTCAAATATCCGGGCATCGAGCAGGGCTTGATGGGCCAGGTGGATCTTGACGTTGATTACACCGTCAACGTCGATCTGGGCTTCTACAACCTCCAACTGAATTTTCATCCCCACGGGGACAACCACACCATCTAATATAGGAAGTGCCTCCGAGAAGAGCAGGGAGATGGGGCGTCATCCCGCTGCCGTCCGGCCACGCTTGGCCCGTTACCGCCCGGCGCTGACCAGGACTCTCGAACACGGAAGCAACGTTTCTTTATGGTGCAACCTCACCGAGAAGTTCGATCAAACGGCTTCTTCGAACGGCTTGTTAGGGCAGGGGGAGATTTGAAGATTCGGCTCGGCCGCGGGTTCTGGACCTCCAAACTCGGCCTCACCTTGCTCGGCACGGCTCTGGGCATTTTTGTCATCGGTGCGGGCATCTGCACCTATTACTACATCTCCTTCGGCCGCATGATTGACGCCCGCCTTTCCGGGCAAATCTTCCAGAACACCTCGCGCGTCTACGGCGCCCCGCAAAAAATCTTTACCGGCGAAACCATGAAGCCGGGCGATTTGGCCAGCTATCTCCTGCGCGCGGAATATTCGGAAAGCGACGTAGACGGTTCGCCCGGACAATTCCATGCCGGCAAAGATTTCGTCGAAATCCGGCCATCGGGCGATTCGTATTTCAACGGCGGCAACGGGCTGCGCGTGGATTTCAACGGAAAATCCATCTCACGGATTACAGCGCTCGCCGATAGCGCATCGCTTACGCAGGCGGAAATCGAGCCGGAGCTGCTGACCAATCTTTTTGATACCACGCGCGAGAAGCGGCGCCTCGAGCGCTTCGACGATCTCCCGAAAGAACTTGTGCAAGCTGTGCTCGCCGCCGAAGACAAGCGATTCTTCGAGCACGGCGGTTTCGACTTCATCCGCATTCTCGGCGCAGCGTGGGCGGATGTTCGCCGCGGCCAAAAAGCGCAGGGTGCCAGCACCATCGACATGCAACTGGCGCGCAGCTTCTTCTTCACCACCAAGCGCGATTGGAAGCGCAAGATCAAAGAGACCGTCGTCGCCATCGAGCTCGACCAGCGCTTCAGCAAGCAGCAAATTTTCGAGCTGTACGCCAACGAAGTCTACATCGGCAATCGCGGCAGCTTTGCCATCCGCGGATTCGGCGAAGCCGCGCAAGCCTACTTTGGCAGGGACGTTCGCGAATTGACGCTTGGCGAATGCGCCTTTCTCGCCGGAATTATTCGCGCGCCGAACCGCTACTCGGCCGCCGAAATCCACCCAGATCGCGCCAATGAAGTGCGCGACCGCGTTCTCGGAGAAATGCTCGACAACGGCTACGTCAGCGCCGCGCAGGTGGATACCGCCAAGAAACAGAAACTGCATTTCGTCGGTGGCGGCGTGAACTCGAGCGAAGGGCCGTATTTCGTGGACATGGTGAAGGAGCACTTGCTCGAACAGATTTCGGAAGCCGATCTTGCCAGCGAGAGCTACAGAATTTATTCGACGCTCGATCCCGAACTGCAGCGCG
>Ga0302179_10000609_pt1 | contig 23232 bp, 22 predicted proteins | sample I_Palsa_E3_1_FD_198788 | JGI IMG/M metagenome (GOLD analysis project Ga0302179, IMG submission 198788) | Peat permafrost microbial communities from Stordalen Mire near Abisko, Sweden - I_Palsa_E3_1 | ecosystem: Environmental > Terrestrial > Soil > Palsa > Peat permafrost | place: Sweden...
GCTGAATTGCGCCCGGGATTGCGGGCGACCGATGACGCTAGCGAATTTGTTTCGCACTGGTCGGAAACTGCGCGAAACCTGGCCCAGGGAGACGCGATGCGGCTCTTTTTGACTTTCAGCCGTTGGCTGCCAACGTCAGGCGAACAACCTGGAGATGGCGGCAAGGTCGGCCCGGTCCTGGCCGCTGGGAAGGCCGACTCGGGCGACCATATGCTGCACGCTCGGCTGCAAGGGATCAAGCTGGGAATCTTCGACGTCTATTACGACTCCGCGGCTGGGGAACAAGTGGAGGCGGGACAGGCGCGAACGGCAGAAAACAGCGGCACTTATTACGATGTGTGGACCTCCTTTTCGGTGCATCGCAGCTCGACGGAGAAGCAGAACCTCAGCGAGATGGGTGCGGAACCTGAATCGGCATCAAGCCGGGAGGATTCCATCGCGATTCGCCATTATTGGATTTCGAGCGAGGTCGCTCCACCTAAACAAATTCACAGCGAAGCCCGGCTGCAAATTGAGGTCAGGCAAGGGGGACAACGAGCGCTGCTGTTCGAGTTGTCGCGATTCCTGCTGCTGGAACGGGTGGAGATGGACGGGAAGGCGGTGGAGTTCATTCACAATCCGGCCATGGAGGGAACCCAGCTTTCGCGCCAGGGCAACGATGTGGTTGCGATCATTCTCCCCAGCCCAGCGCAAACCGGCCAAAAGATGGAATTGCGATTTGTTTATGGCGGTGAGGTGCTGGCAGAAGCTGGTGGCGGACTTCTGTATGTGGGAGCTCGCGGCACATGGTACCCCAACCGCGGAATGGCAATGGCAGACTTCGATTTGGAGTTCCGTTATCCCACCGGTTGGACGCTGGTGGCGACGGGAAAACCGGCGCCGCTTTCGGAGGCCGAAAAATCGAGGGCACCAGCCGAACAGGTATCGCGATGGACTTCCGAGCGGCCACTCCCGGTCGCGGGATTTAATCTGGGCAAGTATAAAGTTGCCCGGGTCCATGCCGGGGACGTGGTGGTAGAGGTTTTCGCTACGGTAGCCGTCGAGAAAAACTTTCCCACTCCTCCCACACAACTGCTTCGTCCCGAGATCGATGATCCGCGAGGGCAGCGAAAAGATCTGAGTGTCAGTACTCCGAACAGGCCGTATCCGGCGGGCAATGAGGTGGGTGTGGCGGAGGCCGCGGCGCAAGCCATCGATTACTATGTGGCCCGGTTTGGGCCGTTTCCGTACAGCCGGTTGTCTCTCACCCAGATGCCGGGTCTGGAAAGTCAGGGCTGGCCGGGCCTGATCTTTCTTTCTTCTTTTGCGTTCCTGACAAAGGAGGACCGCGTCCAGTTCCACCACGACCCCATCAAGATTCTCCTGCAGGAACAAATTCCGGCACATGAGACCGCTCACCAATGGTGGGGTGACCTGCTGACCTGGAGCACGTATCGCGACCAGTGGTTTTCCGAAGGATTGGCGAATTACTGCTCCCTGATGATGTTGCAGGAAAAAGATCCTGCCGGCTTTCGCCAGGTCATGGAGCGATACCGGCGTGATCTGCTGGAGAAAAACAAAGACGGCTTGCTGATGAAAGACGACGGGCCAGTCACTTTGGGAAGTCGTTTGCTGTCGTCGCGATTTCCCGAGGGATATGAAGCGATCAGCTATGGGCGAGGAACGTGGCTGTTCCACATGCTGCGCACCATGTTGCAGGATGGGGCCGCTCAGGAGCACGCAGGGGCTACGCGGGGTGGAGTGGATGAGCCTTTCGTGCGGGCTTTGCGCAAGATTCGCGAGCGTTACCAGGGGAAAGCTGTCAGTACCGAAGAGCTGTTTGCAGTCTTTGCGGAGGAGTTGCCACCGGCGCTTCGTTATGAGGGAAAGAAATCCCTGCAATGGTTCGTCGACGGCTGGGTGAACGGGACGGCCATGCCAAAGTTGGAGTTGAAAGCGGTGAAGATCATTTCCAAGGGGCAAGGAGTGGTGGTAACCGGGACGATCGTGCAGAAAGACGCTGGGCAAGACCTAGTGACATCTGTTCCTGTATATGCACGCGTGCCGAATAGGCCGCCGAAGCTGCTAGGGCGAGTCTTTGCCGATGGCGAAGAATCGAGCTTTCATTTGACGGCGCCGGTGGGAACCCACCAAGTTGTTCTCGACCCGAACGAAACGATATTGACTAGTCCGAAGTAAGAATCAAAAGCGTGCTGGTCGTCTGAACGCCGAGTCGTATCCCATAAAGAACCTCATTCCCGCCCCGCTTCCCGCAATGGGACAGATCGATGCATCTGCATAGCCGGGCTGACCAACGTTCCAGATAAGTTCGTAGCTTTCTGGGGCGCATTCTCACCGATCACTTCGAAATCTCAGTCCGCGAATTTGGCCCTGGACCTGCATTCACATGGAGCGCCAAGCAGTGAAATAAAAAGGAAAAAATGGAACGGGTGGAGAGAGAAAGGAAAATCGCGAGCCGGGAAACAATTATGCTGGTCGAAGACGAGGCATTCGTCCGAGGCGTTACTCGGGCGGTGCTGGAATCTGCCGGGTATGCGGTGGTTGCGGTAAGAGACGCCCGGGAAGCGCAGCATGAGTACGATCAACATGCCGGCATGATGGACCTTTTGATGACGGATATAGTGCTGCCTGGGGAAGATGGCCGCCGATTGGCGAGACGATTAGTAAAGGGCAACTCTTCGCTACAAATATTGCTTGTGACCGGTCATTTCGAACAGTTGAAGGTTGGGCAATCTGACAAAGACAATATCAGGCTGTTGCAAAAGCCCTTCACGGCATCCACGCTATTAAGCACGATCAGGCAGTTACTCGACTGCCGCCAGGCGGCAGTTGAGCAGGGACTTTCCTAGGCACGATTCCGACGATGCATCGCTTGTGCGGTCACTGATCTGCGCCGGACCCTCAGGCCGCACGTTCACTTACGGTAGATGCTGCGCACCAGAGCGTGAACGTCATCCATGTAGGAATCGAGTTCGAAGGTGAGACGAGCCCAATCAAACTGTTTCAGGGACGGGCATTTTTCAACCAGGAGGGCGAATCCGGGTTCTTCCACGATGTTGACCTGTCTCGCTTCGATGTAACCGTAGTTCAGGCCGCTCATACGGCAAAGAAGATCGCTAAGCCCAACCAGCGCTACCAGGCCGGTGGTGTCGGTTGCCTGCTGGGGCGTATGGTGAAAAGCCACAACCTCAACCAGATCGGAAGGCAAATCCCATTTCTCTGCCAGTATCCGCCCACTTTCGCTGTGATCGAATCCCAAAAGCCTTTTTTCGCCTTCGTGTAGTGGAATGCTCTCTTTTCTTGCGATGTCGAAGGCGAACTGAAACTCCTTGGGTAAAACCCAAAGATTTACGATGATTCCTATGTCGTGGAGCAACCCGGCGAGATAGGCCTTACCGGGATCGGGGAACGAGATCTTGCGGGCAAAGTGACGGCACACCAGGGCACATCCCAGGGAGTGTTCCCAAAAGGCCACGGGATCGATGCCGCCGCCCGCGCTAGGGACCAGGTTCAAGACCCCACAGGACATAGCAATATCGCCGACCCGTTGAAATCCCAAGCCGATCACCGCACTGCGGAGGGTCTCGATTTTCTGCCAGCGTCCGAATAGGGGGCTGTTCGCCATTTCCAAACATTGGGCCGCCAGAGATTTGTCTTGCGCAATCATGTCGGTGATTTTCTGCACGTCAAGTTGATCGACCGGCTGCTGCATATAGTTGATAAGAGGCGCCAGCACTGCGGGAATCGTAGGGATCTGGCGCATACCTTCCATGCGTTTGCGCAGGTCGTCAATGGGGGCGTGGGCCGCTTTCATAATTAAGTCCCTCCTCCCGGCCGGACGCGTTCTCCTTTTACATAAGCAGTTGCTCCCGGCAGATGAACAAGGCGAAAGTCTTCACTTACCCCGTAGAGCGATTCGGAGTGGCCCATGAATAAATATCCATGAGGAAGAAGATTGTTGTAGAAGTGCTGAATGACTTTCTGTTTCGAAGCCAGGTCGAAGTAGATCAGGACATTGCAGCAGAAGATCATGTCCAGACTCTTCATAAAAACCATGCGGGCTGTATCGGATAAATTGAGCCGGCTGAAGCTGACGCTGGTCCGCGCGACGGGTTGCACCTGCAGCTGCGCTTCGACGGGCTGGAAATATTTCTGGCGGTAGAACGGGGTTAGGTTGCGCGTGCTATAGGTGCCATAGACGGCATTCTGGGCGTGGGCCAGTGAGTTCTGATTGAGGTCGGTGGCCAGAATCTCCACCGTCCAGTCCTTGAGTAGTCCCTTGGCTTCTTCCATCAGCAACATGCTCAACGTGTAGGGTTCTTCACCGGTGGAACAGCCTGCGCTCCAGATGCGGAGTTTGTGGATGGGGAGCTTGGCTTTGGCTTCAACAATTTTGGGCAGCACGACCTGACGCAAGGCGTCGAGTTGCGGCTGGTTGCGGAAGAAGCATGTCTCTCCAATCGTGATTTCGTTGAGTAGGGCGACCATTTCCGCCTGGCGATTCGGCTTAGTCGTAAGACATTCGTAGTATTCGCGGTAAGTTGTGGTATTCAACACCTTCATGCGCCGGCCGCATCGATCAGAAAGCAAGCGTAGTTTATTGTCAGGATGGAAGATGCCCGCGGTCTGGTAAATCAGATCGCGAAGCCGGACAAGCTCTGGGTCGGGCGGACCGACATAAGCGGTGGGGGCGGGGGTCGGCGCGCTTGTCATGCGAATGGGACCTTTGAAATCAGCGGAATTAGCTTCTGCAACACGAGCGCCTGACTCTCGGGACCGAACAAAACAGACGCCGGTCGACCGCTAGCGGGCAAGTTGGAGGCAGAATAGAGCTTAACCATCTGACAGAGGAAACATCGGCGTGCGCCCACTCGACTTTAACGGGTAACCATCAGGGCCATTGCGGGAATAAGAAGAAGAGGAGGAGGAGACCAATGTCCATGCCCTTATTTGAGAATTACAATGTCTACGCGGCGGTTCAGGGCGCGGCCTTGTTCGGTCTCATTGCTGGCAATGGGGTGGTATTGAGCATATCCGGCTGCCGCCAGGCGGCTGGGATCAAACCCGTACCGAACCACCAGGAGTCGAACCAAGTCCGTCGCCCTGGCGGTCGACAACTCCCAATTTGAGGAAATCTGTGGGGTATGGATAGGCACGTTGTCGGTATGACCCTCGATACGCAGTTGATAGGTGCGCACCGCAAGAAGCGATGCGATGCGGTCAAGGGTCGGCACAGCGGCGGGTCTTAGAGTTCCGGAGCCGCTGTCGAAGAAACCGAATTCCCTCATGCTGATCACCAATCCATCGGTCTCGCGATGCAGGGCCACTTCATGCAAAGAAATCTCGCGGCCAAGGGCTTGGTTAAGTTCCACCTGCAATTCAGAAAGATCGGACTCAGCGGCCTGACTGGAAGCTGCCAACGTGCCTTCCGGCGGCGATGAGATGGTCCCCAGTTCGGTGTTGTGTTTCACGTTCTCAATGGCTTGTACGGTGCTGAAGGGCATGGGTTCGCTATTATCGAGCGGAATCTTGGTCGTGGAGGCGGGAAACACGCCAAGTTCCTGAAAGGCCACCTGGATGGCCAATGCGAGTTTGCCTACCTTGCGTTGGTCCACCTGCGCCGATGCGTACAGAACAACGAAAAAAGCGAAGAGAAGAGTGATGAAATCGGCATAGGAGACCAGCCAACGGTCATGGTTCGTGTGCACATGCCTTCTTTTTCGCCGGCTCACTTATTCACTTCCTGCGGTATCCGCTCGCCCGGTGCGCCAGCATCGACCAAGAAGCCCGATAATTTGGTTTCGAGAGTATGAGGATTCATGCCTTCAAGAATTGAGGTGACGCCTTCCAGCGTCATTTCTCTGGTGATCTGTTCCTGGCGGATGCGCGCCTTCATCTTTCCGGCGACAGGAAGATAAAGGAGATTGGCGGAGCCGACCCCATAGATGGTAGCGACAAACGCGACTGCGATCCCTTTGCCCACCTCGTCGATCTTGTCCAGGTGCTGCATCACCTGAATCAAGCCGAGGACGGCGCCGATGATGCCGATGGTTGGGGCGAATCCGCCAGCCGACTCGAATACCTGAGGTACCTGTTCTTCGTATTCGGCCTGGTTGTCGAGTTCCAGTTCCATGATCTTGCGGAGTTCCTGCGGTTCGGTGCCATCCACGGCCAGCATCAGCGTCTTCCTCAGGAAGGGATCGGCGATTCCTTCCAGTTCCGCATCCAGCGACACCAGGCCTTCCCGCCGCGCCTTCTGCGCATAGTCGACCAGGCGCCGGATCATTGATTGGGAATCTTTCTTGGGATTGAGGAAGACGGACCCAAGCCGGCGCCCAGCGTTCAAAACTACGGGCAGCGGAAATTGCAACAGGACGGCGCCCAGCGTGCCGCCAAAAACAATCATAGCTGCCGTGGGCTGCAAGACCTGCCGCAAGTTGCCACCCTCGATCAGCAGACCGGCAATGATTCCACCCATAGCCAGCAGGATTCCGGCAACGCTGGACTTATCCACGCTTACCTTTCTGACTCCGGTTCTGAACCCTGCGGAGACGGAGGCGGACTATGAAACGAAGAAGAGTCCCAAAAGACCGGAAGTCCCTTCAGCACCGAGCGGCGGAATTCGACAAGAAGCGCCAGAATTTCGTGCAGCGATTCGCGCACTACGAGTTTCTCTCCCGTGATCAGGGTGACGATGGTATCCGGCGATTGCTCGACAAACTTGATGAGATCCGAATTCACCGTCAGTGATTTGTTGTTCAGCCGCGTCAGCACAATCATTTATTTATTCCGCGATCACCACCGTGAGACGTACGAGCCCTGCGAAACCATCGGCCAAAGACGCGGAGGGTTTATGCCGTGGGAGCACCACCATCGTTACTTTCGGGTGCGACGGCCAAAGAAAAAATGGCCCTGGGATCTAAAGCGGCGAAACGTATCGCCGATATGACCAACAGACATTCAGGTTCCGTAAGAATGAACGTGGAACGGAACTCCGCAGAGATTGCATGCTGGGGAGGAGGTTCCAAAACGCCGGGACCAACTCAGCCAAAGGAGAAACACCATGCCTCTCGGTATCCTGTATAACATTCCGTCCATCGCCGCAGAAAACCAATTGGATTCGACTTCGAACGCCCTGGACAGCACGCTGGAAGAATTGTCTTCAGGGTCGGCCATCAACACCGGCTCGGACAACGCCGCCGGACTGGCCATTGCCAATGGGTTGCAGGCCAACGTGTCCGCCCTGACCCAATCCGTGAGCAACGCGAACGATGGCATAGGCGAACTGCAACTGGCCGACGGTGCTCTCGCCCAGGTCACCACTCTGCTCAACCGCGCTATTACGCTGGCGACCGAATCGGGCACGGGCACCGTCTCCAACGGGCAACGAACCGCGATTCAGGCTGAGTATGCATCCATTCTCACGGAAATTAACTCTATCGGCACCAGCACCACCTACAACGGACAGGCCATATTCCAGGGTGGCGCGACGCCTAACACCAACGCGGTTGACAGTCCCGGGTCGGGCACGCTGCAACTCAACGAAGGCTTGACTGCGGGAACCACAACTACGGTCTCGGCGGGTGGCGCCTCCTTCGCCTTCACGGCTGCAACTACAGGCCAAGTACCCACGAACCAAATAAACAGCGCCACTACCAACCTTACGGCCGCCACCGCTCTGGCTTCGGGCTCTATCCTTACCGTTACCCGTGCAGGCGGTACCACCATCTACACTGCCACAGCTGCCACCACGGTGGGCGCATTGGAAAATGTGATCAATGGAGGCGTCGCCATCACCGGTACTCCGATTACGGTTACCGGCAACGATACCGCCGGCCATACCGGATACTCGGCGACCATTGCCAACGGACAGCTGCAGTTGACCGATCTCAACGGCAATAATGATATAAGCGCGGTCGAGACGGGCGACCCCAATACGAACCAAGTGGTCAGCAGTCTCGGCTCACTCACCACCGGTACTGCGCTGGCCTCCGGTGACGTCGTAACCGTGACCCGCGGAGGGGCTGTCGATACGGTCTACACGACTAATGCAGCTACAACCGTAGGCAACCTGATCAGCGCCATCGACACGGGCACGGGCACGGGTGTTCTCGTCACAACCACCGGCGGCGGCATTACCACCGGCCTCGGGGCGACACTCGTGGGCGGAAATCTAGTGATCACGGATTCCAACAACGGCGGCAATCTCGCCGTGGTTCAGGGCACCGGCGCCGAGTTAGGTACCTTCGCCGACACAGTCGATAAGACCTTCGCCGCTCCGTTTATTAACCCCACTGCCTCAACATCAACCGTGCAGAGTCTAATCAACGCCATCAATTCCGACAGCGTCGTCGGGGCCAAGGCGGCATTGGTCAACGGCAACCTGCAAATCACCGATCCTTTCGACAGGGGCGACCTCGCCGTCACCACGACTGACACGGTTCTGGGAGCAGTGGTTGCGGGTGCCCAAACAGCTTTCCCCAATACCACTATCGGGTCCTCGGCCCCGAACGCCAATGAGTTGGTCAGCAATGCCGGAACCAGCGGCACGCCATTGACCGCCGATACTACCTTGGCCGCCGGCACCATCACCAGCTTCACAGCCGGAGGCAAGACTTTTTCCTATACCGCACCCACCGGGGGTTCCACCATCGGAGCCCTCATCAGCGCAATTGATAACCCGCTCACCGACCCAGCTAACCTGCAGGCTTACATCGGAACTGTCGGCTCGGCCGCCGGACAGTTGGTCGTTGTCGATCCACTGGGCAATAACGACCTCGCAATCGGTCCCACCAATGCCAATACCGCGCTGGGAAGTTTCAGCAGTCCGGTAACAACCGCCTCACCTACCACCAACATCTTCCTGAGCGACTCCACCGCCGTCGGCTCCAGCGAGATCGCGGTGACCATTGGCTCCTTGAACACCGCGTCCATTACCAATGGTAGCGGCACCAGCGGAGTCGACCTTGCCTCCACCGACCTGAACACCCAGGGAGATGCGCAAGCCGCCCTGATTCAAATCGGTGATGCCATCGGGAATATCGCCAGTGTTCGCGGTACCCTGGGTGCCGTAGTTAACCGGTTAACCGCAGCCGGCAATGTTCTCAACAGCCAGGTCCAAAATCTGACATCGGCGGAGAGCACCATTACATCGGCCGACATTCCATCTGTCGTGGCCAAACTTACGAGTGAGTCCATCTTGGAACAGACCGGCATCTCCGCTCTGGCCCAAGCAAACCAGCAACAGCAACTCGTGTTGAAGCTGTTGCAATAGGCGCGTTGGCAGGAGGCAGGAATTGGCCCTGCCTCCGTGTGGCTCCGCTGGGCGTTCTGGGTAGGTAGAATTAGGTAGTTCAACATGAGCGTAAGTCCCTCGCTGGGGTCTCCTCCGTCGGCCGAACCCGAGGCCGAGCAGGGAAAATTGCGTTCGGACCAAGTTCAAACTCCGACCCAGACTTTTCCCCCGTCCGGGAACGATTCGGAGGCGGAAACGAGTTCCACCCAAAGTGCGTCCGAAGTGGCCTCTCGTGGGCAGGATGAAGTCAAATTGCAATGGGAACCTCCGAACGAGACTGCGGTGTACCAGTTTGTGGACCACCAGGGAAGCCTGATCGTACAGGTGCCAAGCATGCAAGAGCTCAATCAGGCGCGCGAAATTTCGCAGGAACTGGCCCAGGAATCCGCCCCCAAAGAGGCGCCCGCAGTCGAAGGAGCAAAAAACAATGGGCGTTAGTTTAAATCCCGCTGCCATCCTCTCCGGACAGGGCCTTGACGTGACTTCCGTGGTCTCCCAGATTATCGCTTCGCAATCTGGCCCCTTGACGGTATGGAGCCAGCAGCAAACCACAATCGCGTCGGAAAATGGGGCGCTGGACGGCATCAACAACGATCTCGCCAACCTACAGACGGCCGTCCAGGCGCTGGCGGATCCGGCAGGCGCCTTGGCCGCCCAGGCGGCAACGTCTTCAGACTCATCAATTCTCGCCGCCACCGCGCAAAGCACTGCCATTACCGGAACTCACCAGATTGTCGTCAGCAGCGTGGCCACCACCGGCACGCTGAATTCCCAGCTGTTCGCTGGAGGCGCCAACAGCTCCATCCTCACCGGCGGAAACACCACGGGAGACATTCAGCTTCAGATAGGAACCAACGCGACGCCCTTCGACATCCCGATCACCCAGGGCAGCAACGACACATTGACGACGCTGGCGAATTACATCAACACACAAAGCGCTGCCAACAATTGGGGGGTAACCGCCGGCGTGGTCAGTAATGGCAGCGGAGCAATTCTCGAACTGCAAAGCCAGAACACCGGCAGCGTAGGCGCATTGTCGATTACTGCCAACACCAGTACCAGCCTGACGTTCGCTACGCCCCAAGGCGGAGCCAACGCGGCTCTTACCGTTGACGGATTGCCCTTTGCCAGCAGCAGCAACACCGTGACCGGGGCGATTCCTGGCGTAACTCTAAGCCTGCTCAGTCAGGACCCGGATACGACCGTGCAGTTGACGGTTGCGCCCGATACGAGCCAGATCGGCAGTGCGGTTAACAACTTCATCACCGCCTATAACAGCCTAGTCACAGACACCAATGCCGAGTACGCCGTAGACCCTACCGGCGTTACGCCAACACCTCCTCTGGAATCGGACATCTCCTTGCGATCCGTGCAGTCCAGCATCCTGAACGACGCCGCTTACTCAATTACTGGCAACAGCGGATACGTCAATCTAGAGAGCCTTGGCATTAACACGGCCAACGACGGCACGCTGAGCCTGGGCCTTAATGCACAGGGTCAGACGTTTGACCAAGTTCTGGCGGCCAACCCCGCGGCGGTACAGAATTTTTTTCAAAATTCGTCGAATACGGGTTTTGCCAATGGTTTCAGCGCCGATCTGAACAACTTGACCAATCCCACCACCGGTCCGCTGTATGCCGACCTGGCGCAAAACAATGCGGAAAATCAAGACCTTACCAACTCCATCACCAACCTGCAAACGCAGTTGGCGGCCCAGACGACGGCTTTAACCTCGGAGTACGACACGGTCAACGCTTCGTTGCAGGCCTACCCTCTGCTTCTGCAACAAATTACTGAAACGCTGGGTACCCTAAACTCGGGCACTTCCAGTTCGGGCTCTCTTATCTCCAGCGAACCAACTCTTACGTCGGGGCTATAGTCCATGGACGCTAGATTTTCTTATCGCGAAGCCGCCGTGCGGGGTGCTAGCCCGGTGCAGTTGGTGATCTGTCTCTACGAGCAGGCGATCAGCGATCTGCGGGGCGCAATAGTCGCCCTAGAAAAAGGCAATGTGGAAGCTCGCACTCGGGGCATCAACCACGCGCTCAAGGTAGTTGGCCACCTGCAGGGCTCTCTCGACTTGGAGCGCGGCGGAAATGTGGCCAGAAATCTCTATCGCTTTTACAGCCTGCTGCGCGCCAGCCTCATCGAGGCTCAGCTCAAGCAATCCGCGGGCATTATCCAACAGCAAATCTTGCACCTTGCGCAGGTTCGTGAAAGCTGGGTGGAAGTGGAACGCGCCGCGGCCGCTTCGCAGCCAAGTCTCGCGGGGCCCGCGCCCGCCACGCCGGGCATTTCCTCTCGTGAATCCCCGGTTACCGACTGGAACGCTTGATGTCATTGCTGATACACAATTTACGCGAGACCAACCGTCGGCTGAGCTTCTGGCTCGACGGCATGGTGGCCCCTCATGGCCAGCCTGTGGTCGCGACTCCGGAGCAGATAGCGGGACTGCTTTCGGAGTTGTTGCGCGCCGGCACATGGCTGCGGGCGGAACCTTTGCCCGCCCCTGGAACTGATTCAGATCTGGCGCTCGAGCTGGCCCGGTACCGCGGCAACGTCGAACGGCTGCGCGACCTTATGCCCTGGATTCATAGCCAGTTACTGGCAGAAAGAGCCCGACTGGAATCGCAACGGGCCCGAGTACAGTCCGCAGCTGAGTGGGCTCGCGCCTCGCGTCAAGCCCTCTGAACGCGATGGTCCTTAAGCTATTCCAACCACCCTGCTGCATGTAATTCGGGCCGTCAAATCCCAAACCTGTTTGTCTCACTGGGTGCGGCGGTTTCTGGTTATTTCAGATAATTAAACAAATCGATCTGCGATGTCTGACCGACCGCTTCCAGAGAAGCCTGAAGGGATGTTTGGGACGAGGTTAAGTTGGTGATAACGGCGGTTAAGTCCGCGCCCCCGGCAGTATCTTCCTGCTGCGCCAGTTCCGCGGTCTCGCTGCTAAGGTAGGTTTGCTGGGAGGTGAGCTGATTCAACGCGCTACCGTAAAAGACCTGCTGCGAATCGACGAAGTTCAGCGCGCTGCTGACTTCCGTGACGGCCGTGCCAATACTGGCAGTATTGCCGTTTTGCAGGCCGGTAATGAGATCCTGGATGCTCTGAAACACGCCATTGCTGGAGTCGGAGAACAGCTGCGAGCCCGGCAAGTTGGTTTGCAGGGTGAAATGATTTCCCAGGGTAATAGTGTTTGTGCCGGAGTTGCCTTGATAAATCACGCCGGAGGGAGAACTGGGATCGAGCACGTAGGGAGTGGTTTGCGAGGCAGTTCCTGCAAATAGGTAGTTGCCCTGATACGTAACGTTCGCCAAGCTTAATAACTGGCTTTGGATGCCCTGTACCTGCGTAGCCACGGCCGCTCGGTCGGCCTCATTAAGGGTCCCATTGGCCCCTTCGACGCCCAACGAGATCGCCTGTTGAAGCGATTCCACGACCGAGTTCAAGGTGGAATTTGCGCTTTGGATTTCGCCCTGGACACTGCCAATACTGCGCTGAAACTGGTCGGCCTGGGAAGTCTGGTCGGCGTTTTGCACCAGCACGGCGGCCGCCGCGGGATTGTCCGAAGGAACATTGACGCTCTTTCCAGAGGCGATTTGGTCCTCATCCGTGTTGATCTGCTGCTGGGTCTGCTCAATGGCGGCGAGGATGTCAGGATACGGATTGGGATTCACGCGCATGGAATTAAGTGGTTAACGTGCTCATGTTAATGATCGTTTCCATCATATCGTTGATGGTGGTGACGACTTCCGCCGAGGCGTCATAGGCCTGCTGGTATTGCACCATGTTGGCCGCTTCCTCATCGAGCGAGACACCGGAGACGGTCGAATTCTGATCGTTCAACTGCTGCAACACAAGGTTGGAAGCGCTCTGTTCCGCAGTGGCATTGGAAGTTGCGTTCCCCACATTAAAGACAATATCGGAGTAATAATCCGAGGGAGTCTGGCCGCTGATGATCCCCTGGCTGCCCAAGGCGTAAAGCGCCTCCGCGTTGCCATTGCTGCCCACGGTGCCGTCGGAACTGGCGGCGATCAACGCGGGATTCGTAATGGAGACAGAAAGACTGGCTGCCGCGCCAGCCACTCCCGCAGGCGGCGGAGCGAACAGGTCGGTACCCGGATTGCCGTTCAGCTCAAAGCCACCGGCTTGCACAGTGTTGACTGCGATCGCCAAGCCCGATGCTAAAGTGTCAAGCTGACTCTGGATGGCGGGAATCTGCTGATCTCGGGCCGTCAACTGGCCTCCGAGCGCGCCCGAGGCGATGGAATTCGTGATGTCGGTGCCTTGGGAATAGACGTCGTGTAATCCCGACGGGGTTACAGCGGTGGTTAGAGCGAAACTTTGCTGACCAATCACCAGTGGCGTGCCATTGCCCGTGGTGAGGGTCAGCGTGCCGTTGCTGGGAATAACGGACACGTCCACCAACGAGGAAAGTTGGTTGATCGCCTGCGTGCGCTGGTCGATGAAGCTGCCCGCACTTTGTCCAACATTTTGCAGGTGGCTGATCTGGTCGTTGAGTGTTGCGATCTGCTGTGTGAGCGTGTTGATCTGGCCCACACTCTGCACCACGCTCTGGTCGATATTCTGATTTTGCGAAGTGAGATTGTCGGCCGTAGTGTTGAAGACTGTCGCCAGATTGTCTGCTGCCGTGATCACGCCCTGGCGTAATGACAGATCGGAGGGGCTGGTCGAAAGCTGGTTGATGCTATTGAAAAAATTGGTAATCGCCGTGCCGATGTCGCCCGTGCTGCTGGTGAAGTTCACCTGCGTCACCTGGAGGGCAGAAACCAGCGAGTTAAGCTGGCCCTGAGTCTGCGACTCCTGCTGAATCTGCGACTGCAGCAAGGGATCGCGAATGCTCTCGATCGATTGCAGCGTTACGCCCGTGCCTAAGGTCAGAGGGCTGACCACAACTGGATCGCTCGACTGAAGAACCGGCACCTGGCGGGAGTATCCCGGAGTGTTGGCATTGGCGACGTTGTTGGCCGTGGTGGCCAGAGCCCCCTGCTCGGCGTCAAGTCCGCTGAGAGCAATGGCGAGGCTGGCGTTGAGAGATGACATTCCTAAAATTCCCGGTGGATCTCGTTTCCACGACGCAGCGTGCGCCCAGCTGCGCGGGGCGGGCCATAGGCAGAATCAAGACCTTTCATCCAATTCGACAGCACACACAAAAACCGCTGCGAGCGGCGCAACAGGGCCGCCTGCACCCGCGCCAGATGCTGCAACCTTGTGGCGGCCGCAACTAGCTGTGGCGCCAAGTCGAGCGCTACTTGCCGCGCGTCGGACCGCAATTCGTTCTGCGGCAAAATAGCGTAACGTAATAACGGATGCGATAGAAGCGTCTTCAACTGCCGGCACAGACGTGCCTGTTCTGCCGTGCATTGCTCCATCCGCTGCGCCTCGATTGCCAGCAAGGCCGCTTGACCTAAGCGCAGGCTCCGCTCCAGCTGGCACACTAGGGCAAGGCAGCTCTGGACCGCGGAATCCGCGGGCATGAAAGCGGTAGAGCTGATGGGTAGAGCAGAGCTGATCTGCGGCTCGGATATGTCGCCAGGTTCAGGCATCGGCGTCCTCAGAAGTACTTTTTCTACATGATCCTGTTAGATTCGAGGCCGCTGTTTCAATCGCTCCACCTTGGAGATTGGTGGCCGCCACGGGTTACGCCAGACGGTCATGAAGTGTTGCGGTTCGTACCTGCCCGGCTCCGCGGCTTCTTCCACAACCGTCTCAACCTCGGGCCGGTGCCGGGTCTTTTTCCCGGAATCGTTCCCGGCGGGTCGCGAATGCACTCCTTCGGTAGGCGACACGGGCAACGCCGTTTCACCCGGCCGACATTTTTGCCCAGCCCTTTCCTCTCGCCCGGCGACTTACCCAGCCGCGCAACGCCTCCTTACGCTGCCGGCTGAAGCGCCAAATGATTCACCAGCGCCCCGGCCGTGCTCCGAGCGTCAGGAGTGTAGCTGCCGCTTTCGACGGCTTGGCGTAGCGCCTGCACCCGCTCCTGGCGTACTTCCGGAAGCTGCAACACCTGCGCCGTCAGCGCCGTGATCTGCGCCCCGGCTCCAGACAATTGCGCCTGGTCGCTGCCCAAAGCGGCAGAACCCGAAGCCTGACTGTTTTGCCCCGCCGCTTGAGCCGTAGTCGAGCGGTTGCTTTCCGGCAGTGGCTGGGATCCGTGATCGGTATTGACTCTCATGGCATGTTTCCTTTCCTTGACGCCCCGCAATTTCCCTTGCAATTCAAGGATCGGCAATGCTTTAGAAAACTTTAATATCTCGGCGGTTTTTTCTTGTCATCCGCGTCTCTGTTCTTATCTCGTTCTATCGGCAAGAGTTGCGAAAACTTTAGCCACTCAGCCGAATTTCGCCCCACGGAGCACGTAGGGCTTACCCAGTTACTTTCGTACCGCCGAAGCCGACGAGCCTCAATCCGCGCCACCTAAGTGTTGCTGGATCATCTTCGCGATACCGAAACCTCCAGCGGCCGTCACTGCCGAAGCCAGTGCCTGCCGTCCCAGATAACTGTATTCATCCTGCCCTGGAACGTCGGTATCTCCGGGAATCGTGGCGAAGGTTTTCTCCAGCGATTCCAGCAACGACCCCACCAGGAACGACTCAAACTCGCGTGCGGCCTTTGCGCCTCGAGACAGCGATGGCGTAGCCGAGGGTCGCGCCCAGTCCAGCGACGATGGGGGCAGCGCCATCGAATACTGATTGCCGAACGGATTGCTCGTCATGCCGGGTCCTCCGCGACGTGGTGAGGGTGGGGCAGACTAAAGAGATTAAAATCGCGAATCATATAACGTCCAGTTCGGCTTCGAGCGCGCCCGCCGCCTTAATTGCCTGCAAGATCGAAATCACATCGCGGGCCGTTGCTCCAATGGTTTGCAGCCGAGTCACCAACTCCTCCACGCTGGCGCCTTCTTTCAACTCGACATTGCGGGCCGGAGGCTCGTTGGTTGTAATCTTGGTTTCCGACATCACCTCGGTCTTGCCTGACGCCAAAGGATTGGGTTGCGAGGCAGTGTAGGTCGTGGTGACCTCAATGGAGAAGCTGCCATGCAGAATCGCGACCGCGCCCAGGCGGACGTCCTGGCCCAGCACCACCGTGCCGGTACGCTCGTTGACTACCACTTTAGCCTTGCGCTGAACCTTAATCTCCAGATTCTCGATACGGGCCAGCAGAGCCGTCACCGTGGTTCCCGTGGGAGCCTGAATCTTTACCCGGCGGCCGTCCACGACCGCAGCGGCCCCACTCCCCAAGGCTTGATTGATGACATCGGCCATCTCTTCGGCGGTACTGAAACTGGATTCGTTCAGCAGAAAGGAAATTGTGGGCAGCTTAGCCAGATCGATGCTGGCATCCCGTTCCACGGTGGCTCCGTTGGGCACGCGGCCCACAGTAGGATGGTTGACGCTTTTTGAATTGGCCGACGATCCGGTGGCGTATCCTCCTACGGCTAGAGGACCTTGCGCCGCGCCATAAACTTGACCGTCGGCCGCATAAAGTGGAGTCAGCAACAGCATGCCGCCTTCTAGGCTACGCGCATCGCCTACGGAAGAAACCGTCACATCCAATTGAGTGCCGGGGCGGGCAAACGGAGGCAGCGTGGCGGTGACGAATACGGCTGCAACGTTTTTTACCTGGACGGTGGTCTGCACCACGCCGGGTGGAATCTCAACCCCCATGCGCGCCAGGATGCTGGCCAGGGTCTGAATGGTGAAGTAAGTCTGCTGCTTGTCGCCGGTGCCCTTTAAGCCCGCGACCAGCCCGTACCCAATAAGGGAGTTGTCGCGAATACCTTCCACGGTCGCCACATCCCGGATCAGCACTTTGTGGAGGGCGGGTTTGGGAGCCGGATCGGAAACTGCCGGCGGCCATAGCAGGAGCCCGCTGAGCGCCGATGAAAGAAGGGTCCGCAACATGGCTACCTCCAAAGATTTTTACGAGCCAGACCGTCCATGAACGAATCAACCTGGAACATCCCGCCAGAAACCCCAACTGGAAGGCCCCAGTTCCAAGCTCCAATTCCAAACCCCAGCTCCAAACCCCAGGGCTAGAAACCAAAAATGCGCAACAGCCATTTTGTGACCGGAGTGGGAGGCCGCGTGCCTTCGCTGACCACTCCTTTGCCTTTGACCTCGACTTCGAGAGTACCCACGCTATTGGAAACCACGGTATTGGTCGCGTCCAGATCACCGGGCCGCACCAAGCCTCGCAAAATGACGGTTTCCTGCTCATTGGCCATCATGATCCGGCGTTCGGCTTCCACCACCAGAGTTCCGGTAGGCAAAATCGCCACCACGCGCCCGGTCAAAACCGTGGTTAGTGCGGTAGTGGCCGTCGCCTGCGACTTGCCCGTCAGCGCCTGGGACGAAGTGGGGGAGAACAAGTTCACCACTCCCCCGGTCTTGATGCGCCCGGGCAAGGCGCTGATGCCGGAGCTGGCCGAGAAAGCCCGATTGGTTGAAACATTTCCCGTGCTGGTGGCGGAGAGGTTTTGCGAGATGCTGATGGTGACCAGATCCCCCACCCGAGAAGCCTTGTAATCGGCCACCAGGTTGGCCAGCCGTCCGGTGTCGATCCACAAGCTGCCAAAGCTGCCGGTAGCGGCGGGCGGAGCGTTTCCACCCACTTCTTGGATGTACTCCGCCAGGCTGTCTTTCTTGGGTGCACCCTTGGGTTTGGTTTTCGCCCCGAGAGCGGCAGCAAGAAAAAATACGCAAGCGATGGCCAGATGCCATCGTCTGTAGCGTTGGCGGAGCCCGTCCGATTTTCTTAAGAAAGTGCCGCTTTGCGCCTTCATAAAATAGCTCGAAGCAGCGATTCGTTCACGATCTCGGCTCGCAGCACTCGGGTTCCGCTCTTGATGCGCACGCGAATCGAATCTCCAATATTTCCCTTCTCCAAGCAGATCGCGGGCAACACCACTCGAATCCCGTCCTGATCCCAGAGAAGCGTAACCGTCGCCCCCTCGCGCAAAAGAAAATGCTGACTGGCCTGCGAATTAATCGCCGCAGGAGAAGCTTTCACAAGCGCCGCCGAATCGCGCGGCAGTGGATCTCCGGCTGTCTGCGGCCAGCGGACCAGAAACGGCACACAATCTCTGGGATTGGCGCAACGCAGCAGAAACTCCCAACTGTGGAGCGTACGGTCGAAGAAAACCTTTGTCAGTTCGAAGTGGACGTCCGCAGCCAGCGAGGGAACAGCGGCGCAATCGAGGTCGCGGGCACGCAAACCCCCGAGGGCAATCTCCCGCGGAACCGCTGCCAGACTAAGCTCTTCCGTGCCGTTTGCCGCCCGGGCCCGCAAAACCCCATTCATCCAGGCCGCAACCTCGGAACATGTCTCGGTTTTCGCCCGGGAATGCTTTACAGGAGCTTCACTATCGCGCTTGGAAACAGTCTGCACTTGTCCCATCCCGTTCCCTGTCGCGGCGACCAGGGTGATCGCCGCAACCAGATTGCGAAGCTGTTTCCTGCATCTCATACTCGTCTTATGCTCGTCTTTTAATTAAGTCGTCCGCTATCGCCCGAGATTGTTGATCGTCTGCAGCATTTGGTCCGCGGCATTCACGACCCGCGAATTTGCCTCGTAAGAGCGCTGCGCCACGATCATGTTGACGAACTCATCGACTACGCTCACATTGGATTGTTCGAGCATGCCCTGTACAATTGATCCTAGGCCCTCGGTTCCGCCCGGCGTGCCCACCACCGCATCGCCCGACGCCGTGGTTGCCAGAAACAAGTTGCTGCCCGTGCTGTTGAGCCCTCCGGGATTGTTGAACAGCGCGATCTGCAACGCTCCCACTTGCTGGGCCGCGGTTTGCCCCGCCAGCGTCACGCTGACCGTGCCGTCCGATCCCACCGTGATCGAAGTCGCTCCAGTAGGAATCGTAATGTTGGGCTGAAGCGCATCTCCGTCCTGGGTAACCAGATTCCCACTCTGGTCGGTGTGAAAACTGCCATCGCGTGTGTAAGCCGTCTGCCCATTTGGCAACAGCACTTGGAAAAATCCTTGGCCCTGAATAGTGAGATCCAGAGGATTGCCCGTCTGGGTAAAGTCACCTTGAGTCTGCATGACTTCGGAAGCGGCCGAGCGCGTGCCCAGTCCTACTTGCAATCCGGCTACGTACGTCGTTTGCTGCGTGGCGGCGGCTCCGGGCATGATTAAAGTCTGGTAAATCAAGTCTTCGAACTGGAGGCGTCGGCTGCGAAAACCGGTGGTGCTGGAGTTCGACAGGTTATTGGCGATGTTGTCCAGATTAAGTTCCTGCGCGGACATGCCGCTGGCCGCTGTATAGAGGGCGCGAATCATCGGTCTTCCTCCCTGCCTTTTTCGTCAGACAGTTTGCTGAGCGTTTTTTTGGTTAAACGTGGGGCAGATCCTGCACCGCCGCCAGGTTGAGTTGGTTATCGAACAGGGTGAGCGCGCGCTGCAACATTTCCGTATTGCGCTGCACGGTGATCAACTGAACCACGCTCAGCATGGGGCTGACGTTGGAATTTTCGAGCATGCCCTGGCTGACGGAAGTGGCAGCGGCCGGCAACTCGGAATTTGCGGGAGCGGAATACAAGGCATTGCCTTCGGCCGTTAAGCTGGTGGACGGAGCAAACTCGGCCAGCCGGAGTTGGGCCACCACTGCGCCATCCACCGAGATGGTGCCATCGCCGCTCACGGTCACCGCTCCGGCAGGAAGGTTCACGGGAACCGGCTGGGAAAGCGGCAGTTGCTGCGCCAACACCGTCGCCCCCTGCGCGGTCATCAGTTGTCCGTTAGGCGCTACGTGAAAGCTGCCATTGCGCGTGTAGAGAGTTTGTTGTCCCGATTGCACCACGAAGAAACCGCTCCCCGAAAGCCCCAAGTCCAGAGGATTGCCCGTCGCGCTCAACGTAGCGGCGGTCAGGTCGGTGCGACTGCCGCTCAGCAGCCCAAAATTATTGATTACCGCGTTCAGAGGATTCAAAGCGAGGTTTCCCGGTCCTGTCAGAAACGACCGGAAAGTCGCCTGCTGCGCGCGATATCCCGTGGTGGCGAGATTCGCCAGATTATTTGCGACTAATTCCAGTTCCTGGATTTGCGCCGCCAACCCAGTACACGCGGCATAGTAGCCACTGTCCATATCTGCTCTCCTCAATGGATCTCCTAGCACTTGGAATTCCAACTGGGACCAGCCGATCATCAGCGGCGCGCAAGGATTGCCACGAAAACTCCCTTAATCCATCAGGACTCTCCCTCAGTGAGCGGGGACATAGGAAATCCTTGCCACGAGGCGATGTTGGCTCGGCAAGATGTTCCTTTTAGCTGAGAAAAGCAGCAATGCGGGGAACTACGAATGGTCCGCATTCGCGATGCACTCCTTATACGCGATTTCTTGACCCGCGACCGAAAGGTCGTCCCTCCTAATCTATTCCCTACCAAGTGGTTCAAGAAAACACAGACCGGGCGTTTCCCGCCAGCACATAGAATTCACTCTTCGTTCTTGGCCGCAGTATCCGGCACCACAGTAAGCATTGCCTGCACTTATCGACAAATGGCCCGATAAACTTCAGTTCAAAATCAGACCGCGCTAATACCATGTTTGTGCGCGCGGTCGAATTTCTAAGAGCTTACCGATTTCAGGCCGGTTGGCATCCCTGGAAAGGACGCAGCTCATTATCCTAGAACGTAAGCATAGACCGACTCCACTTTCCTGGCGGTCTGCTCTATGGTGAAGTGCTCGATGACCCTCTTTTTTCCATTAACCCCCATAATTCTTGCTGAGACAGGGTCCGAGCAGATGCGACAGATGGCTTCCGCCATCGCGGTCGCATCTCCCATCGGCACGAGGATTCCGGTTATGCCATCTTGCACAATCTCGGGAACGCCTCCTCCGTTCGTGGCGACGACCGGTTTGCAGGCGGCCATGCCTTCGATGATGACCTGTCCGAAGGGTTCGCCTTTCGTGGAGGCATGGACCACAACGTCGAGTTCAGAGATGGCTTGTTTCACGTCGCTGCAGAAGCCGGTAAATTGCACGACGTTCTCCAAGCCGAACTGGCTGGTCAATTGCCGCACCTCCCGTTCGTATCGGTCTTCGCCAAACAGGGCTGCGCCAATGATCAAGAACTTGGCCCCGGGAAAGCGCCGGATGACCTGCGCAGCCGCTTGAATAAAAACGTGCTGCCCCTTCCAGGCAGAAATTCTTCCTATCAAACCGATCCGGAAAAGCCCCTGGGCCGTGAGGTCCACGGCTGTCGGCAAGTCGGAATTGGTTCCATCATGCACCACCGACGCAATGCGCACGTCCTGGTTCAGCTTGACGCCCGAAGGCACGGCCAGGCTGCGAAAATCGTGGCGTAGGCGAAGGGTCCGCAGGGTAGCGGCGGAGTTGGTGATCACATAACTGGGGACCAGGCGGCACAGCAATCTGAAGGCCCGGGCCACCAGCGGAGGGAGGTAATCGTCTTCGATGCGGTCGCGAACATGCCAGATCACGGGGCGTGAAGAGAGCAGTCCCGCAAGGCCTCCGATGATGTCGGCCTTTAGAGAGTTAGTGTGCACCAGATCGATAGCGTGGGCACGGATGAATCGCACCAACCGGCGCACATAAACCCAGACAGTTGCGATGTCCGCCAAACGAAACAGCGTTTTGATTCCCAGGTTATCTTTTCTCTCTCCAGTCACCCGCGAAGATAAAGGAAGAATATGAGTTTCCGCAACAGGGCGAAGCTGCTCAGCTAACGGACCCTCCGCCCCCAGGACCACAACCGGCTTGATTTTCTTTTGATCGAGATGGGAAACAAGATTGAGCAGAGCGATTTCCCCGCCACTCAGCGCGGCTGTGTGATCGAAGAACAATACCCGGATAGGCAAAGGGGAGGTGGCTGTGCGGCTCATGAACTACAACTTCGGCAGGGCGGAAGAAAAACTTGAAGTTTACAACCGGCTCGGGATCAATCGAGGACCAACGTGGATCGATAAGACTATTCTTTGCCTGGGGAGAAACGAGGCCTGGAGAGAAACGAGGTGCGTCCCTTGGTACGCGGGGGATTTCATAGGTTCGTATTACGATGGAGCAATGTTGGCCGTAGTACTTTTAATCGCGGGTCTAGTGCTGAACACAAACTGCAGGCGGGTCATGAGCGCTGTGCCACTCGCACCTATCGGCAGCGCCAAGGACGAAGGCACCTCCGGTGAACAAGCGAGAACGGCGGACTCGTTCTTGGAGAGCCTGGGGGTCAATGTTCACCTCACCTATTTTGATACCGGCTATGGAGATTTCGAAGTCATCAAGAAAAGACTAGTGGATCTTGGCGTCCGTCATCTGCGCGATGGAGCTCAATTTACCGGCGACCACAACTACAACAACATTTTTTATGGCCGGCTCAAAGACCTGGCCAACTCGGGCATCAAATTCGATCTTATTTTCGATCCCCGTTCCAGCGTGGGGCAACTGACAGAAAAGAAGCTGAGCGCGGTAGTGGCCATGGCCGGTAATTCCCTAGAGGCGGTGGAAGGTCCGAACGAATATGACAACAGCGTTGACCGCAACTGGGCTTATACCCTGCGCGAATATCAAGCCCTCCTCTATCAGACGGTAAAAGTAAACCCGGCGACTCGGGAGCTACCTGTCATTGGTCCTTCGTTTGTTCACGCCGAGAGTCGGGATGCAATCGGCGACCTTGCCGCTTACCTCGACTATGGCAACCTGCATTCGTATCCGGGCGGGAGGATGCCAACCTCCAGTTTCCAGAGCGGCGAAGAAATCTTGAGAGCTCGCAAGGTCAGCGGCGCCCGGCCGCTGATCCCCACCGAGACGGGATATCACACGGCAGTAGGCAGCCGCTCCGGCCAGCCTGGAATTTCGGATCAGGCCTTTGCCAAATATTTGCCTCGGTTGTATTTGGAATATTTCAACCAGGGATTCGCACGCACGTATCTCTACGAATTGA
>Ga0302179_10000611_pt1 | contig 23216 bp, 18 predicted proteins | sample I_Palsa_E3_1_FD_198788 | JGI IMG/M metagenome (GOLD analysis project Ga0302179, IMG submission 198788) | Peat permafrost microbial communities from Stordalen Mire near Abisko, Sweden - I_Palsa_E3_1 | ecosystem: Environmental > Terrestrial > Soil > Palsa > Peat permafrost | place: Sweden...
ATCGTGGTGCCGGTTAACGCAGGACATGCAACCGTAATAAATTCCCAAACTGTGCATGTTGATGAGCCGAGCGTAAGCGTGCCCGTCACCGTTGAAAGCACGCCCGAATTAACCGTGATCGTGGTGGTTGTCGGAACCGATGCAATGACATACCAACCGTTGAGACTATCCGGCGAACAATTTTCAATAACAATGACCGTTGGATTCATGCCGGATTGATACTGATAATTGTGCGGCTGAGCGGTTGTAATTGTGATGACACCATTGGCCGCGCGAGAAATCGCGGTGATGGGTTGCGTGTTTGAAAGTCGCCCAGTGCCCACGTTCGGCGTGCCGGTTCCAGATGCCCCAGAAACGTTGAATGTGACTTCGCTTGACGAAATGACCGAAGCAATCGTCCAGATACCGCTCCATGTCGCGGCCGGACCAGTGGGAATGACGACATGAATCGTCATGCCCGCAAGGACCGAAGTGTTCAGCGGGGACGCGAAAGTGGCAGTGACGACACCACCGGCGGCCGTAATAGATGAAATGGGAATGGGCAGCGGGCCGAAAACCGCTGGCGCATTCGTGACCGTGCCAGTTGCGCTAGCTGCCGTGAGTCCGCCCATCGAGTCGTATCCAACACACTCGTACTTGACTGTCTGAGAACCTTGAACAGCAGGACTCGTTGCCGCGGGAGCTGAAGGCGTGGACTGCCCTGTTGCGGATCCTGCCTTCCAGATGCATACACCTTGGCCATTCTTTAAGGACTGATAGAGCGCGCCGGATGTGCTGAGCGTAACGTTGGGCGAACCAGCGACTGTCGTAGCTGCGGCGCTAGGTTGGCTGTATGCAAACTCGTGAGGCGCCGAACCATAGCTCTGAATGTCAACCCAAGGGGTGCTCATTGTGCCAGCTCCCTGACCCCGTTGCTTTGGTATACTACTCCGCCACTTTGACGGGGTTGCTATGCAGTCTATCGTCACCGCGAACCGAAGGTCAAGTTCGATTCAAATTGCAAACTGACTGGGGGCGGAAATCCTCCACAATTTCCGCGGCCGCTTTCACCGACCAAATCTACTTAGACGATAAGCGCTATTGATAGTTTGTCATTCTTTTCGCAAGAAATTTCGGGGAGACGAGATCGAGTCAACGTGGCTGAAACTGAATGTGAATGTGGTGAGCCGCTCGCATATTCTCGCGTCACAGATCGGAGATACAAGGTGCGATGGCGCTCGGAGCTGCTTCGAACAGAAGAGACGTATTCGAAATATTCTCGGATAGCCTCCACCGGACGCAGTGACGATGAGCCTCCGAAAAAAAGATCCACGAAACTGCCAGTCGCCGTGTGAGTTTTGTTTCAGCATCTATGGGACGGGTGCCAAACCGCTCACATGGCGTCCAAGATGGCGAACGGAGCCTAACGCAAACTAGAGAACCGCGGAGAGAGACCCAATCTTGCGGCTTTTGAAATCGTCGTTCTGCGCCCTTCCCTGCGAGTCGGACGTGCCCGTACCGTTTTGTGCAGCATACTACCTTAAGAGTTCCTTGACAAAATCGACAGCAAGTATCACAATCGCCCGCGTCGGCGCGTCTCCACAGTCAAGACGTGAAGACATATGGACGGTCAGGATTCCACAAGACTCTGGTACTCCTCAGAGGACAGAAACCAAAGGATAGCAAATGCCGACAACGGTCCCATGGTTCGATATTCAGAATTATGGCGGTATTCCGAAGTCCTATACCTACGCAGGTGAAAGCACCACGGCACACACGACGGCCGGCACTCCAAACGTCACAATCGGAAGCGCAGAACATTTTGTTAATGGTGAAGGCGTGTGCATTTGGAAGGCTGGAGCCGCATGCCTGTTAACGGTTGCACCATCCGCGCCAACCGTGTCCGCACCGAACATCGAAGGCGCACAGACCATAAGGTACCAAATCGTTGCCTTCGACAATATGGGCGGTTTGTCTCCCGCTTCAAGCGTAGGGCACGTTACGAATGCTCCCGCAGTGTTTGGATCGATTGCACAGAAAATATCCTCGATCAGCCAAGCGTCCGGCGTTGTAACGGTTAATTTTTCCTCCCCGTTAAATACCAGTGCGGCGGCGGGAATGACTCTTCAGGTTATCGGTTTCGGCGCTGTTCCTGGCGATGTAATTTTCAACGGTGTCTGGACCCTTGCGAGCGCGCCATCTACAACGCAAGTCACGTTTGCCCTAGCGGGAAACTACGGCTCAGGAACCGTATCGGCTGCTACGACGGGGCGCCTTTCGAACGCTCAACTAATTACCGCCATCAGTCGAAATTCTTCCGGTCTTCTGACAATCACGACAAAAGAATCCAACAACTCCGTTTACCAAGCAACGAGCAAACCCACCATTGTGATTGTGGAGAACTGCTACCCGGAAAGCATCCCATTCCTGTTCATCAGAACGTATTGATTGGATGCGCCATGGTGTGCAATGAAACGCTGAATTTCGCAGGATCGAATCAGATTAACGTGATCCAGAGCGCAGTCAACACGGTGAATCCACAATTCGCGCAAAGGAACTATCCGTACATCGACGGTCTGGCGTGTCCGATGATTGCAGGGAGCACTGGTTTTACATTGGACGGCGTTTATTTCGACATTCAGCACAACAACCAGTATGGACTCGTAATTAGTGATTCCTACTCCATCGTCAGTAACTGCAGCCTTGGCGCTGGAAATCTTGGTGCCTCGGTTGGAATCATCTATCAAAACGCGTCATCCGCCGTCATTGAAAATCTGAATTCAACGGGTGTCAGTCCGTTCACCGACCAATCAGTTGTTGGACAATCTCAGTTCGGTCCACCAATCCCGATGGTGTGGTTCCGAACCCCAGATAATACCAATCTGAATCTTGTGCCGCCTGCGCAAGTTGTTATGTGCGGCGCACACACGCTGTGTGGCCGCGGAGTTCTGTTCGATTCTTTTGGGGCTACGACCGGTGAAGGAGCTATTTTCTCCCTCGGCGATGCGATTTGGGACCAAGCTGCAACGACGCCTACTTTTATGTTTTGGGGCGCAGCATTCTTGAATGTTGATATTACGGGCGTTTTGAATGACTCATCTCAGGCTGCCGCCATTGCGAACTGGACGCAGAGTTCTCTTTCAAGTGTTCATCTAAAAAACAGCCTAAATGCGGGCGACTGGCCGTTGGTCACAGGCAATCCAATCAGCGGATTGGAGGTTGATGGCGTTATTGACGCGTTTCAAACCGTGAACGTCGTACAAAACGTTACGGGAATCGCAAATATTGGGCAGCTTAATTTCCAACCGCCTAACGCATCGAAAACTTTGCACGCCCAACCTTTGGAGTTAGGAACGACCGGCTTGGTGTTCAACACGACTATAGTGACCGGACTGACCGCAACCGTGAATTCAAGCCCATCCGGTACTTTCGCCGCAGAACCATGGACGGTTCAAGTATCTTGCGTTGGCTGGGACGGTGGTGAATCGGAGCTTTGTAATGCGGTAACTGTGAATCCCAATGGTAGCCAAAGTATCTCCGGATCGTGGACGGCAGTTTCAGGAATTCAGGGTTACAACGTTTATCTCAGGGGATACCGTCAGAACGGTTCGCCTCTCACAACGAACTCTTTCACCTATACGAGTTTCGCCAACGACGGTGCGGCACCAAGTTTTGGCGCGTCGGGTTCTCTGATTGTTTCACCCGAGAACGGTGGCACCGTTGTTACACCGAATCTGATCGTTCCATCGGGCTACAACAAAGTAACGGCGACCGCGCCGACACTAACGGGCAATCGGACGCTGACCTTGCCCGACGGAAACAGTAATGCGGCGCTTTCGGCAAGCATCACTACGACAACTTCTCCGCAGACAGTGACCATGCCGGGTATCACGTCAAGTTCCAAGATTGCTTTGATGCCGACAAACAGTACCGCAACCCTCAATGGAACATACGTTAGTTCCAAGTCGAGCGGGTCGTTTGTGTTGACGTTCTCGGGGCCGAGTGGAATGAACTTCGACGTAATCGCGACCGCGAGTTAATCCGCGGAAGTCGTGTTACTGGACGAGTGGCTTTGCCCCGTCCAAAAGTTAAGCTAACGAGGTTTGGCCGGATTTGGAAATCGCGCATCCAGGCGCCGCATCAACTCGACTGCATTATCGATCACATCGGGGAACGCGTTTTCCTTATTCAAGCGGCGGCCTTCTTAGCTTATGCCCTGACCTTAGCCCATCGCTCTTTCATAGCTTTTGAAATCTTGGCCCGTCCCTTCGCCGATACCGTAAAAACCACTCAAAACGGGATATTCTGGGCACTTAACGGGCACCCGAGAATCACAGCTTGCTGCTTGCCAGCGGTACGCAGACCGTCTCCTAGAAATACGGATGGCGTCATACGGCATGCGCCGAAGAAGCGTGTCGGAAAACGCGCATTCAATTATTGCTCGGCGTCAGGGTGCCAGAAAGAAGCTGCAGCCCAACGTGCTAAACGATATCGGGACCGGAAGCGTTCATCAAAACCAGGAAGCGTTCGAGACATGCCTTACAGAGGATTGTATCGTGGGAGAACAAATGATCCGCTGTTTTCACCATGACACGACCGTCCGACGATCAGGATAGTCAGTGGCTCTGGGCTGATCCAGCCACTGATCATCGACCGCTCTGCATGATCCACTCGGGCAGGATTTGGTCAACGGGATAACCGCGGGGTAAAGGGAGTGGGGCAGCAAATGCGCAAAGAAAAGCCTAAGGGCAAGAAGAAAAAGGCGGAGAAATCATATTCTGGAATTGACGCACATGAGCGCAAGAAAAAAGTTCTGGTTCCTCCGCTTATGGCAATTCCCGGAATCGCGCTCCAGTCATGGCTAAACGACCGCCTGCCAGAGATGCTCTGGTCATCTCTCCTGATTTCGGCGCTCGGACGCGACCGGGCACTCGAAAGATTTCGGGAGGTTGCAGAGTTCATCCCACAACTAGCCGCTGATGGACGGATTGTCCAACCTACGCTGTCGAGCCTCGCGGAACTCGAAGAAGGAAGCCTTCGCGAATTCCTCTCTAGAGTCTGCGCGGATACGCAGACAAAGAATGCTCTTCGGCCTTTGCTCCTATTTGACGATCTGCCCGCAAGAGAACACTGGGCCGGCGCTATTGGCCAGTCACCTGAAACCAAAAGTTGGGAGTCCTTAAAGGCGGCGGTACTTCTGGTTCTCGATCATCAATCTCAGGAAGCGACCGACTGCCGTTGGCTAAGGGTCTTGTTTCAGATCTTGTCCGGGCAACTGCATCTTCCGAGCAAAGAGCATGTTCGCGAGATTCTCGAATACCCGAATTTCGGATTGCAGCAGAAAGTTCGACCTACGATTCGATCAATGGAGGGCACGATAGATCCGTTCTCGAAGGCGACTTCCTCATGGGCGCAATCGTTTTGGAACCAATGCCTGAAGGACACACACTGCGAACCGAGACACACAATGGAGACGGAGTGGTCCCCTCAAGTTGCGACCTCCAGACGCAGAGTTCGACAGGTACGGGAGGCGCTCGTGAGACACGAAAGATCGTGTCTAAACACGACTGACGTTGACGCCAGACACGATGCTGCCTTCGGATTCGGCGCTTACGCACTCGCCATCCTGGATGAATTGCTTTCCATGGGCAATAGCACCGCGATAGTCGGGAGAATCGGTCTGAGAACTCTTCTCGAATCCTACGTCGTACTCCTCCATCTAGCAAAACGCGACGATCCCTCGCTTTGGATGGCGTATCGCCAATACGGCTCGGGTCAAGCCAAGCTAGCTTTTTTGAAGTTGGATGACGCTGCTTCGGCCACACCCAGTTCCGTTAATCCGGAAATTCTTCGCCAGTTAGCAAATGAGGACCGATGGCTAGAATTCGTCTCTATCGATTTGGGCCATTGGGCTGCGGCCGATTTAAGGAGACTCAGTGAGGACTGTGGCGTAAAACCGGACTACGATAGCCTCTATCCGTGGACCTCGGCGTTTACCCATGGCAATTGGGCGGCCATACGTAACAGTTGCTTCGATCTGTGCATCAATCCGTTGCATCGACTACACCGGAGACTTCGGTCGGACACCGCCGATCTAGGAGATGTCGTCCCCGACGCATGTACGCTGGTCGATAAGCTTCTGGATAGACTTGATGGTCTCTATCCAGGGTTCACGCCACGAGTCACATTACTCCAATCAAAGTCCAAATCGTCTGGCGCGGCGACACCAGAGGGCGACACGACAAGACAGCCTCCTATTGCGACCGTGCAGAGGGAATTCTTCGAGATACTTGAAGAGTTTTTTCGCCGCGCAACTGGTTGTTCTGCTGAGGATTTCGCGCCGATGGATTCGTTCGGCGAAAGGATAAGGGCTGAGGCGCCGAAACTCGGCCGACGTGGCGGCCAAGCCTTTTTATATGCCCACGAGGCCTTCGGTACGTTCTACAAAAGATTCGGGCCACATTTGTTTTCTGAGGCCAAAAGTCTCGGCGGTCTAAAGCTTGTTCTTGGGGGCACAAGTCGCTTTGGTGAGTCACAATTTAAGTCGGTCCTAAGAATGTTGCTCTATGCCGACTCGATCTTAATTCCCGACCCAATCCTCCCGTGGATAGAGTCCCCCAGAGCGGAAGAACGTTTTCGGAACGTGCAGCTCTTGGAGGCTGCCTTCGTTCTGCTTCGCCTCAAACCGGTCGCAGATGCAAATCTTCATTCGGTGCCAATCCTAATCGTCCCCAGTTTTGAGAAATCTCTTGACGAGCGTGATGCGACGACACAGGCGAGAATGAGCGTGTTGATTATGCGGGTGTTGTCCCATTTTCTCGGACGCAAGTTCGAAACGATTGATGAATTGGAGAGCTTCGCAACAAATGAGGAAGCTGAATTCATGCGGACCGTCGATCAGAAACGGCTATTCGTCGCGCCCGGAGGGCACGTCGGCCAACCTCTCGAAGAGGCGCTGGCGCAGTATTCCGAGGAGATTAAGCAGTGGAGATCCGAGGGCTTTCAGGCTGCCATTAAAGATCTTCCGAAAGGACTTCTGTTGCTGAACGGCTTAATGGAGCGTCTCGCACCGCAATATCATCTTCTTGAAAACGCGCAGGAACTCTCGTCTTGTCCCATGCTTCCTCTAAACGCACCTGGGCACTACTACTCGCTTATATCCACGTATTTTGTGGACCAGCTTCGTGCGCAAGGTCGTCTGGATGATGATGCACTTGCCGCTCTGGCGCTCACCGACCAAACATCGCCAGAATGGCTTGGGAATGTGCCCGTATCTGATCTCGTCGAGCTACTCACAAACGGTGAGAACGAGAGTTTTCGGATAGGGGCAAAAAGATTATTCTCAGAACTTCACCGCGCCTCCCTGTCCGAGCTGAACCGTGTCATCCCCGAAGTGTGTGGAGGACTTGCTTCACTCTTGAAAGAACACAGCAAGGAGGTGCAAACACTACAAGAGAAGTACAAATCGCGCCACGGTGAAGCGCGCGTTCGAGGTTATGTGACCAGGGGGCCGAGGTACGTAGCGACGCTAGCCCCAACATTCCAAGACCCTGCCGTTGCAACGGCCAAACAAATTCCTCCTGGCGAACAGTTAGAATCGGCGGTGAGACAACATCGCCCGGCAAATTCGCTCTTGGCAGTACTCGCGGTTGCCGAGGAGGACTGAGCCGTCATTCGTCTGTAATTGACGCCTAGCGCCGACCAAGGTTCAGACCTTTTACAACGAGCCTCGGGGCATCGGTTTGTGAAACGCACGTTTAGGTTTCCATCGGTCAAGAGTGCTTGGAAGGTCCTCAAGGTTTCGGAGAAGCGCGGTGTGCATTCGCTCCCCGAGACGCTCCACATTGAGTACGTGGTGACAAGCTTTGCCAGTCGCAACGACATCGCGGTATGGGACCGCCAGAGACATGGCGTCGATGTCGTAAATATCGTTGGCAGTCCACGGCTTGCCTCGGTCGCGATGCCGAGCTGTTTTCAATTCGATCGAGACCTCGGTGCTGGGCATTGCGCGAACGAACTTACGAGCCGACTGTGGATCTGGGATCACATCGCTGAGCGCAAGATGCCTCTCTGCAAGAGCCTGCGGGAAAATATCCTGGAACTCGATGCTGTCTCTCAGACGATCGGCCGCTTGGCGCGAGAGGTAACAATCGCACGGACCCCATGGGACAGCAATGCACCCTCGATCTTCAGCTGGACGGTCCGTGCGACCTCACCAAAGGAGTCGAGTTCGCGATTGTAATGATTTAGGAACTCCTCAATTACGGACACGATCCGCCTCCGTATTGCAGCGACTCGAATAGTAGTTGATGATTGTCGGATCGCACAAGAATACCCGGATGGTCAACGCTGACAGTGTAAAAGAAACCCACTCTGAATAACGATATGTGACCCCTCGTGATTAGTGTGCCATCTCGACTAGTCTTGGCCCGCGCATCACTGTGAAACGATTCTTGGTTGACTGAGCCTTTAAAGGCATAGTAATGTCCCAGTTACTTGACTGTCCATTGACGAACAAAGGAGTCCTCGGTGCGAATTCGATTTGCCTCCAAGAAGGTATTCACAGTGACAACGCTACTTCTTGCACTCTCCATGGCTGGCTGCGATTCCGCTTACGTGAGCTGCGGCAACGTGGCGAAGCTTCAAACAAACATGGGGTTGATTAATACCGAAGGAGCTGTCCTCGGCAACCTCATTCTGCTGGATCCCAGTACTTACAAAGGCAGCTATGCGAGTGAGCTAAAAGAGTTCGATCCTGCAAAAGACGTCACGATTAACCCAGATTCTGACACAGCTGACATGGATACGAGTTCTGGCCTCGATATTAGTTTCTCAATGACTCTGACGCCTGCAGAATCAGCTGCCCTCGCGATACAATTGGCTAACAGCGTTCAGCTTAAACTCACGAATTCCAACCGCCATCAGATTAAGCTTCCTGGCGAAGTGCTCAATCGCCCGCACAATGCGGTGGTGATCTCGCAATATCTGCGACCGGGTCAGCACCTCGTAATCGTTGTGGCTGGGAATAGCTCTGAATCTGCGGCCTTCACAACCAAAAATAGCGCGAACAACCAGCTCAAGCTGTCGTTGCCCGGGGGGAAGTCGTTTAACCTGACAGTTAATTACAATTGTCAGGGGGCTCTAACGACCACCGTAAACAAAACGAGTGCGGACAAAACGGTCACTTTCTTCAAGGTCGTCGAGATTGTTAAGAACGATAACGGTGCTTACACGACCCAGGGACTCGCTGAACCGCTGAACAAGTACGATTTGAGCGACGTCTTGGCGCAAAGGGCCAAGACCGATTAATCGGGTGTCGATTCAACGCCTGGCTAGGTCCCATTTGCTTCCATGTTCGAGTCCTGCGAACGCGCGTCGGGATGGGTAAGATGAACGGCAGACTCACCACTTATACTTATGAAAAAAATGGTCTCGAATACAAGAACGGGAAGGCCATCGGTCACGTCATATGCGTTCAGTATATTGTCGATCATCTGCGCGCTTAGCGTCTGTATGTCATCATCCTTTGGTCAAACCGGCGGCAAGATTCAGGAAAAGCAAACGTCCGCCGAGGTCTCCTCCGCGCAAGGGACTACCGTCGTCGCGGGCCCGCTCCTCTCGGTGAGTAAGCTGGAGAAATACATTCAATCGGAGCCCGCGAAGGAACGAAGGGAATGGGGTTATAAGGATTCGTATCTATTCTGGTTGCTTCAGAGAGCCTATCCAAACGACACGGTAAGCTCGAAGGCTTACAGTGCCGCGTTCTTGCAGCGATCCTCGATGCCGACGGTGCAGTTCAAAGCAATGCTCGAATCCCCTTCGTTAGTTCAACCGCGGTGGGAGTTTGTCGGACCTAGAGATCTACCCATTCCCTACTCCCAGTACTTTGGCCAAAGGTCAATGAGCGGTCGTATCAGTGGCATAGCTTTTGATCCGTCCGTAGAGGGTGTTGTCTACGCCACGACCCCTGGCGGGGGACTTTGGAAAACGACAGACGGCGGTTCGACTTGGGCGTCATTAAGCGATGATTGGCAAAACCTTATGACGAGCAGTATTGCGATAGATCCCGCTCATCACGACACTGTTTACGTAGGAACCGGCGATTTCGACGGAGGACGAAGCGTATATGGATATGGGATTCAAAAGACGGCCGACGGAGGACTTCACTGGACAACAAGAGCCGGAAAAGAGCTGGAGGGCCTATCTGTAAGTCGAATTCTTATTGATCCGGATGACTCCAACATCGTTACTGTGGCATCTGGGCGCAATCCATTAGCGCACGGAAAATTACTGCGTTCTGAAAACGGAGGAGAAACCTGGAATGAACCCCTCCTTTCTACTAATTTGGCGACTCGATTTGCGGAATGGCAAGATTTGAAATGCGGAGCAAAAAATGACGAGGGCAGGCGATGGTGCTATGCGGTCGGTGACTCTGACGGTGGCGAGGTGCTACGGTCGCCAGATCACGGAGTCCACTGGGAGAAGTTAAGTCCCCCGCTCAGCGCTAATTATCAGAAAGGGCTCGCGATTGCTGTTTCTCCGTCCGACGCCGAGGTTGTCTATCTTTTATCAGGCGCCGATCAAATCATCCTCAAGAGTCAAAGTCACGGAGAGTCTTGGAACAATATTACAAATGACTTTCCAGCGGCGAGTTTTAGCACACCCAATTATAATTGGAGTCAAAGTGATTATGACTGTTATATCGAAACCGCGAAGAATCCGGAATCCGACAACGATGTCGTTTACGTTGGCCTCATCGATTTCGTAGCATCAGTGGACGGGGGCGCTACGTGGGTGTCAGTTGCAAATACGTATCAAGACAGCGCACTCACACACAACGATCAGCACACCTTGGCAGTAAATCCGAGAGATCCTAGCCGGTTGCTGCTAGGGAATGACGGCGGCATATATTCGGCGACCTTTGATCCTAAAACTTCGTCATGGAATTTCGGTACAACTTTAAATGCTGATTTGGGCATAACGCAATTTTATAAACTATCTGTACACCCAACTGATCCTTTGATTTTACTCGGAGGCGCACAAGATAACGCATCGCCGGCATCAACTGGGGATGTCAAAGAATGGATTAACGTGGGCGGCGGCGATGGCGGATATACTGCAATAAATCCCCTCTTTCCTCAGACGCAGTACGCGACCACTCAGGGCCTAGAAATCTACCGGACGAAGAAACAGTGGGGAAAGTGGAACATCGATGCAAAAGACTGCTGTATCACCTGCAGGAACACCGCTCCTTGCGACGATGCCGATTGGGGGGGTGACCCGACGTCCTTCATTCCGCCCATCGCTTTAGATCCCAAACAACCGAATGTTCTCTACGCTGGCACAAACTATCTTTGGCGGTGGGATGAGACCAGCGAAACTTGGTCCAAACATCTCGGAGCTCAACTCTTAGCGAGAGCTTCCAATCCGGCGGGTCCGATAGAACAGGCCGACGTTCTAACGACTATCGCGATCGCACCAAGTGATAGCAACCGGATCTATACAGGGTCGCAGACCGGGCAACTCTGGGTCTCGACCGGAGCGGGCGCGAAAGGCACGTGGAAACGGATCGCCCCAGGCGCTTCGGGTCTCCCGCGATTCTGGATAACACAAATTGCGGTTCACCCGACAGATCCCGACACTATCTTGGTTACCCTGTCGGGCACAGAGGGCGTGGTTGGCGAGCATCCAGGCCACGTATGGAAATGCACGAAGATTTCGGAACGTCCGAAATGTCAGAACGTTTCAGGCTCGCTCATGGGGAAGCTTCCTAATATTCCAGCTAATACAGTATTGATTGACCCCAAAAATCCGGAACAAATCTACTATGTGGGTACCGATATCGGCATCTTCATTACTAAAGATGGCGGAGTAACGTGGGGAGATGCGGGCCACAGCCTAGGACTGCCCAACGTCCAGGTTAGCCACTTAGTATTGCAGACCGACGGAGAATATCTTTTCGCGGCTACGTTCGGTCGCGGAATATGGCGTATCAGACTCCCCGACAATCTTAATCCATCTCGAATCGAGATGGTTATGCGACTTCCGGCAAATACCCTTCTCCTGTCGGAACTATAACGAACGCCGCTCAGGACTCTCGGTCTGATTTGAGTCAGTTACCAGCCGAAACTCACGCAGGTCCATGCTCACTCCAAGGGAAAAAATTGGGAGTCGAAGCACATCTCGATGCGACGAAAAACGGAGCTCGGTAAATCCTGGGTGAAACTCGGACGACTGCCGAGGCACAACTCACAAAGTAACGTTTTTAAAGTAAAAGTGGCGAGTTCAAGAAGACGACTCTAGGACTTTTCTTCCCGATTTCGTGGCAGTGTTGCCGCAGATCGAGTGCCTTACATGACGGGGTTTGTAGCCTCTGCTGCGCGTTTTGAACAATCGCTACTATACCTACAGATGAATGCGTCATCGCATCCCGGCTGACGTTCGCGACGTGCATGTTCACCGAACTTAGCTTTCGTTTCAACCCACGTCCGTGCCCCTATGTTGAATTGAATTTCCGGCCGTGATATCAACGGACGCGAGCTAATATACTCAGTAGTTTATACCCCTGGAAGAACGGAGAGCACGATGCGATCGTTGGAGCTTTTGCTTCTCATTATTTCCAGTGTAGCTCCCGCCTACCCACAGAACGTTTTGACCCAACACAACGACCCGGCACGCACGGGTGCGGACCTCGGCGAAACCCAGCTGACGCCCGCCACTGTGAGAAGCAGTTTCGGGAAGTTATTTTCGCTGCCTGTTGATGGACAGATTTACGCCCAGCCACTCGTCGTGAATGGTGTCGATATCCCCGGTAAAGGTGCTCACAACGTGGTTTATGTCGCGACCATGATGGACACGGTTTATGCCTTCGACGCCGATCATCCTGACGAAGATTGTCCGCTATGGAAGCGGAATCTTGGCCGGCCCATCCCCTATAAATTGATCCCCTGGAATTGGGGGACGCTGCTCGGGCAGTACAATATCAAACCGTTCATAGGAATTACGAGCACGCCGGTCATTGATCCGAGCGCCGCACGCATATGGGTCGTAGCAAAAATCATGATTTCCGAAGAAGATCTCCGTTACTACCTATATTGCTTGGATATTAGGACCGGCGCCGTGCTCGGCACATCACAACCAATCGAATCGGGCGACGGCGACGACAAACTCCAGGCCCAGACCGCCTTACAGCGACCGGGACTTCTGCGCGCCAACGGACTCGTGTATGCAGCTTTCGGTTCGCACCAGGACGGCGGCTTCTATCACGGCTGGGTAGTGGCTCTTGACGAGGATACGCTTGAACAAAAGTTTGTTTTCTGCACTACGCCGGGTGATAAAGACGGCGAGGGAGGAATCTGGCAAGCGGGCAACGGACCGGCTGCGGATACACAAGGAAATCTGTACGTCATGACCGGGAATGGAGCTTTCGATGCCAACCATGAATTGGTAAATCCAAAGTACGGAAGCAGCTTTATCCGTCTCACCGGCCAATTAAAGGTGCACGACTGGTTTACGCCTTCGAACTATAAGAGACTCTCTCATGACGATGTCGATATTGGCTCGTCAGGTCCGATGCTACTTCCCAATTCAAACCAATTGGTAGGAGGCGGCAAGCAAGGATGGTTCTACCTTCTGAACAGAGACGATATGGGCAAACTGCAACCCAATCATTCGGTATCCCCCGCGCTGCAGATTTTTCACGTTTCCAACCATTGGACGCTGACCTGGATCAGCTGGCTTTTGCCTGTGTTCGGCTATCATCACATTCACGGTGGACCGGTGTACTGGAACAGCGCTGATCGCGGGCCACTGGTATTCATCTGGCCCGAGGAAACACCGCTTAAGGCCTACGCGTACGATCCGGTAAAGCATTTCCGGAAAAAACCTGTCATGACTGGTCCAAAAGCACCGCCTGGCATGCCCGGCGGGTTCCTATCGATCTCGGCCAATGGCAACCGGGACGGTCTCGTCTGGGCGACGACGCCGTTGAATCAAGATGCATTGGTCCAAGTCGTGCGCGGTACACTCCGGGTGTTTGACGCGAACACACTTGAGGAGTTATGGAGCACGGACAAGAAGACTCCGGAAGACATTTTCAGCTTCGCCAAAAACTGTCCGCCGACGATTGCCAACGGGAAAGTCTACCTGGCCACATTTTCGGACAAGCTTAACGTCTACGGACTGGTGCCCCGTGCCGCGGCACTTCCTTCCTGGACCACCAGTGGCAAGCCGATCAAAAAGGGAAAAGGACACGGCCGCCCGCAGAAGCGGCCGCGAGATCCGTAATGTTGGGCGCGATCGTATCGACGGCGGCGATTGTCTGCAGCACGGATCTGCAGGGACGATTCTCAAGCGTTATCGGCCACCGGCAACTTCGCCGCGGCTCCAAGGACCGGGACCTGATAGTAATCCACATTCGCAGCTGCGCCGGTGAGATTCATGATCGCGAAAGCATGGCCGTAATCCGTCCCGTTGTCCCGAGCACACCGGCGGCATCCATGTCGGCAGCGGCGCATTCTGATACGTCTGCAGGACGGTAGCGTTTGCGTACTTCTGTTAATCCCTCTATGTACGCGAACAGGAGAACAAAGGCCCCGAGTTCTCCGTGATCATCATCGACAAATCGCACAGACCGGACTGGACTGGACTGCAATGCGATGCGACAAGCCGGCAATCAACGTTCCGGGTCTCGATCAGTCGCCAGAAGACTAATTGAACATCTACCGGCCAAGGTGACATTAGGTACTGAAGGAGTGCTGGGCAACGATCCAAACGGCAACTTCAGCACATCTTTCGGTGCTCCTATGCGCCTGCCCAAAATCCCGACTTTCCAGCCCTCGTAAGTGCTTGAATCGGCGAGACTGGAATTAATTGATTCGGCCTGCCCAGAATCATATGATTCTGGGCTAAGTTCCGTGTCACTGAGCGTCCCATTCGCGTGGAACCCGCGTCTGTCAATAAATCCTGCGACGGCCGGGCTGCAATGCGACATCGGAGTTCATTGGCAAAGGGACGTGCCTGATGGCGAATAATACATCGTCTGCAGAAAATGATACCGATCTGGAAGGCGCAGTGAGACAGAAGTTCTCCTCGGAGCGTACCAACCTCGAGCGCCTCGAGGCTACTGGCCTGACGGGCGTAGTCCGTGCCCGCGCTCAGTTGATTAGGACGATCACACAGGGAGCATCTGGGCGCCGCCAGCGCCGGAAACTCAAATCGAAGGATCAGATATTCCTCCGAGAATTCCTGGACTTCGGCGCGAAAGCGATCCTATCCACCGGCGCACAACGCGGCGGCGACTTCCTGAACAACCAGCTTCGAGGGAGATGGGCCGAGCAGGTGGTCCTATCGATGGCCCTACCGAACTTCAAGTTCCTCGCATTTGGGCCGTCGGGCGCCGCGATGCCTGGCCACGAGAACCACCGTCGCGTCGTCACGACCTACGCCGAAATCGAGAAACTCGAGGGCAAACGGCCAGATCTTATCGCTTTCGATAACGCAGTATGGGAGAGCCTTGGCGCCGAAGCACGTGCACGTGCAATAAGTTGGCCGGATCGGCTTCTTGAAGATGAAGACCGTGAAGTCGTGCGCCAGTCGCGATTCGGAATCGAGGTGAAGAACAGCACGTGGCATTTCGCTCGTCGTCGAGAACGTCACGTTATTCTTGATGATGACGCAGACGTCGGCCGACTGTCGATTACCGTGAAAGACGAGGAACTGGACAAGATAGTTGGCTGGATGGAGAAGACCGGCAAGCCGGTGTTGTTTTTCCAAGTCCTTTTCGACGAAATTTACTGCATGAGCTTCAGCCGGATGGTCGATGCTATACGCGAGGGTCGCGTCTACGCGGAACGCGACTATCTGCGTGATGGCGCGACGGGCGCTGGCGGCAAGCTTTACCACCGTTTCTTCCTCAGCGACACACGCCATCGATGCGCGTTGGTACATTTCCCCGGCGATAGCATCGCTCACGTCGAGGTGCTGGCTAGTGGCAGCGTCATCCCCTACGTGGAGCTCCGTCCCTCGCAGGCGCACAGCGAACAACCAAGTATCATCGAGGCAGAAGTCGCAGTGGCGGAGAACGCGTTGCGCAGAGGTTTGCCGGTGATTATGAGGCCCACCCCAGGCTAAGCACGGCGGCGGATTCCCCATAAGACCCGGCTTGTGGCCTTCCCGATGCTCGCATGCTCCCAGACGCGGATTACCGTCCATCCCCGCCGCCGCAGGAACCTTGTCGTCTGACGGTCACGAAGGCGGTTGCGATGGATCTTCACGCACCACCACTCTCGATGCTTCGCAGGTGTTGTCTTGTGCCACCTGCACCCGTGCCAGAAGCATCCATCGACGAAAACGGCCACTTGCAAACGAGGGAACACGATATCGGCGCGACGCCTGTAGTTCGGAATCGGGCGACAATCGACACGAAATCGGAGTCCAAGGCGATGGAGTGCCGACCTGAGAGCGAATTCGCAAGACGTGTGGCTCCGCGGCTGAAGACGCATACGCCTCAGGACGGCGCCCGACGAAGCAGGCGGAGCGGGCGGAAGCACGGGAAGCGCTGCTCCCGAGCGGGTCATAGCCGAGGTATAGAAGTCTCCTGTTCTAGCTCGGCGGAACCGAGACCTTTGGCTTCTGCCGCGGTGGCTCGGCCCTCGGCAAGAGCGGCTTTCACGGCTGTTCTGCTCGGGCCGTTCCTACGCCTCTCGCGTTTTGTATATTCGATGGCCTCAACGAACTCGGAAGGGAATGGTGCCGATTCGGGCCTTTTGACGCGCCACTCCTCACGGAGCACGCGGAGAAGCGCCGCGCCCAGAACCTGGCCAAAGACGGCCGGAACCGCGTTGCCAATCTGACGGAATCGGCTCGCCTTGTTGCCGACGAATTCCCATCCGGCTGGGAAGCCTTGTAACAAGGCGCACTCGCGCCACGTCAGGCGTCGCAGTCGGCCTCCTGCGTCGCGAACCCAGTCCTGTGTGGCGGCGGCGGTGACAGTCCTTGCGGGCTTCGAGGGATCACCTATAAAGGTGCCCTGTTTGTATCCCCAGTGCCCACCGGGTCGCGTAGCTTCCCTCAGCCCGGCGCTCTTCAGGCCCGATCCCGCAGGAATCTCTTTAAGAAGTTCGCTCAGGGTCGGGCTCGGCAGATCGATGTCTGCATCATCCGCAGCCGGCATCGTCTGGAGAAAATCGCCTAGGGTGATCCAAGGCGATAGCTGGCCGAACAACGTGTCAGGGCGGTCTGAGTGCGTCGGTGCCGGAAATGACGGCAACCGAGTGTTTCTCGTCGCCATCATGAAGAGCCGCACTCTGCGCTGCGGCGCTCCGAAGTCGGCAGCGTTGAGGAGTCCGAAGGTCGTTGCGTACCCGATCGACTCGAACGCGCTCCTCACTAATGCTACAGCTTCGCCGGGTCTTCCATGCGGGCCAAGAGCTGTCACCAATCCTCGGACGTTCTCGAAGAGAATGACCCGGGGCTTGAGGCCCTTCGCGAGCCGCACAAAATGCTCGAACAACCGACCGCGCGGGTCTTTGAGCGAGAGCATATGGCCGGCACTGCTGAACGGCTGACAGGGAGGCCCGCCGGCCAGGAGATCGAGCGACCAGTCGGCATTCGCTCCCTTTGGCCGCAGATCTCTTGGTGCGAGATCTTCGACGCTCGCATGAAGTATCCGCGTTTCAGTCAGCAGACGAGAGGCAGAGCCAATTCGCGAGCGTTCCTGGTTCAGGCGCATCGTCGCGACGCAGTCCGCGTCGGAATCGACGGCTGCGACCGTCCTAAATCCCGCGAGTTCGAGCCCGATGTCGAGTCCGCCCGCGCCCGTGAACAGAGATACGAGCGTTGGCCCGAAGTTTCCGTCAGCGCCTTTCGGCATGGTCATGAAAATAACATTGTTGACAGCATCCACGCCACCTTACGACGAACCTGACGGCGCGGCGGCGTCAGCGCTTCCCTTCGCATTTGCGTTCATGAGTTTTTGGGCAAGCCACAAAATGCTCGCTGGGCCGAGCCTTTGCTAATCCCCGTCTCGGCTGTTATTTGACGCCATGAGCATCCATGTGTGCGCAGCGAGGCAATCCTGGCGGCGTCCACGACGACCCGTGGCCTTCCCAGGCGCTTTCCTTTGGCCCGGGCGTTACGGAGACCAGCCTTTACGCGCTCGGCTATCAAACTTCGTTCCAGTTCGGCAACCGCCCCCAGTACCGTGAAAACCATCTTACCGGTAGGGGTGCTTGTGTCCACCTGCTCACAAAGAGAGATGAATTCTATGCCCAGGGCTTTGAAGGTTTCAAGTGCCCGCAAAAGGTGGGAAACAGACCTGGCGAACCGGTCGAATCGCCAGACGACTACGGCGTCGAAGCGCCGCCGGTGGGCGTCGGCCATAAGCCGGTTCAGTTCAGGTCGGCTGTCTTTAGTGCCAGAGATTCCCTCATCGGTGTACTCACCGGCAAACTTCCAGCCTCGTCGCTCGCAATACTCGCGCAGCTCGCGAGTCTGCATCTTGGGGTCTTGGCCGTTGTTTGCAGAGGAGACTCGAGCGTAGATCGCGGTCCTAGCTGGGCAAGTGTGGGACTTTTCTTCGTGTAAAATCTGACGAGCCATGTGGCCTCCTATACGGGTCACTCGGTTAGGGGCGTGTCGGTGTATCAGCACCGGCGCGTCCCGCTTACCTTTTAGTGCTTCGCTTCGCCTTCCCAGGTCGAAAGTCGCGGTGGACCCGCAACTTCGTCTCCTTCAAATTCGCAATCTGCTCTTTCGTCCATACTCTAACGCCACCCACTACAGCAGGAGCCTGACATTTCTTCGCCAGGATCCACGCTTGTAATGTCTGGCGCGAGATCCCAGCCTTTGTTGCGGCCTGGCCCGTAGTGTAAAGACGTTGAGTCACGGCGATATTTATATCGTACATTGACAGCTCTGTCAAGGTCAATATAGACTGCGATGTTGAGGAAGTCCCAGCTGGCCACCGGGGCTTCCGAGTGACACAATTGTCACAAAAGGTGAAAAATAACGGAGGCAAGGGGCTTTACGGCATAGACGTAAGCCGTCAATTGAAGGCGATTGGATTGACGCAGTGCAAGAAGGACGTGATTCTGGGGGTGCGGCAGTACAAGCCACACACAGAACCAGAACTCGGCGCTCTCACCAAGCTGGAAGCAGCGCGGAACAAGTTCATTCACAAAATGGAATTTCGTAGGCTTGTATTGCGTCATCTGGCCAGGGTGCACGAGGTAGGGATGCGTCTCCAGCAAAAGAAGTGCTCTGGCAGAGCCGAGGATTTGCGTCGCCAAGTCCAGAATGTCCACACCGCTATTGGACGGCTGGTTGATGGAGAACGCGCTCTTCGAAATGAAGCCGAATTTCCCCGTCTTTCATCGCTCGATCTGGTCCAAGCCGTTCAATCGCTAAACGCATATTCGGAAAAGCTGCAAATCGAATTGCTGAATGCAAATGTTGCCGATCGCCCGTTCCGTCACTCTGTGAGTCCCCAAAATCTAGAGATTCTTGAGCTAATCGAGTTCGTGCGGATGGTAACCGGAAAGTCTCATTGGGCGGAACTCGCGATTCTTTTGAACGGTGCAACAGGCGACGCCGGGATGAACCGAAAACGTCTGTACCAGCTTTACAAGGACAGAGAAAAGAGTGGCGACAGGACGCTCGGATCGTTCCGCAGAGCCCGGCTTCGAGTTGCGGTGAAAAAACTCCGTTTAACCTAAGTTGTAACGAAATCCGGCCCTACCTTTTTTCTCACGATTTCTGGACTGCACGGAAGCGAACTCCGGCGCATTGTTGCTCGCATGCTGCCATACAGAGAAGTCACAATCTCACGAACTACATCCCAGGTCAGGCCACTCCTCGTCAGTCGGCAGGAATCCGCTCGTGCACTCGGCATTAGTCTTCGCATGCTTGACTACCTCGTAACGAGGGGAGAGATCGAGGTGCGGAAGGTCGGGCGGCGCACCCTCATCCCGCGACGAGCGATCGAACAATTCGCACGAGCGAAAAGACGGGTTCACTTGACCGCAGAAGCAGAAAGTCATGAATAAACGGAATGTCGCTTCGCCCGTGGTCAAGTTCGCGCGAGAACGCGATATTGAAGACCGGGCACTTCCCCATTCCGCTGATGCGGAGAGAAGCGTCCTGGGAGCGATCCTTCTGGACAACGGCGCGCTTGAAATCGCCGCGAAGATACTTAAGCCCGATGATTTTTACATCCGCGAGCATCGCCTGACTTTCCAATCCATGTTGGCTATCAACGAACAGAGGCAACCGATTGACCTAGTAACGATCATGGAAAATTTGACCGGCCGGGGAGACTTGGAGAACGCCGGCGGAATTCCTTTTCTTTCGACGCTGCCAGACGGCCTGCCTCGCCTAACAAACGTTCCGTACTACGCGGAAATCATCACATCCCGGTCGCTTCGTCGGCGAGTGATCCACTTCTCGGAAAATCTACGCGACGCGGCTTTCGATGATTCGCGAACGGCCGGCGATCTCCTTCTCCAAGCGACGGTGCAGCTCGCGGACGTGCACGAACTGGCTCAACTCAAGGCCCCGCGAAGCTGGCGTCAGAAGTTTCACAGCGTGAGTGAACTGCCGGAGGGCGACACGATTTTCCTCATTGACCAGATTCTCCCTGAAGGGATTACATTCCTTGGGGCGCTCTCGGGAGTGGGCAAGACATGGCTTGCCTTGAGTATGTCCCGTGCATTGACCAAAGGCGGAAAGTTCCTGGGAGTATGGAATGTTCCCGAGCCACGCAACGTCCTCTACCTCTGTCCAGAGATGTCTGCAAAAACATTTAAGAAAAGATGCCTGCGCTTCGGGATCTCGGAGAGATTCCATTGTCAGACCATCGCCGATGGCGCTCCGCTTGATCTGGCCGATCCACTTCTCCAAGCCGCGATCCGCGAACTTCAACCCGTCGTGTTTCTCGACACAGCGATCCGATTTTCAAACTCCGAAGACGAAAACTCCGCCGCAGAGAACCAAGAACTCGCGCGAGCGATCTTTTCTCTGATCTATAACGGCGCGAGGGCCGTGGTCTGCCTTCACCATCGCGCGAAGGACACCGCCCGGGTCGAAGAAATGACGCTGGAAAACACGCTACGTGGAACCGGTGACCTAGGAGCAGTTGCGTCGGCCGTTTACGGGGTGAGATCCGAATCCTTCGCCGGAAATGCAGCCTATTTGAAGGAAAGCAGGCAAATCGTTCGCCTCGAAGTGCGCTGTGTAAAGGCGCGCGACTTCGTTCCGGTAGCAGACTTTCGTGTCCAGCTCGATCCGTACCTTGACACTATTGGTGACATGGCGGTGCTCACACACGAAGCGAGGGAATTGCCCTCTGAATTTTCCCGACTGGACGCGGCAATCACGGCAAACCCCAGAGCAACGAAATTACAACTTCAAAAGTCAACCAGCGTCGGCAGGAACCGAATCGCGAAGGTCGCTGCCAAGTGCGGATGGCACCTCGACAACGGACTTTGGTCGAGCGCTCGCGACAATCGTGAACTCATCGTGCATGAGCAGGAAGAACGGCAGCGCCCGGCAGGAATTAGTGATGAGTGAAAACTTCTCGATTGCACGCCGCCTCCCCTGCATGCACGGAGGGAATCTCAGTAATTCCTCCGTGCATGCACGGTGCGGCCATGTCACGCGTGCACGATGCGAAGCCATGCACGCGACCGTGCAACAGGAGCTTCTTCTAGTGTCGTCGCTTCCAAAACCCGAGTTGCCACCTTCGCCACGAGAGTGTACCGTTCCGTTCCAGCCAACTGCGTCAACAGGCCAAGGAGAAACTTTGGCCCGACGCAGATACCAGAAAGGAAGCGTTATTTTCAGCAAAAGCCGTCAGCTCTGGTTAGGAAGATACCGGGAGGACACAATTCGACAGGATGGAATCGTCATCCGCACGCGGCCGCAAGTCGTACTCGGCACGAAAAAAGAACTGCCGACGCAAAGGCTCGCCGTGAGAAAACTCGATGAAATTCTGTCGCGCATCAACGATCGTTCCTACCAGCCGACCCGCATCGCAACCGTAGCCGAGTTCGCTGTCCGCTGGCGCGGAGAAGTTCTCGCCAAGCGAAAGCCATCAACCATCGGCTCCGCAAACTCTCACTTTAACTCGCACATCATTCCGCAACTCGGAAAGCTCCGTCTCGATCAAATCGGGGCGGAAAACCAGCAGATTTTTGTCAACCAACTCACCGGCGCTTCGAGGAAAACCGTGCTCAATATACTCAGCACGCTCTCTTCAATGCTCACGACTGCCAAGGACTGGGGCTATGCGTGCCGGGGAGTGGAAGTGAGGAAGTTGGTGCTTCCCGAACGTAAGACGCACGTTGCTGCTCATTTCACACGGTCACAGGTCGAGTCCATCTTCACTCTGGCTCAAGATCCATGGCGCACGTTCTTCATCCTGTTAACCATGACGGGACTCCGTGCTGGGGAAGCGCTGGGGCTTCAGTGGGCGGACATTGACTTCGATCACCGGTGCATCCACGTCCGCCGCTCCGCGTGGTACGGCAAGCCGCAGTCCACAAAGAGCAAAGGAAGCGCGGCGCCGATTACGCTACCCTCGGCGCTTTCCGCGGTTTTGGCGGAGTACAAAGCGAATTGGAAGCCAAATCCCGATGGCTTTCTCTTCGTGACACGAAACGGCCGGCCGCCTTCGAGCAACAAGGTTGTTGAATATCAACTCTGGCCGATTCTCGACGCGCTTGAAATCCCGCGGTGCGGGCTCCACGCGTTCCGGCACTCGGTCGCCTCCTTCATCGTAGACGCCGGGTACTCGATCGAAGTAGCGCAGCAGCAGCTGCGCCACTCGAACCCTCGTACGACCCTCGGGTATACGCATTTTCGCGGGGGGGCAACCGAGCAAGCGATGGCGGACGTTTCGGATTCTTTGAAGTTGGACGCAGTTGGACGCAATGCCGATAGGGGAAGTCAGTATATTCAATAGCTTCTGGAGCTTCGGACGTGGGTTCGATTCCCATCGCCCGCTCCATAATCCTCGATGACTCGATTGCCCTTACGCGGCTGCGTCGCTGGAAATACCTCTAGAACTCGATGGTTTTGGACGCCAGTTGGACCCTTCGAACCCAATTGGACGCTGCCGGCTTTGCTAAACCACAAATCCGGGGATTTGCCCAATGAATCGCACCAGCCTCAGACACCGCGCCGTAAGCTACGTCATCCAGGGGACGCAAAAGCGAGACTTCCGCATGGAGAGACGTCGC
>Ga0302179_10000616_pt1 | contig 23173 bp, 21 predicted proteins | sample I_Palsa_E3_1_FD_198788 | JGI IMG/M metagenome (GOLD analysis project Ga0302179, IMG submission 198788) | Peat permafrost microbial communities from Stordalen Mire near Abisko, Sweden - I_Palsa_E3_1 | ecosystem: Environmental > Terrestrial > Soil > Palsa > Peat permafrost | place: Sweden...
TCCTCCCCGGCTCCGGCCAGTGGACGATCAACGGCAGGTCGCTCGATGTGTACTTCCCGAACAAGGTGCACCAGCAGCTGGTCAGCGAGCCGTTCGTCACCCTGGGCGCGGAGAACCAGTTCGACGTGGTGGCCCGGATCTCCGGCGGCGGCGTCACCGGGCAGGCCGGCGCGCTGCGCCTGGGCGTGACCCGGTCGCTCATCCTGCTCGACCCGGAGAGCCGTCCGCCGCTGAAGAAGGCCGGCTTCGTCACCAGGGACGCGCGGGTCAAGGAGCGCAAGAAGTACGGCCTGAAGAAGGCCCGAAAGGCGCCGCAGTACTCTAAGCGGTAAGTGCTGCTCGGGCAGAGCCTGTCGAGCGCGCGTCAACGCGGACGAGCCACACTCAGCAGGACAGAGTAACGAGCGGGAGCGACATGGGTGAATCGGGGGATAAGCTCAACCGTCTCTTTGGTACGGACGGTGTCCGGGGTGTCGCTGGCTGTGATCTTACTGCGCGCCTGGCCACGGATCTCAGCATGGCGGCCGCCGCCGTCCTAGGCAGCGTCGGCCGTACCGGGCGCCCGCTGGCCGTCATCGGCCGCGACCCACGCGCTTCTGGTGAGTTCCTGGAGGCTGCCGTGGTCGCCGGCTTGGCGGGCGCGGGCGTCGACGTGCTGCGGCTCGGGGTCATTCCCACGCCTGCGGTGGCCTACCTGACCGGAGCCCTGGACGCTGCCTTCGGCGTCGTCATCTCTGCGAGCCATAACCCGGCCAGGGACAACGGGATCAAGTTCTTCGGGCGTGGCGGCATCAAGCTGCCGGACGCGGTGGAAGACGAGATCGAGGCCCGGCTCAGGACATCGGAACAGGGGACATCGGAACAGGGGACATCGGAACAGGGGACATCGGAACAGGGGACACCGGAGCCGAAGATACCGGATCGCAGGACACTGGAGCCGACTGCCGCCATGGAATTCGGCCGCGTCCGTGACGCCACCGTCGAGCAGGAGCGGTACCTGGATCACCTGCTGTCCACGCTGCCAGGTCCGTCGGCGCTGGCGGGCCTGCGGGTAGTGGCCGACTGCGCGCACGGGGCGGCTTACCAGATAGCGCCGGAGGCGCTGCGCCGGGCCGGCGCGGAGGTCGTCACCATCGGAGCCGAACCCGACGGGCTCAACATCAACGCCGGATGCGGTTCGACGTCCCTCGGGGCCCTGGTCGCGGCGGTCCTCGAGCACGGTGCGGACGCGGGCATCGCCTACGACGGCGACGCCGACCGATGCCTGGCGGTGGACGCGGACGGCGAGCCGCTGGACGGGGACCAGATCCTGACCGTGCTCGCGACCGGGCTGAAAGAGACGGGCCGGCTGACGGGTGACACGGTCGTGGTCACGGTGATGTCCAACCAGGGTTTCCATGTGGCGATGCGAGAAGCCGGCATCGCGGTGATCGAGACGCCGGTCGGGGACAAGCACGTGTCCGCGATCATGCGCGAGCGGGGTTACGTGCTCGGCGGGGAGCAGTCCGGGCACATCATCATGGGTGAGCACGCGACGACGGGCGACGGCGTGCTGACCAGCCTGCAGCTGCTTGCCGCGGTGAACCAGCGTGGGGTGTCGCTGGCGGCGGCGGCGAAGATGATGCCGAAGTACCCTCAGGTGCTGGTCAACGTGCCCGGCGATGCGTCGCAGCTCGGACCGGAGGTCGCCGCGGCGGTGGCCAGGGCGCAGCAGCAGCTGGGCGGGAACGGGCGGGTGCTGGTCCGGCCGAGCGGTACCGAGCCCACGATCCGGCTGATGGTCCAGGCGGAGGATGCGAGCCTGGCCGAACGCGTCGTCGGCCAGCTCGCGGATGAGGTTCGGCTGGCCCTCGCCGGGCAGTAGAAACCCTATGCGAGAGGCTTACCAGGTGGCTGCCGTCCGGGCGGCCGAACGCGCGCTGATGGAGCTCGTCCCGGACGGGGCGCTGATGGGGCGGGCCGCCGCGGGACTCGCGTCGGTGTGCGCGTCCCTGCTCGGCCAGCACCCCGGACGCGTGTACGGGACCCGGATCGTCGTGCTGGCGGGCAGCGGAGACAACGGCGGCGACGCTCTGTACGCGGGCGCCCTGCTGGCCCGCCGCGGCGCGTCCGTCACCGCGATCACGCCGGGGTCCGGTGCCCACCCGGGCGGAACCGGCGCGCTCCGCGCCGCGGGCGGGCGGGTCCAGGCCGAGGCCACCCAAGACGGTGCCGCCCAAGACGGGGCGATCGGCCGCGCTGACCTGATCATTGACGGCCTGCTCGGCATCGGCGGCCGGGGCGGCCTGCGGGAGCCCTTCGCCGGCCTGGCCCAGCGGGCCGAGCAGGCCCGTCAGGCCGGCGCGACGGTGGTGGCCGTCGACCTGCCTAGCGGCATCGACGCCGACACCGGAGCCGTCGACGGCCCGGCGGTCCGGGCCGACGTCACCGTGACCTTCGGCGCGATCAAGCCCGGGCTGCTGATAGACCCGGGTGCCGGGCACGCCGGAACCGTGGAGCTGGTGGATATCGGCCTGGCCCTAAACGGACCCGCGGCCATCTCGCCGCAGCGTCACGACATCAGCGAACTGCTGCCCCGGCCCGGGCCGGAATCAGATAAGTACCGCCGGGGCGTCCTCGGCCTGCTCGCGGGCAGCGACCGTTTCACCGGAGCCGCGCTGCTGTCCACCGGCGGGGCGGTGCACGGCGGGGCCGGCATGGTCCGGGTGGTGACCGCCCAGGCCGCCGCCGCGCTGGTCCGGCAGGTGTGGCCCGAGACCGTGCTCACGGTTCATCCCGACGACCTTGACTGGGACCTGATCGGCTCGGTGGGCCGGGTACAGGCGTGGGTGGCCGGTCCTGGCATGGGAACCGGTCCGGACGCCGTGGCGCGGCTGACCGCGATTCTCGGCACTGATCTGCCGGTCCTGGTGGACGCGGACGGGCTGACGATCCTCAGCCAGGTCAAGGAGCTGCTGCCGCGCGCGGCGCCGACGCTCATCACGCCGCACGCCGGCGAGCTGTCCCGCCTGCTTGGCACCGACGGGCGCAGCGTCGAGGCGCGGCGGCTCGAGCACGCCCGGCGGGCAGCCGACCAGCTCGGCGTCACCGTGCTGCTGAAGGGATCCACGACCATCATCGTATCGCCAGCGGATTCAGCGGATCCTGGATCCCAGCCGGTCCTGGTCAACCCCACAGGTACGCCGTGGCTGGCCACCGCGGGCAGCGGCGATGTGCTGTCCGGGCTGGCCGGCGCGCTGCTCGCGCAGGGCCTTGAGCCCGCTCAGGCCGGCCTGGCCGCCGCGTACCTGCACGGCCTGGCCGCGCGCCTCGCCGCCGCCCCGGACCCGGACTCGGGCGAGGCCCCGATCGGGGCCTCCGATCTGGTCCGGGCGCTGCCCGCCGCGTTCCGGAGCCTGTGAGCGCCATGGACCGGCAGGCCTACATCGACCTCGGGGCGATCACGGGAAACGTCGCGGCGCTTTCCGAATGGGTACGCGGCAGCCAGGTGATGGCCGTGGTGAAGGCGGACGGGTACGGCCACGGCATGGTCCCGGCGGCCCGGGCGGCGCTGGCCGGCGGGGCCAGCTGGCTGGGTGTCGTCGACACCGCCGAGGCGCTCGCGCTCCGGCAGGCCGGGATCACCGCCCCGGTGCTCTGCCTGATGTCCTTCGGTGAGCCCGCTGAGGCGATCGCCCAGGGCGTTGACCTGTCCGCCGGCTCGGTCGCGTTCGTCGAAAGGGTCGCGGCCGCGGCGATCCGGGCGGACAGGTCGGCCCGGCTGCACCTGAAGGCCGACACCGGCCTGAGCCGGGGCGGAGCCACCCAGCGGGACTGGCCGGATCTGGTCGGCGCCGCCCTGGACGCTCAGGCCCGCGATTTGGTCCGGGTGGTCGGCCTGTGGTCGCACTTCGCCTGCGCCGACCTGCCCGGGCACCCGTCGATCAAGGCTCAGCTGGCCGCGTTCACGGACGCTGTCGCGGTCGCGGAGAAGGCCGGCGTCACCCCCGAGGTCAGGCACATCGCCAACACCGCCGCCGGGCTGACCGTGCCAGAATCCCGGTTGGACCTGGTGCGGTTCGGCGGGGCCAGCTACGGCCTGTCCACCTTGCCAGGTGGCGCGCCGTCCTGGCTGCGGCCGGCGATGAGCTTGCGTGCCCGGCTGGCCATGGTCAAGCGGGTTCCTTCCGGCACCGGCGTTTCTTACGGCCACCGTTACGTCACGGCCCGCGAGACCACCCTCGGTCTGGTGCCGCTCGGCTACGCCGATGGGGTGCCGCGCGGCGCGGCCGGCCTGTCGCTGGTCAGCGCGCGCGGACGCCGCTGGCCGATCGCGGGCACGGTCTGCATGGACCAGTTCGTTGTCGATTTCGGCGACGAGCCGGCCGCGGTGGGCGATGAGGTGGTGCTGTTCGGCCCGGGAGATGACGGCGAGCCCACCGCGCAGGAGTGGGGCGAGGCCCTGGGCACCATCTCCTATGATGTGGCCACGGGTATCGGCGCCCGGGTACCGAGAATCTACCCCGGGGATCAGTGATGATTTTTCCGAACGGGCCTGGCCTCCTGCCCATGACCACCCGGATCGCGACCGACGTGGCCATGCGCGACCTCGGGCGCCAGCTGGCCGGGCTGCTGCGGGCCGGGGACCTGGTGATCCTGACCGGGCCGCTCGGGGCGGGCAAGACCACACTGGTGCAGGGCATCGGCGCCGGGCTCGGGGTGCGCGGGCCCGTCACCTCCCCGACTTTCGTCATCGCCCGGGTGCATCCCGTCGTTTCCGGGTCCGGCCCGCCGCTGGTACACGCGGACGCCTACCGTCTGGGCAGCATCAGCGAGGTGGACGATCTGGACCTGGACACCGACGCCGCGGCCGCGGTCACGGTGGTGGAGTGGGGCGCGGGCCTGGTCGAAGGCCTGGCGCAGGACCGGCTCGAGATCTCGATCGAGCCCGACGCGGACTCCGACGTGCGAGCTGTCCAGCTAATTGGTCACGGCGCCAGATGGAATGATGCGCTCATGGACGCCGTAGATCGTTTATAGTTCCGCTGTATTGATCCCCATTTGTGTATCGCGCCCGTTACGTAACGTTCCCCGATCCCGCCGTTCCCCGATCCCAGCCGTTCCCCGATCCCCGCCGTTCCCCGATCCCCGCCGTTCCCCGATCCCCGCCGTTCCCCGATCCCGGAGGCGCGCCGTGCCCGAGCAGGAATACCTGCCGCCCCGCCGCCCGGCCAGGTCTTACCGCCCTGACCGTGACGAGGAGGACCCGCCGCCGTGGGCAGACCTGCCACCGGTTCGTCCCGCGCGGCCGCGACGTCCCCCGGCCGGAGGCTATCCCGGCGCGCCCCTGAGCCCCGGCGGTCCGCCGGGTTCGGCCGGTCCCGCAGAGCCCCATGGCCACGCTGGCCCGCGGCCGGACGACTCGGTACCGCAGGCTCAATGGGGCGGACCCGAGGCAGACGAGGGCGAGGACGAGGATGTGCCGCGGCCTAGGCCGCGTCAGCCGGGCGGCCGCGCCATGCGGGCGGCGGCCCGCAAGCGGCGGCGGTGGCTCGTCCTGGCGGGCGGCCTGGTGACGGCGGCCGGAGCCGTGATCGCGGTGGTGTTGCTGCTGCTGCCAGGCGGGCCCGGGCCGGCCGCGGTCACTCCGGGCACGCTCGTCACGACGTTCCAGCCGGGAGAGCTCCGCCAGGTGCCGAACGCGTGCGGCGCCGTGCCTACCGCCACCGTGCGGCAGTACCTGCCGGGGAAAGTCGGCCAGTCCTCTCCGCTGCCGGTCAGCGGCGCGGCCGAATCCGCGTGTAACTGGACCGTCGACCAGCCGCCCGTCTACCGGCTGATGGAACTCAACATGCTCGCCTACGCGCCGAACGGCCTGGCCAGCGGCAATGGCAGCGCCACCTTCGCCGCGATCGACGCGTACGATTCGACGCTGCAGGGCATCGGTGACCCGCCGAAGCGCTCGCCTGCCCCCCGGGCCACGGTGACCCCGCTGCCCGGATTCGGGAACCAGGCGTTCGGTGCCCTCCAGGTGTTCCACGAGGGGGGCGCGATCACCGACGTGGCTACCGTCCTCGTGCGCTATCACAACGTGGTCGTCACGGTCACGCTGGATGGACTTGAGCACTCCAACCGCGGGTCTTACGGGCCGGTGTCTGAAGCCGCGCTGTCGGCGGCCGCCCTGGCGTTCGCCCGCGCCGCCGAGGCTTCCCTGCACTGAATCCGCCGCTACCGGCCGCCTGGCGCGGCTCGCGGTTGGGCTCAGCCACGCCGCACGCCCACTAGGCTGGTCGGCGTGCTTGTGGTGGGTTTTGATACGGCGACTCCCGCGGTGAGCGTGGCCATCCACGACGGGGAACGGGCCGTCGGCGAGGCGTTCACCGTCGATGCCCGGCGACATGGCGAACTGCTCATGCCGATGATCGCGAAGGTCATGGCGGAGGCGGGTGCGTCGCGCGCGGATCTGACCGCGGTGGCCGTAGGGGTAGGGCCCGGGCCTTACACCGGCTTGCGGGTCGGCGTGGTGACCGCCAGGGTCCTCGGAGCCGTGCTGGGGATTCCCGTACACGGCGTGTGCACCCTCGATGTGATCGCGGCGGCGGCCGCGGGGGGAGGGGAGTTCCTGGTGGCGACCGACGCGCGCCGCAAGGAGGTCTACTGGGCGCGGTACGACGCCGACCGGCGACGGCTGGAAGGTCCCGTGGTCAGTGGCGCCAGTTCCATCCCGGGGGCGCCGGGGCTCGCGGTGGCCGGGACCGGGGGGCAGCTTTACCCGGAGGCGTTTGGCGAGGTGATCGGGCCTGTCTACCCGGATGCCCGGACGCTGTGCGCGATCGTGGCGGGACGGGGCCCGGGAACGGTGCGGCCGCCGCTGCTGGCGGCGGATCCGCTGTACCTGCGGCGACCCGATGCCAGGGAGCCGGGACCGCCGAAGCGGGTAACGCCATCGTGAAGGCCCGGCGACGTGATACCCGCGGGGCGCGGCTGCGGGGGATGAGCAAGCGTGACATGCCTGGGGTCATGGCTCTGGAACGGGAGCTTTTCCCCGACGACGCGTGGACACCTGAGATGTTCGCGGCGGAGTTCGCGCAGCCGGCCTCGCGTCGGCTCTACCTGGTGGCCGAGGAGGAAAACGCGCTGATCGGGTACGCGGGGATGATGTTCACCGGCGGGCCGCAGGCCGATGTGGTGACGCTGGCGGTGGACCCGGCCCACTGGGGCCGCGGGACCGGCACGGCCCTGCTCACCGCGCTGCTAGACGAGGCGGGAAACCGCGGCTGCGCGGAGGTCTTGCTCGAGGTGCGTGAGGACAACCCCAGGGCCAGGCAGCTTTACTCGCGGCACGGCTTTACCGAGGTCGGGGTCAGGCGCGGCTATTACCAGCCCTCCGGCGTCGACGCCGTGGTCATGCGCAAAGGACTGGTGTGATGGCGTCCCCGCTGGTGCTCGGCATCGAGACATCGTGCGACGAGACCGGTATCGGCCTGGTCCGCGGTCACGACCTGCTCGCCGACAGCGTGGCCTCGAGCGTGGATGAGCACGCGCGGTTCGGCGGTGTGGTGCCCGAGGTCGCCAGCCGCGCGCACCTGGAGGCGATGATCCCGACCTTCGACCGCGCGATCGCGACCGCGGGCGTCCGTCCCGGCGATATCGACGCCGTGGCGGTCACCGCGGGTCCCGGGCTGGCCGGTGCTTTGCTGGTCGGGGTGGCGGCGGCCAAGGCATATGCGTTCGCGCTGGGAAAGCCGCTCTACGGGGTCAACCACCTGGCCGCGCACATCGCGGTCGACCAGCTGGAACACGGCACTCTGCCGTCGCCGGCGGTGGCCCTGCTGGTGTCCGGCGGGCATTCCTCGCTGCTGCTCGTGCCGGACGTGGCCCAGGAGGTTGTTCCGCTCGGCGCCACCATCGACGACGCGGCCGGCGAGGCCTACGACAAGGTGGCACGGGTGCTCGGCATGCCCTTTCCCGGCGGACCGCCGATCGACAAGGCAGCCCGCGATGGTGATCCGGGCGCGATCAGCTTCCCGCGCGGGAAGTACCACGATGGCTCGCTCGACTTCTCATTCGCGGGCCTGAAAACGGCGGTGGCCCGCTGGGTGGAGGCGCGGCGGGCTGCCGGGGAACCGGTCCCGGCCGCCGACGTGGCCGCGTCCTTCCAAGAGGCCGTCGCGGACGTGCTCACCCGCAAGGCGGTGCAGGCCTGCCAGCGGCACGGCGTCACCGACCTGATCGTCGGCGGTGGCGTCGCGGCCAACTCCAGGCTGCGATCCCTCGCCGCGGAGCGGTGCGAGGCGGCCGGCATCAAGCTGCGGGTGCCGAGACCGGGACTGTGCACCGACAACGGCGCCATGGTCGCCGCTCTCGGTGCCGAGATCGTGTCCCGCGGCATCGCGCCCTCTCCGCTGGACCTGCCCGCCGACTCCTCCCTGCCCGTCACCGAAGTCGTCGTCCGCTAGCGCGCCCCATTGAGGTGGGCCAGCGGGCCCCCGGGGGTTACCCGGCGCGGGCGGGTGGGCCGATCCACGGTGACGCCTATGACCGGCCCATCGCCGACATTAGGGTGTATTTCTCCCTCGCGTGCCGATCGCTCGCTGACCGTGTGTACTTACCCCCTGCCGGATGGGGGGTAAGTACACACGCTGACCATCTCGGCCCGCTTGGATCCGGGCAAAAGGCGCATTTAGCGCGAATAAATTTGCGATCTAACCGGTCACGTCGGTCATGACACCTGCTACCACCGGTCCGTGTTCTGACCGGCGGCGAAAGTGCTCTTTCTGGTTAAGTCGTCTCCGGCGCCGACGGCCAGCCTCTATCGTGACGACGAAACGATTATTGTCACCTACTGTTACATCCAGTTACTCTATGAAGGGTCAGAGCATGAGGATGCGCCGGGTTCCGGTTGTGATCATCGCCGCCACCGCCGTCATCGGCGGTGCTGGCCTGAACGCATGCGGGGGGACCGGGTCGACTTCGTCCACCGCCGCGTCCGCGTCGGCTTCGGGTGGTTCGGCGGCGGCTTTGGCCACCGCAACCGGCTCATCCCCGGCGTCCGCGCCTCCCTCGACGCCAGCGACTTCGGCGGCCGCTACGCATCCGGCTGTCACAAGCTCGTCCGCTACCGCCACGTCCCCTGCACGCTCCACGACCGCCGCGAGCCCCGCCAGTTCCCCCACGCACGGGAGTTCCGGGGGGACAGCGAGCTTCACGGTGCCCGCCATCTCCGGTGACAACGTCGTCAGCGCCTACGGTTCCTACACCAAGATAGGCACCGCGCGGGTGAAGGTGTCCGTCTGTGCCAAGCAGACCGGGACCGTGTTCGCGGTGGGGGCGGTGGCGTACGCCTATAACAGCAGCGGCGCCAGCAAGAACATCGGCGCGGTCGTGCTGACCGGGTCGGGTACCTCCTCGTGCGTCTCGATGACCTTCTTCTCCTATACCGCGCACCTGAAGGTTCACTCGTTCATCGGCGGCGCTCACGGCGCCATATCAAAGACCGGACCGACCCTGACCCTCTACTGACGTGGCCGACCGGTCCACGAAGAGTCGGCCCCGGGGCCCGTGAAGTCCACGGCCGGTCAGGCCTTCTTGCCGCCCTCACCACGGTGGAGAAGATGCCGCAAACGCCGTCCGAGCAGCGCCAGCGCCACGATCCCGGCGGCGACCGGAAGGACCCGCTTGAGGATCGCGGGACCGACCAGCCTGACCAGGTTGATGGAGTCCTCGTTCTGCGCCGCAGGCGACACCGTCGCCGTCCGTACCGGCGGCGGGGCGACGGCGGGCGATTCCGTCGGGCCCGGCCCGGCGTCAGTGGCCACCGCCGAACCGCCCGCCGCGCTGCCGTCTCCGACGCTTTCCGCACTGCTGGTCGCTGTGCTCACACTGGCCGCGCCCGAGCTGGCCGCGCCCGAGCTGGCCGCGCCCGAGCTGGCCGCACTGGCTGCGCCAGAATCAGCCGCGTCGGCGCCGGCCGAGGCATCGGCGCCGTCCGGTCCGACCCCGCCATCGGAGATCATCTGGGCCAGGTTCTCCGCGAACTTTTCCACCAGCTTGCCGCCGACTTCGGCGATCACGCCGCGGCCGAACTGGGCCGGCCTGCCGGTCACGTTCATCGTCGTGTGGATGGAGACCTGGGTGCCCTCCCCGGAGGGCACCAGCGACGCCCGGATGGCCGCGGAGGCGGTACCCGCGCCGCGGGTCTCCTTACCTGAGGCGTCCACGACAACCACCCGGGCGTCGGGATCGCGCTCGGTGAACTTCGCGGTCCCGCGGTAGGTCAGCGACACCGGACCGACCTTGACTTTGATGCGTCCGGTCACCACCTCCCCGTCGAACTCCTCGACGGTAGCGCCGGGCATGCACGGCGCGATCCTTTCCACGTCGAGCAGCACCTCCCAGGCACGGTCGGGCGGGACGGGAACGGTAAAGGAGTGGTCGAGCTCCATGCTCATCAGTGAGTCACTCTCTCTGGCTGGATTCAATCAGTGAATTATGCCCGTTATCGATGCCCATCAGCAAAAACACCGACGGGTCGGTCCTGCCCACTGGGCAACCGGAAACCGGCTGTCCACGTCATCCTGGCCGCGGACGCACCGGCGGAACCGCCTCGCTCAGGCGGTGTCCAGGACCTGGAAAGCCTCGGCCAGGCGGCCGTCCGGAAGACCCGCCTGCTGTGCCGTCCGGGCCAGCCTAGTCCGCAGGCGTTCGGCCAGGTCGTCCATGTGGCCGGTCTGGCTCTCGTGGGCGCGCAGGGCCGCGATCTTGCGCGCGAACGTATCGGTCACATCCACGTAGTGATTTGGGGCCCCGCCGCCGGCGATCCAGACCTCACGGACGGTCCAGGCGGCGAGGGCCTCACGTTCGCGGAGTTCGGCGAACGCGAACGGGTTGCGCGCATCCGGGTAGACGGCGTCCAAGGCGGCGGAGCCGACCGCGCGGTGGTCGGGGTGGCCGATGCCGATCCTGTTGTAGTTCCGCTCCGGACTGGGGGCCAGCACGCGATCCGGGCGGACCTGCCTGATCACCCGGGCCAGGTCCCGGCGCAGGTCCAGGCTGGCCTCGACCCGGCCGTCCGGGTAACCCAGGAAGCGCACGTCCTGCACCCCGACGCACTTCGCGGCGGCCACCTGCTCGGCCCGGCGCAGGGCCGGCATCTCGGACCGGGGAAAGTCCTCGTCGAAGCCGCCGGCGTCGCCGTCGGTCACCACGCAGTAGATAACGTCGATCCCGGCTTCGGTCCAGCGTGCCACCGTTCCCGCCGCACCGAAGTCGACGTCGTCCGGATGCGCGGTGATGGAAAGCACCCGCGCGATCTCGGCGTCATCCAGCACGTCCGCCATTCTAACGGGGCTCCGGACGGCCCCGGTCCGGCGCGGGCCGCTCAGCCTTCGTCGGGCACCAGGGTGGGGGTGGACCGGGTGAGGGTCTGCTTCTTGAAAAACGCGGGCGCGGTCACCCGCATGAAGATGAATCCGAGCACGCCGACCACCGCGGCCCCCAGGGCGATGATGAAGATACCGCCGACCTCCCAGTGCAGGCCCGGCACGGTCCAGAAGGTGTAGCCGCTGGTCGCCGTCCAGTCGGTCTGCAGGCTGTAGATGCCGGCGGCGTACATGATCAGGCCGCCGAGCAGCGGCAGGATGCCCTTCATGAACAGGTTCCTGGTGCTGCTGGTCAGCACGCGGCGGTAATACCAGACGCAGGAGAAGGCGGTCAGCCCGTAGTAGAAGGCGATGTAGAGCCCGATCGAGGTGACCGCGTCGCCGATCGCGTTGCCTCCGGCGAAGTAGTTCATCGGGATATACAGGATGATCGAGATGACGCCCATCACGATCGTGGACACGGTCGGTGTCAGGTACTTGGGATGGATCTTGGCGAAGGCCGCCGGGATGGCCTTGTAGGTCGCCATCGACAGGGTGGTGCGGGCCGTGGGCAGGATCGTGGTCTGGGTGGAGGCCGAGGCGGAGGTGAGCACCATCAGGATCAGCAGCCGGGCCAGGAACGTGCCCAGGCCGCCCGACCCGAAGATGGCGCCGCCCAGGACCGACAGGTCGTCGAACTGGTAGGCCGGGTTGGTCAGGCCGATTCCCTTCGACCCGATTCCGGCGAACGCCTGCACCGAGAAAATCACGATGGCGTACGTGACCAGCAGTAGGACGGTCGAGATGATCGCTGCCTGTCCCGGCGTCTTGGCCTTGTCCTTGGTCTCCTCGTTGACCGATACCGCGGTGTCCCAGCCCCAGTAGATGAACAGCATCAGGATGATGCCGCCGACGAACTCCGAGAAGGTCAGGCCGCTCGGCCACAGCCAGCCGAGGCTCGGGTGGAGCGATCCAGCCGGGTGGTGCCCGTTGTACACCCGGACCAGCGCGACGATCGACAGCACGAGCAGCATCGCCAGCTCCACGGTGAGCAGGATGCGCTGGAGCCAGGCCGAGACCTCGATGCCGCGGTAGCAGATGTAGGACATGACGACGATCCAGGCGATGCCGACCAGCAGCACCCAGCCGCTGGTGGCGTCCTGGCCGATGCCGTTCGCCCCGAAGAGCAGGAACACGTACTGCCCGGCGACCTGGGCCAGGCTGGCCATGACCAGGATGTCGGCGGCCACGATGGCCCAGCCGCCCGCCCAGCCGGTTTTCGGCCCGAACGCCCGGGTCGCCCAGGTGAACGTCGTCCCGCAGTCCGGGTCCGCCTTGTTCATCTCGCTGTAGCCGATCGAGCAGAGCAGCATCGGGATGAACGCCAGCACGGCGACCGAGGGCGCCTTGAGCGCGACGAGGCCGATCACGAAGAACAGGGTGGCGGCCAGGCTGTACGCGGGGGCGGTCGAGGCGACCCCCATCACGACGCTGGAGACCAGGCCGAGCGCGCCGCTCTTCAGGCCTTTGTCTTCGGACTGCTCGGTGGGCTGCGCGGGCGCAGTAGTGGCCATGTCTCACCCTCCTGGCTGTAACCCGGCATAACCGGGTCGGAACGGCGGCCCCCGATCGGCCGGACCGTTGCCGCAAATGTCATCGGCGGGGTGTGACGGCGACGTCAGCACCACTAAACACTACGGTTCTAGCACAAATGATGCGTTCCGGCAACGATATCCGTAGTAACGGCTCGATATCACGGCTGGTCTCGTCTGCGGTTTTGGGAGAAGTCTAGGAGGAGAGGTCTAATATCAGCCCATGCGGATACTGCTGGTAGGCGCGGGCGGCGTTGGCACGGCATTTGCCCGGATCGCGGCCCGCCGCCGGTTCGCCGAGCTGGTGATCGCCGACTACGACCTGGACCGGGCGCAACGCGCCGCGGTGGTCCGGGATGGTTTCCAGGCTGTGCAGCTGGACGCCCGGGATGAACGGGCGACCGCGGAGTTGCTGACCCAGCGCCGCTGCGATGTGCTCATGAACGCGACCGACCCCCGTTTCGTGATGCCGCTGTTCCGTGCCGCGCTCCAGGCCGGTGCCCACTACCTGGACATGGCGATGTCGCTTTCTCATCCGTATCAGGATGACCCCTACCGCCTGACCGGAGTCAAGCTGGGTGACGACCAGTTCGCGATGGCGCCGGCCTGGGAGCGGGCATCCAGGCTCGCGCTGGTGGGAATGGGAGTGGAGCCGGGGCTGTCAGACGTATTCGCCCGCTACGCCGCCGATGAGCTGTTCGGCGAGATCGCCGAGCTCGGCGTGCGGGACGGCGCGAGCCTCGAGGTGGCCGGCTACGACTTCGCCCCCACGTTCTCCATCTGGACCACGATCGAGGAGTGCCTGAACCCGCCGGTGATCTGGGAACGTGACCGGGGCTGGTTCACCACCGAGCCGTTCAGCGAGCCCGAGGTCTTCACCTTCCCGGCCGGCATCGGCCCGGTGGAATGTGTGAACGTCGAGCACGAGGAGGTGCTGCTGATGCCGCGGTGGGTCCAGGCGCGGCGGGTCACCTTCAAGTACGGACTCGGGTCCGAGTTCATTGGCGTCCTGCGCACCCTGCACAAGCTCGGCTTGGACAAGACGAAACCGGTGCGGGTCGGCGCCGCGACCGTGTCGCCTCGCGACGTGGTGGCCGCGTGTTTGCCGGACCCGGCCACGCTCGGGGACGCGATGAGCGGGCTGACCTGTGCCGGCACCTGGGTGACCGGCACCGGCACCGACGGTGCCCCGCGCGAGGTGTACCTGCACCACGTGGTCGACAACGCATGGTCGATGGCCGAGTACGGGTCCCAGGCGGTGGTCTGGCAGACGGCGGTCAACCCGGTGGTCGCGCTTGAGCTCATCGACTCCGGCGTCTGGTCCGGGGTCGGCGTGCTCGGTCCAGAAGCGCTGCCCGCGCGGCCGTTCCTCGACCTGCTGGCCGATTACGGCTCACCGTGGGCGTGCGAGGAACGGACCCCGGCGGGCCGGTGAGACGGCACCCGGATCAGCTGTCGGCGAGGATCTGGCTGAGCACCTTCGTGGTTTGCGCGGCGGGCTCGGCCTGCAGGCAGAGTTGCTCCATGACCTCGAGGTAGCTGTCCACCTCGACGGGCTTGTCCAGGTAGAGCGCGCTGGTCAGCTGCTCGATGTACACGACGTCCTGCAGGTCGGGCTCGGCGAAGCGCAAGATGGTGAACGGACCGCCCATGGCGGAATGCGCGCCCGCCCGGAACGGCAGGATCTGGAGGGTAACCGCCGGGTGCTCCGCTATCTCGATGAGATACTGCAGCTGCTCGCGGGCCACCTCCCTGCTGCCGACGGGGCGGCGCAGCGCGCCCTCGTCGACGACGGCCCACACCTGCGGCGCGTCCGGCCTGCGGAGGATTTCCTGGCGGCTGGTCCTCAGCTCGCCCCGCCGGGCGATCTCGTCTTCGCTGGCCGCCGAACCCTGCCCGATCAGCGCGCGAGCATACCCTTCGGTCTGGAGCAGCCCGGGCACGAGCTGGACTTCGTAGGTCCGGATGACCGATGCCGCCGCCTCCAGGCCGACGTAAGGCTCCAGCCAGTTCGGCAGGATGTCCGAGTAGGCGTGCCACCACCCGGGCGTGTTCGCTTCCCTGGCCAGGTTCAGCAGCGCCGCGCGTTCTTCGCTGTCGGTAACGCCATACAGCGTCAGGAGGTCGCCCACGTCCCGCTCCTTGAAGCCGACCCGGCCGTGTTCCATTCGGCTGATCTTGGAATGAGAACCCCGGATGGCCTCGGCGGCCTTTTCTGCGGAAATCCCGCGAGACTCGCGCAACCGGTGCAGCTGGCCGCCGAGCACGAGGCGCTGAACAGTGGGACCGCCCGCCCGGGTGCCGAAAATGCTGGGAGGCACATCCCAGGCCGAGTCTTCCGACGAGACCATCGGCACTCCTCGCATCGTTGTCACCCTAGATCCAGGCGGGGTGTGGACCAGTCTCCCACGTGATCTCACGCTTGCGAAAGGGGGTTCTGTGACAATTCAATAGAAGTCCTGATCTCTCCGTATTCTCGCAGGTCGGAAGGGTCCAGTTTGCCGATCCGTTACTGTCGTGTCGCCGCGTGCCGGCCGTTAGCGCTGTTATTGGGGGGTTAGCTGGCTGGCTTCGGCGAGTAGATGATCGAATTCCCCATCCTTGGCTCCGGCCAGGAATGCAGTGATCTCTGCCTGAGTGTAGAGCAGGACGGGACCGGCCGGGAACCGCGAGTTGCGCATCGCGATCTCGCCGCTGGGCAGCGCGGCCAGCTCGACGCATGCACCATTCGGGTTGCTGTGCCAGCTCTTCAGCCAGCGGACGTCGCCGAGTTCGGCGGCGAGCATCCCGTTGTAGGTTATGGCCATATTTATCCCCTTCCGACAGATCTAACGCTCCAGGCCCGAAAGGTTCACTCACTGTAATTCTTATGTTGGCAACTGGTGAGTAAGTGCCTGATGCGATTCGCCTGCCTGGTGGTCCCCCGTGCGCCTAGCCGGAGACCGTGTGCACAATACGAATGAACGTGCATCCGGCCTTGCATTTGCACAATATATCAGGCAACATAGCGTTAAGCACGCAGTTAACACCGTGACGGGCGACCGTTTTAGGCCCGATGACATGCAGGAAGCTGTTGCGTTGGTACATCTCAGTGTCGCTACCGGTAGCGGGGATGACGACGAAGAAATCAGCGTCTGGCGGTCTCCAATCACGGGCAGCATGCCGCGGCTGCTGCCCGTGCCCTCCGCCTGGTGGGAGACCCCGGCGGTGACCTCCCGTGCCCTCAGCGCCCGGCCGGAAGAAGCCAGGACCGCCCGCTACTTCGTCCGGGAGCTGCTCACCTGCTGGGGCCTAGAGGCGCTGGCCGATGACGCCGAGATGATCATCGACGAGCTGGTGGTCAACGCCGTTCTGCACGGCACCCGGGGCGGCCTGGTCCGCGCCAATCCGGGTGCTGGCCTGACTGTGCTGCGGTTGTGCATGCTCAGGCGGGCCGGCGAAGTCATGCTGGCGGTCATCGATCCCGGCAATGAGACGCCGATGCCGCGACAGCCCGACTGGGGCCGGGAAAGCGGTCGCGGCCTGCAGATCGTCGCGGCGCTTAGTCACGTGTGGGGCTGGAGCCCGATCGCCGGGCACGGCAAGGCGGTCTGGGCCGTGCTACGCGATCCCTGAGACAGCTTCCCGCGACGCGGTAGCCAGGACGTGCTCGACCAAGGCGATCAGCACCTCCTTGGAGGATTCCCGGCTACGCGCGTCGCACCGGACCATCGGGATACCGGGCTCAAGGTCCAAGGCCGTCCTGACGTCTTCTGTGGCGTACCTCCGGGCGCCGTCAAAGCAGTTCAGCGCGACGATGAACGGTATCTCCCGGCGCTCGAAGTAGTCGATCGCGGGGAAGCTGTCGGCCAGCCGCCGGGTATCGGCGAGGACCACAGCCCCCAGGGCGCCGATCGCAAGCTCATCCCACATGAACCAGAACCGCTGCTGGCCGGGTGTGCCGAAGAGATAGAGCACCAGATCACGGCGCAGGCTGATCCGGCCGAAGTCCATCGCGACCGTGGTAGTCGTCTTGGCCTCGACGCCTTCGGTGCGGTCAGTGCGCAAGCTGCCCTCGGACAGTAGCTCCTCGGTACGCAGCGGCTTGATCTCACTCACCGCACCGACGAGCGTGGTCTTGCCCACCCCGAAGCCGCCGGCCAGGAGGATCTTTATCGCGCGGGGCAGGGATGGACTGCTTGACTGGCCGCCAGCCGGATTATAGGCCCCGTAGTCCATTGAGGACCTCCCTGAGAGTGTGTGTGTCGATCCGCTCGGCCTGCGCGACCGGGGTGCTGATCGAGACCAGGCCGAGTTCCCGCAGATCGGCAAGGATGATGCGGACGACACCAAGCGGAAGATCAACGTCAGAGGCGATGTCTGCGACTGTTGTCGGCGCCCGGGCGAGCTGTAGCACCTTCATGTGCTCGGGCGCCAGCGACGTAGGATCGGCGACCCTGCCGTGCGCGGCCATGACCATCGCGACCAGGTCGAACGATGCACCCGCATGCCTCGTCCGGCCCTGGGTGAGGGCATAAGGCCGGACCACTGGGCCGGCCTCGGCATCCATCCATCGTTCGTCGTCGGACGGCATGGCGTCTCGTTACGCCCAGCCGGTGACGGCGGACGCGCGCGCGTTGACCCGGATATGTTCTCCCGATCTGGAGATCAGGACGGCCATCTCGTAGGCGACCAGGCCGAGGTCGCAGCCCGGCTCGGCGATCGCCGCGAGGCATGTCCCGCTGCCCGCGGCGCTGATGAGCAGGAATCCTGATTCCATCTCGATGATCGTCTGCCGGGCCGAGCCGCCGCCGAAATGCCGTCCGGCGCCGCGGGCCAGCGATTGGAATCCGGCCGCCAGCGCGGCCAGGTGCTCGGCGTCCTCGCGCTCGAGCGTGCTCGATGCGCCAAGCGCGATGCCATCGGCGGACAAGATGACAGCTTTGCCGATCGGGCCGACCCGCCGGACGAGATCATCGAGCAGCCAGTCAAGCTGGCCGATCCGGCCCGGCGTATCGGTGTCAGGTTCCATCGGCTTCCCCACCTGCTTGTTCGTCCGCAGTTGAATCGTGTCCGCCGCCAGCACTGGGGGACAAACCCGGGCCGGGGGGCGGCCCGTGCCGCGACCGCCCCTCCTGCCAGCCGTGCTGAAGAGCCGACACGGTGCGGCGGATCTCCGCGGGCGTGGGCTCGCTCGACGTGCCGCCGCCGGCCGTGGTGACCCGGCGTCGCGGCGGGTCAGTACGAAGCTGGGGAGCCAGGCTCGCCTGCCTGACCCGCCGCGGAAGCTCCTGGATGTGGCCGTTCGCATCCTGCGACCCTGGTCCAGATCCGCCGGGCAGCACCGGGTCCGGCCCGGTCTGGCGGGAAAGCGCCCACGACGGACCCTGGTCCTTACCCGACGGGGCAGAGGCCACCGGCGTCATCGGGGTGGCGGGCGCCCCCAGTATGGCCGGGACGCCCGGAACGCCTGGTGCGGCTCGGGATCCCGGATACGGCGCTGACGCCGGGTCCGGGGCCGGGTACGTAGCTGAATCCTGGCTGCGGCGCAGCGGCGCGAACACGTCGAAGGGCTGCGCCCCTGCCTCCGGCGCCGTTCCCTGCACCGCTTCAGGCTCCAGCACCGCCCCTGGTACCGGCGCCGTTCCCGGCACCGCTTCAGGCTCCAGCACCGCCCCTGGTACCGGCGCCGTTCCCGGCACCGCTTCAGGCTCCTGGACCGGCTGCGTTGCGGGGCTCTGGAAGGCCAGCCCGTGGGATCGCCGCAGCGGCCCGGAGATGCGGATGCCCGGCACCGGGGCGAGCCCGGGCGGGCCGCGGAACTCGGAAAACGCCGAGGCGGAGGTGAGCTCCGCCGCGCCTGGATCGTGCCCGTTGGTCGGGAGCGGCGCCATGGTGATCGCTGCGGGCTCGTCGGCCAGTGCGGGCCGGAACGCGTCCTCGGTCACCACCAGCTGGCGCGGTATCAGAACGATGGCTGCGGTGCCGCCGTACGGTGACGCCTTGAGCGTGACCCGGATGCCGTGCCGCTTGGCGAGCTGGCTGACGACGAACAGGCCGAGCTGGTCGCTGTCGGCCGGGTTGAACTCAGGCGGCTCGGCCAGCCGGGCGTTGAGTTCCGCTATCCGCTCCGGGCCCATGCCGAGCCCGCGATCCTCGACTTCGATCGCGAATCCGCTGGCGACGATATCCCCGGACACCCGAACCGAGGTATAAGGCGGCGAGAGCGTGGTGGCGTTCTCGATGAGCTCGGCCAGCAGGTGTATGACGTCCGCGACGGCCGAGCCAGAGAGCGCGGCCTGGCTCCGGATCGCGACCGCGACCCGGGCGTAGTCCTCGACTTCCGCGATTGCGCCGCGCATGACGTCGATCATCCGCACCGGGTTGCTCCAGGATCGGCCCGGTGGCGCGCCGGCCAGGATGATCAGGCCTTCCGCATGCCGGCGCATCCGGGTGGTGAGGTGATCGAGGCGGAACAGGTCGTCGAGGGCCTCGGGGTCGGTGGCCCGCCGTTCCATCTGGTCGAGCAGGGTCAGCTGGCGGTGCAGCAGCGACTGGCTGCGCCGGGCCAGGCTGCGGTACACGTCGTTGAGCCCTCGCCGGAGCCTGGCCTCCTCCACCGCGGCCCGGATAGCGGTCTGCCGGACCAGGTCGAAGGACTGCCCGACCCGGTCGATCTCGTCTCCATTGATCTTGCCGTGGCTGACCTTGCCAGAGCTGGTCTTGCCGTGGCTGACCTTGCCAGAGCTGGTCTTGCCGGGGCTGGCCTCCAGCGCCGCCGTCTCGTGCTCCACGTCAACGTCCGCGCCTTGCCGCAGCCGGCTGATTACGTCGGGCAGCTGGTGCTGGGCCACGGTGAGGGCGGAGCGTTCGAGCCCGCGCAGGCGCCGGATGATGCCGCGAGCGACCAGGGTGGTCACCACGATGGTGAGGAGCAGCCCGAGCAGGCCGCCGCCGCAGACGGCGGCGACCCGGACCCAGGCCGAGTGGGTGATCCGGTGATCGGCCGTTACGATCTCCTGCGAGACCGCCACGCCGCCGTTGAAGTTGTCCGTCGTCAGCGGGCCGACGATCCCCTGCCACTGTGCCGTCGTGACCGGGAGCTTGCTGACCGGCGTGCCCGCGGCGATCGCCTGCTCGATGTCGGTGAGGTTCTGCTGCATGGCTCCGGATCCAACCTGTGCGGCATTCCAGGCGGCCAGGGCGGGCGGGTCCAGGAGGTTGTCCACGTACTGCAGCTGGCCCTGCCGGGCCGCGGCCAGGTCGGTGAACGCCGCGCGGTCGGCCGCCGTCATCCTCCGGCCGGCCAGCATGCCGGCCAGCAGCGCGTCCTCCTGCGAGAGGTACTCCCTGGTCTGCACGGTGGCGATCAGCCCGATGGCCGGGGCCAGCTGGTCGGTGGGAGCCACGGTTTTGATCTGGATCAGGAACAGCTTGATCGTGTCGGCCATGCCCTGGCCGTAGGCGCCGAGCGCGGTCAGCGGGCTGATCGCCCGCGCCTGGACCGCGGCGCGGAGGGTCGGGAGCTGCTTCAGCCCGCCGATGATCTGCTGGATCTGACTGGCCCCGCTGGGTGACTCGCTGCCGAGGACGGCCGGGGAGGTCATGGCCGTAGTGAAGGCAGGCGTGGCCTTGTCGGTCGCGCTGACCGCCGCCTTGTACGCCTGCAGGTTGGCCGCGGTCGGCTCGAACAGGTAGACCATGGCGGCGACGCGCTCGGCCTGCACGTAGCTGCCGAACTTCACGGCGGGTATCCCGGACGCGTTGATCAGGTTGGGTACCTGATCCAGGTTGATGGCGTTGTTAATGGAGGTGCCGGCCGCGTAGGTCAGCAACCCGGCCATGGCGATGAGCGGGATCGCCACCAGGAAGTAAATGCGGAGCCGGATGGATCGGCTGCGCGATCCCATGGCACCCCCATGGTCCAGAGGCAAGGAATGCGCGTTCCCCGTCGCATCCAACTATCGGTCAAGACGGCCAGAATAGCCCATAGCGCACATCCCTCGGAGGGAGAAGAACGATATATCTCACGACCTGAGGATCTATAAGCCCAATGTCTCTATTGTTACGTTCTCCCAGCTAGTGACGTGATATGACTCCTGGTGCCGCCGAGGTGGCGGGGTGCGCGCCCTGTTTTTGTCGGTGTGACCGCCTACCCTATGAAGGTGGCCGCCCTCGCAATAGACGCCCTCCTTGACGGACTCAATCCAGAGCAGCGCGCTGCCGTGGTGCACGAGGGCAGCCCGCTGCTGATCGTGGCCGGCGCGGGCTCGGGGAAGACCCGCGTGCTCACGCACCGGATCGCTTACCTGCTGGCCGCGCGGGACGTGGCGCCGTACGAGATCTTGGCCATTACCTTCACCAATAAGGCCGCCGGCGAGATGGCCGGCCGGGTCGCCGCCCTGGTCGGCCCGCGGTCCAGGGCCATGTGGGTGATGACGTTCCACTCGGCCTGCGTGCGCATCCTGCGCCGGGAGGCCAGGCGGTTCGGCTACCCCTCGTCGTTTTCCATCTACGACCAGGGGGACTCCCAGCGCCTGATGGCCCTGGTCTGCCGCGAACTCGAGCTCGACGCCAAGCAGTTCCCGCCGAAGGCGATGGCCGCCCAGGTGTCGAACGCCAAGAACGAGCTGATCGACCACGAGACGTTCGCGGCCGGCGCGCAGACGGCCAGGGACAAGGCGCTGGCCGAGGCGTACAGCGAGTACCAGCGCCGCCTGTTCGCGGCCGGCGCGATGGACTTCGATGACCTGATCATGGTCACGGTCAACCTCTTCCAGGCGATACCCGAAGTCGCGGAGCAATACCGCCGGCGGTTCCGGCACGTGCTGGTGGACGAGTACCAGGACACCAACCACGCCCAGTACGTCCTGATCAGGGAGCTTGTTTCCGGCGCTACTCCGCTTTCTTCCGGCGGAACGGGGCTGGCGCAAGCCCCCGAGCCAGCTCTCCCGCCCGCCGAGCTATGCGTCGTCGGAGACGCGGACCAGTCCATCTATGCCTTCCGCGGCGCGTCGATACGCAACATTGTCGAGTTCGAGCTGGACTACCCGGACGCCACAGTCATTCTCCTCGAACAGAACTACCGTTCCACCCAGAACATCCTGGCTGCCGCCAACGCGGTGGTCTCACTGAACCGGGGCAGGAAACCGAAGAACCTCTGGTCGGAGGCGGGTGCGGGGCCGCCGATCGTTGGTTACGTGGCCGACAACGAGCACGACGAGGCCGCGTTCGTGGCCGAGGAGGTCGACCGGCTGACCGATGCCGGCCAGGCCACGCCGGGCCAGGTGGCGGTCTTCTACCGGACCAACGCACAGTCCCGCGTGTTCGAGGAAGTGTTCATCCGGGTCGGGCTGCCGTACCGGGTGGTCGGCGGGGTCAGGTTCTACGAGCGGCGCGAGGTCCGCGATCTGCTCGCCTACCTGCGGCTGATCGCCAATCCGGCCGATGAGGTGTCGCTGCGGCGGGTGCTGAACGTGCCCAAACGCGGTATCGGCGACCGGGCGGAGGAGTACGTGGCCGCGTTCGCGCAGCGGGAGCGGATCACGTTCGCCCAGGCGCTGGCCCGCCCGTCCGACGTGCCCGGACTGGCGGTCCGGTCCGCCAGCGCCATCGCGGGGTTCAACACGCTCATGGGCGGGCTCGCCGAACTCGCCGACGCGGTTCCTGTGGCCGAGCTCGCCGAGGCGGTCCTGGACCGCACGGGGTACCAGGAGTCACTTGAGTCCTCCACCGACCTGCAGGACGTCAGCCGGGTGGAGAACCTCAAGGAGCTGGTGTCCGTTGCCCGCGAGTTCGACGGCGGGCGCGAGGAGGGGACGCTCGCCGAGTTCCTTGAGCAGGTCTCGCTGGTGGCCGACGCCGACGAGATCCCCGAGGGTGAGGAGCACGGCGGCCTGGTGACGATGATGACGCTGCACACGGCCAAGGGACTGGAGTTCCCCGTCGTGTTCCTGACCGGGATGGAAGAAGAGGTGTTCCCGCATCAGCGCTCGCTGAACAACCCGAAGGAGCTGGAAGAGGAGCGCCGGCTGGCGTATGTCGGCATCACCCGGGCCGAGCAGCGGCTCTACCTGACCCGCGCCGTGGCCAGGAACTGGTGGGGTCGCCCCTCGTTCCACAAGCAGTCGCGGTTCCTCGGCGAGATCCCGGAAGGCCTCATCGAGTGGCGCCGTGACGCGGACGCGGCGATGTCTGCGGTCAGGCCCGCGCAGGAGCGGATGGCGCAGTTGCCGGGGACCCGGTCGCCGGGGAACCGCCCGG
>Ga0302179_10000621_pt1 | contig 23025 bp, 21 predicted proteins | sample I_Palsa_E3_1_FD_198788 | JGI IMG/M metagenome (GOLD analysis project Ga0302179, IMG submission 198788) | Peat permafrost microbial communities from Stordalen Mire near Abisko, Sweden - I_Palsa_E3_1 | ecosystem: Environmental > Terrestrial > Soil > Palsa > Peat permafrost | place: Sweden...
GACCTCTATTCCTATGGGGGGTGGGCGGGATATTTCACGCCGGAATACCGGGTCCGGTACAGGTATAGCGGGCAGATGAATTTTACTTACCAGGTCACCAAACTACTCAGTACGGCAGGCGCCGATGCCTTTACGACCTCCAAGACCTTTAGCTTTAACTGGAGTCATTCGATGGACAGCAAGGCGCGTCCGGGCACCAACTTCTCCGCCAACGTCAATGTTGCGTCCACCAAGTTCAACCAGGAACAGCTGAATAACCCCACCGCCGCGTATAACAACCAGCTAAGCTCTTCGATCACCTATTCGAAAACTTTTGACAGCAAATACAACCTGACGATCAGCGGCAATCACAACCAGGATAACGAGACCCGGCTTATCAATGTCTCTCTGCCCAATATCGCTTTTACGGCGCCAACCATTTATCCGCTGCAAAGCAAGGATTTTGTCGGCACGCCCAAATGGTATGAAAAACTGGGGATAGGGCTTAGCACCACTGTTGCGGGGGGCGCCAGCTTTTACGATTCGCTGTTTTCCTTCAAGCGGATCATCGACACGTTCCAATGGGGGGCGCAGAACAGCATTCCCATCAGTCTGGCCCTCCCGATCAAAGGACCGGTCCAGGTGGCGCCGGGAGTCAGTCTGCAGGAGAAAATGTATTCGCGGCGATTATACCGTCACTACGATTATGCCTTTAATAAAGTGGATACGGATGCTATCCAGAAGGGTTTTTTCCAGGCCGAAAGCATGTCCTATAGCCTAAGCCTTAGTACCGCCATCTTTGGCACATTCCAGGGATTCGGCAGGAACAGCACCTTGATGGGTATCCGCCATGTGATCCGGCCTACGATCAGTCTCAGCTATTCGCCGAACCTTGCCGGTCCGGATTGGTATACGCTGCGAACGCCTTATTCGCCCGGGGACCCGACAAAAACCACCCATACCCAGCGGGTGTCTTACTACGACGGGAGCACCTATGGACCGTTCGGGGAGGGGACTTTTGGGGGTCTCTCCTTTGGCCTCGACAATCATCTTGAAATCAAGACCCGGTCGAAGACCGATACATCCAGCGCCGGGATCAAAAAGATCACCATTATCGACGGGTTCGGGGTGACGGGCAGCTACAACTATCTGGCGGATTCGTTCAAGCTATCCAACCTCACCTTGTATTTTCGCAGTACCCTGTTCAAAAACATAAATATCACCGGTGGGGCTACCCTCGATCCTTATCAGGTCAATCCGCAGGGTTTTGATGTGGACAAATATGCCTGGGAGGGGAAGAAATTTTCACTGGGCCGGGTCACCAGCGGCAACTTAGCCATCTCTACGAGCTTTAAGAGCGCCCCCACCGATCAGAAGCTGGCCGACCAGAAGGCATCGCAGGGGTCGGACCAGCTCCCTATGACCATGGAGGAGCAGCAGGCCCAGCTGAACTATATCCGGCAGAATCCCGCTCAGTTTGCCGACTTCAATATCCCCTGGTCGCTGAACCTGTCCTTTGCCTTTAACTTTACCAATGCGCAAAATGCCAGCTATGGCTTTACCACTACTATAACGTCGAGCATCAACTGGAGCGGCGACTTCAATCTGACTGAAAAATGGAAGATTGGCCTCAACGGCTATTATGACGTAAAGAACCAGCAAATGGAGTCGCTGACCGCTTCCATTTCCCGGGATCTGCATTGCTGGCAGATGTCCATTAACGTGACCCCGGTAGGCTATACCCACTTTTTCAGCCTCACTATCAGCCCGAAGGCTGGTATCCTGCAGGACCTGAAAATCAACCGCACGAAGTATTTCTATAATGAGTAGGTGACATAATAATCCCGCATCAGCACGAATACCTTTTGTTTGAGGCTTTCCACCGTATCCCCGGGCTGTGGAGCAACGGGGTCCAGGAAATGCATGGCCAGCCGGTGTGGGCGGAGATAGAATGTTTTTTGTGCGGGCATTATTTCCCGGCTATGGAAGATGACGGCCGGGATGATCTCCTTTCCTGTCGTCAGCGACAGGCGGAAAGCGCCGTCATGGAAGGCCTTTAGCGGCTCGGCCGTTTTGTTGCGCGTTCCTTCGGGGTAGATACACATATGCAGACCCATATCCAGCGCTTCTTTCATTTTGGCAAAGCTGTCCCGCCGGCTGGTGTCGCTTTTACGGTTTACGATCACGCTGCCTGTTCGGTACATCATGCCGAATAATGGCATTCTGGCAAATTCGATCTTTGCGATTGTCTTATTGCCGCCGGGGATTCCCGGTGAAGTTACCGGCACATCGATCAGCGCATTGTGGTTACAGGTGACGATATAGGTTTTACCTTTGACGAACTTTTCTTTTCCTTTTATGCCTAGCGGGCATCCGGCCAGCGGGAGAAAGACGGCCATCCATATCCGTGAATACCGGTTGAACCAAATTGTCTTTTCCGGGTCGCTGCGGAAATAGCAGAAAAGCAGGAAGGGGATAATAAACAGCAGCATGGTGATAATGAAGATCAGTATCGCCCAAACTGCCCAGACGCGGCCGAGGATGTCCCAGATACCAAATTTATTTACCCTTGTACGCATAGTTGTTAATTCAGCGCCCAGTCCACCGGGTCGATGCCTTTGTTCATCAGCCACGCATTGGCTTTGGAAAAATGTTTGCAGCCAAAAAACCCTCTGTCGGCGGAGAAGGGCGAAGGGTGGGCCGCTTTCAGCACCAGGTGTTTGGTCTCGTCGACAAGGGCTTGTTTTTCCTGGGCGAACTTGCCCCATAACAGAAAAACGGCGTGTTGTTTTTGCTTGGATACCTTTCCGATCACCGCATCGGTGAACTCGGCCCAGCCGATCTTTGCATGGCTCATCGGCTCGTTGGCCCGGACCGTCAGTGAAGCGTTGAGCAGCAGCACTCCCTGTTCTGCCCAGTGGGTCAGGTTGCCATGGCCGGGGATGGGCAGGCCGATATCGTTATTCAGCTCTTTGAAAATATTGATCAGCGATGGGGGAGGGGGGATGCCTTTCTGAACGGAAAAGCTCAATCCATGGGCCTGGCCCGGCCCATGATAGGGATCCTGGCCCAGCAGCACGATCTTCACCTTTTCGAAGGGGGTCGTATTAAAGGCGTTGAAAATAAGCCCTCCCGGCGGGTAAATCGTTTTGCCCGTCATTTTCTCCGTCTTTAAAAAGGTGGTGATCTGCCCGAAATAGGGTTTCCCGAATTCCTGTTTCAGGGCTTCTTTCCAGCTTGCTTCGATTTTTACGTCCATAGATTGGGTCTTTTATTTCCCGGCCGCGGGGTTTGGCCCTTCGCTGCGGCGGCCGCGGCCTTATCCCGGCGGGCCGAAGATAATTAAAACCCTGTACGCAAAACGGTTTGGCCCCTTGGCGAATTTTTTTTATTTTTGCGGCGATTTTGCCGTTCGGTCTCGTCGGCGATTTTCGCCAAAATCGGACGCGAAGTGCATCGACCCGGTAGCTCAGCTGAATAGAGCTCCTGCCTTCTAAGCAGGCGGTCGTGGGTTTGAATCCCGCCCGGGTCACAAGGCCGGCCAGACGAAGTCTGGCCGGCTTTTTCGTTTTGTAGCGTGGTGGGCTCGCTCAGCTAAGCGGAAAAACGGAAAAGCCGCATCCCGCGATAGCGGGATGGCCGGCCTTGGGTAAGGCAAAGCGCAAGGGATCAGCGGAGCGAAGCGGAGATAATCCCGCCCGGGTCACCCTTCAGGAGTACAAACTTTCTCAGAACTCCCGTGAGCTAATCGTGAGTAAACTTAAAAATCGAAAATTTACTCACGAATTCAGACCTGGGTAGGGCCCGGTATTAATATATCAACATGTCTTTTAACGCCCACTAAACCGGCCCCATGCTTAGTTGCTCGTTCCACTTCGGGACGTTCACGCCTTTCACGAGGAGCCATAGGCATACGGACAATTCGCCGATAAAGGCCGGCATCAGGATGGCAGGGAATAGCGTCTCCGCGACCGTTGGAGAAAGGATTTGCGCAAAAGTATTGATGATATAGCAAAGGCCTGCGATGATCAGTAAAACGCCCAACAACCTGGGGAAGTACCCCGACTTAAACATCAAATAGCCGCTAATAAGACAACTAAAACCAAAGAATACCAGGCCAATGCCAAAGCCGGATTCGTGCAGATCGAGTGAAAGATAGGCCAGCGCCTGCAGTTGATGTGGATCGAGCGCCTTTAGGTAACCTGCACCGCCCAAAAACGACAGAGTAGCAAGAAGATTTAGCTTGTTGAGCCCCAAAATGGCGGTCTGGACCAGATTGAAAAGGGCGGCCAACAAAGCAAGGTTTTTGCTTATTGGCTTTAGCAATAGATAAAAGATCAGGATAGTAGGGATATCGCAGATGTGCATGAACAGGTCGCCAGCCACACTGACGCGGAACAAAGTCTGAGCCGCCATAATATTCTGTGCCGTGGCAGCGGCATTTCTGGGTACGATAAGTCTTGACCTGATCAATGCCTCATCAATGGCGCCGGCAACTATAATGATCAGATAAATCACTCCGGCGATCCTTGCATAGGTCTGTGGTGAAGTTTCAACGTTGCGATTTGTCATTTTGGTTCAATTTTAAGTGCGATATCTCATAGCACTTAAATGTACATATCCTTTTCCCAACTTCAAAACGCGGTTTTGCGTTTCGGTTGTCCCCGAATAATAAATATGAATAAAGTTTGAATTAAAAAGAGCATTCGAAATTTGAAGGCACATGCCATAAGAATCCTCCGCACCAGCTTCGGTTAACCCGGGGCGAACAAACGTTCGTATTTTTTTTCCTCCACGTGCTTTCCTTCCCGATCTCTTACTTAACGCTAAGCAAGAAGTAGTAGTTTCAGAAAAGACACCCTCTATAATAAGGTTGCGATCAAAAAGCCCCGTAGCTTCAATTAATCCAATCCACGAAAAACCGGGCTGTAGCTAAATCCAATAACTTTTACAGGCATCTACCTGCATCCTTAAGTTGACAACTCGATACAATGAAAAACCTCCGAATAAGATTGGAGGTTTTTTCAATAACCATAACCCACAAAAATAACCACCATGTCCTGTGTCCTTGCCGAAGTAGTCAGAAGAGCCTGCTCTTTTGTGATAAGGATAGATATGCCCCTGAAGATAGCAAAGGACATAATGGAGTTTTTATTGCACCGGAATATACTCCTCGAATCCATGCAAATGCAGGGGGTAGGGGATGGGGAAGCAATCCTGATCCTCCACTGCCTGATTGAAAAGGACCGGGTAAAGCGCATTCAGCAGGGTTTGGAGAAAATGAATGGCATCCTCAGCGTCGAACTGCTGGAAAGCAAAACCTCCAATTTAGTCAAAATCTTTCCATAAGGCTGACCGGCATCCTTTTATATCCTTCACATCCTTGTTCATTGCTGTCATAAAAGAGTTTATAAATGGTATCGAAATTTATACCCGAAGCCGCCCCATTGGTTTGGGACGGTTTTTAATTATGGGGCACGCATTCGTCTGAAGCATGGAGGAAACAATGTCAGGCACGTGACAAAAGTCGCTTGACTTATCCATAAAATAGGCAGCACCCAGTTCTTTACATTTTCTCCGGTAATAGTTGTCGACCTCGTTGGTCAATATGACAACGTCAGTCACCGGATGCCATCTTTTAATATATCGCAATAGATCCAGGCCGCTGCAGCCGGGCAGGTGGATATCGAGCAATACGAGATCAGGGAAAAAATTCGCGAGGCGCTTTATGGCCGAGTAGCAGTCGGTCGAGAGATCAACGGAGCCAACGTTGGTCAAGCCTTCCAGCATAGCGCGAAGTTGCTCCCCGATAAATAAGCAATCTTCCACGATGAGTATTGTTTTTCCAGTCATAATTGCAGGTAATACCTGCAAATTATGGAGAAATGGGCCATTCCCCTGTAGAGAGGCTATACTAATGCTGTAGTAGGGCTTTCTCAGGAGATGTAGTACGATTCCAATATTTCCGGTTTCCTATTCAACAGCACAATTTCCTATTCGCAAAGACCAAGGCTAAATTACGAAATGTTTTGTTTGTTTTTTTTTTCAAGCAAACTTTATTTATTTTTGTGGGAGAATTGTTAAACGCCCATGCCGAAGGAATACTATAAAGTCAGCTACAAGACCTTCTTCAACGAGCGGGTAAAACCGGTGCTGTTCAGGAGGCGGGAGACCTATCCCCTCTACGTCCAGATCACATATGACCGGAAGACGACTGCGCTCAAAAGTTACTACTTCGATGTATTTTCCCAGACCAAGCATGATTATATCGGCATGACCATCGACCAGATGGACACGCTGGAAAGCCGCGTGATCGATTTCGTGACTGCCAAATATTCAGACCGCTTTACGCTAGCGGATTTCCCCGGCTGGTACAAGGTGTTTAACAAATGCGTGCTGGACAGCCTCGAAACGCCCTTCAAGCAATGGCTGATCGGCTACTTCGAAGCGGAGAGGGTGGCCGGGTATGCCGCCTTACTGCGGCAAGGGATGCAGGAGGTTTGCGCGCTGGAACTATTAGACGAATTTAAGACTTCCCTGGCCCCTGATCTCTACGAACGGTTAATCACCAAGGCAGCTGCCGAAGCCCCGCCCTATATCCCCCTTGCGGCCTATGTACGTGATCGCCAGCCCAAAGGGCCGTTTTGCCTTCCCTTGCATGACTGGATACAGCACGAAAGGCAGGTAGACGCCGAGGATTTCATCTACCACCAGTACCGGGATTATCAAATGGCCAAGATTCTCAAGACAATACGGCTACTACTGCATCCACAAGGGTTCCCCACTTAGCTGTATAGACGCTCTAAAGAAAGAGAGGGGCCGCAAGCGGCCCCAAGGAAAGGTTGCCTCCTTCGGGAGCAACCGGCTAGATGTCCGCTTGTTAAACAAGCGAAAAAAACACCCCCCCTTGCTCCGGAGTCGCGGGGGAGAAAAACAACCGAAAGGCAAGCCTTTCCGGGGGCCCGCCGTCAAACCTCAATTTTGTAACCGAGTAAAAGAATAGTGCAGTATGAAAAAGCAAATTCCCAATCGCTCCCGGATCATCGGCATCCGGCTCACTCCCCAGGAGTATGCAGAGATCAACAGCCGTTTCAAGGCCACCACCAGCCGTAAATTAAGCGACTACCTACGGCATGTATTGTTAAACGGTTCCGTCACGATCCGAACGCGCGATCAATCGCTCGATGACTTGATGGCAGTGCTGATCCAGCTGCGAACGGAGTTCAATGCAGCAGGAAATAATCTCAATCAGTCCGTTAAAAAGCTCCATTCGTTCCGGGACAATAAAGAGCTATTACCCTGGATCATCGCGCACGAGGTTCACGTCAAGGCGATATTTAAGGACGTCGAAGAAATCAAAGGCCGGATCAATCAATTTGCAGATGTATGGTTGCGCGCATAAAAAGGGGTGGCAGTCTCTCCCGCAACCTCAATTACAACGAGCAAAAAGTTAAACGCGGAGAGGCCGAATGTATCAACGCCGTGGGCTATCCAAAGGATCTGGATCAGCTGAGTTTTTACGATAAGCTGAACCGCCTGGAGCACCAGGCCGCGCTTAACGAAAGAATCACTGCCAACAGCGTACACATCAGTTTGAACTTTGCGGATGCCGATAAGCTCGACCAGGAGAAGTTGAAGACAATCGCGGATACCTACATACAGATGATCGGTTTCGGCAAGCAGCCCTATTTAGTCTACGAGCACAAAGACGCCGGCCACCAACACATTCATATCGTTACCACCAATATCCGGGCAGATGGCTGCAAGATCGAAATGAATAATATTGGCCGCAACCAATCGGAAAAGGCCCGGAAAACCATTGAGGTACTTTATGGGCTCACGAAGGCAGAGAGCGGCGGATTCCTGCCGCTCAAAAAAGGCAAGAATGTCTGTACTTAACCCCTGGAAGGACAACGAATTCTTAATCCGTTCGGCGGATTGACCAAAGTTCTCATTTATGACCTTGAGCGCTTTTGTTTCTACGCGATTTCGGTCACCATATTTCTGCCTAAGCGAAATAAGTTGGGGTATACTTGGCATTAGTTGCTGCTCATTAGATCAGGTTAAATGGAAATATCTCCCATCCGGCCGTCCGCCGTCGAGAACTAGTTTACAAAGCCTTTGGCTGTTTGGAGTTTCGAAGGAGATTGGTTTAGGATCGCAATGGGGATTTGCAAAAGTAGGTAATAAATGCTGCGTCATGGCCGGCAATACTGGATTGAGTATAACCTATTGATTATTAATATAGGGCGGCTGCACGAAAAGCTGAATGGCAAATATATGCCTTTAACCTCATCGTGGAAATGCTTCAACCTTTTCGGGAGTATCTTTACTATATGTGGTCCCTCCTGGAAAAGTCTCTGGCCATTGAACTGGGCTTTGACCGGGAGGAAATGGAGGTATTTAACGGTCGTAAAATTATACAACACTAGCTTACTTCTATCAGACTGGAAGGTCTGGAACTACTGGAATATATACAACGGTCCAGACATATGATGGTGCTATGAAACAAAAGCAAGTTTTTCTAGAGAACCTGGGGGCAAAGTTCTGTGTTCCTATGTATGTTTTGATACTGACGTCAAGAGCAGACCTCAGTAAGATCAAATCGATCATCATACCATTCTCACTTACTTTCAAAAAGCTGCGGTGAAGGCCCGGCGTACATCACAACCTATTATAAATGTTCCTTTTACACTACCATCCGACCAATGATTGGCGCGGGGTAGGGGCCATAAGCCGGACAGGTGGAAAATCAATTGGGTTTGTTTTCAGACTACGATTGAGCGATTATGGCGCTTCCGCTAACCCGAGCAGTTGTAATCCAGCATGCCAGTAAAGGAATGCGGAGCGGTCCGGGAGCTTTTTGAGTTTGTTAAGGGCATTCCAATGCGGATTCGCGATGACAGAAGGGGATATCTCCTGGCCTTCAAAACGGGGCAGATCCGTATAATCTTTCACTAAAAGGCGGATACATAAATACGCCACTTTCGCCGACGCGGTGACGGCTTCATCGATTCGAAAATGGCCGGTAACGAGGTGGCCGTCGACTTGTTGGATTCCCCTACGGAGCTCTGCATAATGGGAGCGGTCAGGCTCTTTCTTGTTACCGTCACGGAAACTGATGATCCGGCAAGTGTGTATCGTGTCCCAGAGCACATCCGTTGGTAGAATACCGAGGCTTCTATATGCTATTTCCTGGCGGGCAAAAGCCAAAAAGCTGGCAGCGGTCGTCTCGACCTGATGGATTTGATTAAATAGGGCCCCGAGATCGAAGAGTTGCTTGATGATCTCTAACTCCTTTGACTTTCCGTACGGGATACCCGTCGTATTGGGAGCAAACGCTGTCAGCTTGTCCCCGGTAATGGATTCGACGCTGGGGACTTTCACCGTGATGATCTGCTCCGTTTCGAACCAACGGCAGGTGACCGGGAGCAGATGGATAACCGGGTAGTGCGTCTGTTCGAAGAGTATATCAAGAAGGACATAGGCGGATTGGTGATATGCCGAATTGTATTCCAGCTTATAATGCGCCTTGGGTACGCCGGCCTGATAGCTTCTTCGCGCGTCCAGTTGCCATCTGGTGAACACCGAATCGGTCGCGATGCCGTCCAAATGGCGTTCGATTTCCTCCCGGCTGGCGGTGGTGATGATATCGAGATCGATTGAGAACCGATTGGCCCGGTCCAACAGTAGCACCAGGCTAGTCCCACCTTTAAAAGTAAACGCCAGATTTCGGTGCTGCAAATGTTGTAACAGCGAGAAGGCATAGATCATTTTTTCCACCAGCGGGGGATTGATTCGGTCGTAGGCAGGTTGCGCACGGAACCGGTCGATCCATTCTTTTTGGAAGCAATGCGACTTTATCATGAGAAGATGAGGGTGTAAAGGTGGGGGAAATACGTTTCGAGAAAGGTTTTGATATCACTATTCTTGTAACGGCGATTGGCGTAGGCAAAAAGCGTGCTGTAGTTGATCGCGTAATGTTCGACGGCATGACTAAACGCGTGTAATAATTCTGAACCATTCAAATGAAGAAAGATGTCTGAACCGGTAAAAAAGTCAACCAGGACTTTCTCGATGGTTGGGATGTTGAGATCGAAGAGCTCATGGGCCTGCCGCCGTAATGGTGCCCGGGAAGGGAGCGGCAATATATAGATGGCGTTTTTTATTTCCCGCAGCTTTGCACTGTGCGGACCCACTTGCCACCCCAAGTCTATAAAACCGTTGTCTTCGAGGCGGCCTTTTAGCGATTCCAGAAGCTCCTTCTCTACTTCTATGACGGGGTTATCGAGCGGGAACTGATGCACCGAAAACTCATTAAGCCAATTTACATTCCAGGTACAATAGGTTATCTGCCGGTAATTTTGTTGGATGATCTTTTCGATCATCAGTTGCTGTTTGTCCGGTAAAGGGTTGAATAGGGGCTTTACCTTCATTGTATACCACCCGCTTTTGATTTCCTGCAGCATACCCTGTTTCGTCAGTTGGTGGATGCGCCAATGGCCGGTGGCCCGATTGGACATGCCGTCGTTAAGGTGCCAAAAGTCGAAGAGCTCATTGGCGGAAAAGATGTCCCTTTCTCCAAATTCCGACACCATTAGTTTAGTTTCGTGCAGATTCAAAATTCAAATTTATACCACAAATGTACTTAAAATGGTTTAAATTTGAATTCAAATTATAACCATAAAGTCAAATAAATGGTCAGTATTTGAATATAATACATTTTATATAAATGAGTTACGAAAATAATTAAATGTTTTGAAGGGAGTCTTAGAGCCTCAGTCGGCGGTCGATCAAAATGCGTAAATGGCCCTCCTGTAAAACTAAAAATATTGGCAACGACTCCGAAATAAATCTCATTAGCAGCTTAAAGGATTTGGCAATCGGTCTGCGTGCCGGACAAAACCAAACGCATGCACGTTTCACCGGCCCTTCGGGACAGAGAAACCGTCCTGATCACCAGCTCAACCGGTTCCGAAAAGAGCTAACTGGCTTGCACCCTCGGAAGGCAATCCTGGGCCTAGGCTATAAAACACTCTACTATTCGATGAGCCTCTTTCTGGAAGCCCTGGCTATCTTTTTGCCATAGGCTTGCAGATTTTCACCTGACACCTCCAACATCATCCAAACCTTTCGCAAATATTGTTTAACAAACCGTATCAGCCCTTCATTTATGAACAATTTACAATCAATCACTTAAACCTGCAACAAGTCTCAAATCGGCCAGCCAGTGGTTTGAAAAGTGTCCAATCCGGGTCACAAGGCCTGCCAGACGAAGTCTGGCCGCCTTGGGTAAGGCAAAGCGCAAGGGATCAGCGGAGCGAAGCGGAGATCATCCCGCCCGGGTCACCATCCATCTCTCAATTTATCAGAGCCCCCTCCAGCGGCGGGTTTTTTGTGTTTGAAGCCGTTGCTTTCTCCAACCGGATATGTACACCAGTCTAATAATCAGCGGAGCGGGGTTTGAATCCTATCTGGGTGAAGCCCCCGCCAATCCTCCCAAATCCGGGAAATTGAAAATTAGGGTACATTTATGTCAAACATTCCTGCAATGAGTCACTCTTCTGTAAAAAAATTAGCCGCTTATTTCGCCCTCGCCACCTTCACCGGCTTGACCTGTAGCGCATCTGCCCAAGCCATCACCGGTGATCAGATCAAGGCGCAATTCCTCAAGGATTGGCAACGGGCGAAAGCCTACACACTTGACTACCTCAACACTATGCCGGCCGACAAATATTCCTTCAGGCCAGTCGACAGTATCCGCAACTTCGCGGAGCAGATGCTGCACCTCGCCTGGGACAATGTCTTCTTGAACATGGTCGCCACTGGTAAAAAGATAGACTGGGTCCCCGGCCAAAAGTTCAACTGGCATGACGGTGAAAAAATCGATTGGCCCGACGGTTACCTCGAAAATAGCTCCACCGCACAGGGCAAGGATTCCGTCATATATTATGTAAGTAAAAGCTACGACATTGCCCTTCAGTTTATAAAAAGACTGGATCCAAGCAAATATAGCGAGATTACGGGCATGCGCGATATCACAGACACCCGCTATGCGTGGCTGCTCAAGGCATTCGAGCACCAGACCCACCACCGCGGTCAGACCACGATCTATATTCGCCTGGTGGGCGTCAAGCCACCAAACGAGAGATTGTTCTGAGCGGTTTTCCAAAGTTTGCGAAAATCCGGTTTTCCAGAACGATTTTCGGAACATCCAGGAGTAGAATTTTCATACTTCAACTATAAATCATGAAATTCCAAGCAATTTCTCAGTATAATCAACCAGGAATAGCGGAATATTGAGTAAACCATCATCCTTTTTCAAGTTTTTTAATGAATACCGGATTCGAACAGGTGGCTGATATAGATCATTATAAACGGCAAGGCTCTTACTTCTTATGTTTTCGTCTGACTTGACTTCTATGGGGATAATATCATTCTTCACTTGAATCAAAAAGTCTACCTCTGCCTGGCTGCCTGAAGTCCAATAGCGCGGAGTGCCTTCAAAGTTTGCAATTAGATGTTGTAATATAAAATTTTCGCTCAATGCACCCTTAAATTCCATAAATAGCCGGTTCCCTTCTCTTATTGCAATAGGATCCAAAAACGAAAGCCTGCGCAGCAACCCCACATCAATAAGATAAAGTTTAAACGCGGAGAGATCATCATAAGCGGACAGCGGTAGACCTGGTTTAGAGATACGAAAAATACGGTGCACAAGACCTGCATGTGAAAGCCAGAGTAGGGCGTCTTCATATTCACGGGAGCGGGCACCCTGCCTTACAGCTTGATAAAGGAATTTTTTATTGTCTCTGGCCAATTGAGATGGAATAGATGACCATAGATAGTTAAGTTTGGGACTTTCTTTATTTTCAGCATGCTTTGAAAAATCAAGGGCATAAGCATTGACGATATTTTGAAGCACTTGCTGTGTTTTTTCAGTATCCTGTTTTTCTAATAGTGCAACCACAGATTCAGGCATTCCGCCACAGATGAAGTACATTTTCAATTTTTCAACCAATGGATGAAAGAAAATATCTGGCAGCGGTTCAATTCGATCAATGCTTTCTAAATAGTCAAATAATTTTGCGTCTGCGGCGGATAAGAACTCCGAAAAACGGACCGGATTTAAATGCAGAAAATCTACTTTTCCTACCGGAAACGAATTACCGCGGGACATAGCAACTCCGAGTAGAGAACCGGCACTGGCTACTGCATACTCCGGAGCATTTTCGCAGAAGTATTTTAATGTATTCAGTGCAGTATTGCATTCCTGAATTTCATCGAATATGATAAGTGTTTTTTGCGGGAGTATTGGTTGTCCATGTACAAGAGATAAGTTTTGTACAATTCGCGGGATATCTTTTGTATTTTCAAAAAACTGCTAAAGATCGGGCTGTTCCTCGAAGTTAAAATAGGCTACATCATTAAACTCTGAGGCACCAAAATGCGTTAATAGCCATGTCTTGCCCACCTGTCTGGCGCCCTGTAGTATAAGCGGTTTCCGGTCCGGAGCCAGCTTCCAGTCAGTTAATTTCTTTAATATGGTTCGTTTTATCTCCATTTATCACACTTTATGTCCAGATTATGTGTAAAAAATCACATAATTGGCACATAACTTTGTAAAGATAGTGATTTTTGCTCTATAAGTGGAGTGAAATTGGTTGCAAAATGTCATCCGGGTAACAGCCTGGCACAAAAAAAAACCACCAGAACTTTTGAGGGTCCTGCTGGTTTTTTACTTTCGCCGCCTATTATTTATGAAATTATACATTGGCTCATTCCTGGCCAAGTGATTGCGAATTCCCGGAACGGTTCTATCCGATTGTTAACTTTCAACCGCCAGAAGATAGGGATAGCCGGACGTGGTCAATTTGATTCTCACATTATTGAGCGCATAAAAATCAAGATGCAGATCCAATTGACGGCATATATCCTTTATTTTACTGCCTGGTTCGATCGCATTCAGGATGCGTTCTGCCGCTTCATCATTCAGGTTGTCTTCAGACGGTAACCTGGCCGTTCTGGTGCCTGATTCATATTTTCCTGCGGCATCGAGAAAGTAATTTTTAACTACAAACGAATTCCTTGAAAACTTCGTTTCCAAAAAGCCGGCGCAAAGCTCTTGCTCCGTCTTCCTCTCATGATCAGCATCCGTACGCTGAAGATAAAACCACAAGAAAGGAGATTTGTTGAACATCAACAAGTTGGATATCTGCCAGCGTTTAAGGTCCGGCAGAGAATTATAATAATCGTGCAAATATTCATCCTTAAAATCCAGGTTCCAGGTGAAAGCGTTGTTATTGACGTCGAACTGATTTAAACAATGTGAAAGTATTTCCAGATTGCAGTTGCCGGTCAATTTATCCAATGATTCGACGGTATAGCTGTATTCCAGCGGTTGGATCAGTGCGTCAGTCATCTCTGCCTCATGCATGCCGGCGTGCGATTGTAAAAACTCAGTCATCAGGTTATCATATTGAAAATCACTTATCAAATGCCTGATCAGTTTAACTTCGAGTTCAATGTCAGGGGAGCTGCTTTGATCATAGAAGGCGCGGACTGCCCTCTGGGTAGCCACTGTCAGCAGCCGGTGATAATAGTTATATACCATGAATTCCAGGATCCCATTTTTTTTCAACGCCCGCGATATCCTTCTTAAAACGGCCTCCGGGTTGGCATTATGGTGAACGACACCGGTGCAGATGATATAATCGAATCGTTCATTATAATCGACATCATTCAAACTTTTCTCTTCAAGTTTTAGATTTTGCACATTTATCTGCATTGCCTTTTGCCTGCAGGCAGCCAGCGATTGAGTCGAAATATCAGTGCCATATACTTCAGCCTGCGGGAATTTCAACGCTGTCAGCAGCGCCTGATTCGTCCCGCAGCCGGCAACCCAGATCTTCGATCCCGGTGATATCCGGCTATGATCCCAGACCCCTATATCCTGGTTTAAGAGAGAGGCAGCTATATTATTGGGATATGCCTGAAGCATGGAAGGCGGCCATGGATAACTATACTTTCCATAAAACCGCTTATTTATCTGGTCAACCTCTTCCTCGGATTCCAGTAAGGTCAAATTAAAAAGATCTAAATTGCTCATATGATTAAGATTTACAATTAATAAGCGGGGTGATTTTCTAAAACATCGCCTTTAGACGGGATCTACTATTAGGCGGGATCTACTATTAGACGGGATCTAATATTAGACGGGATCTAATATTAGACGGGATCTAATAATGGAACGAACTTTCTCCGGAGTAAAATTGGGACAGTTTTATAAAACGGTGGGCGTAATGTTCGTCATCCGGATAAAAGAGCTATTCGCTCTTTAACGCTTTTATCGGGTTCGACAATGCGGTTTTAATCCCCTGGAAGCTGACAGTGAGAAATGCAATCAGGATAGCCAGGAAACCTCCCAGCGCAAACATCCACCAGGCAAGCCTGATACGATAATCATAGCTGTCAAGCATTTTTTGCATGGCGTAGATCGCGAGAGGCGTTGCGATCAGAAACGCAATGATGACTGGCTTCAAAAAGTCCTTAGAAAGAAGAAACCAAAGATTCCCTGTACTTGCACCGAGTACCTTCCGGATGCTGATCTCCTTTTTGCGTCTTTCGGCCAGAAAAGCGGAAAGGCCAAATAGTCCAAGGCAGGAAATCAATATCGCCATGCCGCTGAAAGTATTGGAGAGGCGGCCAACAGACTGGATCCCCAAAAATTTCTTTTCATATTCGTCTTTGATCAAATGTACATCAAAAGGAAATCCCGGGTTGCCATCTTTAATTATTTTCTCTATTCCCGCCAGACTGCTCTGCCAGCCAGCGTCGTTATGGAATCGAACAAAAAGATGACTCATGCTACCGGTATCGAGATAGATAGCCATTGGCCTTGGCGCACCCGACGGGTTATTATAAACAAAATCTTCCACTACACCAATGATCGTATTTCCCTCCAGTTTCTGACCGATTACCGGTTCTTTCAGCCCCATTCGCCGCACCGCCATCTGATTGAGAAGGCAGGCCACGGTATCGCTGCCAAATTCCTGGCTGAAATCCCGGCCTTCGACGATTTTGATACCAGTAGTTTTAGTCCAATCATATTGAACTACCGTAATGGTGATTGGGAAATTTTGATTGCCAGTCTTTCCAGTCCATTCCATACCGGAGGACGACTGCCCGAAACTCAGCAGGTCATTGTTGCCTCCGGAAACGTCTTTTACGCCCGGAATGGCGGCCAGCTGATTTTTGATCAGCCCGAACATTTTTGATGCGCGCCCGCGCAAAGGTATTTCAACGAGATTATCGTTATTATAGCCAATCGGCCTTTGCTCCAGATGCTGAAGCTGTTTATATATGACGATGGTAGTGATGATCAGGCTAATGGAGATAATGAATTGGAAGGTAACCAGCCCTTTTCTGAGTATTGCTCCCCGCCCTCTGGTCAGGACCGCACGTCTTAATACTTTCACCGGTTGATAGTTGCTCAGGATGAAAGCGGGATAGCTTCCTGCGATCAAACCGGTCAGCAATCCGACCATCGCCAAAAGAGCCCACATTTTCCAATCTGAAAAACCGAGGGAAAGATGCCTGTCCATAAATTTGTTAAAGACCGGCAGAATAAGCTCGGTCGATGCGGCTGCCAGTACAAGCGCTGAAAATGTCATTATTAAAGCCTCGCTAAGGAACTGGAAAAAGAGCGATTTCCTCGAGGCGCCAAGCGTCTTACGAACCCCCACTTCACGGGCCCTCATTTCAGACTGCGCGGTGGCAAGGTTCATAAAATTGACGCATGCGATGAGCAGTACGAATATACCTATAGCGCTTAGCATGGTAACGGTCTCGATCAATCCGCCGTTCGGCTTCCCATTCTTAAAATTGCCATGTAACCGAAGATCCGCAAAAGGATATGCAAAAAACGCCATCGCAGTGTCATTTTGCTTTCTTTTGAGCAGATCGGCCAGCTGACTGTTCAATGCAGTAAGACTTGCACCGGGCTTCAATTGCGCCCAGGTAAGCAACCGGTTGGCTTCCCAATTATTGATCCAGTCGCTGTCAGCCAGCTCATAGATCCTGAAAGGAAGTACGACATCGAATTGCATGGTGCTATTGGACGGCACATCCCGGATAACAGCTCCGACCTTCAACCCATTGGTGTTATTATGAATGATGGTCTTGCCGAGCGCATCTTCATTGGGAAAGAGCTTTTTTGCCATCCGCTCGGTGATCACTACTGTCCTGGGATCCTGTAAAGCAGATACCGGGTCTCCCTCCAGGGCTTGATAAGTCATGATCCTGAAGAAATCGGACTCCGCATAGATCGCCGATTCATAAGTGCTGTTCTCGCCCACCTTGATCAGCTCCTGATCAGGATAGGAGGTATGCGTTGCATATTGAACACCCGGCATCTCATCCCTCAGACTGGCGGCAAGAGGCCCCGGAGTCGATCTTCCTGTAAAAATATCTCCGGTCTCCTTCTGGTTGCCCATCAACAAATAGGTAGATGATAGATGGCTATTGAATTTATCGTAGCTAAGCTCGTCCGAAACGACAAGCATGATAATAATGCCCGTAGCAAGCCCAATCGTCAATCCGCCAATATTGATGAAACTTGAGAGCTTATCCTTCCCTAGTTTACGCCAGGCCAATCTAAAATAATTTTTTAACATAGCATAAGGTTTTAAAATAGCAACCTACAAGTTACGCTTATTGTTACTATAAACAGTTAATGATTTACCGGCATAGAAGGCCAGTCCTGTCAGCAAACCGCCAATCATCCCCGATGCTATTAAGGCAATGACTCCATATCCCATGCCTATCCTGTTGATCAAAACACCTTCATAGATCAAATGATAATACAAGGTAGATGCGATCCATACAAAAAAGCCCGAGGAAAAACCTACTGGAAAATAGGATATATCGAACCTCCCCGCGGGAATGCATGCTCCCAATACCATTACAGGAATGATAAAGCTCCACCAGGGAGGCCCGTCGATCATTCTGAAAAGCAGTATGAGTAAGGACAGCACAAGAAAAACCAGAATGCGGGATCGTTTTTTACTTTTCATGGGGAAACCTGTTTTTATCCTGGGGTGCCAGTTCCCAGGTGGTTGTCGACTGTTTTTTCGCTTCGTCCGGGGAAATAAAGAGTCGCAAAGGATAAAAATGACCCTTACTCCAATCATCCACAAAAGAGTCATAATACCGGCCTGCAATGTTTCCTGACTCTCCGCCTCCATAGATACCCATAGCTTCAGGTCTTTTCCCCAACTGAACGACCATTCTCCACGACGGCCCCCAGGTGGGCGACATCGCATTGATGGCGTCCTCGCAACCGCCTGAAATAATACCCGTCCTGCTAAACGATTCTATATTGGTCGGATGCATTATGGAAACCTTGTTCATTGCTCCCCACGTCGCGCTACCTTTCTTTTCCAGCTCATTATAGCTGCGGGACGCTTCCCGGAATGCTCCGGTAACAATATCGGAAGCATTCTCTTTGGCCGAAGTACCCTGTACATCGAAGTAAATGTTATCCGGTTCATGCTGGATCAGAGCGACCAGAATATGATCATCCGGCAGCTCAGCGCTGAAGGAATAGTTCCGGAACTCATCCCAGGTGTATTCTTTTACGTTCTTCCACCAAAGCTCAAAAAGCCCGGCATTCCTGTCTTCCGGGCCATAACGGCTATCCCAGGCGCCAAGCCCGCGCAGCCTGGCTTTGTCGGTCGGATCCAACCGGACTGTATCGATGGCTCGCAGCAGAACAGGCAATGCTTCGGCCGAGAAGCAGTTGAAATCGTCCAGTTGCATCGCCTCCATCTTCGAAATATCGAATTTTGTATCCCTGTCAAGCAGCTGCTTGATCCTCCTGGCTCTTGACTCGAAAAAATAGCCGTTATAGTAATAAGGGTAATCTTCCGACGTAGGATGCTGGTTTGCCGAAAAAACATAGTCGCATAAAGGATTTAGGCAGAAAGGCAGGCTATCCTGGGGAATATACCGGGAATACAATTGAGTGGGATCGGACCCATCTAAAATAAATTTTCCCTGCCCGGGCGATTTGATGGCCATTTTGCCCTGGTGGTTAATGGCAATGGTATTGTCGTTACAGGCAAAGGTAAAATTCTGGATCGGAGAGGAATAGTGGCTGATGGCTTCTTTGTACTCTTTATAATTTTGCGCCCGGTTCAATTTGATAAAACAGAGAAATTCATTGGAAGGATCATGCAGATCCCACTTCAGCGCATAATTCCTAAGCTCCGGACGAGGGCCCGGGAAAGATTTGTTATAGGGGATAGGACCCTGGATACTATGATAGAGCGTGTCTAAGAACACCGATTCACCTCTTCTCCCGATGGCCTCGACTGTATAATCCATATTGATCCACTTTCCGCCATATTCATATTTTTTATAGTTATCGGAGATCTTCAGTTTGTACCAGTCTTTGACATCGTCTGCGCCATTGGTCAGACCCCATGCGATCTTATCCGTAAAGCCTATGATAATAGCCGGCGTTCCGGGAATGGCAACACCATATACATTCTCGCCAGGTCCGGACAGCTGCATTTCCAGCCATATGGACGGAAGGGAGAGGTTTAAATGGGGGTCATTGCAAAGGATGGGCATACCGGACCTCGTTCTGTTGCCGGAGACAGCCCAGGAATTGCTTCCAAGCCGGGGATTATAAGGGTTCTTTTCAAGGACCGGCCGCGCCGCTAAAAAAGAAAAATCAAGATAGCCCGGTTTTTTAACATAGGCTAACGCAGGGTTGATCGCTGAATGCACACCCGGCGCTACCGGAGTAGAATCCGAAAAGAAATCCGGGAAAAACTTATTAAAGTCCTTTTCTCCCAGAGCCAGCATCAGGTTCGTCATGCCTGCATCCTCTTCATAGCCCGATAGTATGCTGGTCATACTGCAAAAGGGAATTATTTTAAAAGTCGTAAATTGTAGTTCAACCCGACTATATGCCAGCCGATACGCCGACGATCAGGAAGGAAGACATCAAGCAGGAAGTGTTTGACCTCTATGATGACTACGCCCATAACCGGCTTAGCAGGCTGGACTTTATGCAAAAGCTTTCTATTTACGCGGTAGGCGGCTTTACAGTAGCCTCTCTTATGAGTTTCCTGATGCCGGATTATAAAAGCGCTCTGCAAATAAAAGCGGATGACCCGCGTATAAACTCAGCATACGTCAATTATTCATCGCCGAAGGGTGGCGGCAACATCAAAGCGTTGTTGTCAATGCCCGCAGATGGAAAAACAAAGCTGGGCGGCATTGTAGTGGTGCACGAAAATCGTGGTTTAAACCCGTATATCGAAGATGTTGCAAGAAGGGCTGCGCTTGCGGGCTTTATTTCCATTGCTCCCGATGCATTAACCCCATTAGGCGGCTATCCGGGCAATGATGATGCGGGCCGCGAGATGCAAAGCAAGCGCGACAAGAATGAGATGCTGGAAGATTTTATCGCTGCATATGAATACCTGCAAACACAAAAGGACTGCAACGGGAAGGTCGGGGTAGTCGGCTTTTGCTTTGGGGGCTGGATAGCCAACATGATGGCTGTTCGCATCCCGGGCTTGTCGGCTGCGGTCCCTTTTTACGGAAGCCAGCCCGCGGCGGAAGATGTGCCGAAGATAAAGGCCCCGCTACTGTTGCACTATGCAGGGTTGGATACCCATATAACTGACGGTTGGCCGGCATATGAATCAGCTTTGAAAGCGAACAACAAGGAGTACAAAGCCTTCATTTATCCCGGCGTAAATCATGGCTTCCATAACGACACCACGCCACGTTATGACAAGACTGCTGCTGAACTCGCCTGGCAAAGGACGATCGATTTTTTTAATGAAAAGTTGAAATAACCAATTCAGACCTTTGGGACCTTATTGGGATCTGCCGGTTTGGAAGAGAGATTACCGTTTTCATCAACATAAGCCAGCATGCCTTCCAGATCATGATTGCCTTTTGTGGCTGATCTCTTTTCCTGTCTTCTTTCAAGCTTTTCTTTCTTTTTTTGCTGCTTGTTTCTCTCCCGTTCTCTTTTGTTCCATGTTTCTGACATTTTTATTTCCTCTTTTTGTTTAAGAATTGGGATAAACCTGCATGGTAGAAGCAAAAAACCGTCCCGATTTTCGATGCTGACAAATTAGGCATGGATGGCTATATTATAAGCCAAGAAGGCAGATGAGTGTATATTTTGCTGGCTAAATGACTTGAAAGCCCGAACCGCCATGTGCAATCATATTACTTCCTGAGGGATTGAGGGAAAGGGGGCTATTTATTCAGGTCTTCCATTTTCTTCTTCAGGTTGGAAAATGTTTCCAACGGCCCCCGGGTAGCGAAAGTATTTAAGATCCATGCCGGTACCGAACCGCCCGGATCTACCTGCAAGATATATTGTAAATGAATTGTTTTATCCAGCCCGGAGGTGATACTCCAAAAGCTTTTTGACATCGGGATCCGGACCAGGTCCTTTTTTTCCGGTTGATAGTCCTTCATTCCCACGGAAACCACATTCATGGAATGGGTGACCGGGTTCAGGATGATCTTCAGGTCCGCATAAAAATCACGGTTGGCGGCCGGCCAGGGCGTCCCGATCTCTGAATAGTAAATTACCTCGCTTTCATTGACTTTTTTCATCACCGTCGAGGACTTTGTAGCATATATCCATTTTGAATACTTGCTCACGTCGAGCAGAATGGAGGCCAATTGCTCGACGGTGCCCGGGAGATCCATGTCCACGCGGATATCGTTGAACTTGGAGAAATCCGAATGCCGGCTATAGATATTCATGCCATCTTTTTCCTTTTTCAAGGTCCATTCATTTTTGTCGGAACCCGGAATAAAGGTTGGCAGAAACAATAAACAGATGTAAAGGGCCTTCATGTATTTCAATATACGAATAAATTCCCGATAGTCCGGGCCTTTTTTCCATCGGTTATCCACATTTTGGGCAAACCTTGTCTTTTGTGGCTTTTTGCGGCTTCGGAAAAGAGCATTCATAGGTTTGGATCAGCGTTTCGTACATCAACGAGTCCTCAAAATCAGATCAGATATCCTGTTCCTCCTTTCACCGGAAGCCGGATCTGGAATTCGGAGCCCTCTCCCTTCCTGCCGCTGGCTTCTATCTGCCCGCCATGGCGAAGGACGATCCTTTTACATAAGGACAAGCCCAGGCCGGTCCCTTCATATTTATCCTTTGCATTCAGCCGGGAAAAAGTATCAAATATCCTTTCCGAGTGGTTCTGGTCGAACCCAATCCCGTTATCTGTCAGCGTGATCAGCGCCTGGCCATTTTCTACGATAGCAGTGATACTGATCCGGCAGGGTGTGTCTGTCTTTGAAAACTTTAGCGAATTATTGATCAGGTTGTAGAACAGCTGATACAAAAGGACGGATGCACCTTCTATAACGGGAAGCTGGGAGTATTCAAGGTTTGCCTTTTTCTGCTGGAACAATAATTCCAGATCCGATTCGATGTTCTTTATGATCCTGTTCAGATCTACTGCCTCCGTTTTCTGTTCCGTGGAATTGATGGTCGAATAATGCAGCACGCCTTCGACCATGGTCATCATCCTGTCTGCCGCGGCGTTTATCTTCTCCAGATAGGCCCGGGCTTTTCCGGAGAAAATGGTGCTTGTGTCGTCTTCCAGCCGGCCCGTATAGATCTTCACTTTCCGGACGGGCTCCCTGAGGTCATGGCTGGCTACGTGGGCAAATTGCCGCAGGTCATCATTCGACTGCTGAAGACTTATATTTAGCTTATTCAGGTCATTGGTACGTTTTTCCACTTCCTGCTCGACGAGCCGCCTGGCGGTATTGATCCGGAGATTGGCATCGACTCTGGCGATCAATTCTTTGGCAGAAAACGGTTTGACCAGATAATCGTCCGCCCCGGCTTCCAACCCTTTTACCTTGGCCTCTTCACCGGCCCTGGCGGATAAAAAGATCACGGGAGTTGTCTTGATTTCAGGATGATTCCGGATTTTTTCCAGGAGACCGAAACCGTCCAGCTTTGGCATCATGATATCC
>Ga0302179_10000624_pt1 | contig 23001 bp, 24 predicted proteins | sample I_Palsa_E3_1_FD_198788 | JGI IMG/M metagenome (GOLD analysis project Ga0302179, IMG submission 198788) | Peat permafrost microbial communities from Stordalen Mire near Abisko, Sweden - I_Palsa_E3_1 | ecosystem: Environmental > Terrestrial > Soil > Palsa > Peat permafrost | place: Sweden...
ACATGGCATCCATCGCGCCGGTCTGTTCTCCAACGCCGATCATCTGCGTCACCATGCCCGGGAAAACGTTTGTTTCCTTCAGAGGATCCACCAGCGAACGCCCGGCCTCGACGGCCTTTCGCGTTGCGGTGATCGCTCTTTCAACCACGGCGTTTCCGGAGGTACGCGCCGTAATATCGAGGCCTTCCAATATGGGCACGCCGCTGGAAATCAAAGTGCCAAGGGTTCGCGTGAACCGGGCCACAGCGATCTTGCGCAGCAGAATTCCGATCATTGGCAGCTTTAGCAAAATGCTGTCTATGGCGTACCGTCCCTGCGGTGTGCCGTACCAGAATTTCACCGCAAACACGATGCCCACAAAAAAGACCAGGATCAGCAGGCCGTAGATGCTGCCGATAAAGCTGCTGAGCATGATCACGATTCTGGTGGGTAGCGGCAGGTCCACGCCGAGTCCATTAAACAGCGTGGTGAAAATCGGCACCACCTTCCACAGAAGAAGAATAATCACGCCGCCGGCGATACCCAGCACGGCGGTTGGATAGATCGCCGCCGACTTCACCGCGCGCTTCAGTTTCACGTTCTTCTCGATATAGCTCGAGAGCCGCTGAAGAATGGTGTCGAGAATACCGCCCGTCTCGCCCGCTTCCACCATGTTGTAATAAAGCGGGTCGAATACCTTCTCGTACTGCTTCATCGAGGTGGAAAGTGTGGCGCCTCCTTCCACCGAAGCCCGCACGCCGTTGAGGATTTTTTGAAAGGTCTTGTTTTCCTGCTGCCCGGCGAGAATTTCCAGGCACTGGACCAGGGGCAAGCCGGCGTCGATCATCACCGAGAACTGGCGCGTGAAGATGGCCAGCTCTTTTGAATCCACGCCTCCCCCGAAAGTGGGAATGTTGAACTCTTTCCCCTTCTCGGAGAGCTTACTGATGTTGATTTGCTCCCGCTTAAGCGAGGTGGTCGCCTCGGCCTTGGTGGCAGCCGTCCGCTCGCCCGTGACGGTTGCGCCCGCCCGGTTGACTCCTCGATATGTGAATACCGGCATGATCTGTTCCCTCCTCTTTCTTATCTGCAGTTACCGCCGGACAGGCTGTTTGCCGGTTACAGGCGGCGAAACGACCCCGCGGTTGATCAAGTCTTGTAATTCGTCTGGATTCGATGAACGCGCGAGCGCCACTTCTATCGTAATTAACTTCTGTTGATAGGCGTTCGCCAGGCTCTGATTGAACGTCTGCATTCCGGATGTGCCCGTGCCGGTCTGCATGGCCGAATAAATCTGGTGAATCTTGTCTTCGCGAATCAGGTTACGAATCGCGGCGGTAGGAATCAGAATCTCCATCACCATCGCGCGGCCCCGGCCGTCGATCTTCGGCAAGAGGGACTGGCAAAGAATTCCTTCCAGCACCATTGATAACTGCGCGCGTACCTGCGGCTGTTGGTGCGCCGGAAATACGTCGATGATGCGGTTGATCGTCGACACTGCCGAGTTTGTGTGCAAGGTGGCGAACGTCAAGTGGCCTGTTTCGGCGATTCGCAGCGCCGACTCAATGGTCTCCAAGTCGCGCATTTCGCCGATCAGCACCACGTCCGGGTCTTCGCGCAGTGCGGCACGCAGCGAATTGGCGAACGAATGCGTGTCGGAATGCACCTCGCGTTGGTTCACCAGGCATTTCTTGTGATTGTGAAGGAATTCGATCGGGTCTTCGATCGTGATCATGTGCTCTTCATGCTCGTTATTGATTTTGTCGAGCATGGCTGCGAGCGTCGTTGATTTGCCCGAGCCGGTCGGTCCGGTCACCAGAACAAGGCCGCGCGGCTTATCGCAGAGCCCTCGCACGACGTTGGGCAGGCCCAGAGCATCGAAACTCTTGATCTCCCACGGAATCGTACGGAACACGGCTGCCACCGCGCCGCGCTGGTGGAAGATGTTGCCCCGGAAACGCGCCAGGCTCTTCAGCCCGAACGAGAAGTCCAGCTCGAGATTCTCCTCCAGCCGGTGCTTCTGCACGTCGGTCAGCACGCTATAGGCCAGTGCCTTGGTGTCTGCCGCGGTGAGCGGCGGCATGTCCAGCGGGCGCAATTTGCCGTGCACGCGAATGCGTGGCGCGCTGTTGGTGGATAGATGCAGGTCGCTTCCTGACATTTCGATCATTTTCTTCAAGAGTTCGCTTAATGTGATGCCGGCCATTTATTTCCTCCGCTTACAGAACAGTCTCGCGCAAGACTTCTTCCATCGTCGTGTGCCCCAGAGCCACTTTTAAGAGGCCGCTGCGGCGCAACGTAATCATCCCGGTTTCCAAAGCTTTCTTCTTTAATTCCAGCGCGGAAGCTCCCACCAGAATGAGCTCGCGCAACTCGTCGTTGATCTCCATCACTTCGTACAGGCCGACGCGTCCTTTGTAACCCGTGTTGTTGCAGGTTGCGCAGCCGCGTCCGTGATGAATGACCACTTTCTCCGATTCTTCAGGCGTATAGCCCGCGTCCCGCAGCGCCTGCGGCAAAATCTGCAGCGGTTCCTTACACTGCGAGCAAATGCGCCGCACAAGCCGCTGGGCGCAAATCAAATTCACCGACGTCGCCACTAGAAAAGGCTCAATGCCCATATTCATTAATCGGCTGATGGTGGAAGGCGCGTCGTTCGTGTGCAGCGTGGAAAGCACCAAGTGGCCTGTGAGCGCGGCCTTTACTGCGATTTCCGCCGTTTCAAAGTCTCGAATTTCGCCGACCAGAATGATGTTGGGGTCTTGCCGCAGGAAAGCGCGCAGCGCGGAAGCGAAGTTCAGCCCAATCTGCTCCTTCATCTGCACCTGGTTGATTCCGGCAAGCTGGAATTCGACGGGGTCTTCGGCCGTCATAATGTTGGTCTCTACCGTATTCAGCCGCGCGACCGAGGAATACAGCGTATTCGTCTTGCCCGACCCGGTAGGGCCAGTGACCAGCACCATGCCGTAAGGCTTCAGAATCTGCCGTTCGAACTTGGTCAGCGACTCCTGTTCGAAGCCCAACTTGGTCATATCCAACCGGAGATTTTCTTTGTCCAACAACCGCAAAACGATTTTTTCGCCGAAGAGCGTCGGGACGGTGGACACACGAAAGTCGAGTTCCTTTTTCTTTCCGTCTTTCAAGTACTTGATCATGATGCGGCCGTCTTGCGGCAGCCGCTTTTCGCTGATGTCCAGCTTCGACATGATCTTGATGCGGCTGGTAATGGCGTCTTTCAGTTTCATCGGCGGCGCCATCACGTTCTGCAAAATGCCGTCAACGCGGAAGCGCACGCGCAGTTCTTTTTCGTACGGCTCCACGTGAATGTCGCTGGCCCCGCGCTTCACCGCGTCGGTGAGAATCAGGTTCACCAGCTTGATAATCGGAGCCTCTTCGGCTGCCTTCTCGAGCGTGGCCAAATCCATTTCTTGCTCTTCGGCCGAGAGCTCCACCGAAGCGTCGTCGCCGGCGAGGTCCTTCATCACCTTGTCGAGCTCTTCTACGCTCTCGACGTCGCCGTAAAACTTGTGAATCGCTTCGCTGATCGCAGACTCGGAAGCCACTACCGGCTCGACATTGAAACCGGTCATGAACTTTATGTCGTCCATCGCGAAGACGTTGGTGGGATCCGTCATCGCAATCGTCAGCGTCGACCCCACGCGCGAAAGCGGCACAATCTGATATCGAATGGCGGTTTCTTGCGGAACCAGCTTGATTACCAGAGGATCCACTTCGTAGAACTTCAGGTTTATCGAGGGCACACCGTACTGGCGGGAAAGCACCGCGGTAATGTCATCATCGCTGACAAGTCCCATCTTTACCAGGCAGGTGCCCAGCCTGCCACCATTCTTTTTCTGATAGTCGAGCGCCTGCTTCAACTGATCCGCTGAGATCAGGCTGTCTTTGACCAGTATTTCGCCGAGTCGTGAAGACATGATTGTGCGCCCGCGGCACTCTCACCGCTGGAAGATTCAGCGTAGCACGCTCGTGCGCGCAGCTTCGGAGCGTGTGCGGCGTTCGTGGTGAATCTGCTAACATCCGTTACGCTGCGTGAAAAACTGGCCATTGGTACAGGCTTTTTTTTGCTCCTGTACCAACGTACAGGTCAGCGCTAGTGGAGGTTTGGGCGAGCAAAAAACGGCGTAGTAATTTTAGATCGAGGTCATTCAGGCGGCGTTATAGGCTCGCGGCCTTCGCCGGCTCCGAATTTCTTGGTGCGAAGTCTAGCTTGGACCGCGTGCCTTCTGCTACGATGGATGGGTTCGATGGGCGGTTAGCCCTTCACATTCGTTGAATCGGCGTAGCATAGCCCTCGACACCCTGCCGTAGTTGGACTCACTTTTGGACTCAGTTGTCGGTCAGAAAGGAATGCCACGTGGCTGAACAAAAAGAGACATCTAAGCAGGAAGACAAGAAAACCCTGCCTGACCCTGACACGCAGACGCTAAAACGAGGCCAGCCTACAGGCGACCTTGAGAAGCGCACCAAGGACTAATAGCACGAACCCCGTTTGAACCGCATACAAGACGACACGCAATTGCCCAACCTTTTTCTTGTAGGCAGTCTCCAGTGAATTGTTGACCTTCCACATTGTCAGGATGCGATACCTCTGCATTGTTTCTTTGCTGTCCAAGCATTCGCTTCGGAGCCAGTCGTTGTCAGAATGCCATTCAGTATCGATGGGAAAGGTACTCCGAACCGCGAGCCACGCAGCAAGCAAGAAGCAAAAAACTCCCGCCACAATAACCGTGCGAGGCAAAGCCCCACTAAGCCTCGGCCCCCAGATGGGCGACGTTGAGACGCAAAGCGTAATGATACCGCCGCTATATGCGGCAATGGCCGTGGCTTTGCTATCGTGCTTCGCAATTCGTTCGGTAACGTCGCGGAGAATAATTTGGCCTAACGCGGAAAGGTCTTCGAGCACTTCAGCGCTCGCCGCTTGCACTCGCCGTTTGACTTCGTCGTATTCTAGACTCGCCAATTTTTCGTCATCTCCCACAAAGCAGATGCCAACCATCAAACCAACGAAACACTTCAACTAAGCCAATCAAAATCAGGTAAATCGCAAGAACATTGAAGATCCAGTACCACCAAGGCAGCGACTCGACCCGCAAATCCGCCTTGAAGTTCCTAATTGCGGTTTTCGCGCTGCGAAATGCTTTATAAAGGCAAATCTCATCGGAGCAATCTGCACCGCCAATTAAATCTTGGTGGATTGTCTTGTTCATTCCGAAAACGAAATTCGCGTATACCTGTTCTGCTGGAAGTAATCCCAACGGCGGCGTTCCTGTGGTCAGTTTCCGTACAACCTCTTGATAGACTGCTGGGTTGTTTGCGACGAAGGGATTGTAATTGGTGGTGACATAATCGAAGAGGCGATGAACGGAATAACCCAGCCGTAGAAGTGTTGGAACCACGGGCATAAGGTGCCTCATGAAGGGTGAGGCCGTAAAGTTGTTCAAGGTTGGTGAATCGAAGGTATAGATGTGGCGACTCGGATTGAACCAATCGGGATGCTTCGTTGCTAATTCCTTCCTGTCGTCACACTTCAAATACCCTTTATCCCCTTCCTTGCCGCTCGCCCAGTTTTCTACCAAATCGAGTTCGGCTTCTATTCCAGCAATTAAATTCAACACGCCTTCATGCGTTTGTTTACGAGAAACCCTCGTCGTCAGCAGAAAAGTAAACCATGCGCCAGCCGAACCCCACAAAGTGGCGATAGCAGCCCAGAATGACGCGGAGGTAACGATGTCAGGTAGAGGCTTCATGAAGCGAGCATCCAATCCGTCTTCCCTCGAACGTGTTTAGTCGAGACTCACACTCGCGGGTATTAAAGAGGCAGCGCTACTTCTTTGTCAAGGCACGAGTACCAATGTGGCGTCACTGACAGCGGCAAGCTGCGTCCGCAGATTGATGCGGCATTCGGAGATTAGAAAGCACCGTGAATCAATCTTCGCTCGCGTTTGTGGCGCTATAATCTGCAAATGCCGAAGCCCTCCCCGCAAGAGATACTCGCCATGATAGAGAAGTTAGAACATTTTCTGGACGACTCAGGCTACATCGCTTCGACCAGCTATCAAGGCAGCAAAGTCTTGCTCGCTCTGCTGTCTAAAATCCTAAGGGTTGGCCGCGCAGTTTGCATTTTGGTTGATGCAGGTTTCGGATGCGAAGCGTTCGGACTCTCCCGCACGATGTTAGAGATTTTTCTGACGGTCAGATACATCAGCAACGACAAAACTGAGGAACGCGCAGCCGAATATGCCGACTACGTTGCAAAAGCAACGGAACACGTTCTGGATGTGGCGGCAAAGCACTATCCAGATAAGGCGTTCCCCAAGCTTGGCCGTAAATTTACGAAGATGGCGAAGAAATACCGCAGCCCGCATACGTGGTCATCCCAAGGTGGTCACGTCAAAACGATGGCGATGGAGCCAGACGCCTACGAAGTGGACACGAGCGGTAATCCCATCAAACAAGAGTTCGATTATGAACACATCTACAGTCAGACATCGCACTACGTGCACGCGACTATTATTTCTCTCATGGGGCATGGCGTGAATGCGGGTGAAAGGTTTCGCGTTCGTTCCAATGTAGTTCAGGATACGGACAGAGGAAACGAAGCATTGTTCAACACGCTGGCTTTCATATCGAAGTCATTCGTCTGTGCCTTTCGGGGATTGCACGATGAGCAGCCCGTTGATCTCCTGGAAGAGACAAGCGTGATGATGAGTTCGTTTCGCTGACGACGCTATCCCCAAAAAGCAAACCGCGACGCTTCACTTGTCGCGGGTGCCTTCGTCGAGTTCCTTTGCTTTTGTGTACTCCGTCATCTTGCCGATGAGCGAAGCGATAAAGTCGTTGAAGCGAAGGTCAGCCGCTGGCTCCGTGTACTTTCCGAGTAGACCGCTTTCTCTATCTGACATGATGAAGCACGCGGATTGATACAGGCGTTCTAGCACCAACTTCCGACAGAATAGTTCGTATCGCTTGGCGTAAGACACCGATTTTCGCGTTGTGTCATACGTCTCGTGTCTAAATTCAGGACGTATCTTGAAGTTAGGTTCCGCGACTCTCACAGGCGACGTAGAGCCTGCGGAGGTTTCAAGGAGCATCAGATACCCTGCCCACGGTGTCTTCGACTGACCGAATGTTTTCTCGCGGAATGCCGTCCACAGGTCTGTTGCGTTCCCTAACGCTTCTTCGACACGATTGTTGCAATTATTGCCGTATGAAGGGCCAGCCTGAGACTTTAATTCCAATAGCGCGAGTAAGTTTTGATCCGCAACGACGACCAAATCCCAATCCTTAGCGGGACGAAAATATCCTGGAAGGTCGCTCTTAATGCCATTGCGAATGAACTCCACTCCGATTCCCGACTCCACAACCAGGTCGCAAATCAAACTCGCGAATCCATCCATGTGCTTTCCGCCAGTCACATCTGCTCGTGCGCCGTAATCCTGCACCCCTGTCGTCCTTCCCTGATTCTTTTTCTGACTGAGTCGCGTTTCCCAGTAGTGACGCACTGCCGCTGAGAGGCGTTCTTCGATGTTCACTTGCGTTTTCCCTGCGAAGCGACGACTTGAACCGTTGCAGTTCCGAACAGATGCTTTGCGTCGGCAGAAATTCGATTTTGAGCAAGACGAAAATAGTGTTCATCAACTTCAACGCCGATGCTGTTTCTTCCCCACCGTGCCGCCGCGACGGTAGTCGTGCCCGTTCCCATGAACGGGTCGAGTACTGTGTCGCCAACAAAACTGAACATTCTAACCAGCCGTTCGGCCAGTTCGGTCGGATAAGGTGCTGGATGTTCGCGCGTCGATGCCCCTGTGACACCGTTCCAAATTTGCTGGAACCACTTTTGATAATTTTCTGAGGAGATGACGCTAAGAACTCGCGTGTGAACAGATGGGCTTCGGTATCCTCCAGGCTTCCGCTGCATCAAGATGAATTCGCAATCGTTCTTGATGACCGCGTTAGGTTCATAGGGCTTGCCCAGAAAACTGGAGCCGTTTTCGACTTCATACGCGGCATTGGAGATTTTGTACCAGATGATGGGTGCCAGATTGTCGAATCCGATTTTTCGGCACTGCTCTTGAATCGACGCATGGAGGGGAACGACTGTGTGTCTGCCGTTGTTCTTCCGTCTCGAAAGGCAGACATCACCTACCACGCAGACGAGCCTTCCACCAGGGACGAGCACCCGAAAACAGTGTCGCCAAACCTTTTCAAGTTCGAGCAAGAATTCTTCGTACTCCCTGATTGCACCCATCTGCCCTTTGGATTCACGGTATTCCTTCAATGTCCAATACGGTGGAGATGTGATCACCAGATGCACGCTCTCAGGTTCCACGCAAGACAACTGTCGGGCATCTTGAAGAGCCAAACGATGATGTGTCGGGAACGTGCGGACGCTGGCTTCTATCTCGGAGACAAGTTTGGGGTCTTTGGCAATTCGCGGAAGGTCTTTCTGCGGGTCAGCAAGAGTGCGTAGGCTCGCAGGCACAAAACTTGCAATGTCGAATACTTGAATGGAGGCGGTCGCTGTCATTGTTCGGTTTCGCGCTCTGCAACGGCCACGATGTTACTACGGACGCGAGCCGCTCTGTTGATTCCTGAAAATTTTGATTGTCGTGGTGTTCGCGTGACACAACTCTGAATCCCTCTTGTTGCCAGAGAGTCTAATATCACGCCGACACTTGCCGTCAGATTTCACGCGGATTATTCCGACATCAGGAAGGATTTTCTTCATTGACCGAAGCAACGGTACCTGCTTGCAGGCCGCATCAGTAAGGGCCACGTAAAACTCCACTTTAAAACGGCGATAGTTGTCAGTGGCTCTCATCCATTCATCTATGTGCATGGGAACTGTCAACTTCTTGTGGTAGGCGGCGAGAAACTGCGGGCCTTGAGTTGCAATCATCGCTGAGTAGGCTGCGAGTTGTCCGAATGCATGTCCAATTCCAGTCAGTTTTTTGCTTCTCTTAGATTCAACAAGTGTGAATGACTTTTCCTTCTTATTGTACGCGACGACATCGAAAATACAGCCTCGCACTCTAACTTCTCGTGCCGCATATTTGCCGAGAGTGCAAGCAACGGCTTGCGACATGTCAGATTCAGTCTTCACACTCTCGGGACGACGAGCGCGCATATTCAAATCCCTTGAAGGCTACAAATGTTTTGCAGTCTCATTCTTCGCTCACGGAGTCGATTATAGACGACTTGCCGTACGCTTCCATGAGGCTCAACGCGGAGTCTGGTGAGTCCTGAAAGTCAGCGATTCTGTGTTCACAGGCTACGAGTGCGTGATAGAGGAGCATAACCAACAGGCGGCTGTCGTCCACATCTTTTTGTGTCGCTTCCTTCCAGCAATCGGGGTGAACTGCGTTGCGGAGGATCCTTACTCGGTCCGCGTAGCACGTCGCACACTTCGAGTCTTGCCCATCGTGAAGTATGACGCTGCTGAAGAAATCATCTTCGTTAAATTTTTTCACCAGATTAAACAACTTCCCGCCAGACCCGAAGCGTATACGCAGTAGGGACTCCAGTGCTGAACCGAAATTGTTCAGGGATTCGGGCCACAATTCGCAGACGGCGCAGCGGACTGCTCTGTCAGTGTAGTACGCGGCCTTGTCCAAATACTTTTGTTCACTCTCGGTCGCAGGGCGCACGTCCGTTCGTTAACCTCTGGAGCGAAAGCCTAGCACACCCGCCGCGCCAGTACTATTGAGCGACTTGTACTTTGGCTGATACATGCTGCCCGTGTCGCTCTGAAACTTTCCTTGGGTCGCTTCACTCGGGCAGCGTATGATTCGGCCAGTGCGCAGAGATTTCAGAGTACATAGGACGTGAAACGCCACGGCCACACCGCCAAGTTAACTTTTGGTAATGGAAGAGTTGAGACATAAATGCGGCAATAAATATGCACGCGACAATTACGCATTTCGCTACCTGTCTTCCAGACTGGAATTCGCTTGACTCTGTCAGGCGTGCCCATAGCGACCTTGAAGCCGCCGCGCTCGTATTCTTTGCATTGCTCGTTGTCTGCGAAGCATTAGCCCATTTGTCGGATGACAAAAAGACGGAAAGACGGTTTGACAAGATAGGCAAGATAGGCATCGTCTTCTTTGCCTTAGCCGTCCTGGCCGAAATAGCATCATATCCATACGGGCAGCGGAACGATACTCTGTCAGGCCAGCAAATTAACTCCCTAGATGCCAAAGCGAATGACGCTTCCCAAAAAGCGGCCAAGGCGGTGACTGATTCCAGCGATGCTGAAACTAAATCGGGCGACGCTATGGACAAAGCGGGAAAGGCGAACATTGCAGCATCAACTGCCACGACTCTCGCTCGCGGCGCGCGGCAAGAAGCGGACTCCTTTGAAAAAGATATTGCGTCTGCCAGAACACAAGCCGCTGAAGCGGAATCGCATTTGGCTGATGCCCTACAAAGGGCGGCAGAAGCCGAGAGCCGCGCGGCAAACACCGAACGAAAGATTGCCGACCGACATATCAGCCAGGCACAGCAAGAGCGTATACGACACTCATTATCCAAGTGGGATGGAATAGATATCCGATTACCCATCACCATGGTTAACGGAGATGATGAGACGTGGACATACGCTGGCGAATTACTGGCCACCCTCTGCGCTATCCCTGGTTGGTCCGCTGAACTGAGTTCGGTAAACAATAATTCTGGGGCGTCCGATTTGGCGGTAACAGTACCAGAAGACGCCCCCACGCCAGATAAATCACTGGCTAAGGATTTAGTGACTGCGCTGCATGATGTGGGAATGGAGGCCAAAGGACCTGAGCCTCCGCCGCTGTCAGGAGGCAATGGGGGAGGAAGATTCCGCGCGTGCGGAAAACTCAACCCGCAGCATCCGACAGTAGACCCAAGTCACCCATTCAATGTCAAAGTAGAAATACAAATCAGTAGAAGGCTGTAGCGCCATCGCAGTACGTTTTGAACATGGTGAAGAGTTTCATGAAGAACAACAAGTGAAACTATCGAAGTCCGATGACACCTCTTCAGAATCCCAGTATCATGCCTTTCATGAGGTGTCTTTTCCCCGTCGCGTGGTCGGTCATCAAGGCTATTCTTCTGCCCGTCATAGCAACTAACGAACGAATCCGCGCTTAATCCAGCGAATTACGAACAGCGCGAAATACGCAAGACCCCAGGCAAATGGAATCGGGAGGAGGGCAGCGGTCCACGCCTCCTCTTCAGATTCGCGAATATCTCTCAAACTCCGCTCCATACCTCCGTTTGTTTTGCCAAGCGCGTCGCATGTCGGAAAGTATTGGTCAAAAGATTCGCCCTTCCGAGAGTGTTCCTCCTCGCATCTCATCTCTTCATCTACGCGGACTTTCGCGTAGCGCATTTCAGCCTTATCGACGGTGCGGTTGTAGACGACTCCAGCATAAATCACACTCGCGACGATTCCGATTCTTTGCCAGCCGTTGATTCTCATGTGTGTCGTGAGGCTGACGGCCAGTGGTGACAGATGACCATCGTAAAAACCCATTGCTTCACTTTGTTGGGAGCGGCAACACTATCAATGGATGCTGATTTCGTCAATCAACCGAACGCCAAATGCGACGACGTTGTGCCACGACGTTGGCCGTGATAGTAATGTTCCAGGAGAACAAACTGAATGGGAGAACTCAGCCCGATTCATTGGTTGATTGTCTTGATGCTTGTCTCGCTCTTGATACCAGGTCAGCAGATTTTGATGCGAGCGGGTCGCAGCAGATGGTGGGTGTTTTTGGCCTTCGTTCCGCTTCTGAACTTCGTCGGATTGTGGCTGTTTGCGTTTTGTCGATGGCCCGCTGTAGACAAAAATTCAAACTGACTCTGCCGAGCAATGTCTACGAAGAAGAGGCAAAGAAAGAATCCACACTGCCCCGTGTCGGGTTGCAAAACAAAACAGCCTCACTTGTCTAGCGCCGTGACCGCAGGACTGCATCACACCTTTTCCGACCCTGAACGATGCGCTCAGTGGACGAAGCATTGCATCGTCGAACTAATCAATTCTGTTATCGCGGACGTAAACGGAACCAGATTCTTTTCTTACTTGACGCGCTGGCGACAACCCGATGAGATGTACTACCGCGCGTTGTACCTGCTATTCGTTGCTGACAAAGACGCAATCCCACACGTTGTGTCTGGTGAGATGCCTAACAGTTTTTCGGTCATGCAGAAGGCAGTGAACCAAACCGTCTTCGGCGGCAAGAGAAGCCTCGACACACCGCAGTCGGGATTGAGCGGCGAACAGTTCACAATATTCGACACGCTGAATAGCAGTGCTCATGCGTCGTTTGCAACGATTGTGGCGTGCATTGAGTTTGCCAAGAAGCCTGAATTCAGGGCACCCATCATCGAGAAGCACCTAGCGTACTGGAAGAACCTCTGCAACAATCTCGATCAGGCAGAAAAGATGTTCAAGGATGGAAAGAAAAGAGACGAAGTTCTAGTCGAGTTTAAGAAACTGCACGGCCAAAAGTAATTCCCGTGCCCGCGATGCTCCACAGACCACGACCATCACGCCCGATCCGCAAGACCTGTAGACCCTCGTCATCATTCTTCGCTAATCGAAGCACTCTTTTCGCTTCCTTCGAGCGGATTTGACGGGGGTCGCTTCCTCAGTTGCGGTCAGGGCGAGTTGCTCGGGCATTGCAGGCTCGGTGTGAGTCGCGCGGATTCTATCACGTGTAAGTCGTTGTTGTGCTAGTGTCGCCACATGACAACACCGCCAATCTGAGGAGTTTCGTAGTGTGAGCGGCGATAGGATGAAACGATGAAGATACTTGTTTTGCTTTTAGCAATGTCGTTGGTCGCGGTTCACCAACAGGCGCAAACGGCACATGCTTTGACAAACACCGATATCGTGGGCATGACGAAGGCAGGCATCGCCGACGATACGATCATTTTAATGATCCAGAAGTCATCGAATTGTGCTTTCGACACTTCGCCAGATGGACTTATTGAACTAAAGAAAAATGGCGTGGCTGGTGCAGTGATGAGCGCGATGATAACCGCAAGTAAAGCCGCAATTGTTGGTGCGCCACAAGATTGCGCGAAGGCACTCGACTCGATCCTTGATGGAATTGGACCCCGCGAAACGCTTCTGTCGATTCACTCCATTCGGTGGAACGGAACTGAGGTTGTTACGACAACGCGAGTCGATACGTACACATCGGAACGGATTACCGTTTATCCGTCCGACTTCTACTTTGCTCGCAAGAATGCCGACCGCAACATCAGGATGGTGATCACGCCCCAATTCAACTATGTCTCGGTGAACGACAAGATGAGTGCTGTACCCCTCGCGAATGTCCTAGAGCGTGAAACGGCCCAGAAATTCGATCCAATCTATATCGCGCAGCACAGAGGCGGGTACAGTTGTATTCTGCAAGACTCGGAGCAAATCGGAAACCTGCGCACAGAGAGACTCAAGATTAGCGACGGGCGTGACGAGTCACTTTGGAATGTCAATCCGTCAACGAATCGATTGGTCAGATCAACCACGGGTCCGATTACCGTTGAGTATTCCGATTGGAGAAGCGTGGGTGGAATTTTCGCACCGTTTGCTCGTCGCTCCAGCGGCGACGGTGTGGTGGAAACAACCGTGACCAACTACGAAGTGAATTCAACGTTAGACGCGGGCATTTTCCAACCTCCCAGCCAACCAATCAGACCTGTATTCAAAGTTTTGCAGGCGCAGTCAACGCCTTATACCATCGAAACCAACGGAGGTGTCTCGACTTCGTGCAGCATTTCGGGCTCAACCAGCACTTCGATAAATGGCTCGATCAACTCATCGACGTACGGGAACACGACAAATGGAACGATTTCAGGCACGGCAACGAGCACTCCCAACCTTCGGATGAATTGCAATTCGTCGGACAATACAATCCGATGGAAACATACGCTGAACGCGATGCTCGTAGAGGCGTCCGACGGCAACGCTTATATTATCGCGTGTGACGCAGCGTGGCGGTGGTCGAAGTGTTCATCTCTTCGGGCTGGCGAAACGTTCGCATTCGAGAATACGAGCAAAGGTTTCGTCGTGGAGTTTGTCAAAGGCGGCAAGGATGAAGAGGCAACGTACAAAGTCGTGCAATCCAAGTCCTTGCACTAACAGCGTTTCGACGACAGTACACCTAGTACGTCCGTACCGTTGCTGAAATCCCGCTTCGGGTCGTAGCATGGCAGCGTATCAAGAGACGCAGATGTAGCGCGTCGGCAACCGAGCCCGAAGGGTCACGGTGCTTTAGCCAGATGTCGTGGCAGATGCGGCAACCCGATTGTAGGGGGCGCAAACCCACCTTGCGGTAAATCGTCGATCCCTACCACATCCTGGCGTCTCGCAATCAAAGGAGCGTCATGAAAAACGCATTCCAGTATTCAGGTTCTTCACCGCAATCCAACTATCTGCCCGCCCCCGATATCCTCGTAGCAAATTGCGGTTCTGTTTTCCTCCTGCGCCCTGTTTCCCCTGTTGGTCAAGCATGGCTTCAAGAAAACGTCATTCGTGACGAAACCCAACGTTTCGGCGACGCCGTCGTGTGCGAACCTCGATACGTGGCCGACATCGTTTTCGGTGCGCGCGGGGAAGGTCTGTTGGTGGTGGCGCGATGACGACCCTCACACTGACAGAGAAGCTGCGCGCACAACAAATTAGGAAAACGTTGCTCAATGGTTATCCTGCACAAAGTGGATTCGCAGAACTGATGGCGCGGATCAGTGATGATCAACTTTTGCAACTGGAGCGTACTGCACATTTGGAGAAGCTGGCGTGGTTAACCAGGCGTCGGACAGAACGAGAATCAGCGTTCGATAAGATTGTTCGGAAGGCGTTGAGCGAATAAGGAACGATTTCATTCTTGCTCTGAGGAGCGTGTCAAATGAAGAAAGCCGTGACGATCTATCCAAAGCAAAAACCGCTCGACAAAGTACGGCAAGAAGCTCTCGGCGCGGAGCGGCTAGAACTTGCACGCCGAATCGCAAAGTACGATCCACCGCCAATCATTCTGCCCGCTGCATCACGCCCCGTCGATAAAAAGCTTTTGGCGATTACGGCTCGGCGGCTTCAGAGACAAAAAAGTGTGCTGGCGACAATCAAATGCGCCAAAAGCGTCCAGTAATTGCTGCTTTAAGGGCGGCACCATACTTTGCTGATTCTCTCCATCAGTGTGGGCGGCATATCCCGCACCTGTTAAGGCAGATTTGCCTTAACTGCTACAGTGTTCGGCGCGATGACACTCGCAGATGCCGCAAGTGCCGCCCGTCTCTGAACGTTGCTTTTTACTCATCACTCACGACGTTTGCAATCGTCTGAACGGCATTTGCCGTGATGATTTGAATGTTTGTTGCCAAGGTGATCGAGCGGATGTTCAAGGCGAAATGGGAATAAAATGTCGAGACCAAATGGTTCGCCACCCGTCCGAAACGGAAGTCATTGCCACCCGATCTTCATGCTAGTCCAGCGTTTGATAAACTTTTCACACACTTCAAGGCTCATGTGCGCAGCAGGGGGCCACGAAAAAGACCTCATCCGATTCGGCCAAAAGGGAATCGAGAGAGCGTCCCACTCACTTCCTTGCGTGAGACTAGGTGCGTCTGCATGCCGCCTCAAGGCTTTCCTTTTCCACCTGCTCGCGGCAACCTGAATGACAAGGTGACCGACGCCATAAGTAAATACATTCAATTCAAAACGATTAGGAGTGTTGAGGGGCGTCTTGATAGTCATGCTCTTAAAAAGCCCATGTTGGAAGGGCAAACTCGCAATCCACATTTGCACGCCGTGGGGAACAGCGAGCGTTTGACGAAACGAGTGGCGTTCAGAAAGCGTAAAAAATGATTCATGGTTTTCATGCGAATGATCAGCGACGACGCCTTTCATAAAAGCATATGCAGCAACAGTGTCAATATGCGTCGGTTCCAAGACGGTCTCGCGTCCCGTCAAAATCATATCTTTAGCGATTAATTTATTTTGGTTCACTAAATCGCTCATCCAGCCGCTATTGCATTTTCCGCAGACCACTTTCGTTTCCCAATCTAGTGTTGCTTTCTGCCACTTCAGGATTTGGCCGTCAATTTCCTTGCGCACCATCGTAAATTTTCCAGGACCGAGTGTTTCAACGAGCCACTTGTCCCATATATGCTCTCGCGTGATGTCTAACGTCGCAGGGCAAAAGGCACACGTTTCTCTCTTACGCATAAGCACGTGCCGATTTTACGCGTCCCGTTGTGGTTAAGAAAGCGGCACAGGTACGCTGGGTTTTTTTGATCATGGTGTGAGCGAGAACTTACAAACTCGTTAAAAACGTTGATCGTACTCGGTATCAAGCAAGCCCGCCAACCAAGGGACGTTGGGGCGGAAAAATTCTCGTTTTCGATTCCAATGACACTCCTTATTTTTTTCCCCAGGCTCTGCGCCTCGCACGCTCACCGACAAGCCACGCTGAATTGCTTTGTCCCATCGGGATCGCAAAGCCCTCAATGGGGGCGGATCACAGAGCGAAATTCGGTACTGAAGTACCATTGAAATAACCCAAGCCACTTGGGATACTGGCAACGTGAACAAAGCCATCCGTCAATATCTCAAGCAGATCGGCGCGAAGGGCGGCTCTGTGACATCGCTTGATAAGGCTCGGGCGGCTCGCAAGAACGGCAAACTCGGCGGCAGGCCAAAAGGGAGCACAAAGCAATGAGAGTCGCAATCTACGCTCGTGTTTCTACAATCGACCAGCACTCGGCAATGCAGTCAGAAGACCTTCAAGAGTTCTGCAAACGCCGTGAGTTCCAACTCGTTGATTCCTATATCGACGAGGGCATCTCTGGCTCGAAGGATTCACGGCCTGAACTCAATCGGCTGATGGCTGATGCCCGCAAGCGGCGGTTCGATGCCGTCCTGGTTTGGAAACTCGACCGTTTCGGGCGTTCAATCAAGCACCTCGTGAACACCATCGCGGAACTCGAAGCGGTCGGTGTAGCTTTCATCTCGTTCAAGGAATCGCTCGACCTGAGCACACCTGCGGGCAAACTCATGTTTCATGTGATTGCTGCTATGGCTGAGTTCGAGCGCGATCTTATCCGCGAGCGCACAAGGGCTGGCGTTGCGTTTGCGCGGTCCAGGGGCAAGCACATTGGCCGCCCGAGACTTGGAGTCCAATCGACAGAAGTTCATCGTCTGCGTGCCGCTGGACACTCACTGCGGTCAATCGGAAGGTCGCTAGGCATTAGCGAAGGCTCTGTCCGTCGCCTCATCTCCACCGCTGCGTAAAAAGTCCCTATGAAGGGTGCCTGCTAAGTCCTTCTCGATTAGCAGGCTTTTTCTTGTCACGCGGTGCGTCTAAACCGAACGTTATTTACGCACTTTCTGGATCGATCTCAGAAGCAAAATCCGCTGCCATTGTTCCCATGGCCCCACGGGCTCTGTGGTGTCTCAGGCGGCGTCGGTTTTTCTAGCAACTGCTTGACACGCTCCGTATGATTCCGCTGGGGCATCGGTCCGAACCCGCGCGCTACCTCGAAGGTCTCCACCGTCATTTTGTGTCCCACGCAGGCGTCCGTTTTGTACTTGGCGATGTCGAGCACGTTGCCCACTGTGACCACACACTTCTCACGAATCCAAATATCATCGACCAGTGACTGCAGGAAGGCTGCATTGTCGTCCGCTGGATCGAGCACAACCCAAATCCTGCTGGCGGTCTCGAATACCTCCAGCCCACGATAAGACTCGTGCCATCGCTCGATGGCGACACCATACTGACCATTGTTTGTGCAGAACGCCAAATTCAGCGGGTTGATGGCATTCACCAAGAAAAAGCACTCCCTCCAAGCCAACTCCGCCGCCAACCACTCATGGCGGTGTAAGAGGTCGTCGGCATTGTCTATCGGTGACGCTGGCACCTGTGGGATGGGCACAGGAGCCTGCTGGACGGTCGGAACCGCCACAGAGACTGTTGGTGGCTTGAGTGCCACGGCAGGCGGTTCTGGCTGCCTCTGAGTCGGCGCAGCAGCCTGCTGAACGGGTGGTTGAGGCGGCGTTAGGACTGTTGGCTTCCAGTTACGAAGCCGTGAACCTACCGTACTCGGTGCGACATGCATGTGCCGCGCAATTTTCTGGTCGCTCCAGCCTTGTTGCCGCAGGCGCATGCCCTTGGCTTCGTCAAACGCTACAGGTGGCCTGCCCCCTTTGGACCGTGGCACCGTTGTTGATTGGATTTCACTAGGCTGTTGGCCAGTTTTCAATGGAGAAAGCGCACGGGTTTTCCCGCGTACCAATTTGAGAATGTTAGAGATAAGTAATTTCAGCATCGTCTTCCTAATTTTCAAACGAAAAATCGCACGAGCATGCTTCGACTGGGTATTGCTTGACACCCGAACTGGCTTCTACGCGTCCAACAATCCCGAGTGGCCGCCTCCGCGTCAGGTTGTTGACACCAAGCGAGCCAACAATCCCACCCCAATAGTAATGATGGAGTGCACCAAGCGACCGTATCGAGATGTGATAATCGGCGCACGCCTGTTTTCTGGTGAAGAATCGGTCTCGCTTTCGGTTTTCGATCTCTCACTGCTTTCGTTTCCCCACTTAAGTGTGGGGGAAAGCGAAAAGCGATGTGTTTCCAGAGTAGTGAAAAAGCACTAACGGAAAGCGACAAGCGATCACTGAACACAGGACTTATCGGTTTCCGTTGACCTTCGCTTTCCGCTCGGTTGTCGCTAACGGAAAGCGACCTTCGGTTTCCGCTCCAAAACGGAAAGCGAAAATGGTCAAACACAGGACTTACACGACCATTTCAGGCGTCCAACCAACGAGGAAATAGAGCATCGAGTGGGTCTTGTCCTTGGCTGTGTCGAATCGCCAATGCTTGTTCTTGACCCCTGCCGCTAGAATTTCAAGCACCCTTGGTTTGGTGATGCCATGTTCGCGGATTGCCGCAACCAATTTTGTCTTATTGAACCCCGCGCCGTGGTTGTTTTCATGAAAGGTGGACAGGACCCCGCGCACGATCTCTACCTCGTCGGCGGTCTCGGTTTTGCGCCTCTCATCCGATCCCTGGTCCCGCACCACCTGATAGGTGTACTGACCCTTGAAGTCGAAGGTCACGTCCATTTCCCATGACTTGCACATCCTGAATTTCTCTTCGCGAATCTGCAGCACACCGTCTTCGGTTTTTGCTGCCTTCATCGCCATATCCACCCCCGCGGGGATTGCAGTCGAACCCCGATAGCCCGAACGGTATTTGTCGGCATGGTGAAGCAGAACCACGCCTGCGCCCAGACGAGCCAGCCGTCTGAACTTGCGCATGATGTCGGTCATCGCTGACGGGTCGTTTTCGTTTGCACCGTCGAGCCAATCGGTCAGGGAATCGAATATGATCACGCCCTTCTCGCGGATGGCGAACTCTGCGAGCCGTGGGTCGTCAAGATTCGGTGTCTCCGCCCCTTCTATCCAATCGCCCCAATATCTAACCGAAAAGTCTGGCAGCCCTATGCCGATGCGGCGTTCTCCAACCGTCTGTTGATGGTTTTCGCGGTCAACATACAGCACGGGAGTCTTCCGCAGCACCTTGCGTCCGAAGACTGAAGTGCCTGACTCGATTCCCATCGCCATGAAAAGAGCCCACAGCGATTTGTACGCGCCATATTTGCCTGAGAAAAGTAGGAGCCCACCGTACGGCAACATGCGATCAACAACCCACTCCATCGGCTTGGCTTGGATTGCGGCAGCGAACGGGATGTTGTGAGCCACCCAAGATGACAGCGCGTCCTGCCTCAGTTCGTCCCATTGTTTTTTGAGACTGCCGAGAATGAATTCATCTTCCTTGGCTGTTAAAGTCCACTCGCCCACATCCTTCGCGCCGAACGAGACGCGGTAGACTTTTTCAGGGGGCAGCAGTTTGGCGATGTTATCCATGCAAAGTTGCCCTGGAGCATCTTGGTCTCCAACGAGAAAAATCCGATGGGCTGATGTCAATTTCTTCAAGACTTCAAGTTCAATTTGACTCTGCTTGGCATTAACCACGCTGACTGCGACGAGCCCATTTTCGTGAAGAACTGCCGCATCTAATTCAGATTCGACGATGTAAACGTCACAACCTGCGGTCACAGCATCGATATTGAACAGACCTTTTTGGGAGACCTAATTTTCCTGGATGAATTCCTTCGTGGCGAGGTTTCGGGCTTTGATGGTGTAGAACGTGTCTCCCATGCGATACGGCGCGGCTAGGAAAACCTGTCCGTACTTTTCCCCGATCTTGAAGCCCATCTTGTTGAGTGTTTCAGCGGACGGTGTTTCGCTGTTCGGGCGGCTGGCAGACAATGTTGCAACGTCGGCATCGGTAACTTCTCGCCCTGATTTCATCCAAACTTCCGTCGTCATGGGCTCGGCTGGTTTGGGCTTGTGCAGAACGGTTTGAGGTGCCGCGCCATTCTCGCTGATCGTGTTCACCAGTTTGCGGATGGCTTCGCCAGTCTGCACGTCGTCGCATTTCTTGACGAAATCGATGGCGTCAAAACTCTTGCCGCAAGTTGAAAAACAAGTGCCGATGAACGCGCCGTCTTCTTTCTGGACGACGTGGAAACTTTTATCACTGTCGCCGTTGTGGAACGGACAAGCGCAAAAACCATCAGGACTAAGGTGAAGACGTTGTGTGAACGGGCTGAGCCCGACTTGCCGTTTGATAGCCTGGAGATCGTATGACGGTGACTTCGAAGTCTTGTTGCGTTGTGATTGACCATCTCGTACCGAGTTGCTGTTCATTGGAATGTCCTTTAACCCACAGACATTGCTTGTGGGGTCATCGACTACCTTGCCCAGCGTTTCCCTACCACTGAATCGCTCTTACTTCTTGGCCGACAAACGATTTCGGCGAACGTACTTTGCGATAATTTGTCGCAATAGCGCGGAACGAGTAAGCCCCTGGATTTTGGCGATTATCGAAAGTTCCGCCATATCTTCGGGAACCGCATCAAAGCTGGTAATTCGAGTTTCCAACATCAAAGGCATAAATCCTCCGACACGAACCCGCTTGACTTGCTGCAAATCGGTGAGCTTGGTCCTGTGGCAACCGTTCTAATGTACGGCGGCTTGGTGGTTGCGATTGGATACGCGATTCTGGTGCCCGCGTCCATCGTCCGAGCCCCGCGAGCGAGTCAGAAGCGATAGCCCCTTACCCCCGCGATGTAAATTAGTGCCCCTGTATATGGCAGAAAAAGTCTCATTTTCCCAATCGTGCCCCACAAACATGACTGTGCTCGGTGACGCTAGATGGCAGGTTGAGTGCCTTGTCGATAAGTTCCCGAAGCACTGTTGCCGCGCTAACTTTGCGCCGACGAGAGATTTTCTTTAGGGCTACCCTCTGTGGGCTACTCAAGTAAATGTTCGTCCGAATAAAAGTCTTCATTTTGGTAACTCCTTTTTGAGGGCGTATACACCCCCCTAATTATTAGTCAAAAAGTCTAAGTGTCTTGAGCCCCGCATAAACATTGATGATTGAGCATGTGCCCTATCTTAGTGCAAATTCGACTTCAGGCCGATCCTCTGGCCAAAGCCCCGACTGTTTCAAGGGTTTAAGACTAATCGCGCCTTAATCAGAGGCGTGTGTATGGCCCACAAAACCGAACTTGAGGGGTCTGAATGCGGCATGACTTCCCCGCCGCCCAGTGTTACAGTCCCGCGTGCTACGCCGATTCGACATCGGAGAAAAGACATGTCGAAACGGTTTCAGGTGGGGCAAGTGTTCTTGAGAAACGGGCGGTACGTAGGCAGATACCGCACGGACGTTGTTGAGAATCGCAAGCGTAAAGCTGTTGTGCTGGGACTGAAAGACAAAATGACGAAGCAGGATGCACGGCGCAAGCTGCTGGAAATAATTCACGGTGAAGGCGTCAACACGGAAGCCCACCTTGAACGTTCCCTGACGCCTGCTCTGACATTCAACAAAGTTGCTGACTCATGGATAGACAAACATCTAGCCACGTTGAAACTCAGCACCCAGCATTCCGCACCGAAGCTGATTAAGAAACATCTGCGTCCGTTCTTCGGCGCGCTGCCAATCGAAGAAATAAAGACTGGCACCGTGAACGATTGGATTGCAGGTCTTAATCGCAAGGGACTTCAACCGAAGACAGTTCACAACATGTGGAAAATGTTTCGCGGCATGATGAACTGGCACGCGCAGCAGAACGATGCACAACCTCGCAAGTGGTATCCAACGCTGCCAAAAGAAAACATGGCAGAGCAACGCTGGTTCTCACAAGATGAAGTGCGTCAAATCGTGCAGGCAGCGAAGGGACAATACAAAATTCTCTTCTTGCTTGCCGCCTTTTCTGGGCTGCGTGCTGGCGAACTGTTCGGCCTCCACGTTGAAGACTTGAAATTGAAGCGGAATCTGCTTTGCGTCCGTCGCTCAATATGGCACGGCATCGAAGTCACGCCGAAAAACGGCAAGCCCAGAGAAGTGCGAATCGATTCTGGCACGGTTCTGGCACTGTCGGAGTATGTCGGTGAGAGAACTTCGGGTCTTGTCTTTCACACGAAGGGCGGAAAGCCGCTCGCAGACCACAACGTTGTGCGGCAGAATCTAAAACCACTGTGCAGGAAACTCGGTATTCCCGAAGGTGGGATGCACGCGTTCAGGCACGGGCGTGTCAGTCACAGCAGACAAACGGGCGTCCCTGCTGAATTCATCAAGAAGCAGGTGGGCCATTCGAGTCTGCGCACGACCAGTGATTACACGCACTTCAGCGAAGCCCAGCAGCGCGAAATAATCGAGGGTTTAGCCCCTAGTTGGACTCACTCGCTAAGTTTGGACTCAGTTGCAGTGGAAGCTAAAGCACAGTAAGATGTTTGAGTTGCAGTGAGTTCGTGACAAACGGTCATCGGGCGGTTAGCTCAGCGGTTAGAGCGTCCCGCTTACACCGGGAAGGTCCGCGGTTCAAATCCGTGACCGCCCACCAGCAGATGCACATTCGCGGGGACGTAGTTCAGTTGGTTAGAACGCTGCCCTG
>Ga0302179_10000630_pt1 | contig 22881 bp, 14 predicted proteins | sample I_Palsa_E3_1_FD_198788 | JGI IMG/M metagenome (GOLD analysis project Ga0302179, IMG submission 198788) | Peat permafrost microbial communities from Stordalen Mire near Abisko, Sweden - I_Palsa_E3_1 | ecosystem: Environmental > Terrestrial > Soil > Palsa > Peat permafrost | place: Sweden...
GGGGGCGTGGTGTCACCCATTTCATCCAATGTTTACCTGCATCGGCTGGACACCTCACACGGGCTTGATCTGGTGAATGAAACGGGCACGTCAGCAATGAGGCACGTGCGGATGCCAGAGCATCTGGAGGGCCGGCCGTGAGCAGCGAAGAACCTGCGCCCTTCGTCGAGCCCAGGAGCCCGCCGGCCGGCGCCGGACGCGGGCGGCGCCTCCGCCCTCGCCATCACGGGCATCCCGGCAGCGGCGATGGCCAGCACGGCCCGGCAATGAGCTTCTCATCAGGCTTCGGGCTGATCGCCGCCACGGCCGGCCTGGCTCCGCCGCTGGCCATCGCGGTCGCAGCTGCGGCCATCGCCCCGCCCGGCAGCACGCTGGCGCGGTTCTCCCGCAGCCTTCCACCGGCGGTTTCGTCACCTTCGCCGGCACGACATCCGGAGGGGCAAGCGCGGTGTCCACCGCCCCGACCGCCACCGGCTGCATCACCGCGATGTCCGCTGGCGTGACAAGGAACGGGACCGGACGGCTGGGATCGTCGGCAACCTGATGCGTTAGCACGTTAACCGCCGTCGTGCCGCCGCCGGGATCACCCAGCCCGGCCCAGGCGACGACCTGCGGCCGGGCCCAGCCACCGATCCGGAGGAGGGCAGCACCATCACTACCGATGCGCCGGCGGACACGAACGTGGTGACGCTGAAGCGGTCGCTCGGCCTGCGGTCCGTCGTCCTGTTCGGTCTGGCGTACCTGGCCCCGATGATCGTGCTCGGCACCTTCGGGGTGCTCGCCCTGAAGACCCACGGCACGGTGCCGACCGGGTATCTGCTCGCCCTTGTCGCCCTGTTCTTCACCGCTATGAGCTACGGCAAGATGTCGGCCAGGTTCCCGGTCGCCGGCTCGGCCTACACCTACACCAGACGGGCGATCGACTCCCGTGTCGGCTTCCTCGTCGGCTGGGCTGTCCTGCTCGACTACTTTTTCCTGCCCATGGTTATCTGGCTGATCGGGGCCGCCTTCCTGTCGGCCAAGTTCCCCGGAGTTCCGAACTGGATCTGGATCGTGGGCTTCATCATCATCTCCTCGATCCTCAACGTCATTGGCATCAAGGCGGCGGCCAACGCCAACCTGCTCCTCATGAGCTTCCAGATCCTCGTGCTGGCCTTTTTCGTGGCGCTGTCTCTGCGCCATGTGTTCCACACGGGCGGCGCCGGGGCGCTGCTGAGCAGCACGCCCTTCCTCAATCCGCGGACGACCATCTCGGCGGTGTCGGCCGGCGCTGCCCTGGCCGCCTATTCGTTCTTAGGTTTCGACGCGATCACCACGCTGACCGAGGAGACCATTGAGCCGAGGAAAACGATCCCGCGGGCCATCATGCTGGTCCTGCTCATCGGTGGCGGCATCTTCCTCGTCGTCACCTACTCAACCCAGCTTGTGCGTCCGGGCGGGCCCTCCGCCGACGCGAGTTCAGCTGCCTTCACGATCGCCAAGACCATCGGCGGGGACTTGTTCTCTTCCCTGTTCCTCGCCGGCCTCGTCGTCACCCAGTTTGCCTCCGGCCTGGCCGCCCAGACCAGCGTGGCGCGCCTGCTTTACGCCATGGGCCGCGACTCCGTCTTCCCCAAGCGGATCTTCGGCTACCTCCACCCCAAGTTCCATACGCCGGCGATCAACGTGCTGCTGGCAGGGGCGGTCGGGCTCATCGCCCTCAAGCTGAGCGTGGCCACCTCGACCTCCTTCATCAACTTCGGCGCCTTCACCGCGTTCACGTGCGTGAACCTCTGCGTGATCGCCACGTTCATCCGCCAGCGGCGCGAGCACGGCCCATCGCAGCGGGTCGTGCCCCATGTCGTCTTCCCGGCGATCGGCGCCGTGGTCGACGTGTACCTTCTCCTGCACCTCGACGGCAAGGCCAAGCTGCTCGGGGTCACCTGGCTCACCTGCGGCGTGCTCTACCTCGCCTACCTGACCCGAGGGTTCCGGCGCCCGCCACCAGAAATCGAGAACGTCGGGGACTGACCCGACCAGGACGCCTACCTGCCCGACCACGTTCAAAGCGCTGCGGCTCCTGGCCACGTGCCACTAATCGAAGGAGCCCGCCCTGGTGAAGCGATCGGACCCCTGGTCGAGGCGTTCACGCTCTGCCAGCAGCTGCCCGGGCACGCAAAGGCATTCTCGGTGCTGTCGTGGATCTTCTCCGACGCGCCTATGCGGAAGCTCCGGACTCGTGCAGCCAGCCGCTCATTGGCCGCCAGCGCCAGGGCGGCGGCGATCCGTGCCGAGGTGCAGCTGGATGCTGCCGTTGTCGGGCCGGCGCAGCGAGTGCTGCCAGGTGCGGTGCGGCCAGTGGTAGCGCACTAGGCCGTCGGCCGGGCGGTACTCGGCGGTGTACAGCGTCCCGAACCCGCGGTCCCAGTGGGTCGCGTAGAGGGGATCCCGTAGGCAGGCCGCGACGACGTCGGCCACGTCGGCGGAGTTGGCGAGCAGCGCTTCGAGCTGCTGCTCCCGTTCTACGCTGCGGACAGCCGCGACGTAGGGCGCCCACTCCACCTCGCCCTGATGGTTTGTGGTCACGGCCCGGTCAGTCACCCGTGCCGGGCGGTCCGGAGCAACATAGACGGTGGCGAACCGGCCGGCCCGGTCCAGCGCGGTGATGTTGTACGACATGTGCACGGGAATCCGGCTGAGCACCCGGACGGCCTCGTCAACCGTCTGGCACACCTCGAGTACGTAGCGCACGACGATGGGGATACCGAACCCCTCACCGACTTCACGCCGGCCGCCGAAGGTCAGCGAGACCGCCAGCCCCGCATCGTTGACGCCGTCGAGCAGCCCCCAGAGGCAGTCGGCCATGCCAAGCACGCGGCGTCCGGTGTAGGCCGTCTGGGACACGACACCGTCGAACAGCCGGTGGTCCCAGTCGTAGTTGCGGACCAGGGCCGGGCCGCCCCCGAGCACCACGGCCTGCGAGCACCCGGTCAGAAAGGGCGGGGGATTCCACAACGACAACGCTGCCCCGGCGTCGGGGTCTCCCGGAAGCATCCCGGCAAGCTGCTCCCAGGTTCCCACGAGCTGGGGCATGTGCTCCTCGAGCCGCGCCCTCGCCTCGGCCGTCGTGGGGCGGGCATGGACTCCCCCCTGTGACCACCACCGGTGGAAGGCTGGCCAGATCCCGGCGAGCTGCTCCCGCATGCGGGGGCCGGGGAAGTCCTCCTGATAGGCGGACAGTGTCAGCGCGATAGACCCGGCCGCCGGCGTTTCCCACGGCACCTCGGCGGGCCCAGCGGCGGCCCAATCAGTCGCGGCCAGTCGGCGTAGCCAGGAACGCCAGTCCGACCAGTCGACCCCTTCTGTCCATCGCTCCCAGCCGTGCCAATCAGCAGGCGCAGGGCGACGCGCCTCGTTGTCCGGGGACTCAACCATGCTCTCTCCGTTTTGAAAACCTGCGGTTGCATCTGTCACCGCTGCAGGACATGCTGCTTCGGGCACTGGCCCTGGCGGCGGTCCGAGAGTGGAGTTCTGCGCCTCGGCGCTGCGGGGGTGACAGCCCGACGTCCATCATCCGGTCGTACCGGCTCTTGCGAGCGGTAACGCCCCCGTCCATGACGGCGCGATCATGAAGATTGCCCTGAGAATCCACCTGGCCGGGACCCGCGGGTCCGTAGCCATACCCGCATTGAGGATCCCGCCGTAGCCTCACGTCCCAGCCGTAAATGCCGGTGATCGCACCGTCCGCCATGTTCGCCCGCATTCGCTGCCTCAGGGCGGCAACGCCGCAGTAAAAATCAATCACCGGCAGCCACTCGTCGTCGGCGAACGCAGGTCGTGCGCGCGCCCGGCCACCGTGGCCGGATCAAAGTCGGGGTCTCCGCCCAGCTGCGAGATCCGCTCGGCTACCCGCATGGTGAACTGGCTGGACGCTTGTGCACGTTCGATCCCGGACACAGAGATCGCACTGTAACGCATCCAGCAGACGATCTCGGTGGCGAACACCTCGTTAAGGAGAGCGGGCACCCGGTCAGCGCGCTTGCCATATGACTCGGTCACCGGCCCATGATCCATTTTCTGCTGCGCTCGGTCCGGATCGCGGCTATAGCGGCTATATCGGGTGCTGCAACTGCCTTCTGCCATGATGCGCATAACCCCTCTCAGCCAACTGGAGTCTGCCAGTACCCGCGGATGCCCGCGTCATGCGCGGTTTTGACATCCTGGTTAGTGAAACCAGGAGCCGCACGATCTATGACCTCGAGTCCGAGACGAGGGACCGGGCGTCACATTCGCACGCGGGTAGCCCGAAGCCTGCGCTCGGCAGGCTTCGCGATGGACTGCATGGGGTCTGGCTTGGACCCGCCGCATCCGGTTTCACAGCAGGCGCTGTCCGGGTCTGTCCCTGGCAGGATCCGGGCATTGCGCGCCGGCGTCCCTCCGGGCAGCGCCATTGCGGCAGGTGGGCCAGCCGTGCGACCGGGAACTGAGAGGGTGCCTGTGGTGGGCGGAAGCCCCGCAAGGGCGGTGAAAACGGTTCGACGCCGGAATCGGAGCAGCGACTGCTGCGACGACCCCGGCGTCGTCATTGTTGCGGGGCGGTCAGGCGGCTTACTTGCTGTCCGCCTCGACCAGCCGCTCGGCGAGCTCGGCGACGTTGCCCGTCTTGGGCAGGTCCCGCTCGCCGAGCTGGTCTCTCAGCTCGGCCTTGGTCAGGCCCTCGTAGCACTCGGCGTACAGGTCGAGCACGCCCTGGCACACGTCGGGCACTGGCAGGGCCGCCGCGCCCGCTACTGCGGCACCCGCAAGAACCTGTTCGACCTGCGCCGCGTCGCTGTCGTACACAACCTCCACGTCATCGCCCGCCAGCCCGGCGGCAGCCAGTATCAGCTGACAGCCTGACTACTTGACCGGCGCTCTAGTGGAGGCCACGGTTCGACCGGGCCCCCACATGTGCAAAGGGTTCGTGTCCGAGGGGGACTCGCAACTTATGTACATGACTCCATTCGCGCTGGCCGCTGAGTTCGCGCTGGGGGATTCACGATGAGCAGGCGGCCGGATCGGCCGAACGTGCGTAGCCCGTACGAAACCGAGCAGCAGGCCAGGGTTGATATGGCCGATGTCTTCGAGCGGTCCCGGCATTCATTGCTCCGAAGTGCCTTGGCCGAGGCGAGCCGTGCCCACCCGGCGGATGCCTGCGCGCAGTCAGTACAGAGACTTCCTGGGCCAGTCGTGCATGTCATTAAGCTCGGTGCCGAGTGCCATCGCCCGCGCATAGCATTGTGCTGGCCAGGATCGGCAGCCGTGGACGATTTGGATATGAGACCAGCCGATGGCAGACCGGACCGAAGATGGCGCGGACCGAGGCGAGCGAAACTCGCTGGATCTTGATGCGCTCGCTGTCAGCGACAGGTTCCGGCTGTTCAACTTTACTCGGCGTGATGACCATGTTGCCTACCTGTGGGTGCTCCGGGCGCTGGACCGGTTGCGTGCGGTGCATCAGGTCCAGGCGCACACCGACGACGTTGCGGGAGCCCTTGCCGAATTGGCCGCTGTATACGACGAGGCACCCCGGCTCGATGGCGGTCTCAGGGAAAAGCTGGACGCGCTGGCCGATGACGGGATGGTTCACCGGCTGGAGGACGCCTCCCGGGCGGGCAGCCTGGCCAGGTACCGGAACAGGCAGTCGGTCTACCAGTTCAGCGAGCTTGGCTACCGGGCGTTCGCTGCGGTGGAAGACGTCCTCAGCGCCAGGATCCGGGATGCGAACCTGTCCCGCCTGGTGTTCTCCGACATCCTCGATGACCTGAAAGCCCTGGCACATGCCACTCGTGGCCAGGACAAGGAACAGGTGTACCGGAGGCTCTCACGGCTGGATACCGTCCTGGATGACATGTCGCGCCGCGCCGCGCAGTTCCACCTGACGCTGGCCGAAATCATGCGCTCGACCGACACCTCCCCGGACACCTTCCTGCGGTACAAGAACGCTCTGCTCACGCACATGGCCGACTTCATGGCCGAACTCGACCGCTACCTTCCCCGGTTGGCTGCCGCCGTCGCTGACGTGGAAGAGGAACCGATGCTTCGCCTTGCAATCGAGGTGGACGAGCGCCCGTTCCTGGACTACGACGACCGGCTGGAGGACTGGCGGCGCCGCTGGACCGCGCTGTGTGCCTGGTTCGCCGGCCCTGCCGAAGGAACCACGATTGAGTCGGGAGCCGAAGGCTTGCGCACCGCCACTCGGGCCGCGGTCTCGGGTGTGATCGCGCTGCTCCGCCAGGTCACCGAGGCGCAGCGGGGCGGCGTGAACCGCTCCTCCCAGCTCAGACACCTCGCTGAGTGGGTGTTCAATACCCCCGACGAGGGTGCCGCCTACGCGCTGATGTCCGCCGCGTTCAACCTGAGGTCCGCACGGCACCTCGGTGCCGCACACGACGACACCGAGCAGATCTCCAGCCGGGCGACCTGGTGGGACGCGCCCGGCGTGGAAATCTCGGTGACCCTGTTCCGGCGGGGAAAGGCGCCGACCCCGGGCGTCCCCCAGCCGGCCAGGTCCAACCCCGCGGTCAAAGCAGAACTTCGCCAACGGCAGGCGGCGGAGCGGCAAGCGGAACGGGAAGCCGCGGGGCGCCTGCTGAGCAACGGTGCGCACGGCCGGATCCTCGACGATGCGGAGACGAAAGTGCTGCTCAGGCTGCTCACTCTCGCCACCGAGGCGCGGACGGTCGTGGCCGGCCGCCTCACATCCGCCTCCGGCGGTAATGACGTCCTCACCATGCGCCTGATCCCGTCCGGCCAGGGCAGCGCCGTGCAGACGAAGAACGGTGTGCTCCACCTTCCCGGTTTTGAACTCCAACTCCACCCCACGGGAAGGCGCTAGAAGACGTGGTCCCGCCGAAAGCCGCCGCGACCGTCCAGTTCAGCGATCTCGGCTCGTACCAGCACGCGGTCCGGCTCGTGCTCACCAATGACGTGATCACCGCGACCCGGCCGCGCCCCGGCGTGCTTGAACAGGTGCTGCGCTGGGCCGACCAGATGACCGCGGACTTCCGCGAACTGCTCGGTTACACGCTGATTGCGACCACCCGCCAGGTACGCCTCAACAGACGGCTCGACGCCCTCGACCCCACGCAGTCTGCGGGCTTCTCGGCCCGGTCGGGCAAGCCGTTCGGCCGCCGTCGCCTCGCGTATCTGTGTCTCGTACTCGCAAGTTTCCAGCGATCCCGGGTCGAGATCAGCCTCGCCAACCTCGTGCGCGCCTTCACTCCGGCGGCGAACGCCATCGACGGCCTTGGCTTCGACCCTACGGTCAGCGCGCATAAGGGCGCGGTCGTGGACGTACTCGGCTGGCTAGTGGACCGCGGCGCTCTCAAGCTCTCGGACGGCTCGCTGGAAGCCTGGGCGCAGGACACCGAACGTGGCGACGCGCTCTATGACATCGACCACGACATATGCGCCGCGCTGTTCCGCCCGGCCCGCCCGATACAGCACTTGACCAGCGCCGCGGGGCTGCTGGACGCCACATTCGTCAGCGCTAAGCGCGGCGCGCAGCGCGAGGCCGCGGCGCAACGCGCTGCCCGTGCGCTGATCGAGTACCCGGTGGTCTACTATGCGCAGGTCGGGCCGGAGATCACCGAGGCGCTGCGCCAGTCTGGCGTGGCTGAGAACCTCGGCCGGCTCACGGGCTTGGGAGTTGAGCGCCGCGCCGAGGGAATCATGCTCGCCGACGCGGGCGGCCGGTTCACCGATCGCCCGTTCCCCGGTCGTGGTGGTGCGGTCAACCGTGCGGCTGGCCTGCTGCTGGCGAAGATCGCTGACCTCATCGAGGACCCCGACGAGACGCTGACCAGCCTTGAGGTGCCCGCGGAGGCCGAGGATCAGCGCGACCTGCTCGCCCGGATCGACTCGGCGCTGCCGCTGGCGGGCGTCGTGCAAGAGCTGGCCTGGTCCGCTCCGCTCGACGATCACGATGATCCCGAACGGACATTGGTGTCGCGTCCATCCTCACCGCTTATGGTCGCGTTCATCGAGCACAGCAGGCTCCGTATCATGATTGACGAGCTCTACGAGGAGCTTGGCGCCGCGTCGTTCACCATCACCTGGCAGCACGACCCGCGTGGCCTGCTGGACGCGGCGCTAACGTTCCTTGCGGACCTGCGGCTGCTCCGCCCAGTCCCGGGCGGGGTCCTGGTGCTCCCGGCAGCGGCCCGGTACCGCAACGTCAAGCTGGCGCTGCCGGTCCGGCATGCCGATGGCCAGCTCGCTCTGACCCTCTTCAGCGAGCAGGGCGCTACGGGAGACCCCGATGAGTAACAGGTTCCGGCCCACCCGCGCGGGCGTGATCAACGTGTGGGACTACGTCGACGAGGAGTGGGCGTTCGCGGACGGACGGCTGGCGCTGCGGGGCCATAACGGGTCAGGCAAGACCAAGGCGCTAGAGGTCCTGTTCCCGTTCGTGCTCGACGGGGTGGCCGACTCGCGGCGGCTGGATCCGTTCAGCGGCGAGAACCGCACGATGAAGTCCAACCTGCTGTACCGCGGCCAGGAGTCCGAGTACGGCTATGTGTGGATGGAGTTCGCGCGGCTTGGTGAGACGGTCACCTTGATCATCGGCATGCGCGCGCACCGCAACACTGACGGCGTGCGGATGTCGTTTTACGTCACTGGCAGGCGACTCGGCGCGGACTTCGGCCTGCTGTCCGCGGACTCCCGCCCGCTGACCGAACGCCAGCTCAAGGCCGTCCTTGAAGCCGACGCCTGGCGCAGAACCGCGGCAGAATACCGGGACCTGGTGGACATGAGGCTGTTCGGCCTGGGGCGCGAGCGGTACGCGCAGCTACTGGACCTGCTGCTCGCGCTGCGCCGCCCGTTGCTGGCCAAGGACCTCGACGCGGGCAAGGTCTCCGACACGCTGACCTCAGGGCTGAGCCCCATCGACGAGAACCTGGTGCAGCAGGCGGCGCGCGACTTCGAGAACCTCGCCGCCGTGCAGAAGCTCTTCGACGACCTGACCGCGGCGGACGCCGCGGTGCGGGACTTCCTGACGCACTACACGGCCTACCTGCGGGCGCACGTGAAGTACCAGCTGGACCGCGTGCAGGCCCGGGTCGGCGCGACGTCCACCCACGCGGAGAAGATCACCGCCGCCGCGGCGGAGCACCGGCGTGCACTCGCGGCCGAGCAGCACGCCGAGACGGGGCGAAACGCTCGGCGCGGCGAAGGCGAACAGCTGCGCGGCCGCCTCGACGGGCTGAAGAACTCCGAGGAGTATAAGGCGCAAGGCCGGATCGAGGACAAGCGCCGGGAAGTCCTTACCGGGGCGGAGGAGGTCACCGGTCGGCGTGACCGGCTGGAACGCGATCGCCGCCAGCTGAGTGACCTGGAGGGCGCGGCACTCAAGCTAACCCGTCGCGCCACCGCGGCACGCAATGGCGCTGATCGTTATGCCCGCGACCTGGCCGACGCCGCCCAGCGGTCCGGCATCGCCGACGATGGCTTTGGCCTCATCGATTCCGGCGACGACCTGCAGGTCACGGCCAGGGCCCGGGTGGCGGCACGCCGCGATGACGTAGGGGAGATCCGCAGGCTGCTCGAGGCCGTCAGGGACGCCAAGAGCAGGCACGGCTACGCCGAGCAGGATCTCGGCCGCAAGGAAACCGCTGAACAGGAGCAGGAGCAGGCCTGCGAGACGGTCGGCGCGCGCCTTGCGCAAGCGCGCCAGACGGCCACCAGCGAACTGGCCGCGTGGACGGCCCGCTGGGCCGCGTTCGCGCATACGGCCGAGGCGCTAGCCGAGGCGCTGGAGCGGATCGGCGAGGCCGGCGCGGCCAGTCTGACCGAGGTGTTCGACGGCAGGACGGCCGAACGCCAGACGGCCGCGATCACTACCCGCGCCAACCTCCAGACCGGGCTGCGCGACCTCCACGAGCGGCTGACGGCCCTGCGCGCCGAACGCGACGCGATCGCCGCCGAGCACGACGACGCGCCGCCCGCCAGCGATCTGCGGCCCGCCAGCCGCGAGGGCAGGCCGGGCGCCCCGCTCTGGCAGCTCATCCGGTTCGCGGACGGCCTCGATGAAGCCCGGGCCGCGGCCGTCGAGGGCGCGCTCTACGGCGCGGGCCTGCTCACCGCCTGGGTCCATCCCGACCCGGCGCTTACGCAGGAAGCACTGGACGCCTCCGAGGCGGATGGCTATCTGCTCCCCGGGGCGCCCATCGTTGGCCGGACGCTCGGAGACGTCCTCGTCCCCGAGGATCAGGACGACGTCGCCCCCGCCGTCGTCGCCGCCGTACTCCGCTCGATCGCTCTGACCGACGACCTCACGGCGGGGACAGCAGTGCCGGCGATCAGTGCGAAGGCTCAGTTCACGTACGGTGTGCACGCCGGAGCGCGCCCGAAAGAGGCCCCGGAATACATTGGCGCGACCAACCGGGCTAACCGTCGCCGCGCCCGGCTCGCCGAGCAAGACGAGCTGATCGCGCAGACCGTCGCCGACGAGGCGCGGCTGGCCGCCGAGCTGGGCCGGGCCGAGGCGCTACTCGAGGATTTGCGCCGTGCGCGGCGCGAGCTGCCGGACACGCGGCCGGTCGCCAGAGCAGCCGAGGTCGTCGGCACGCATGCTGCTCTGATGGCGCGGGCCCGGGACGAGGTGCTGGCGGCCAAGAGGACCCTGGACGCTGCGATCGCCGAGGTGGACGCGAAGACCAGGCAACTCCGCCAGGCTGCCGCCGAGCGCCGGATGCCCACCGCCGCCGGGCAGGTGGACGCGATCGCACGGGCCGCCATCGAGTTCGAGAACGCGGCCACCCAGTTGCACGCCGAACGGGTCAAGCTGACCCAGGCCGACGAGGACCTGGCCGCGCAGACCGAGACGATCGAGCGGCACAAGCTGGAGTACGCGGAGGCCGAAGGAGCTCTGGCCGAACGGGAACGAATACAGCAAGCCCTCGAAGAGGAGTTCGGGGCGCTGGAGGAGAACCTCGCCGTGGACGTCCAGCAGGTCCTCGGGAAGATCCGTGAAACCGAGAAGCTGATAGCGGCGGCGGAACAGGCGTACCGTCAGCTGGACGCGCAGGCCCGCGCCGAGCACGACAAGGCGACCGCCGCGGAGGCGGACCTGCGGGCGGAGCGCCAGGCCCTGGCCGACGCGGTTGCGCAGCTGTTCGAGCACGCCGTGCAGTTCGGTGAGTACGCCAGGCCGGAGCTGCGCCCGTTGCTGGGGATCACCGACGCCGCGCTGTGGCCCGGCCCGGCGCGCTGGCCGGACCCGGCGCGCGCTAGCGAGGACCTCGCCGCCGCTCTGACCAGCGACGATGGGCTCAGCAGTGATGTGCGGTCCGTGCTTCCCCCGGGTGCCGGGGACATCCTTGACGTGTTCGGCGCCGCCACCCGCGGCGGACGGCAGGTCACCGAGGGCACGCTGAAAAACACCGCGGACCAGATGTCCGGCGCGCTGAAGGATTTCACCGAGGCCCTCGCGGTCTGCGACGAGGACTACCGGGTCGACTGGGAACCCGGTGCCGTGGTCACCGTGCACGTGATCGACGACGGAGGCCGCAAGCCGGTCGCCGAGTTCACCACCCGGATCACCGAGCGCGCCGCGGACCAGGGCGTGCTGCTGGAAGACCGGGAACGCAAGGTGCTCGAGGATGAGCTGCTCGCCGCCCTCGCCCAGCAGATCCACGGCCGGGTCATCGCCGCTCGTGACCTCACCCGGGACATGAACTCCGACACCAGGTCCAAGCCGATGTCGTCCGGGATCGCGATCGGTATCCGCTGGGCCCAGTCTGACAAGATCACTGACCCGCAGCGGGCCGCGTCCCGGTTGCTCGAGCGCGATTCACCGGGCCCGGAACGACTCGCCGAACTGCGCGGCGTCCTCCGCGACATGATCCGGGAATACCGGATCAGCCACCCGAGGGCGACCTACCGGGAGGCGCTGGCCAGCGCGCTGGACTACCGGTCCTGGCACGCGTTCGAGCTGCTGCTGATCCAGCCGGGCGAGGCCGAGGCGCGGCTGACCCGCGCGAAGCATTCGGTGATGTCCGGCGGCGAGAAGTCCGCCGCTATCCACCTGCCGCTGTTTGCCGCCGCCAACGCGCTGTACTCCTCCGCCAAAGACCACTGCCCACGGATGATCGCGCTTGACGAGGCGTTCGTCGGGATCGACGAGCGGTACAAGCCAGACCTGTTCGGGCTCGCGGTCAAGTTCGACCTGGACCTGTTTATGACCGGCCACGACCTGTGGGTCACCACCGCCGCGGTACCGATGATCGCGCACTACGACATGTACCACGACAAGACCACGCGCACCGTCTCGTCGCTGCTCATGCTGTGGGACGGCGAGCAGCTCATCGACGCCGCCGCCGGGTACGCCGACAACGACGCGCTGGTGACCGAGTTGCTCGGCTTCCGCCCTACCCGGCACGCGCCGCTCGGCACCGCCTCGACCCTGTACGCGGGGCCAGAGAGTGACGCCGACGAGGACGACGGTGCCGAATCCCTATGACGGCCCCGAGTACCGGCGGCTGCTTACTGCGGCCCGCCGCTCCCTGGAGCGCACCGGCGGCGACCTGACCGGGTCGGTCAGTGTCAGCTACCCGGACGACGCTGAACGCAAGGCGATCATCGGTGTCACCGGCCAGTACCGGCCCGAGGGGAGCAGCCGGATCACGGTGCGCCTGGCTGACCTCGACGCGGCGGTCCTCGAAGCGACCGGGCACGGTCTGCCGGACCTGCTGGCCGGGCTCGGAGCGCCGCTGCGCAACCGCCCCGCAGAGAGACAGCGGCTCGCAGCCGAGAGCGCCGCCGCCCTTCGCTCGGCGGAAAAGAGCCCTCTGCATTCCTTGCGAGAGTGGTTCCGGGAATGGGTTTCGGTGATTACGTGGGACGGAACCATGACCAGGCTGGTCAACGTGGGCGAGCAACGGCGGGTCGGGCAGGCGGTGCGGGTGCTCGAAGTACTGGAGGCGCGGGCCGGGGTTCCGGTGCAGCTCGCGGAACTCGCGGCCGAGGTCACGGGAGACACCAAGGCGCTGAACCACGGAACGACGCTGTCCACCCTGGTGATGCGTGCGCTGGCGCTGCGGGCCGGGGTGCACAAGCCCGTGACGACCGAGGAACGCAGGGAGCTGTGGGACTCCGGTGGTGTGGTCGTGGACGATCTGGCGAGCCGGGTGCTGGTGCTGAACCTGCCGTCTGATGGGAAAGGGCTGGGGGAATGGCTCACCGGGGCGGCCCGGCTGGGCATGCCGTTCTACGTCACTTTGCAGCAGCTCGTGGAGCTGCAGGTGATCGTGCGGCCCTTGCTGGTGTACGTCTGCGAGAACCCGGCGGTGCTCCGGCGGGCGGCGGCCGAATTGGGGGCGGGGTCGGCGCCTTTGGTCTGCACGGAGGGGCAGCCGTCGACGGCGTTTCACCATCTCGCGGTGGCGCTCAAGCGGGGCGGGGGCGAGCTGCGGTACCACGGTGACTTCGACTGGCCGGGCGTCGCGATCGCGGGCTCAGTAATGCGCCGCCACAGCGCACGGCCGTGGCGGATGAGCGCCGCCGACTACATCGCGGGGGTGCGGGCTGGCGCCGCGCATGTCCGGCTGACCGGCACGCCGCAGCCGACAGCGTGGGATCCGGAACTCGGCGAGGTCATGACCGCGACGGGTCGTGCCCTGTACGAGGAAAGCGTGGCCGACGCCCTGATCGCCGATTTGCCGGGCCCTTGTGCATGAGCGGTTAGCTTTCCGCCGTATCGGGTGCCGTCTCCGCGCCGTGCCGGCCTGAGTTCCGTCATAGGTTCGCGACGGCTCTGGCCGGATCGGGCTCCGGCGTTCCACTGGGCTCCCAGCCCCCGTCTGATCGCGCGTACGGATACCAGCGGAGATCACGGCCGAGGCGGAGCTGCAGCCGGCCCGCGGTGACCCGGTTGCCCTGGATGCTGTCCGCGGCGCCGGTCTTGGCATGGAGGGCCGCCCGAGCCGCCTTGAGTCGCTCAGCGGAATCTGGCTCCTCTGTGGCCGGGTCCCACTCGGTGCTCAGCAGCTCCAGGCCGGTCATGCCGCCGTGCCGCCAGGCGAGCGCCTTCCGGGCGAGTTCACGTCCGCCGACGCCGGAACGCGCCGCGAGCATAGTGAAAGCGGGCGTGCCCAATGCCCGGGAGGCCCGGCGGGCCAGGTCGGTGTCCGGGTCGAGGGTCAGCCCGGCGTCGGTGCTGAGGCCCACCGCCATTTCCCATGCCCGCGTGGCCGCGTCGGCGGCTAGCTCCAGCAGGTCGTCGCGAAGGCTGCCCGCTGATGGCGGCGGCTCCACTGGCAGTGCCGCCGGAGCCCCAGGGCGCCCGGGCGGCAGCGGTGAGGCAGGGATCGGTACCAACGACGGCGGCGCGCTGAAGGCAGCCCGGGCATCGACGCCTTCGTCGGCGGATGCCTGGCCGGGCTTCGTCGATGGCTGCGGGCCGGAGCCCGCTTGACCGGCCGCCGTAGTTCCCGGCTCGCCCGCCCGGCCGGGAGCCGCGCCGCGACGGCGTGTCCGGACTCCGGCCATTATCTGGTCGCGGGTCCGGCCGCGCAGGAGCAGAAGGACAAATGGGTCAGTGTCCAGGGCGTCGGTGACGAGGTAACAGGCCGCTGCCGCATGCTTGCACGGGTTCGCATCGTCCGGGCAGGTGCAGCGCGGCCCGATCTCGCCGCCGCCCGGTAGCAGGTCGAGCCCGGCGTGGGCCGCATCGTCGGCGATCTCGGGTGGCAGCTCGCCGTCCAGCAGCGCCGCCGCGTGACCAAGTCGGGCGGAGATGGCTGTGAGCACCCGGTCCCATTCGTCGTCGGTGAAGCGCCGTACCCGGATCCGGACCTCGTATGGATGTGTCTTGCGGCCCTGTACCTGAGCTCGCACCTCGCCCGGCGCCATGGTGAGCTCGCCGACCGAGCCGCCGCGCGCGTAATCCCGGCCGCGCGGCAGCCGGTTAGGGTCTAGCCGGGCCCGTTGTTCCAGCGCTTCCAGCCATGCCCGGCCCCACCAGGTCCGGCCGAATTCCGGCTGCTCCCGGTTCATCCCGGCCGGGTTGCCGGTGCTGTTGCTCATGTGGCGGCTCGCAGGCTGACGAGTTCGGTGATCTGGTCGTCGGAAAGCTCAGCAATCCAGCCCTCGCCAGAACCGATCACCGCCTCGGCGAGCTCGCGTTTCTTCCCGAGCAGCGCCGCTATGCGGTCTTCGAGCGTTCCCTCGGTGATGAGCCGGTGTACCTGCACCGGGCGGTCCTGGCCGATCCGGTACGCGCGGTCGGTTGCCTGATCCTCCACCGCGGGGTTCCACCACCGGTCGTAGTGCAGCACGTGGGTGGCGCGGGTCAGCGTCAGGCCAGTGCCGCCCGCCTTAAGCGACAGCAGAAACACCGGAATCTTACCGGCCTGGAACTCCGCCACCATTTCCTCTCTGCGCCGCACGGGAACCCTGCCGTGCAGGAACAGCGAGCCGATTCCGCGGGCGTCAAGGTGCTGCTGCAGCAGGGACGCCATCTGGGCGTATTGCGTGAAGACGAGCATCGATTCACCGCTGGCCAGGATCACATCGGTCAGTTCGTCGAACGCGGCCAGCTTCCCGGACCGGCCGGCCAGTGGTCCCGGCTGCTTAAGGTACTGGGCCGGGTGGTTGCAGATCTGCTTCAGCGCGGTCAGAAGCTTGAAAACCAGCCCCGCGCGCTCGATGCCCTCCTTGGAGGCGATCGCTTCCATCGTCTCGCGGACCATCGCCTCGTAGAGCGTGACCTGCTCGGCGGTGAGCGGCACGAACTGGTCCGTCTCAGTCTTACGCGGCAGCTCGGGCGCGATCCCGGGATCCGTCTTCCGGCGCCGGAGCAGGAACGGCCGGATCAGGGCCGCGAACCGGGCGGTCGCCTCGGCGTCACGGTACCGCTCGACCGGTACCGCCACCCTGCGGGTGAATGGCTCCAGGTGCCCGAGCAGGCCGGGTGTTGTCCAATCGAGGATCGCCCACAACTCCGACAACCGGTTCTCCACCGGCGTTCCGGTCAGCGCGACCCTTGCAGGCGCAGGCACGGCCCGCAGCTCACGGGCGATGCGCGACAGCGGGTTCTTCACATGCTGAGCCTCATCGGCGACGACGAGACCCCAGCCGATCTGGGCGAGCCGCGCAGAGTCACGCAGGACCACGCCATATGTGGCCAGGACGACCTCATCGACGGCCAGGTCCTGCAGGTGCCGGGCGCCCCCGTGGTAGCGGCGGACAGGGACATCGGGAGCGAACCGGCGGACCTCGCGTTCCCATGTGCCAAGCAGTGAAGCCGGGCACACAACGAGCGTCGGTCCCGCCTTCGAATCCCGCCGGTGCAGGTGCAGCGCGATTACCTGGATCGTCTTACCGAGCCCCATGTCGTCGGCGAGGCAGCCGCCGAGCCCGGCGCCGCACATCCCGGCCAGCCAGGCCAGGCCCCGCTGCTGGTACGGCCGCAGCGTCGCCGTCAGGCCCGGCGGTGGTTCGAGCGGTTCGGGCGCTGCCGCGATGCTCGCGACCTGGCGGGCGAGGTCGGCGAGGGGGCCTTCGGCGACAACCGGCACGGTCTCACCGTCGATCTCCGCCGAGCCCGCAAGTACCGCACCGAGTGCTTCGCAGGTGCGCATCCGTGTCCGCGGCGGGCGGCGCAGCCTGTCAAGCAGGGCCGGATCGAGGACCACCCAGCGGCCACGCAGCCTGATCAGCGGCCGCTTCGCCTCGGCGAGGGCAGTGATCTCATCGGCGTTGAGCAGCGCACCGCCGAGCGTGAGCTGCCAGCAGAAATCCAGCAGCGCGTCGAGCCCGAACCCAGCTTCCGTGAGCTTCTCCGGTGCTGGCGTGGCGACAGCCTGCAGCTTCAGGCCGCCGTCGAGCATGCTGGATGGCCACAGCACTTCAATGCCGGCGCCCGCCAGTTCTTCGGCTGCCGGGCCAAGCAGGCTGGTGAGCGCACCGTCGTCAAGGTCGATCACCGACGGACTGGCCTGCCGCAGCACTTCAGCGAGCGGCGGCCAGACTGATGCGCCGCGCCGCAGCGCGAGCAGCAGATCCGTCTCCGCCTGCGGGCCAAACCTGGCGAGCACCGTTTCCGGCTGATTCCACAGTGCGGCGGCGTCAACGATCAGGCTCGGGTCTGCGGTACTGCGTAGCTGGAGCACCAGCCGGAACGCGGGCGTGTCCGCGTCGGGACCCTGTTCGTCCTCGTCTGGCTCGTCTGGCTCGTCTAGCTCGTCGTCCGCCGTGTCCACGGGCGATGCCGCGACCTCCTCGATCCGCAGGCCCAGTCGCGCTCCGGCCGAAAGGCCTTCGCGCGTGTCGGCGAGCCACTCTGCGAGATCGCTGACCCGGGTCGGCTCCACCGCAGCAAACGCCGGTGACCTGGTAGTCCGGGGTGCAGCGGGCGACCGTACGATGGTATCGGCGATCGCGTCCCACAGGTCGCGGACCAATGCCTCCGGAGACCGGAGCCGCATCGGGCGCGAGCCGGGAACTCCCAGGGCATGCGCGGCCGGCGGGAAAACGGCAGCGAGTTCGTGCAGCCAGCTGAGGTCAGCCGGATCGAGCGGCCCGGCACGCCAGACGTCCATGTCGCCCACGCCGACGGTCGGCAGAAGCCGGCCGCGCGCGACCAGGCCCACGCCCGCGGCCACAGCCGCCGCCCAGACCCGGGCACTATGCCGCATCCGCAGCCCAGCGTGGCCGGGATCGATTGCGAGCAACGCCGGGAGAGCCTCGGCGAGCGGGATGATTTCCGCCGAGACCCGGCGCTTGCGTATACCGTATGTGCCGCCGGGAAAGACCAGCTCCAGCTTGGCGGATCCCGAGCCATTACCCCAGAGCGCGAACACGCCTTGCCGGGGAATCTCGCTCGGTATAAAGATCAGCTCGCCGTCCAGCACGCAACCGCACGATACCGGTTCCTCGTCCGGCCGGCCGGGACTTACCCGCCGTGTCGCATTTGATCATGCTTATCCTGTCCCGCTCAGCGCTTCCAGGTCGGCGTACGCTGGTGCCGACTGGCTTGCGGCGACGGCGTCACCTGGGGAATGCCATCAAGCCAACGGTGGTGATCACGAAGAACCCCGGCCATGACGGTCATCGCCTCGATCCAGGCCACCTATGCGAACTACAGCGACGATGGCACCTACATCATCAACGGAACCGAAAGCGTGGCGAGCGCCGGTCCCGCGGTCGTCCCCACCATCACATTCCACGAGTATCTCGAGCTTAGCGGTCGCGATACGGGAACCAGGATCACCAGTGAACCGCGCGGCTTCGTGCTGTATCCAACCGTCCTGGAGAACACCTATCACGGTGGTGCGACACCGAGGGCCGATGATGTCGGTGACGTGGCCCCGGGTCAGTGTTCGAGGCCTGTCCCCTGTTGGGCTCGAATACAGGATCGTTGCGGTGACCCGCTTCTTCTCGCAGCAGCGTGGGGCTGTCAGGCGGCGATCGTGGATGAGTCCACCGAGGACTTGTTTTCGGCGGATCCGCTGCTCGGCGAGGTTGATTTCCGGTGGCCCAGCTCGACCCGACGCCGGAAGACAAGCGCCAGTCCCGCGCGGCGCGCCGGGTTGCCGGCCTCGGTGATCAGCCCGTCGTCGACGGCGCGGGCGTACAGGCAGCGCAGCGCGGCCACCAGGTGCTCCTCGGCGCTGCGCCCGCCCCGGGCGTTGCGGCGGGCCACGACATGGGTCTTGACGTAGGTCATCAGGTGCCGGATCTCCGAGGGGGTGGGCTCATCAAGGCGGCGGCTGCGCCAGTGCTCGACGACCCGGTTGCAGTACGAGCCGTAGGCCCGGCGGGTGCCGTCGCTCACGGCCGCCGACACGACCGGGACGTATTCGGCGAAGGTCGGCACCGGCTTGCGGGGCTGCGGGACGGCGGCCAGGTCTGCCGGGGACAGGCCCATCCGCTCCAGCAGCACCAGCGCCGCCTCCACGGCAGCCTGCTGGGAGGCGTCCGGGTTCACGGCGGTCATGGCCGCCTCCCGTCGCCGCCGGGGAGCGGGGCGTGCGCCCGCAGCGCCTGGTCGATTACCGCGAGGGAGTACGCGGCCAGCGCGTCCCGGGCCGGGAACACCGCCAGCAGCACCCGGTCACCAGGCCGCAGCCCGCAGCGGCGGCGCAGCGCGGCCGGGATCACGATGTACGGCCTGGACGCCATGGTGACCATGCCGCCCGGGTCGCGGCGGGCGATGACCACGCCCGCGGCGGCGGTAACGGTCAGCCGGTCGCCGGGCTGCCAGCCCAGCGCGCTGGTCATGGCCCGGTCGGCGACCCGGCCGGACTCGTCCATCCGGCCGAACCCGTACACCACGTCATCCGGGACCGCCGGGACGTCCGGTGCGGCGGCGGCGGGCAGGCGGCGGGCCGTTCCCGTTCTGCCGTGCTCCCGGCCGCCGGGCCGGGCACGCGGGGGAATGAGGGGAGCGATGAGCGGGGCGGTCATGGCCGCCTCCCCGCAGGGAGGGACCGGGACGGCCCGGCGGCCAGCAGGCAGCCGGGCCGCGTGTTCGAGTGATGTCTGTTTGCGGAAATTTCCCGTGTTTGGGTGTCCGAGGACCGAGTGCACCAAAAAACCAATGTGCTCTGACCGCTGAATTCGTGCTGGGAGAGTCGCAATGAGCGGACGAGCGGACCCGCCGTCCCTTGCGGCTCATGCAAGACGGAGCAGGAGGCTAGAGCTGATGTGGCCTACCGCGCTGAGCCCGATCAGCTGGCTCCTGATCACCAGATTATCCGGACCTCTGGCGACGTCCGGTCATGCCCGCGGGGACCGAGGGGTGCCCTGCTTCGCTTACGGTGGTCGCCGTGCGGGGTGTGCCGTGGTGGGGCGTGATCTCGTCGGTTGCGGCTCCAGTGCTGCTGATCGGCGGGTGGACGGTTGCCGCTGGGCTGCAGCCACGATCCTTCAACCCAGTAGCTGACACCATCAGCGCCCTAGCGGCGGAGGACGCCACTGATCGGTGGGTGATGACGTTCGCGCTGCTGGGACTGGGAGCCTGCTACGTCGTGACGGCGCTGGCGCTCAGGCCGGCGGCCTCACCTGGGCGTCTCATCCTCGCCATAGGCGGCGTGGCCACCATTCTCGTCGCGGCGAATCCCGAACCTGCTGGGAGTGGCTCGCTGCCACATACGGTCTGGGCTGCGATCGCCTTCATAGCCGTGGCGGTCTGGCCAGCCGTCAGCCTCGGCCGGGGGCCTTCAGTGCCCCGCGGATTGCGGCCCCCTGCTTGTGTCAGCGCCACCGCAATAATGCTCGGCCTGCTCGTGTGGTTCTACGTGGAGCTGAGCATGGGGGGTCGTCATCTCGGCCTGACCGAGCGCGTGCTCGCCGGGGCAGAGGCGGTGTGGCCACTTGCCGTGATCCTGACCTGTTACCGGAGCCAAACTTGCGCCGGGACACGGACCGCAGGCCCCGCCGACGCTGACCCCTAGCGCTAAGCGTCTGGTCCACGCCACAGCGAACATCGCGCTACAGCGTTGGGACAATGAGTTGCGTCCGAGGGGGGACTCGCACCTTACGTACATGATCCCGATCACGCTGACCAAGGAATTCGTGCTGGACTGTGGTCCCCGGTGATGGCGGCGGATCAGGTTATCCGGTGGTCCACTGCCGGAGCTGTGATCGGGGATTGCCGCGATCGCTGCGGTGGCGTCCTACGAACACGCCTACGAGCTCGTACGGGTGCACGGTGAGGCGCGCTGGGATGCCCGCCTGGTCCCGCTCACAGTGGACGGGCTGATCTACGCCAGTTCGATGGTGCTGCTGGACTCGGCGCGCCGGAAGGTGCCGGTTCCGGCTCCTGCGAGGTGGCTGCTGGGACTGGGCATCGGGCGACGCCGGCGGCCAACGCGGCGCACGGCCTGGGCCACGGGCCGGCCGGCGCCGCGGTGGCCGCGTGGCCTGCGGTGGTGCTGGTCGGGTCGTATGAGCTGCTGATGATGATCATCCGTGGTGCTCAGGTACCGGCGGACGTGACGGCCGTAGCCGGGCTGCCCGGCCGGCCGCCTGATGCCGATCCGCTGCAGATGCAGGTCGCGCAGGTGTTCGCTGATGACCTCGCGGCCGGCCGTGTTGCGTCGGTGCGCGCTATCGAAACACGGGCTCAGCTTTGCTCCGGGTTGCTATCGCTGCAGCGGGCGCGTCGGTCCAACCGGCGCTCGCCGGGCGTGCCGCCGCATGGGCGGGCTCAGCGACCGGGGAGGCGTCTCAATCGGGGATCCTTCCCCGCGACAGGCCGCGGATCGCCTACCCCGCTCGTAAACGCAGCGCTTCACACTTGATCATTTACACGCGGGATCAGGTGCCCGAAACTACGCCGACCTCGTGCGGCGCCGACTGAGACCGTTGACCGTCGTATCGGCTCGGATGCGCACGCGATCCTTGGCCTCTAGCAAAATGAACTCCGTGATGACACAACGATTGGTTTGCCGGAGTCGTGGCTTTCGCGGCCCAGGGCGCTGTCCAACCGGGGGGTAGCGTGATGCAGCAGCGGCGCAATGGGCGTGTTCGCCGGCAGATGAGCCCGGTCCTGTACCGGGCGGTGCACCGCGCAGTGCTCCGGGGCGCCGAGCGGGTCTGGTACGACCTCCGGTTCAAAGACCTCCATCGGAGCGGCAAGGAGTTTGAACTCATGGAACGGGCCATGGGTTTCGCCGCCCTGGCCATGCTCACCGTGTTCCCGCTGCTCGTCGTCGTCGCTGCCGCCAGCGCCGCCACGCATCACGGCGTAGCCGTATGGGTGGTCTACGGCATGGGCCTGACCGGCTCCTCTGCCCGCGCGGTGGGACAGGTCTTTTCCGCACCCGCCAAGGTCCTGAGCACGACGAGCGTTTTCAGCCTGTTCCTGCTGGGCGTCTTCGGGGTGACGTTCGCGGGCAGCGTGCAGGCCGGGTTCGAAAGGGTCTGGGGCCTTCCCGCCGGGCCGTGGCACAAGATCTGGCGTCAGGCGGTGTGGGTGATCGTCTTCATCGCCTACATCTACGCGGCGGCCACGGTGGGCACTGTGACACGCCATGCGCCGGCCGAGACGGTGAGCCGGCTCTCGGTGGCGATAGTGCTCGGCATCGCCTTTTTCTGGTGGGGGCTTCGCTTCCTGGTCGGCGGCCGGGTGAGCTACCTGGCGGCGATGCCAGGCGCAGTGGCGACGGTGGCGTTCCTGGCTGGCCTGCGGGCCTTCTCCGCCTTGGTCTTCGAGCCGCTCATCGTCAGCAACGCGGTCACCTACGGGGCGCTGGGCACCGTGCTGATCGTGCAGTCGTGGCTGATCGGCGTCGGCTGGGTCGTCTATGGCGGCCAGTTGTTCGGGCGCTGGTTCAACGACGCCTGGTTTCGGGCCTGGGCAGAAAACCGCTGGGGGCACAGGCAGCCGGGCGGGGAGGAACGCGGGCCGGTCCATGGGGGTCCAAGCACACCGCCTGGGTAGTGGGCAAGGACTGCTGGGATTAGATGCGGAAGGGTGGATGGGCGTCCTGGCGCACAGTACGGATGGTCGCCGCTGGCGTCCTGGCCGCGGTGGCCGGTGCCGTGCTGGTGTAGTGCCGCGGGCCGCCGGGCGGGATATCGACGACGCCGCGCTGGCGCACATCTGGCCCGCCCGTCACGAGAACTTCTACTTCCACGGCACCCATTCGGTCAACGTCGACAGCGAGCTCGCCAAGCTCGACGCCGACGGCACCGGCCGCTGCGCGCCGCCACCGCCGCGCAGGCCTCGTGAGCGGAGGACGTGCCCGGCCATGTGCCGGGCACGCGTCCGTGAGGGGATCCCTCTACGCGCTTACGGGTGCCGATGCCAAGGATGCGGGCGGCGATGTCGTCTTCCTGGCATCACCGAGATCAGGCCATGGCCGTCGATGAGGTGCAGGGGCACCGGGCAGGTTCGGCCACGTGCATGGG
>Ga0302179_10000634_pt1 | contig 22783 bp, 23 predicted proteins | sample I_Palsa_E3_1_FD_198788 | JGI IMG/M metagenome (GOLD analysis project Ga0302179, IMG submission 198788) | Peat permafrost microbial communities from Stordalen Mire near Abisko, Sweden - I_Palsa_E3_1 | ecosystem: Environmental > Terrestrial > Soil > Palsa > Peat permafrost | place: Sweden...
GTGGTTCCCGTCCAACCAGATCTGCTCAATGTGCGGAGTGAAGGACGGCCCGAAACCGCTGAACGTCCGTAAGTGGACCTGCGCGAACTGCGGGAGCGAGCACGACCGCGACGTAAACGCCGCGCGGAACATCCGTCTTGAGGGAAGAAAAGCGGCGGCCGGGCAGGCCGACACTCTAAACGCCTGCGGAGGGACCGTAACACCGGGATCTACCCCGGCTGGACCCGGTGAAACAGGAACCCGCCGGAGCGCGGCATGAGCCGCGCAGGAGGAATCCCCGTCCTTCAGGGCGGGGAGGATGTCAAATCAAGGCCGCCATCGCGGCGGGCGGCCTGATCGACCTGGCCCCGCCGATGCTGGCCGCGGCCGTCCCTGGCCTGACCTGCCGCTGACCGCCCTGCTGAGGCTGCGAGGGGGCGCCGTCGGCGAGCTGGCGGTGGCCGTTACCAGCCCGGTGAGTACTGCCGTGACGACGACCACGGAATGACCGGCCGGGCCGGGGACGGCAAGACGATCGAGTGCGAGGACAACGACGGCTGGCGCTGGGAACCAGTCTGACTGTCAGGCCTGAAGTGACCGGCCGGCCAGATCGACTTCCTTGACGTCAGCTGGCGACAGTAGTGACGTTGAGCTGGCCTTGCTTCTTGGCCGCTGCGATCAGCGCGGTCATGCCACCCCCCGCCGAGACAGAGGTGGCGGTGGCCCAGCTGGTCACGCCGCTTGTGCTACCACTGCTTGAACTCGAGGAACCGCAGCCCATCACCTCTGCTCCCTCCGCGCGATGCGCCGCGACTACAGGTCTGGCTGGCGGCCTGCCGGGGTGGTTAGGATGTGCGCTCAGCGACGTACATCCGCTCCTTTCGAGGGAAGCAGAGCGTCAAAAGCGCGGAAAAGGCCATGACGAATCAGCAGGGCGGATCGCAGCAGCCGGCGGGAATTCGTGACGTCGCCCGGAAGGCCGGCGTCTCAGTCGCATCGGTGAGCTTCGCCCTCAACGGCCAGCCTGGCGTGGCGCAAGATACCCGCCGGCGGATCCTGGCGGCCGCGGCGGAGCTCGGATACCGCGCCAACCCGCAGGCTCAGGCGTTGCGGCGAGGACGCACTACTACCTACGGCCTGGTCATCCGCAACTTCAGCAATCCCTTCTTCCTCGAGGTGCTGACCGGAGCCGAACGGGCGGCAGACGAGGCGGGCGTAACCTTGCTGCTCCTTGACTCGCACTACTCGATGGAACGCGAGCGCATGCATGTGCGGGAGATGGCCGCCCAGCGCCTGGCCGGCCTGGCCATCGCCCCGGTCGGCGACGGCGAGTCCGTTCGGCTGTGGCAGCAGCTTCGGCCCGGTACCCCGGTGGTGGCGCTGAACGCGTCCATGGACGGCCTCGCCGGGGTGTCCCGGGTGCACCCCGATAATGCCGTCGGGGTGGAACTGGCGATGCGCCGCCTCGCCGAACTAGGCCACACCTCCGCCGCCTTCCTGTCCGCGCCGCGTGGCATGGCGGCCGACACCGACCGGCTGCGCCATTTCCGGCGCCATGCCCGCGAACTCGGCGTCCGGCCGCATGTGATGCGCTCACCCCTCACGATCGCCGACGTGCGCAAGGCGGCCAGGAGCCTGCTGACCCGCCGGGACGCCCCCACAGCGATCATCACCAACTCCGATTACACGGCGCTCGGAATCTACAAGACCGCCCGTGACCTGTCCCTGCGGATCGGGCCGGACGTCTCGGTCATCGGGCACGACGACCTGCCGACCTCTGAGCTCCTCGATCCGCCCTTGGCGACGATCCGCATAGACGGCGAGGAAATGGGCCGGGCCCTGATGGCGCGCTTGCTCGACTGGGATCCGCCCACCGACTACGTCGCTCCGGTGGAACTGGTCGAGCGCGCGTCCCTGCGGGCACCGGACTTTGTCCGTTCACCCAGTGTTCGCGAGGCTCAGTGCGACAACTCGGTAACGTCCCTTGACACCCCTCGAGCGCATGTGTGAGCATTCGAACGCTAAACGTTTTAGAGGCGTTTATCCTGCACTCTCAGCTGGGGATTAGTGGGTCGGTAGACCTCCTCGGTACCGCCGCCCGGATCCTTTTCGGGCCGCCGTGATCCACTTCGGGACAGGGAAGCTTTCAGGAGGCACTGGTGAAATTGTCCTATCGATATGCGGTCGCCGGAGTCGCGGCCGCGGGATTGTTTGCGGCCGCCGGCTGCTCGTCGAGTTCCTCCTCGGGCTCGAGCGGCAGCAGCGTCAACTGGGCCAACGAGACCTCCGCGTCGGCCGGAGGCGGCATGAGCGCTCTGGTCAAGGCGGCCAAGGCCGAGGGCACGCTCAACGTCATCGCGCTCCCGCCGACGTGGGCGAACTACGGCACGATCATCTCGACTTTCGAGAAGGATTACGGCATCAAGGTCAATTCCGCCCTGCCTGATGGCACCAGCCAGCAGGAGGTCGACGCGGTGAAGACGGAGAACGGGACCGCCAAGGCACCAGACGTCATGGACATCGGCATGGCCGTCGCCCTGGCCAACACAAGCCTGTTCGCCCCGTACGAGGTCAGCACCTGGAGCAGTATCCCGACGGCGCAGAAGGCGCCGAACGGCCTGTGGGTCCAGGACTACGGCGGCTACATGGCGGTCGGGTACTCGAGCAAGTTCGGCACGATCACTTCGCTGAGCCAGCTGCTCACCTCGAAGTTCAGGAACGCGGTCGCGCTGAACGGCAACCCGACCTCGGCTAACGCCGGCCTGAACGGCGTCATGATGGCCAGCCTCGCGGAAGGCGGAACGGCCAGCAACATCGCTGACGGCGTGTCCTTCTTCGCCAAGCTCAAGGCCGCAGGCAACTTCTCCCCCGTGTCGGCGACTGGCGCGTCGATCAAGGCGGGCACGACCCCGGTCGTGTTCAACTGGGACTACCTCAACCTGCCGAGCTATGTGGGCGTGTCGAACTGGAAGGTGTTCATCCCGGCGAACGCCGTCCTCGGCGGGTACTACGCGCAGGCCGTCAACAAGAACGCTCCGCACCCGGCGGCCGCCCGGCTGTGGGAGGAGTTCCTCTACTCGCAGTCCGCGACCGGTGGACAGAACCTCTGGCTCCAGGGTGGTGCCCGGCCGGTGGAGCAGCAGGCTATGACGTCCAACAGCAGCATCGACACCAGCGCGGCCTCGAAACTGCCCGCGGTCACCGGAACCCCCACGTTCCTCAGCCCCACCCAGTCCACCGACGCCGCGAATTACCTGGCGGCGAACTGGGCGAAGGCCGTCAGCTAGCGAGGGGAACGTGGCCGTCGCTGCGACATCTGAGACCGGCGCCCGGCCTTCACGGGCCGGGCGCCGGGTTGCCGCTCCCGCCTGGGTCGGTACCGTCCCGTTCCTTGCCTACGTCGCGATCTTCCTGCTGTTGCCGACGGGGATCGTGGTAGTCGATTCGCTGAAGAACCCTAATGGTGCGTGGGCGTTCTCCAACGTCACCGAGCTCGGCAACCCACTGGTGCGCGGTTACTTCATCGGCTCGTTCAAGCTGTGCCTGCTTTCGTCGGTGTCGGGAGCCGTGCTTGGCGCGATCCTGGCCTACGCCATAGCGTCGGGCAACCCGGACGGCGTGGTGCGCAGGCTATACCTGGCCGGCTCGGGCGTTCTAGCCCAGTTCGGCGGGATCACGCTGGCGTTCGCATTCCTGGTGCTCCTCGGCCCGGTGGGGCTGCTGTTCCACGCCAGCTGGTATTACAATTTCCCGTGGGGTATCGGGCTGATCTACACGTATTTCCAGGTCCCGCTGATGGTGCTGGTCTTCCTGCCCGCGATAGACGGGGTGAAGGTCCAGTGGCGAGAAGCGTCGGAGAACCTGGGTGCGTCGGCGTGGCAGTACTGGCGCTACGTCGGCGGGCCGCTGCTGATGCCGGCTTTCCTCGGCGGCGCGCTGCTGCTGTTCGCGAACGCGTTGTCGGCCTTCGCGACTATCCAGGCCTGGGAGAGCCAGATCGCCTACATCGTCCCGCAGCAGATCGCTACCGCGCTGTCCAGCGAGGTGGGGCTGAGCAACGTCAACGTGGCCGACCTGCTCGCCCTGGGCATGGTGGTCATGGTGGCCATCGTCATGGCGGGATACGCATTGCTGCAGCGTAGGGCGGCACGATGGCTGCGATAGCCGCCCTCGGCGAGACGCCCGCCGCCGCATCGGCCAGTCATCCGAGCGGCATGCAGGCTCGTCGGCGCAGACGGCTGAACCTGTTCCGTTATGTGGTCTTCACGGTGTTCGGGCTGTTCTTCCTCCTGCCGCTGCTGGCGATGGCGCGGTTCTCCCTGGAGGGGGCCAAGCTCGGCACATGGTCGTTGACGGCCTGGCGGGAGATTACCTCCTTTCAGAGCGACGGCGTTCCGCCCCTGGCGAGCTCGATCGAGATCACCCTGGAACTGGCGGTCATCACCTGCGTGATCGTGCTCGCCCTGCTGGTGCCGACCATGATCTGGATCCGGCTGCGGGTGCAGTGGCTGGCGCGCACCATGGAAGTCCTCTGCCTGCTGCCGCTCACCATCCCCGCGATCGTGCTGGTCGTCGGCCTCGGCCCGATCTACAACAGGATTCAGCATTACAGCGTGTCCTCGCTCATGCTGTTCTGGATCTACGTCATCCTGGCGTTGCCCTACGCCTACCGGGCGCTCGCCGCCGGGCTGAGTGCTATCGACGTGACCACTTTGTCCGAGGCCGCGCGCAGTCTCGGGGCGAGCTGGTTCACCGTGATCGTCAGGGTGATCGCGCCGAACATGCGAGAGGCCATCCTGAACGCCCTGCTGCTGACCTGGGCCCTGGTCCTCGGCGAGTTCACCATCGCTTACCTGCTGCTGTACAACAACTTGCAGGAGGAGCTGTTTTCCATCAGCCGGAATACGCCGAACGCCGGGGTGATCTTCTCCACCTCGTTCGCCGCGCTGATGTTCGCCTTCGTGCTGCTGCTGATCCTGTCCTTCGTCGGCCGCCGCCGCGGCCGGGGATGAGGTGCCGTTCATGACTTCTTCACCCGTGACCAGAACGCAGGATGGCGCGGCCAGGACCGCCGTCGAAGTGCGGATGGAGGGACTGAGCCGGCACTACGGCCCGGTCGTCGCGCTCGACCGACTCGACCTGACCCTGCATCCCGGCGAGCTCATCGCGCTGCTCGGCCCGTCGGGCTGCGGCAAGACCACCACCTTGCGCTTGCTCGCGGGGCTGGAGGACGCCGACAGCGGCTATATAAGCGTCGGCGGTAAGGACATCACTCGCGTCTCGGCGGCCAAGCGCGATATGGGCATGGTGTTCCAGGCTTACTCCCTGTTCCCGCACATGACGGTGCGGCAGAACGTGGCCTTCGGGCTACGGCTGCGCCGGGTCGACGCGGCTAAGCGGGATCGGCGGGCGCTGGAGATGCTGGACCTGGTCGGGCTGTCGACGCAGGCGGACCGGTATCCGCACCAGATCTCCGGCGGGCAGCAGCAGCGGGTCGCCCTGGCTCGTGCCCTGGCCATCGAGCCGCAGGTGCTGCTGCTCGACGAGCCGCTGTCGGCGCTGGACGCCAAGGTCAGGGCGCAGCTGCGGGATGAGATCCGCCGGATCCAGCTTGAGGTGGGTATTACTACGCTGTTCGTCACCCACGACCAAGAGGAGGCGCTGGCCATCGCGGACCGGGTCGGCGTCATGCGGGAAGGCCACCTCGAGCAGCTGGCGCCGCCCATCGAGGTCTACTCGCGCCCGGCCACCTCTTTCGTGGCCGAGTTCGTCGGCCTGTCCAACCGGCTGTCCGGTACGGTCAGGGGGGGAGATGTCACCGTCCGTGGCTGCACGCTGCCGCTGGTGGAACGGGATACTCCCGATGGCGAGGTAGTGGCGCTGGTGCGACCGGAAGCGGTGAGCCTGGCTTCCCTCACCTCACCGCAGTCCGGCCCGCTGGTTGGCACGGTGATCGCGGTCACCTTCCTCGGCGCGACCAGCCGGGTCACGGTCGATCTCGGCGATGCCTCGATCATGGCTCAGCTCCAGACCTCGGACGCTACCGAGCTGTCGGCGGGCAGCCGGGTCACGCTGACGATCCGTCCTGACCCCGTGCTCGTGTCAGGCAGCTCAGCAGCTGCCGACTCGCCGGCCGAAGCAGAGGCGTGAGCGGCCGCCATCCCCTGCTGACCACGCACCGCAGGCTCGGCCGCGGAGCGGTGCTGCGCCGCGGCATGTCCGCCCCGTACCGGGCCGTCGAGATCGACGCGGGCGAGCCGCATCTTATCCGCGACGACTTTGGTGTTTCCGGGCTGGCCGGGGAGCCGTCCGCGGCTGGCCGCGGCCGCGCGCTGCTGTGCCTGGTGCACATCACCGATCTCCAGCTCGCCGACGTGCAATCGCCCACCCGGTTCGAGTTCCTCAACGCCCGCTTCGCCGATCCGAGGTACGCCGAGATCGTCCCCGTGCAACGTCCCCAGGAGGCGCTCACCGCGCACGCTGTCGACGCCACCATCCGCACGCTCGGCGCGGTACACGGCCCAGCCACCGGGCTGCCGTTGCAGCTGGCCGTGACGACAGGCGACGCGATCGACAACGCGCAGTGGAACGAGCTGCAGACGTTCCTCGCCCTGCTGGACGGCGGGCTGGTGTCACCGGATTCCGGCGGTCCTGACTATGAGGGGGTGCAGGCGCTCGACTGGCCGGGTGACATCTTCTGGAGACCGGACGGGGCGGCCACGGGCGGCCCGGACCTTTTCCGGCATGAATACGGCTTCCCGCATTATCCGGGACTGCTGCGGCGTGCGCTGCGTGAGTTCTCTGCGGCCGGCCTGCGCCTGCCCTGGCTATCCTGCTTCGGCAATCACGAGGCCCTCAACCAGGGCGTGGGCATCCAGACGCCCGGCCTGGCCGGCGCGCTGACCGGCGACAAGAAACCGCACGAGCTGCCTGAGGACTTCCGTCATGACGAGGCGCTCGAGCTGTTCACCATGCGTCCCGAGGCATTCATGGCCGGTCCGGCCCGTCCGGTCACACCGGATCATTCCCGCAGGCCGATCAGCAGGCGGGAGTTCGTTGATGCTCACTTCCTGGTCGGCTCACGGCCGTTCGGGCACGGTTTCTGCGAGCGCAACCGACAGGACGGCACCGCGTACTACGCCTTTGACACGCCCGCGGTCCGGTTCATCGCGCTTGACACCAACTGCCTGGCCGGTGGTGCGGCCGGGTGCCTGGATCGAGAGCAGGCGCGTTGGTTGGAAGCCCGGCTCGGCGAGGTGCACTCGGTGTACCGCAGATCGGACGGCGACGAGGTCCGCAGTGGCCACGACGACCGGCTCGTGGTCCTGTTCTCTCATCACGGGACCGGCACGCTGGACAACACCCGCGGCGCCCACGAGGGCCCAGACGGCGAGCCGTTGCTCGGTGCCTCCGGCCTGCTTGACCTGCTGCACCGGTTCCCGAACGTCCTGCTGTGGCTGAACGGCCACACGCACACCAACGCCATCCGCCCGCACCGTGACCCCGTCCGCCCGCGGCACGGGTTCTGGGAGGTCACCACCTGCGCGGTAGTGGACTGGCCCTGCCAGACCCGGCTGGTCGAACTCCTCGATCATGGCGAGTACCTGTCCATCGTGACCACGATGGTCGACCATGACACGCCGGCCGCCGCGGCGTCGCTGGAGACCACGGACGACCTCGCCGCCCTGCATCGCGAGCTTGCGGCCAACGTCCCCTGGGGCGCCGCGACCCTGGCCGGCACCCCCCGCGACAGGAACGTGGAACTACGCGTCCTCCCGCCTTTCCCCCTCGGGCGGCTATCCGGAGCGGACGGCTAAGCTAAGCGGCGGCTGCCTTCGGGGGCTTGCCGGTCGACGGCATCGCGGAGTTTGGCTCGCAGCAGCCGCAAGTCCTCGGCGCCGAAACTGTGATCGGCCAGCCACCGGGCGACCCCGCCGTAACGAGATCCCATCTGCTCAAGGAACGCGGCCATCGTCTCTGCCCGCACCCGCTGCGATGCGGCGGGCTTGCTGTTGACGTCGCTGGCATAGGTCCGTGACCTGCGCAGGCGAGCCAGGATGGCGTCGGCGCGCTCTCCCGACGCGGCGTAATCGTCGACCACGGCCTGCGGGGGGACTCCGGCGACGGTAAGCGCGAGCGCCACCACCACGCCAGTCCTGTCCTTTCCTGCGGCGCAGTGGACCAGCGCCGCGCCCTCGGCGTGCGCGATGGTGCGCAGCGCGGCCACGATCTGATCGGGACGATCCTCCAGGTAGCCCAGGTAGTGCCCGCAGACGGGATCATCCGGGTAGCGTGACTTATCGTGATTGGCCTTGGTGAGCAACGCTTCGGCGATCATGTCGGTGTTGGATCCGAGTTCGGGAAGCACCGGGTGGTGAGCATGGCGCACGCCCGCGACGGCATCCAGCGGCGCCGGGCCTTCTGATTTCAGCTCGTTGGAGCTGCGCAGGTCCACGACCGTGGTCACGCCGATGTCTCGCACCAGCTTCGCGACGTCAGAAGGCGACAGTTCCTGCAGGTTATCCGCGCGCAGCAGCCGGCCTCCCGCGGTTCGCCGGCCATCCTCGGTGGGCAGGCCTCCTAGGTCACGCACGTTGACGGCACCCTCAAGCTCAATCCACGCCATGACAACACCTTGGCAGACGTAGCCGCCTACTCGGCAAGGTGCCGGGCATGTGATCTTCTGCCGGCCGGCGGGTTGGCTTGCGGTGTGGTCAAAGTAGGGCATACTAAAGGCAACTATGACGCCGCCCAGACTCCTGCGGCCCGCCGCTAGGTCGATGCTGGCCCCGCATTTTCTTAGATGATCTAAGGAAGAGGCCCTCTGGCAGCATCCGGCTGAGATCCTCGCCGTCGCTGCCGAGCAGGAGTCCTCGTAATGTGGCTCAGTTCCTCTTTTCCTTTGCACGTTCTCAGGTCCGCGGCTGGTTTGGCTGTCAGCCAGTCAGGGGGCCGCTGATGAACGGCTCCATGGCATGCCGTGACCCTGACACGCAGGCACGGGCCAGCGTCGCGGCCGGCCGGGTCGCGATAGAAGTAGACGTCGGTCCGGGGACGACGACGGTGTTCATCAGCGGTGAGCTCGACCTAGTGACGATGCCGTTCGTTTCCGAGCACCTGACGATGGTCCTGGAAGCCAGGCCCGAGCGGCTCGTGCTCGACCTGACCCGGACCCGCTTCCTTGACTGCGGCTCCGCTCGGATGATCGTCGCGACGGGCCGGTCGCTGCCGGCCGGCCGACGTCTGGTCATCCGGCGTCCGAGCCCAACGGTCCGGCGGATTCTTGAGCTCACCGGACTTGATGCTCACTGCGAGATAGAAGGGTGACTCGTGGGTAGTATCCGGACGGGCGCATCGCGAAGGCAACGAGACATTTCCGGGAGCGGGCAGATGAGCAGCGTCTCGATACATGATGTACGCCACGCGCTGAACGAGCTCGGCAGGCTTCGCTTCGGCGAGATGCGAGTCGAAGATGCGATGGACCAGGTCGTCCAGACCACTCACACGATCTTCTCCGTGGACGGCGCGGGCCTGATGCTGGCCAACGCCGACCACCACCTGCTGAACGCCGCGGTATCCGACGTCCGGATGGGTCACCTGGAGGAGCTGCAGATACGCTATCAGGAGGGTCCGTGCATCGCGGCCTTCGAAGACAAGCAGCTGGTACGGGCCGAGGATCTCGCGCAAGAGATGCGCTGGCCGTCGTTCAGCAAGCATGCGGTCGCCCGCGGGGTACGGGCCGTGCTCGCCAGCCCCATCCCCTACAACCAGGACGCCGTCGGCGTCGTCGCGGTGATGTCAGAGCAGAGCCGTCCCTGGTCCGCTGAGGCTGAGCTCGGGTTGCTGGCGTTTACTGATCTCGCCGCGCTTCTCATCGCCACGATGCTGATGGGCGAGCAGCAGACCGAGCTGGCCGGGCAACTGCAGTCAGCGCTGAACTCCCGGGCCATTATCGAGCAGGCCAAGGGCGTCCTCATCGGCCGCCAGGGCATCTCCGCGCATGCTGCCTACCAGCAACTACGGGCGCAGGCTCGGTCTGAGCGACGTAAGCTCGCGGTGCTCTCCGCCGAGCTGGTGCGCAATTCGGTCCGCCAGGCGGACGGATCGTCCTGAAAGATGCGCGGCAGCCAGAGAAAATTGCCGCGACGCACAGGTTTACCTGAAGCGATCTGCGGCAGAGGAAGCAACGCAGTACCAAGGCCGCCCAGAGCCCCGCGGTTGCCAACGAAGCCGGTGCCCGTCATCGCCTCACGACATCGCGTCGGAAAGGCCCTCTGACTGCATCGGCGGAATCCAAGGTTCGCATCCAGTGGCTAGGGGAAATCATGATCATTCTCGGAATCATCCTGCTGATAATTGGCTTCGTCGCCAAGATCGCGATCGTCTGGACGATAGGGATCGTCGTTTTGGTGCTCGGACTGATAGCAGTCCTGCTTGGCTCGATCGGCCACGCCATCGGCGGTCGCAGGCACTATTGGTAGCAGGTACGGGCACTGCTGCTGAGGGCGTGCGGCGCACAGTGATGTGGGTGCGGCACACCGTGATACGGTACGCCGCACCCAGCACACTGCCTAGAGCAACGCTGCCCGCGGTCTCGCGTCTTCCTGCGCCTTAGTCCGGGCGTCACGTGCTAACGGCGCCGGACCCAGGCTGGTCCCAGGCCGGGCTGGGACAGGTAGATCTCAGCGTCCGGGTGGCGGCCAAAATCCGCCTCCACCTGCCCTTGCAGGGTCTTGACCTGCTCGTTCAAGGTAGTGATCACCGCGATCAGGGACCGGACGGCTCCGCAAACCAGCGCGGCGCGCAATAAGTGCGAAATAAGAAGTAGTTACATATTGCGCAAGTTCTTGTTATGGTGGAGCCATGGCACACGCACCCGCCACTGCGGGCCCGGCGCCGATACGCCGCCGGGACATGCAGAAGGAGCAGACCCGCCTCGACCTCGCGCTCGCCGCGTTCGAGCTGGCGAAGGCGGAGGGCCTGGCGAAGGTCCGGGTGCCCCAGATCGCTGATGCGGTCGGGGTGTCGACCCGGACGTTCAACAACTACTTCGCGAGCAAGGAGGCGGCGATCGTCTGGCCGACCACCTTGCGAGGCGCCCGGCTGGCCGCCGATCTGGCCGAGCGGCCGGCGGGCGAGTCGCTGGCCGACGCCCTGGTGGAGGTCGTGGCCGGCCTCTACGGGCCGCGCGGCCATGAGGGGCTGCCCGACGGCTGGCTAGACGGGTTCCGCACCCTCGTGGCCGCCGAGCCGGCTCTGCACGGCGAGTACCTCAAGGCCCTGGCGGCCAGCGAGCGAGCACTGGCAGAGGTCATCGCCCGGCGCACCTGCGCCGCGGAAGGCGACCTCGAACCCTTCGTGCTCGCCGGCGTGGTCACCGCCGCTGAGCGAGCCGCCGTCCTGCACTGGATCCGCCAGGCCCAGGCCTCCACGTCGCTGGCCGAGGTCGTCCGCACCGCCGTCGCCATGGCTGTCAGGGGCATGGCCAGCCAGGGCATCACCCTTTCTTGATCATTGTCCCGCGCTGTCACAACGAGCAAGGAAGCCGTCATGCTGTTTCTCTTCCGAGGTCATAACGGTCCCGCAGTTCGCGCCGCCGTCGGAGCGCTGCTCTTGGGGGTCGGGATCGCCTTCCACGGCGCGGCGATCTTCGCCGGGATCGGCGCCGTCCTGCTCATCTGGGGCGGGATCGGGGTGCTCAGCTTCAGGCGGGCCGGGCGCCTCGGCCACATCGGCAATAGGGGTCAGATGTCGTGAGCGCCATCGTCGCTGACCGGCTCACCAAGCGCTTCGGGGACTTCGCGGCCGTCGACGGCGTGAGCTTCGAGGTTCCTGACGGGCAGCTCGTCGCCGTGCTCGGACCCAACGGGGCCGGCAAGACCACCACCCTGGAGATGCTGGAAGGCTTCCTGGCGCCCACCAGCGGTACCGCAAGGGTGCTGGGAGTCAATCCGCACCGCGGTGACCGCAGGTGGCGAGCGCGGATCGGCCTGGTGCTCCAGTCGACAAGCCTGGACGCTGAGCTGAGCATCCGAGACACCCTGACCGTGTTCGCCGGGCTCTACCCGGCACCGCGCCCGGTTGGCGAGGTCCTTGAGCTGGTGGACCTCGCTGACGACGCCGAGACCCGGGTCGGCGCCCTCTCCGGCGGTCAGCGCCGCCGGGTCGACGTGGCCATCGGCATCATCGGCCGGCCCGAGGTCCTCTTCCTCGACGAGCCCACCACCGGCCTCGACCCCGAAGCCCGCCGGCGGGCGTGGACCGCGGTGGAGAACCTGGCCACTACGGGCACCACGGTCGTGCTCACCACGCATTACATCGACGAGGCCGACCACCTCGCCAGCCGGCTGATCCTCCTGGCCGCAGGGCAGATCGTGGCCGACACCACCCCCGAAAGGCTCCGCTCGCAGGGCGGACCCGCCACCATCCGCTACTGCTTCTCCGGTGACGCACCAGTTGGCGACCTGCCGGCAACGCTCGCTCCGTATGTCGACCACGACCGTCACGCACTGGTCGTCCGCACCGAGGAGACCACCGGCCCGCTGCGGGACCTGCTCTCGTGGGCCGACCGTCACCACCTCGATCTCCCGGGGCTCGAGGTCGGCCCGCCCAGTCTCGAAGACGCCTACCTGGCCGCCATCGGCGAGCCAGTCACTCCCGAAGGGACCCCCCGGTGAACATCACCGCGCGGGCTGTCACGCCCCGGATGCCCAGCGCCGGACGGCTCCTCGCGGCCCAGATCGGCTACCAGGCCCGCCTGCTGGCCAGCGGCCGGGCCATCACCATCGGGGTCGGCCTGCCGGTCATCCTGCTCATCGCCTCCCACGGAACCCACACGCAGACCGGCGCCGCCGGCCTCGCCGGCTACGCCGCCTTCGGCCTCACCCTGACCGCCTGGAACACTTACGGCGTCCGCCTGGTCGCGGCGCGCGAGGCGGGCGTCCTCAAAAGGTGGCGGGCCGCCCCGCTGCCCCGCTGGTGCTACTTCCTCGGCCGCATCATCGCCACCGTTGTCGTCGCCGTTGCCGCCGGAGCCGCCACCGTCGCGGCCGGCGTCCTGCTTTACCACAGCCACTTGACGGCCAGCGGTGCCCTCGGCGCCCTCGGCGTCTTCGTCCTCGGCGCATTCGCCTGGACCGCATGCGCCACCTCTCTCACCGCGGTGATCCCCACCCTCGAGGCGGCATCCCCCATTCTCATGCTCACCTACTTCCCGGTCATCATCATCTCCGGCATCTTCGGCTCCATCAGCGAACCCCACTGGCTCTCTACCATCGCCAGCTACCTCCCGGCCCAGCCACTCGCCCACGCCGTCGCAGCCGCGCTCGGACACACCGCCGGCCACGCCCTGCTCCCGGCACGTGACCTCGTCGTCCTCGCTGTCTGGACGGTCGCCGGGCTCGCCGGCGCCGTCGCTACCTTCCGCTGGGAGCCGCACCGGCCCGCCCAGCGACGCCCGGCCCGAGCACCACGCCCAGCGAGTCCCTCCGGCCCCGGCGCCCAGCCTGCGAGCACCGGCGGCGACATCGAGCCCCCGGCAACCCTCGCCGACGCCACCCCAGGGCTCAAGGGACACCCCAAGGGACACCCGGAAAGGAGGTGAATCCGTGATTTACCTCATCCGCAAGCTGATCGAGTACTTCCGCCGGCGCAAGGGATAGGCCCTTCCTGCCGCGCGGACACCGGAAGATCCTGCGAAAGGACACAGACCATGCCACCACATTGGCTGTCCGTCCTGGTCGCGGTGGGCCTGATCATGTTCGGCGCCTTCTCGTGTGTGAGGCCAAGTGGCTCAGGGCTTGACCTCCGCTCCGGACTGAAGGCATGGGACCGCCCGCTCAGTCGCCCCAGACATCGTGCGCGGTCTCCACGATCAGGCGGAGCTTGGCGACCTGCTGGTCGTAGGTCAGCGCGTTGCCCTCTACGGTCGAGGAAAATCCGCACTGCCCGGATAGGCAGATCTGGTCGAGCGGGACGTACTTGGCGGCCTCGTCGATGCGCCGTTTGAGATCGTCCTTGGACTCAAGCTCCGGGCGTTTGGTGGTGACCAGGCCGAGCACGACCATCTTGTCCTGAGGGACGAACCTCAGCGGCTCGAAACCACCAGACCGCTCGTCGTCGTATTCGAGGAAGAACCCGTCCACGTTTAGTTCTGAGAAGAGCGCCTCGGCCACGAAGTCGTAGCCGCCGGAGGCGGCCCATGAGGACCGGAAGTTGCCCCGGCACATGTGCGTGGTGATCGCCATTCCGGCCGGCTTGTCCTTGACCGCCGCGTTGATCTGCTTGATGTAGCGCAGGTGCAGGTGCTCGGCGTCCTCGCCACGTTCGCTGATTTCGGCCCGCTGGGCGGGGTCGTTCAGGTAGGCCAGCGACGTGTCGTCGAACTGCAGGTAGGTGCAGCCAAGTTCGCCCAGCCGCCGGACCTCCTCGGCGTAGGCGGCGGCCAGGTCAGTCCAGAACTGCTCGAGGTCCGGGTAGACGTCCGGATCGAGCATGGCCGGTCCGCCCCGGTAGTGCACCATGTTCGGCGACGGGATCGTCTGCTTGGGCACGGCCGTGGTGACGTGGGACTTCAGGAACGTGAAGTCCTCGCCGAAGATGGTCTGCTCGAGCCTGACCTTGCTGCCGACGTGCAGTGCGGCCGGGGTCCACTCGATGGAGCCCGACGGGTTGGTGAACTTTACCGCCAGGTTGCCTGGGGCCTTGGAGACGCCGCCGAGGGCGTAGATGAAGTCCATGTGCCACGACGCCCGGCGGAATTCCCCGTCGGTGGCGGACTGCAGGCCGACCTCCTCCTGCATCCGGACGGCCCCGGCGATCTCCTCGTCCTCGACGGCCCGCAGATCATCCGCCGTGATCCGGCCGCCTGCGAAATCGTCGCGCGCCTGAAGGAGCCGCTGCGGGCGAAGCAGGCTGCCGACGTGGTCGGCCCGGAACGGCGGGCTGGTTCTGCGGGACATTGACTGACCTCTCCTCCTCGAGTGCCTAAGACAACACTTAGCAGATCGGGCGAATCAGGCGTCAGGCAGGCCAGCTGGTATCAGGCTTACCGCGATGCGCCCTGACCGCAAGGTCCTCAGTACCGGCGACGGCGGATGGGAGTGGGCCGGCCCGAGGGTCCCCGTTCGGCATATTCCTCGGGGCCGACGCCGGCGCTGGCGCCAGTGCCTGAGCCGAGAAGCGAGCGGGTCAGCTCGTGGCGTTCCCCGTTCATCTCGGTGAGGACCTGGGCGAAATGAGAGGCTCGCAGCACCGGCGGACGCTCCCCGGCTCGCAGCGACACCAGGACGGTCCGCCTGATCATTTCCTTAATGAAGGACGCAGTGACGCCCTCGGTGCCGGCCACCACCGGATCCAGGTCCGCGTCCAGGGTCAGGTCACGGGCGTAGACGCGGAGCAGACGCTCCCGGCAGCGCTCGTCGGGGCGGGGAACCTCCACCGCCAGGTCGATCCGGCCGGGCCGGTCGGCCAGCGCGACCTCGAGCAAGTCGGCCCGGTTGGTGGTCAGCACGAAGGTGACGTCGGCATCGGTGCCGATGCCGTCCATCGCTTCGAGCAGGGAGAACAGCAGTGGTTGTCCCCCCGGCGCGAAGTCTCTGTCCAACGCGACGAGATCGACGTCTTCGAGCACCACGACGGACGGCTGCAGGCGGCGGGCGAGCGCCGCGGCCTGATCGATGAACCTGATGGACAGCCCGGTCAGCAGGATGACGGTACAGCTGGCCAGGCGTCCGGTCAGGTAGCGGACGGTGTGCGTCTTTCCCGTCCCCGGCGGGCCGTGCAGGAGCAGGCCGCGCTTGAGGTGCTGGCCCGCGCTGAGCAGTTCCTGCGACCACTCCGCGACGCCGATGATGTGCTGCTCGATGTGCTCGAGCACGCCGTCTGGCAGCACCACATCGCCGGCCGCGACCGCTGGCCGCGGCAGGAAGGTAACCAACTCATTGCCGTGGTGCTCGCTGGCCGTGAAGCTGAGCACCTGACCGCGGAACACGTCGTGGGCGCGCATCAGCCGGCCGATCTCGTCGCGCGTTGCGGCGGCCGTCGGCTGATCCGCCGCGAGCACCTCGAGGTTGCAGAAAGGCGACCCGAACTGGCTTTCGTTGCGGATCCCTATCACCACCGGCGAGCCGTCCGGCGCCGTGGCCGTCACCAGGCCGAACATCACCACTTCGGCGTTCTGCTCCGGGCCGATCGCCGCGGTGCCGTAGCTGGCGGCCCCGGGCCTGAGCCCGCCGAACGGTGACGGCATGTTGATCAGGGAGAGCATGTCCTCGCGCGGACGGTGACCCAGACCTGACGCGCCGAACCACCTGCCGCCCGGGTGCGCGGCTAGGTAGGCGTCGACTCCGCGCTGAATGTTCACGTGCTCCCAGGAGGAGAACCTCTCGGTCACCGGGACCACGGCCGTCAGGTCGCAGCCGAGGTGCCCGGTGACCTGGCGCGCGAGCTCGGAGGGACCTGCGTCCTCGGTTAGCGTCCTGGCCGCTACCTCGAAAAGCTGGCGCAGGCCGAGGGCCAGCCCTCGGAGGTCCTGGCGATCGGGGACAGGCGGAAGCTCAGGGGTGCTCACCCAGTCCACAATGCCCCAGGGCAGGTGAGGCCGCCAAGAGGTTATCGCTGCCGGGTGATACGCCGTTCGGTAAATAGACGGCTCCTAGCTCATTCCAGTCGTGTCTCGATTACTTGCGTAACGCAAGTATCAGTGGCAGTGTTCGGTGGATGATCCCTGTCTTCGCGAAGAAAAGAGCGCCGGTCGTCGCTCTGCTCGCCATAGCTTGCACCGGCCTGGCCGCAGCGGGGTGCAGCAGCTCCTCATCGAGCTCGGCCTCGACCTCGACCTCGGCGAGTGCCAGCTCGTCGAGCACGCCCAAGGCCTCCGGCACGGTCAGCATCGCTTACGCGTCCTCGCTTGAGTACCTCAACGCCAGTGTCGTCGACCCGGCCTTCAAGGCCGCTGAAGGCTACTCGTTCACCGGGCGTGCCGGAGCCTCCGGCGATCTGGAAACGGACATCGCCTCCGGCGAGATCAGCCCGAACGTCTTCGAGAGCGTCGGCGGCGACAACATCACGCCGCTCGAGCCCAAATACACCAACTGGTACATCCCGTACGCGGGGACCTCGATGGTCATCGCGTACAACCCCAAGAGCAAGTACGCCAGCCAGTTCAAGGCCTACGCCGACGGCAGCAAGCCGCTATCGGGCCTGTTTACTCTGCTGGAGACCCCCGGCCTTAAGCTCGGCCGCACCGACCCCAACATCGACCCGCAGGGCCGGGACTTCATCTACATGCTGGAGCTGGCGCAGGCCTATTACCACCTGCCGTCGGACACCGTCACGAAGATCCTCGGCGGTCCGCTCGCTTCGGCCAAGTCGTCGGAGATCTACGCCGAGGCCTCGCTGCCCTCCACGCTGCAGTCCGGCCAGCTTGACGCGTCAAGCGCCTTCGTTACCCAGGCGATCGAGCTGCACCTGGACTACATCCCCCTTCCGGCCGCCATCAACCTCAGCAGCCAGGGAAGCGCCACGGCGTACGCGAAGGCGACGATCAAGCTCAACAACGGCAAGACCAAGTCCGGCTCGCCGCAGGTAATCGACATCACCATCATCGGCAAGCAGACCCCGGCCGCGATCGCGTTCGTCAAGTACACGCTGTCGCCGGCGGGCCTGGCCCAGTACAAGACGGGCGGGTTCACCCTCATCCCCCCCACGGTGGTCGGGTCGGCAAGCTCGGTTCCCGCAGCGATCTCGAGTGAGCTGGGCAGCTAGCCCCGCGGCCGCCGCCGGCGGCGCGGTCCGGGGGGACGAACCGCCGGGACCGCGCCGTCCCACGGGACGGGGGCGGTTCGCCGAGGGCTCGCTGCGGCTCCGTTCGGTGTCTGCCTTTGTCTCGGTGGCCGGAACGGGCATTATCTGGCTGGCCTTGCTCGGCCCCGTGATCGCCCTGCTCAGCCACCTGTCCTGGAGCGCCATCGCGAAGTCCCTGACGGCTCCGGGGGCGCTGGATCCGCTCGTGATCTCGGTGGAATCCGGGCTCGTGACCCTGGGTGTGCTGTTCGCAGTCTGCACCCCGCTGGCCTGGATGCTCGCCCGGGGGAAGCTGCCGTTCCCGCGCGTATGGGAGACCGGCGTACTGTGCAGCCTGCTGCTGCCGCCGCTGGTCATCGGCCTGCTGCTGGTCTTCATGGTCGGCCCGTACACGCCGATCGGCGGCCTTCTCGCTGACCTGCACCAGTCCGCGACCAACACCTTCCTCGCCCTGGTCATCGCGGAGGTCTACGAGTCGGCGCCTTACTACGTGCTCGGCGCGCAGTCGGCCTTCGCTAGCGTCGAGCCGCGGCTTGAGCAGCAGGCCGGCTTGCTCGGCGACCGGCCGCGGCGGGTGTTCCGGCGGGTCACGCTGCCGCTGGCCGCACCCGGGCTGGCTATGTCCTTGTCCATCGCCTGGGCCAGGGCGATGGGCGCTTTCGGCGCGGTCATCATCATCGCCTACAACCCGATGGGGATACCGTTGCAGATATATACGACGCTGCAGGAGACTGGCCTGGCCTCCGCGCTGCCGTACGCCCTGGTCCTGCTGGTTGTGGCGCTGCCGCTGCCGTTGGCCGCCTACATCTGGAGCGCCCGTGCTGGACGCCGACGTCGAGGTTGACCGCAGGGCATTCACCGTGCGCATCGCCCTGCAGGTGGCGCCGGGCGAGCGGCTGGCCCTATTCGGCCCCTCGGGCGCGGGGAAAACCACGTTGCTCGAGGTCATCGCGGGCCTGGTCCCGCCGCGCCGCGGCCACATCGAACTAGGCGGCCGGGTGCTCACCTCGACGGCTCCCCCGGTGCGTGCCGTACCGCCCTGGCAGCGCCGGGTCGGGTTGCTGCGGCAGGATCCGGGCCTGTTCCCGCACCTGTCCGTCCGGGACAACCTGTGCTACGCACCTTCGGCAACGCCTTCGGATGCTGAGCTGTCATCGCTGGCTGCGCTGCTCGGCATCGAGTCCCTGCTGGCCGCGATGCCCGCTCGCCTGTCCGGCGGCCAGGCGCACCGGGTCGCCCTAGGCCGTCTGCTCCTCGCGCACTGCGACATGCTGCTGCTCGATGAGCCCTACACGGGCCTGGACGCGAGCCTGCGCCGCACGCTCACCCAACAGGTGGGCTCCCTGGTGACGGAGCGGTCCGTGCCCGCCATCCTGGTCACCCACGAGCTCGTCGACGCGCAGGCCTTCGCGGACCGGCTGGCCGTGCTCGACCGCGGCGAGCTGCTCCAGGTCGGCGCTCCGGATGAGGTCGTCCTGCGGCCCGCCTCGCGCCGGGTGGCGGAACTGGTCGGGTACCTGGGCTTCGTGCCGAGCAGCGAGATAGTCGCCGGGGTGCACCCGGAGCGGGTGATCCCCGGAGCCTTCGGCGATCGGGGCCTCGTGCTGACCGGAGTGGTCAAGGCCTGTAGGCCCGCCGGGGCAGGTTGGGAAGCCGACCTGAGCATCGGTGATGCAGCGGCCACCTGCCGCCTGCCTGACAAGCCGCCCGCTTCCGGCGGCGAGCTGGTCGTTACGGTCCTTGACCCGCCGTATTTCGGGGTTGACGGAAGGGCTCTTTCGGCAGTCCCCCGTCTTTCACCCCGGCGATGAACTCCCGCCATTCGTGACGGCTCAGAATAATTCGTATCCCATCTGGATCCACGCAGCTTCTTGTTCCAGCCCGATAAGCGGGTCGAGTTCCCGCTGCCGTACCGGGGCTACATGCCCCGTCTGCAAATACCCGTCTCACGTAGCGTGACGTGACGACGTCACGTTACTCCTCGTCGAATCAGAACCCACACCGATAAACCCAAGGTCCGTTCCCCTGAGTTCGTGGCGAGTTAGCGGTATCGGCGCGGTAATGGTTCAAATTTTTTCCGGCTTCGCGCCGCGGGGGTGTCCTCTCCGGGCGGGCCCGTCCGTCCTTCCCCCGGGTGGCGCTCGCCACCACGCGGAGAGAAACGAGGAGACCGATGACCAGCAAGACCACCACGGCAGGGTCCGACGCCGGCCGGCAGGCCGTTCTCGACGTGCTCGCGGGCGTGTACAGGGCGTGGGAAGCCGGCGACGCCGACGCGTTCGTGGCCGACTACACCGACGACGCCAGCGTGATCCAGCCCGGCGTCTATGAGAAGGACCGCGAGGAGATCCGCGCCACGTTGGCCGCGGGGTTCGCGGGCCCGCTCAGCGGGTCGCGGGCCATCGACCACCCGGTGGACGTCCGTTTTCTTACCGACGACACGGCCATCGTGGTCAGCGAGGGCGGGATCATCTTCCCTGGGCAGGACGCTGTCGCGGGCGAGCGCCTGGTGCGCGCGACCTGGGTGCTGGTCAGGCGCGACGGCGGCTGGCGGATGGCCTCCTACCACAACAGCCCCGCCAGCTAGGGTGCCGTGTTCCGGGTACGGGGCGTTCCCTTCCGGGGAGCCGTCCCATACCCGGATCCGCCCGGGTTCCAGGGCCGTAGCAGCGGTTGGCGCGGTCGTGATCGCCCAGGTAAAACGGTGTGGACCTAGTCCGCTGAACGGAAGGAGCCTTGACGATGGCGCTGTATGTGGCCTTGTGCTACTACGACCGGGACCAGCCATGGGACGGAGTGCCGGACAAGGAGTTGACCCCCGAGTACACCGAGTTTGCCCGGCGGGCCACCGAGGCCGGGGTCATGCGCGGCGGCGAAGCTCTGCACCCGGTGACCATGTCGACGACCATCACCGTCTCGGGCGGCAAGGGCGGCGACGTCCTGCTGACCGACGGCCCGTACGCCGAGGCGAAGGAGGTCTTGGGCGGATACTTCCTGCTGGAGGTGGCCGACCTCGACGAGGCCGTCGCGTGGGCGGCGCAGATCCCGGCTGCCTGGCGGGGGAAGATCGAGCTTCGTCCGATAGCGCCGGTGCACGGCTAGGTGCGTCCTGGCATGGACGCCGCCGGCACTCTGGCCGAGGTGCTGAAGGGCGAAGGTCCCAGGGTGCTGGCCACGCTGGCCAGGACCATCGGCGACCTGGCCGTCGCCGAGGACGCGCTCTCCGAGGCCACCATCACCGCCCTGGATGCCTGGCCCGAAACGGGGATCCCTGACAACCCGCGGGCCTGGCTGGCTGTGGTCGCCCGCCGCAAGGCGCTTGACCTGCTGCGACGCGAGTCAGCCCGGCCTGCCAAGGAGACCGCCGCGTTCCGGTGGGGAACCGGGGCCGCACCGGACCAGATCGAGGAGGCGATCGAGGCGATGGAGCCAGAGAGCTCGCTGCGCGACGATATGCTGCGCCTGATCTTCACCTGCTGCCACCCGGCGCTGAGCCGTGAGGCCCAGGTGGCCCTCTCGCTGCGCACGCTGGCCCGGCTCGAGGTACCGGCCATCGCCCGCGCCTTCCTGGTGCCTGAGGCCACCATGGCCAAGCGCCTGGTACGGGCCCGCTCCAAGATCGCCACGGCCCGCATCCCCTACGCGATCCCCTCCGACACCGAGCTTCCCGGCCGGCTGGCCGCGGTGCTGGCGGTGGTGTACCTGGTCGCCACCGAGGCCCATGCCCCGACCGGCGGGGACGCGGTGGCCCGTGTCGATCTCGAGGCCGAGGCGATCCGGCTGGCTCGCTTGCTGGCCGGCCTGATGCCCGACGAGCCCGAGGCGCTCTCCCTGCTTGCCCTGTTGCTGCTGACCTCGGCCCGCACCTCCGCCCGCACCGACGCTGACGGCAACCCGGTGACCCTAGCCGGCCAGGACCGCACCCGCTGGAACCGAGCCGCGATCGCCGAGGGTTCGGCGTGGCTGTCCGAGGCGGTGGCCCGGTCCGGCGGGGTCGCCGGGCCCTATCAGATCCAGGCGCACCTCGCCGCGGCCCACTCGACCGCTCCCAGCTGGCAGGAGACGGACTGGGACCGGATCGTCGGCCTCTACGACTTGCTCGGGTCGATCACGGCCAACCCGGTGGTGGCGCTCAACCGGGCCGTCGCGGTTACCGAGCGCGACGGCCCCGAGGCGGGGCTGGCTGCCCTGAAGACCATCGCCGGCCTGGAATACTCCCATCTGTGGCACGCTGCCCTGGCGGACAACCTGCGCCGGCTCGGCCATACGAGCGAGGCGGCCGGAGAACTTCACACCGCGGTGACCCTGGCGCCCAGCGAAGTCGAACAGCGCCTCCTGCAGGGCCGTCTGCGCACCGTGCGGTCCGAGCTCGGCTGACCGCGTTCTGGTTTTCTCGCTTTCCTTGCCTGGCTTTCTCCCCGGATATGTCCTGCGCCCGCTGCACCGTTCGTCCTTTCCCTGCAAGAGCGGTCCCCGATCTCGCGGATCGCCCAGGGAAGGAGAAGCAGATGACTGGCAGCAGCACCAAGCAGGCCGGGGCGCCGGGCGTCAGGTCCGGTACCCAGCTGAGTTCACAAGGAGGCACCACCATGACCGACGAAACCATCAGCGCAACCACGATCATTAACGCCCCAGCCGAGGCGATCTTCGCCGTGCTCGCCGACCCCGCCAAGCACGCCGCGATCGACGGCACCGGGTGGGTCCGCGAGCCCCTTGACGGCCAGCCGCTGAACGCGGCGGGTCAGGTGTTCCGGATGGCCATGTACGACGACAACGTCCCGGGCGGGCACTACCGGATGGCCAACCGGGTGCAGGTGTTCGACCCGCCACGCGCCATCTCCTGGGAGCCAGGCATGGACACCGGCGATGGCAACCCGCAGATCGTCGGCCACATCTGGCGTTACGACCTGGCCCCTGCCGGACCATCCGGAACCAAGACCACCCTCTCCTATGACTGGTCGGCGGTCCCCGACTCCCTCCGCCAGCGACTCCCATTCCC
>Ga0302179_10000637_pt1 | contig 22731 bp, 18 predicted proteins | sample I_Palsa_E3_1_FD_198788 | JGI IMG/M metagenome (GOLD analysis project Ga0302179, IMG submission 198788) | Peat permafrost microbial communities from Stordalen Mire near Abisko, Sweden - I_Palsa_E3_1 | ecosystem: Environmental > Terrestrial > Soil > Palsa > Peat permafrost | place: Sweden...
GTTTACTGGCTGCGGAAACAAAGTGCAAGAAAGGGAAAAAAACGGGGTAGTGGCACAGTCTCCGATGAGCGCGCTGATCCGGGGTTGCTCGTCAGACCAAAAAAGCAGCAGCCAGCGGTGCGTTGACCGTGCGTGGGGCTTGCAGTAGGATGAAAGAAGTTGGGCGCTTAGCTCAGCGGTTAGAGCGTTCGGTTTACACCCGAAAGGTCGTCCGTTCAAATCGGACAGTGCCCACCATCTTGACGATTTCGTTCCCTCAGCAGAACCCTAGGTCAGTCGGTTAGAACGCCGCCTTGCCGCGAAAACCCGCACAAATCCTTACATTTCTTAATGTTTTTCCGTGCAGATCACTTGGAAGTGGTCGCGATTCCGTCATTCGTTCTGAGCCCTGAATCCGAGCGACAAAATCGCTGACCTGTGTTAAATTATTTCTGCATGAGCGCACGGAAATTTTTGGCGGTTTATCGGCGGTTTTAGCAGGGACAGCTGCTACCGGAAGCGACGCTGGCAAACGTGCGCGGCCAGCGAAACTTGTAACAGTCTTATTCCACTAGACTTTACGGGAAGTCGTGGATTTGGCGAGTGGGGACGTAGTTCAGTTGGTTAGAACGCTGCCCTGTCACGGCAGAGGTCGCGAGTTCGAGTCTCGTCGTCCCCGCCACTTCTTTATGCCTTAACTCTTGCGGGGAGAAATCCCCGAGGCATGCACCACAGCCGAGAGAAGGCCTCCGGTTTGACGTGAAAAGAAAAGTCAAAACCCGCACCCTTTGCAAAGTGCGCAAAGGATGCGGCACCCAAAGGCTCCCCACTCATCCATCTGTCGGCCACCCGCCAATTCATGGCTGAACAACCAGCGCTTCAGTCCTCAAATGGTGTTTCCGAAAACAGACAAGTTCCTCTCGGCGAGCTTGCTTCGTTCTTTCTCCGCCTAGGCACGACAGCGTTTGGAGGACCCGCAGCCCACATCGCGATCATGGAGGATGAACTCGTCCGCAGACGGTCCTGGCTTTCGCGTGAAAAATTCCTCGATCTCCTTGGCGCAAGCAATCTCATTCCTGGGCCGAGTTCAAGCGAACTGGCTATTCACATCGGCTATTTGTGCGCCGGCTGGAGAGGACTGCTGCTCGCAGGAAGCTGCTTCATTCTTCCAGCAGCGTTGATGGTCGGCGGCCTGGCATGGTTATACGTCCATTTTGGGAAGCTTCCGGCGATAGCGGGCATCCTCTTTGGCATCAAGCCGGTAGTGATCGGAGTTGTTTTACAGGCTCTCTGGAACCTCGGACGAACGGCGATAAAGACAACGTTTCTTGCGTTTGTAGCTGTTTTCTCTCTCTTGTCATGTGCCTTTGGTTTGCATCCTCTGCTTTTGCTTATTCTCGCCGGAGGCGTAGCTTGCCTCTCAGCTCTAAGAGCTTCGCGTTCGCATCTGTTTTCGCTCCCTATTGTTGGCTCAGCAAGCTCAGCAGCCGCGACAGCCGTATCGTTCAGTTTGATTTCGTTGTTTTTGGTCTTCTTGAAATTCGGAGCAACGGTATTTGGAAGTGGGTACGTTCTGTTGGCTTTCCTGCGGGCCGATCTGGTCACACATAGGGGGTGGCTGACGGACGCACAACTCGTCGACGCAGTTGCTGTGGGGCAAGTCACGCCCGGACCAGTTTTCACCACAGCCACTTTTATCGGTTTTGTCTTGGGTGGTATGCGCGGTGCCATCCTTTCCACCGTCGGCATCTTCCTTCCCGCATTTCTGCTAGTGGCAGTGAGCGGTCCGCTTGTACCGCGAATTCGACAATCCAAAACTGCGGGAGCTTTTCTCGATGGCGTTAACGTCGGGTCCCTTGCATTGATCGCTGCGGTCACCTGGCAGCTCGGTCGAGCGTCCCTCGTTGACGCGGTTACGGTGTTAATAGCTCTGGCGTCGCTGATTGCGTTGCTACGGTTTCGCGTGAATTCCGTGTGGCTTATCTTGCTTGGGGGAATTACTGGTCTGATCGCGACGGCATTTCGTCGATAGCAGGGCGGTCCAGGGTGCCCGTCAAAACGTTTCCCTAAAGACTACTCTGGGCCATTCGAACCTCTTGCTGACTGCAATTAGCGCTCAGCCAAAATTTCAGTGCTGTCTCCGGTATGGTGGTCGTCAATCTGAAAACGAAGAAACGCGTGGATTGCTTGCCGTGCCTGCTGATTTGTCGTCTTAATCCGTACCGCGCCACCCGCTGGCAACTCTTTGAAACTGTAAGAAATTTCGGCTCGTCTTTCCTTCATGACGGGCACTCCGGGAGGCACTTGATCGTGGACGAACATAGGAGTGGAGAAGTCGCCGTTGGAGAACATCTTGACGATGTGTCCGAGATGGGAACGGATCGCCTCTATGTTTTTGGAATCCTCGCGATCATCAGCGGTCACTTCAATGGCTCCGCCGTCCGAATACAGGCGAAAATGATGAGTTGTCTTCTCATGCGGAAATCCCATCGCTTCATCACCGTGTTTTTGCACATCCGCCTGATGCTGCGGACTCCCATTCGTCTGTTCTTGGTGCATCGGACAATGATCGGTGTCTTGTCCTCCTACTTGGAGCGCACTTAATACGAGAAATGCCGCGATTGTTTTCACGCTTTTCTTTGCCTCCGAAACTTGTTTGTCGCTGACGAGTTTTTTGAAAAGTGGGCGAGCGAGTGAAGTAAGTGTGATCTCTGTCCCGGACCCGCCGCCTGAATTCTCTTACCCCAATCCACCAGCACCGTCCTGAGGTATAGATTCCGCGATACACATCGCGATACACAATAACGTTGTCTACGACGTACTTCCAATGACTTGCGGTGCCGTCCGTGCTCTTCCATGTCGTTGAAAGTACTGATAAACCGCTAACTGTCACGGCAGAGGTCGCGAGTTCGAGTCTCGTCGTCCCCGCCATACCTTCCAAGTGCTTACGGTTGCCCCTATTGCACGGGCGTTGAACATTCGTTGAACAAACTTTCGAGCAAATTCATGCCGGAAAGAGTGTTTTCCGGCAGATCTTTCACATAGTGCCGCGTCGTGGTTGCGAGTGCTTCGATCCCTGCTCGTTGCAGACCGCGCAACGCTCGAGCGCCGGTATTACGACGCGCTTGCTGAGGTTGTCCAGGGGCCGAGCTTTGTACGAGTGCCCGACAATTCACCCGAAACCGTGCGACCTATGTGTAGGAAGCGTTCAGGCTGGCTCACCAAGGAGAGCAACGCGTGCTACGGACCGAAGCCGCGGTTCACGTCCCAGAGCGGATAATGCGGCAGAGTGCCAGCCGGATCGCGCACGAATGCTTCCGTCTGAATTACCAAATCCCGCTTGCGCTGGCGTGCTGCAGGTCCAATGTCGACGCGGCCCAGGGCCGGTGTCTGGGCACCGGCGCGGGTCGTTCCGGGAGGCGGTTTCAGGCCGTCAGACAGTTCGCCTCTTTTCAGCAGAGTCGTCAGCGATTCCCGAATTTCTTTCGTTGCGGCGCGAAAGCGTTTCTTCCACTTTTCCTCAATATCGCGCGTGCAACTGTAATACTCTTGCTGCGTCTGGATGCCCGCTTCGGACAAGCGCACGAACTTGCCGCGGCCGCGCGCAGGGTCTCTTTCAACGATGATGTACGGCTTGTGTTGCCAGCCAATGCCCGCGGTCTCTTCCGAACAGCCGGTTCGTTTGGGAATCTCCGTTTCGGGGATCGGCTCGTCACTGAGGACGCGGATCGCGTTCGCGCATAGCGAAATCGGCGTTTGCGACTCACGTTCGAAATCGAGCGCGAACGCGAGCAGAACTCGGGAGAGCAGCACCGGCAGCGGCAGGCCGTCTTCCACAGGCGATTTCCTGGGCCCGAACTCCGGCAGCTTCAGAATCGCAATGGGCAAGCCCTGCGGCAATTCGAGGTCGATCTGGTGCTCGATTGCTTCTAACGAGCGGCGCAACCTCGTCGCGTCGCCGCCGAAGCGTTTCGACCAGCGGGCGTCGATTTCGGGGATCAGGTCGGGCCAGATTCTGACGGCTGTTTCACCGCTGGCCGTGAGCCGAACCGGCCAATCGGCGCGGATGCCTCGGCCGCTACCGAAACCGGCGCGCTTTCCGGGCTGCAGCGCAACGGCGCCCCATCGTTCGAGGCAACCGAGCCCGGCTGTGGCGCCAGCCTCGGCCGTGAGCGCGCGCGAAGCGAGCGTTCGAACCGAAACTGGTCCATCGACCAAAAACTGCAGCACATTCAGCCAAATGACCAGCGAGAGGCGCGCGCAACGGCTCTGCGTTTGCAGCATGCGGCGCTCGAATTCGCAATCGAGCTCCACACTATAGGCGACCAGAATTTGCGAGAGAAGGGCCGAAAGCGGCTTGTGCGGCGCCGACATCATCCGATAGCGAAGTCTATCACGAGCCGGAACTGCGAATCGCCGCTCAAGCGCAAAGTGATTTTGACCGGAGAACAGCATCAAGCAGTGGATTTTCGCGGCGTTCTGCGAGGTAACCCCGATCTGTTCCGTGCGAGTGACGCGCCACTCGTACAAAGCTCTGATCGAGCTCTTTCGGCTTGCCGACTTGCCAACTCAGGAACTGAATGATAAAAAACGTTTCCGCTGCGCCGGCGAAGATCGAAGTGCAGGGGGCGCGGCTACCCGAGGTTGCGCTGAAGATGTCAGAGCGGTGATGGGAAATCACTAGCGACGAGCCGCCCTGGCTGCTCGTCGGAATAGACGGAGAGAACGTATGAAGAAGCGATTCCTTGGAAACAGCGGATTGGAAGTTTCGGCTTTGGGACTCGGCTGCATGGGGCTGAGCTTTGGCTATGGCCCGGCCACCGAGAAGAACGAGGCGATTAAGTTGATCCGCGCGGCGTTTGAACGAGGCGTTACATTTTTTGATACGGCCGAGGCTTACGGTCCCTATGTGAACGAGGAACTGGTAGGGGAGGCCGTCGAGCCGTTTCGCAAGAAAGTTGCCATCGCTACCAAATTCGGCTTCAAGGAAGGCATTCCAGCAAAAGGGCTGGACAGCCGGCCCGAACGCATTCGTGAACATACGGAAGCGGCGCTAAAGCGGCTGCGCACTGACGTGATCGATCTCCTGTATCAGCACCGTGTCGATCCCAATGTGCCTATCGAGGATGTCGCCGGGACTGTTAAGGATCTAATCCGCCAGGGGAAGGTAAAGCATTTCGGAATGTCGGAGGCAGGAACTGAGAACATTCGCCGGGCTCACGCCGTCCAACCGGTCGCGGCGCTGCAGAGCGAATATTCATTGTGGTGGCGGGAGCCGGAGAAAGAAATCCTGCCGACGCTCGAAGAACTGGGTATCGGATTTGTGCCGTTCAGCCCGCTGGGCAAGGGGTTTCTAACCGGAGCCATCTCCGACAAAACAGAGTTCGACAAGACCGATTTCCGCAATGTCGTTCCGCGGTTTTCCGAGGAATCCCGCAAAGCGAATCAGACACTGGTCGATGCACTTGGAAAGGTCGCGGACCAGAAAAAAACAACCAAGGCGCAGATTGCGCTCGCGTGGCTGCTCGCCCAGAAACCGTGGATCGTGCCCATTCCCGGAACCACGAAGCTGCACCGCCTCGAAGAAAATCTTGGCGCAGCAAACGTGGTACTGACGGCCGACGATCTCAAGGAAATCCACGGTGCGATTTCCGCGATTGACGTTCAGGGCGACCGGTACCCGGCGCACTTACAGAGCCTTGTGAACAGGTAGACTAATCGAAAGTCGAGGCTGGCTGTATGAGAAGAAAATCCAGCGAGATGTGTTCCATGATTTTGAGCTTTTTCATTTGAGTCTTCGTGTTCCGGGGTTGGAGTTTCTATTCCGTTTTGGAACGGATTGTACCGCGCCAGCAAAGTATCGTCGGCAATGCAATTCCCTACGCACAGCCCAACCCACAATTCGCGTGGTCTTGTGCGATTCGGCGTTGCTTTGGATGAAAATCGTCTTAACGACGCCGGAGCAGGCGATTCGGGCGTACAATGCTTGGCGTTTTCGAAGTCGAAAAGGAAATGTCGGTTAAGTCCGCGAGTGCGCGGTCCGATTGTCACTCTTCTTCCAACGGAAGGCACCTATGTTCGACAGCGTACTCCCCGCCGAGAGCGAGCCGATCAGTGTGGTTGGTTCTCGGTGGCTATGGGCGGCCCGGTTTTTTGCCTTGATTTACGCGGTTTCCTTGGCCGGAGAATATGTGGCTGTGGCTCATTTTGAGCCACTGGACTCCGTAATCGGGTTTCTATTCACGTTCGGTCTTCGGAGCTTGCTCAGTGTTGTACTGCTCAGTTTGTTGTTCCGTAGCGGGAAGAAATCATTGGCATTTGCGCTTGGTCTCGGCGCGGCAACCGCTTTCATTGCGCTGTTTGGGGTCGCCGCTGATGCGCTGTTCTCGCCACTCGGTCGGTCATTCAATCTATCTTTAGCATTGATCATCTTCGGTCCCATTACCCCGCCGTTTGCCGATATGATGCATCAACCCAACCCACAGCTTGCCACGGAGGGGTGGTTGCTGTTTTGGTCCTTCGGTATCTGTGCGGCGATGCTCGGGGTAAGCAGCGTCGTCACATTCAGGAAAATGGCGCACGAAGCAAAGGGGATGGGGGGACTGCGATTCGCCTTTCGCGCCGGAATATGTTGCCCACTTGTCGTTTGGCTGATATTCATGGTGCTTATCTTTATCTGGCTTGCCGCTGGCGGGGGCATCCACATCTGAGGATTGCTCTTAATATCTCTCCGCGATAAGAGACACCTGACAACGCGGAGCAGCGGCCGGCAGTTCCTGTAGCCGCCAAGAGCGGCAAATTCACAGCTGCAAAATGAAAAGGGCGCCAGAAGCTGGCGCCCTTTTCGCTGATCGCGATCAAAAATGGTAGATTGGCTTATTTTTTTCGCGTTCAATCGGCCATGGTGCCGGCCGCAATGGCGCGCGTTCTTTCATTCTCGTCGTGCTCGCCACTTTTTTCCGCTTCTTCCAACCGCGCGGTGGCTCGTCCGATGGCCCCGGCAAGGGAGCATCGAAATTCGGCGGTCAAAACATTCAGGTCCAGCGGGACGGGGCGGTCATTGGACATACGGATCAGAGAAAGATAGCCCCAGCAATTTGCCGAGCTAGCCGGCGACTTGGAGACGAGTTCGAGTTTCAGCTCCCATGGAGGTTCGGTGATTTCGCTCGCGAACCAGGAGAAAAGCCACGTTCCATCGGGCAAATAGCGGATGGGACGGATGGTGGAGGAAGAGAAACCGTTTCTACCTTTTTTCACAAACCGAACCGCGTCAAACCCGATGGGTTCGAGGGTCTCCCGCAAAATCCGGCACATTGAGCCGAGATCGTTACAGTCTCGCAACTTCTCCGACGCTTGGCGAATGGCCACCTGATTGGCCAGAATTTGACGACGACGGGTCACACCCTGCAGCACGGAAAGCAGCTCTGCAAATTCTTGATAGCGCAATTGCTGCACTCCAAGATAAATACCGATGCCCGCGACGGCCAGGACCAAGGCAATGGCTCTGCGCTGCTGGAGCAACACCAGGCTGAGAAAGCCAAAACCTGCGGTTACTGCGTAGAGAATGAAAACGGCGTTGCGCTGGGACACGCCGAGCTTGAGCAGTTTGTGATGAATATGATGTTTGTCGCCGTCGAATAAAGATTTGCCCGCGAGGAAACGGCGCACCACCGCCAGGGTGACGTCGAGAATGGGAAGGCCTAGCGAGACGATCGGGATTGCTACCGCGACGATAGTCGGCGCTTTTTCCGATCCTGCGAGCGCAAGCGCAGCGAGCATGAATCCGATGAATAAGCTGCCTGAATCGCCCAGGAAGATGGATGCGGGATGGAAATTAAAGCGCAGGAAGCCAAAAGTGGCGCCCGCGAGTGCGATGGTGAGGAAGGCGATTGGGGGGTCTGGCACGACCAACGACATGACGAAAACAACCACGGTGGAGAAAAGCGCCGAGCCCGCGGCCAGGCCGTCGAGCCCGTCGATGAGATTGAAGGCGTTGGTGATTAGGAGCACCCAGAGTATCGTCAGCGGCAAGCAATACGCCCAGCCAAGTACTTGTCCGCCACGAATCAGGCTCAAATTGTGAATACCGTATCCACTGGCATAGAGCCAGATGGCGGCCGCGGTTTGTACGGAAAATTTCAGGTACGGACGCAACGGCCGTACGTCATCGAATAAACCCAAAAGAAAAACAAGCAGGGCCGGGCCCAAGAGGCCGACCATTTTCGTAGCGTACAGCGGAGCCGCCGTGCCGAACAAATGCGGCAGAACTGTGGCGAGAATCACTACGGTCATGAAGGAGAAGCAGATGGCTATTCCGCCGAGCCTGGGCACCGGAACGGTGTGCACGTGCCGGTCGGACTTAGGAACCTGTACCCAACCTTTGGCGTTCGCAAGCTTCCGCACGCACCACGTGGACACCACGGAAAGACATGCACACAGAACAAACCCTGCGAGATAAGCCATAGGTTCAGGCGCCCTTATAAATTAAGTAGCGGAGGTGAATGAGGCCAAGTTTTAGTAAGGATAAGATGCCGAGGACCGGTGTCGTTTGGAGAACACTAGTTATTTGTTGCGGTCAAACGGCACAGAGTTCGTGGAGTAAAGAGGCGCACAATCGATAGTCTCGTCCCTTTTTCGCGATTTTGAGTCGCCCCACAACAGAAGTTGACAGTAATAATCCGTGATTCGATCCCAGGTATAGAACTGCTTGACGCGTTCAACAACCGCAGCTTTCATGCTCGCAACGTCTGCGCCGCCGCAGTCGACCGAATCGATGCAGGTACTGACCGAATCGGAAGCCGAGAAAAATAAACCTGCGCCGCCCAGGACCTCACGATTAAATGGGTTGTCATGAGCAACTATGGCGTTCCCGCATCCCATCGCTTCCAGCAGCGACGGATTAGTGCCCCCCACGCTATGTCCATGGAAATACGCGCGGCAGAAAAAACGCAGCGCCTGAATTTTTGATCTGTCGTAGACCGGCCCAATGAATAAAAGGCGATCGCCCTGGAATCTCCTCAGGGATTCTACGTACGCGCTCTTGCGCGTGTGGTCGCCAACCAGCACGAGTCGCGCTTGCGTACCCGAATGCAGAAAGCCTTCAATTATTTCACGGACATGATTTTCGGGTTCGAAACGGCAGACAACGAGATAGTAGGAGCCAGGGTCCAGGCCGAAACCGCCTAAATTCTCAGGATGCGCGCTGGTGGCTATATCCCCGCCGTAAGGAATGACGTCGCACGGCGGTAGTTTGCGGTAACGAGATTGCAGGTTCGCCCTGATTGCGGCGGCATCGGCGATGATCCGATCCGGCGTCCACATGGCGATCGTTTCAGCCCACCGCAGGTACTGGCGCGCAACCGGCCCCCATTTGCCTCGCGCCCACTCGAGACCATCCATGTTAATCCACACTCGAGTGCCCCAGATTCGCGGCAGCCAGCAAAGCGCGGACGAACCGTAACCGAGCATGTAGACCACGTCGAAGCTAGAGCGCGCCTGCCAAAAGCATGCGGCGTCATACGCCAGGGTGCTGAGCGGGCCTAGAGCGCGGGTCGGCACGCGGCGAAGTTTTACACCTTTGTATTCGGCGTTGAGTTGTTCCGGGGCTTGGTCGGAAGCTTCGCAAAATACGGTGACCTCATGACCGCGCTCGACTAGCCGGACGGCCAGCTGCTCGGCGAACGTTTCGAAGCCGCCGTAGCGTGCGGGGATGCCTCGGCTCCCCAGGATGGCTAGCTTCATCGGCCCTTCCCGAGAGACAAGTGGCCCTTTTCGAGCCTCGCATCGGGCTCAACTCGAGAGTCATCCGCCGGTCCGAGCCTCCCCAGCAGTCCATCCCGGAGCGCTCTGAGCAGCAATCGCGCGTTTCGCAGTTTATCCTTTGAGATCAACAAGGTCAGGAGAAAGTAATAGGGCATCCAGCGTAGAATGTAGCATCTCCACGGCCGCCCCATGCTCGACAGCCGCAAGAGATACATGGCATTCCTCAGCCGATAGTACTTTCGTATGTCGCTATGGAGATACACGCTTTTACCGAACACGTCGATGGCTTCGTCGCCGACGCTGTGCATCATACTTGCGCTCGGAATGCAGTAACTCTTGTACCCCATGCTGCCCGCGCGCAGCGCCCACTCCGTATCGACTAAATCTATGAACAGATCGTCACGCATTAACCCTACAGCTTCCAGTGCAGCGGTGCGGATGATGGCCCCCGAAGCTATTAGGATATCGGTCTGAACTGGCGTGCTTGAACGAGGATCAAGTTTGATCTTGCGTACCGTAAAAATGCCATACCGGATCGCAAACGACGGGATATCGGTTTTCTCGTCTACGTACCGTGGGCCAACAGCGGCAACCTTGATGCCAACGTTCAGGAGTTGGCCTTCAGCGGCCAGGAGCTTGCTTACCATTCCGGAAGGTAGCTCGCTGTCCTGGTCTAGCAAAAGCACATGCGAGCATCCGTGACGGATGTTCTCCTGAATGCCGATATTATGGGCCTCCGCAACGCCGTTGTTATCTCCGAGTGGAAGATAGGAAATGGGATATTGAAACCTCCCAAGAAACGGTTCCATTGTGGCGGGCGGGCTAGGCGTATTGTCAACGGCTACCACTCTGTCGACTTGCCCGATGAGACTCGTTAGCAGGCGTTCGAGGAGCGTCAAATCCGGATGATAGAAAACGACAACAGCGCCAATCATGACTCGTTTACCTGCGGCAGAGTCACAGCCGCCAGACGTGGCGCGCGACTGTTTCGGGCGCGCGGAAACGCGGAGGGGCGTCTCTGAGCGAAGTACGAAAGGATCATCAATGTGATAAATAACGAGCTTAAAAGCTCTGGATTAGTCCCCGCAGCAAGATAGCCGCTAACTAGCGCGAAACCGAACGCCCGCTCCTCCATTTGGCGCGTCTTGATAAGTCTGCGTGCCGTGTAAAACACGACGGCTGAGTAGCCGATGAACCACGGCAGACCGAATTTCCTAGTAATGTTCAGGTAGTCTATCTCGAAGCTCTGAACATAATCAGACTGGCCAAGGCTATAAAAAGGGACTCCGGCTCCCTGCCCAATGAGGAGAACGCTAGCATGGTTACGAAATAGATCAATAACAGATTGGAAGTGGCCTATCCGGACCTCAGCCGTAGTGGAATTGCCTGCCCAAGAGTCCGTTATCTGGTCTGAGAAGGACGGCAGAGACAAAAAAATCAGGATAGCGATCCCTCCAACGACGATAACGGGCACGAACCTCTGTAACCAGACCCGCAGGTGTGTTTTGCTTCCATTTGGACTGCCAGCAACGGAACGGCGGAGCAAAACGGTTCCAGCATAAATCGCGCCAAATATCAGGGCGATTGTGACACCGGCTTTTGAAAACGTCAGTCCCAGTGCCAACAAGATGACTCCCGCGCGAAGAAGCCTGCCAACAAACAGGTAATAAACGAACGCTGGAACGAGAAACAGGGTGCTGGAAAAGTAGATCCATGGAACCTCAAGGCCGTCGAACGACTGCGTCCCGAAAGAACCTTCCTTTCCTTCCAGGCTGGTAAGATATCCAAACACAGTTTGGCTAACGGCGTTGTCAGGCAGAAAAATAATCAGCGCAAACGCCACGACGACCACTACCGCGAGCGAGGATATGCAAGCATAGAACGCTCGTAAAGGGAGTCGCGTGTCGAGCGCAGGAAGAATCACGGCAAGAAACCACGCGAAAACAAATGGCGTAACCTGTGTTAATCCCACAGTCATGTCTCCGCCGCGCACCGCGCCATAGAACAGCGCCCAGGTGGGCCAAACCACAAAGAGCGTCAATCCTATGGTTAACTCCCGCGAGGACAGGTTGAAATACTTTAGCGTCCATAGCGGCCACAAGAGTGCGGATAGAAACGCGAGGCGTTTTAGCCCCAGCGTGCCAAGAGGATCAAAAATATTGGCCACAAATAGGAACACCAGGGTTGCGATGAGCCAATAAGACGCGTGCTTGGTGGTCACGCCAAGAACCGTCCTTCCTGATTGTCCAGAGATTTGCATGGGAGGCGGATTCTCGATGCGACTATGAGATATCGCTCGTGTAGTGCTCGGCTCGCGGGCGGCAACTTAGCAGGTGGCCGTTTTCACGATCGGCGATTCGTGAAACCAAAGGACACCGAGCCAGAATAACGATGTGAAACGGTTTGGCGAGTTCGAGAATCTCGACCGTTAGGCCTGCCGCCTCCAAGAGCTGCCGGCTATTGTGTTGATCAAAAACATGGTGATGCAAACAACGGTTTTCGAAATTCCGCAAACTCCGCTGGCGGAATTGCTCCGCAGAGCCAGCGGCTGGATCGCGGGATAAGTCGTGCAACGCGATAATCTCTTGGAGATGGGTCGTGTCCGTTTCGTCTGTTCCGAGCCCGTAGTCGTCTAGCATGTGCGCAATCGGAGTTGGGGTACGCCGATGATCAAATGTCTGCCGGTAATCGGGGAGAAGAATGATGATAGCTCCGCCAGGCTTCGCTACTCTCACCCACTCCTTGAGCGCTTTGACCGGGTTAGCAGTATGTTCGAGGCTATGTGACGACAGAACGAAATCATACTGGTAATCGGCGATGCCATGGAGATCCGTTGCTTCCCGGACGAAGTTGAATCCATTGCGCTTGTGGGGATGATAGGAAAATGTTGGACCTTCAGTTCGTCTTCCTTCCCAGATGGTCTCCAGAGAATATACGCAATTGTCCAGACCCTGCAGATGGCGGTACAGGGGCAGCACGCCATCATCTTGGAAAACAGCGCTCGGACCACCAACCTCCAAGCCGGATTTCCCGTCCACCTGCGCACGAAACTGTTTCTGCGATTTGACCGAGCGACCAAGAACCCGTCGTGCAACTTGCACCGCGGGTCCTCGCGCGAAGCCCCCAAAAACTGTGCGTAAATTGGCCATTGGTCTTAGATGCGGCCCGGCTCGGCGCAGCCGCGAAGTGCGTAAGGGGGCGCCGGCTCGATGGGGCCATAAAAATTTAGCCGAACAACAGTGTTCGCAACCCGCTCCGCATTCGCGCGTATGCCCATTCGGAGGACAGGGCTCTAGCGAAGGAGATCTTGCGCACGCCTTTTGATTGCCGCCACTTTTCGATCTTCATACCCAACGGCAAAAGTCCCAGATGCGATCGGAATATTTTATCCACACCGCACGAGAGCCCACTGCTCAGCTGCAGTCGCGCCAGACATTCATCCAATTCGTCGGACGCCCCGAGGTTGACCTCTGAACCAGCGTCAAAGACGGGCGTCGCATTTAGCGCTTGGTCGTACAGAAACTCCAAACGGAGTTTCCAACCCACGCCGCGGTGAATTTCGGTCACGCTTTCTTGCGTAGTTCGACCCAAGCTGAGCCGGCGAGCGGGAGCTTCGATGAGCTCGCCAAGCTTGGCGCGATACTCATCCAGAGTGGTGGCTCGCAACATACAATTTTCCAGCGCAATATCATCCGCACCGAGAACGCTTATAGCGTCGGAGTATGGGAAAAAGGTGATTAGCGGCACCCCGTAGGTTCCGGCTTCCAACAGCGAAGTAAGGGAAGCAAACGGAAATGAATCCAGGTAGATGTCGGCAGCCTCATAGAAAACGGCGGTATCCTCTTTTATACCCATGATCCGAATGCGGTTCGGGAATCGCCCAACGGCCTCGCGCCATTGACCGCCGTTTTCGGGTCCCACCAGAATTAAGCAGACTTGTTGGTATCGCTCCAGCAACGGCAGAACCGCGCTGCAAAAGCTAATTTCACCGATCGGCTCGTACTTTGAAGCACTCGCTATCGACAACAAGACTACCGACGATTCGGGAATTCCGAGGATTCGTTTGGCCTCGGCACGAGAGTGCGTCCGCTGCGTCTTGCCCAGGGGTATCGGCAGGATCGTGCTGCGATCCGTTTGTATTCCCCTTCTCTTACGAGCGGTGACCTGCCCGGAATCGCGAATGTGAGCCACCATGTCGCTCGTCGCGAGCCCGATGGAGAAGACGTGGTCGGCATGGTTCACGTAAACGATCGGCGGTCTATTGCGGTTTTCAGAAAAAGCCAGTATTGGCACCACGTCGTAGGGATGCACGTGCAGAATCACTATGTCTACCAACGACGATAAGTGCCTCAGCAGTGCGGCGCGGCGGAGCAGGCCGCCGCGTTGCTCATCCAGAAAGTGAATCTGTCCCCTTGCGGTTTCGACGGCTTGTCGCAATCGGGCGGGCACTTTGGCGCCGCGTTGCCCGGTCAATACTACAGCGTGCGACCGTTCGACATCCTCCTGAATCCAGCGCCATACGAACCGCGTGTGTCCACCCACGGGATAGGCTGCCGTCAACACATGAAGGATATGCTTCGGCGATCCAGGCGACGGCGCTTGAAAGGGATGCGGCGATGAGGGCAAGAATCTTCGCCCTAACGCTGCCAACATTCGCTCCAAGTCGGGGCTCGCTAGCTGGCCGGTTGGATTCTTCCACGCGTAGTCGGCGGCAATTTGAGCCAGGGCGGCAGCAGAATTCCCATTGGTCCCGCTGCAAAGCACCCTGGTCTGTTCCATGAGACTTCGAAAGGCGGACAAATGAACATCCAGAATTTCGCTCGCCTCCATGGTGCCAGGCAGCGCCTCCCGCGAGACCGGATCTTTCACGTTATATACTCTTGCCCCATGGAATTAACTTGCTACCGGTAAAATCCTTGTGTATCAGCAGCAAGCTCGTGATTCCAGCAATGGCGGCGAAGAAGAGCGCGATCGGAGTCCGAAACATCGCCAGCGCCGTGAACGGGATGATACGCACGACCAGGGCCATCCCTGTCGTCGCCAGCATCATGCACTTATTCGACGGAGTCCACACCAATCTGATCTCACGGCGAACCACCATCGACACAATGATGTAGTACAGCACGTAGGTTATCAAAAATGCGATGCCCAGGCCCGGAAGCCCAAATATTCGAATCCCGGCGTAACTTGTCGATGCCAGCAGCGCGCCGGCGCTGAGCTCCGTCAAGAAATAAACAGCGCTGCTGCAGCGAACCAGAATTACGTACGACATCGTCCAGCTGGAAAACTTAAAAAGATCTCCGATCAGCTGCCACTCGAGTAGGTCAACGGTGGGATAAAATTTTGCGGAATAGATAATCGGCACGAAGTAAGGGGTCATTGCCACAGCCACGAGAATGATCGGAGCGACCACCAACATGATCAACCGATATTGCTGATTTACGACCGCCACTAACTGACCGGGATGGTCCGCCAGCGCGGATACCCGGGGGTAGTAATCTTGCGCCATTGCTGCGAGCATAAATCCCAGATAGCCCACGGATATCGCTATCGCGGCGCGATAAAACCCCACGGCGTTAATACCAAGCGTGTGCAGAACCACCGCGGGCATCACGAGATTAACTCCCGTGCCTACAAGTACGCTCGCCATATAGGGGATTCCAAAGCGGAGCAGGCCTTGGCTTGACTTGACGAGTTCTTCCCGCGTAGGACGCACGCGCGTCGCTTTGATCTTGCTCCTAACAAAATACCAGACCGTGACCAGGCTAATTACCGTAGCCAAAACTACGGCGGGAAGAACCCCTCGAACACCCAATCTCCATACGAGAATAATTGTCGCCAGATTGCTTAGGAAACTTGTGACTACACCGGCCTTTGCCAACTCCTTTATGCGGTGGTGGGCGTTTAGCGTGCTTGTAAACGTGGCTGCCAACAGCGTGAAAATCAAGGCAGCCCCGACGAGCAGCGCCGCCCCGTTGTTCTGCGCTTGTCCAAGCATCCACCGCCCAATGGGCGCCCGAAACAACACCAGCAAAACCGCCCCGACTCCACCCAGCAACAAGGAAAGCAAGCCTGCCGCCTCCCTATGACTGCTGACACTTCGTTGGTCTTCCCGGGAAAGCGCTACCGCCCCCTCTTTTACCAGGGCCGTAGACACCCCCATTCCGACGAGAAGGCTGCCGGTCCCCAAGAGGCCTTGTAATAACCCGAGATAACCGTATCCGCTGGGCCCTAGGAGAACCGAAACAATCTTCGCCGAGGCTAAAGAGACCAAAATAGTCGCGAGAGAACTACTGCTAAGGATGGCAGTAGCACGAAAAATCGATTTCATCCGATGGGCGGGATCGACCTGAGTCTCCAAGGACGTCATATTGAGCGAGGCCAAATGGAATCCTCGGGCCGGTTAATTCCGTCACAACTCGCGATCGGCTGCGGCGCCATTACCGATCAGCTTCCATACCGTATTCCCCCCAGCAAAATACAAATTCGTATTTGCAGAGGTTTCAGCCATTTGCGCCTGCTCCCAACCGCCCTCGAAACCCCTTGAACCTTTGCGTTAGCGAATCAGCGGCCGATCTCCTAGTCCCTAAACCATTTCGTTTCAGTGTCGTTTATTGTTATTGACACATTGAGTAATCCGTGCCTACCGTTTGTAATGACCCGTTGCACCAGCTCTCGTACGGTCTCCCTCGCGCCCACCGCCCCAAGACTTGCAACCCCTTTGTTTTCTGCACTTACACTCTGCCCGCAAAGTATGGCAAAACAAATAACTTTAAGTCCTTTAGCTTCCTCACTTACAGATATTCCCCTCGCAAGCTCATTAGTTTCAACACTTACAAAAAAAGAGGGGGGTATCCGCTCTAAGGTCGCCCTGGTGCGATGTCTCCGCTGCCGTCCCATCCATCACGACAAACACCCCACGTCCGCCTCGTCGATATCCACGGCCATGGAACGTTGGATCAGGTCCAGTGAAATCACCAGGCGGCAGCCATTCTTCCGGCGGAGGACGATTCCTTCCACGCCGCGGAGCGGGCCGCTGTGAACGCGAACGCGCCGGCCGGTCTGCAAATACGGATGCGGCTGGGCGCACAAACCTTGCTGGAGAAAGCTGCGAATTTTGGCGAACTCTTCCTCGGGTACCGCGGCGGGCCTGCCCGCAAAGCCCACCAAGCACGCCACTCCTGGGACCTGGAGCACGCGAAGACGATTTTGCAGTGCCAGGTGAACGAAAACATATCCCGGAAACAGCGGCATCCGGAGACGAACTTTGCGGTCCTTCCATTTGCGAAGAGATTCGTATTGCGGGAGGAAGCTTTCCACGCCGCGTTCGGCAAGCTGCCCGGCGACGCGCAACTCGTGGTTGGCGCGGGTGTAAGCCGCGTACCACTGAGGCTGGACGCAGGCCTGCGCTTCGGCGTCAAAAGCATAGTGCTTCGTTTCGTGTGCAGGTAGAGAATCGAGATGCGCGGCATTCAGCATTGGCTTTTCACAGCTTCGCCCCGTCACTTACAGGGGGCAATGTGACCTAACCCTATTATTTTGTTAACAGTACAGCCTATTCTACTAACTAGCTCTGGTCGGCGCTCACGGCTGGAACATGTCGCGTCGCTTCGAGTCTTTTTCTTCCGCCGCGCGGTGTTCCGCGCCATTTCGCGAGAACCATTGCGATGGAGCGTGCAGTGCCGCCACTACTTCCTTGGCGAGAATCTTGCGAGGGTCCGCGCCGTCGGTTTGCTTCCAGTGATCCGCGCCGAGAACCCAGCCCACACAGGCGGTAGACACGAGAAATGTGCCGGCTAACATGATGAGCAGGCGGGGAGGATAGGATTTTTTTTCCGGAATCGTTCCCGGGTCCAAAACCTTGACGCTGGGCGTCTCTTTCGCCTCCTGGACCTTGGCCAATTCGAACTGCTCGGTCAAAAGTTCGTACACAGTTTCCTGAATTTTTGCGCGACGGTAATAGTCCGCGTACTTGGCCTCGAGAAGAGGAAGGCTGTGGATGGTGGGGTAAGGCAGTCCGCCCCCAGGCGCAGCAGGCAGGTCGCCGGGCCGATCAGCGGCGAGTGAGGCTGAGCGATCACCGCTGGCGTTTGTGCCGCCGAGCTTCTCAAGCTGCTTGCGAAGCTCCTCAACTCGCGCATTCAACGACCGGACGCGGGGATTGTTGTCGGTGTAGATTTGGCGAAGCCCCTCGAGTTCCGACTGCGCGACGATCATTTCGCCGGCCAGCGTTCCCGCCGCATCCAGCATGGCTTTGCCTTCTTGCTGGATGTCGAGAGTGTTGTTTTTGCTCGAAAACTGCGCCAAGTCATTCACGGCTTGGTCGAGATCCCGCTTGCCGACCTTTAGGCGCTCCTCGAGAAATACACGCTCGCGATGCGCGGAAGAGGTCGAGAGCTCGGCAACGAGGGTGTTCAACTCATCGACGTAGGCGTTCGCGAGAGCCGCAGCGCGTTGTGGAGAACGATCGTTCACGCTGATGGTGATAATGCCGCTTTTGCGGTCTTCCGAAATTGCCGTGTTGACGTCAAGTTTTGTGCGGGCATCTACCATCAACCGGGTACCGTAAACTTTTCTTAAATCGAACTGCTGTACGAGGCGATCCTGCGCCGTTTGGCTGCGCAACACTCCGATAAAGATCGCGCCAGAGCTTTTCACGCCAAGTAAATCGCCGGCCACCGATCCCAGTCCCGCGCCGACCTTGGACGCCATCGCCGCCATCATCGCCAGGTTTGAGGAACTTTGCGAGTCTGGCGGCATGAGCTGCGTAGTCGAGGTGTAGGACTTTGGGATCAGGAAGGCGATCAGTGTTGAGGCAAAAAGGCCGACCGCCGCTGCGCGCACTAGAAATCGGCGGTGCTGCCAAAGCAATCGCAGCCGTTCCGCTTGCCACTCGCGCGAATCCTCAAGGGGCATCTCTTGGAGCAACACTTCGCCCGCCAGCGGCTGGGGTGCGGTCTCAGGCTGCGTCTTGGCTGCTGTCTGCGTCACGTCTCTCCTTTCTTTCTGACGTCTTCGTAACTGCGCTATCGCTTGGCCCAGCAAATCGCTTGCTACTTTTTCCAAGACTGCGGCCAGAAAGTCAGTTGCAAAGACGACGTGACGTTGGACTGGGCTGCTGGCGTGATGATTGGATATAACCAACGCTCGTGCTGCACCATGGCAGAAACGCTCATATCGTCCCGCAGCCAATAGTTCGCGCTCACCGACAGATCTGTGAGCGTTCCTCCATCCGGCATGTACTGGTGGCTCACTTTTTGATGTCTAAAGCTGGCTTGAATAAAACTTCGAGAGCTAAAACGGTAATTCGTCCAGGCCTGCACGCCCTGACTTTCCCTACCCATCCAGTTCCCGAGCAAATTGCCATCATTCGTGTAAGACCCGTCGGGGTATCGAGGGTCCGCGTAGAAAAGCCCGGAAGCGTAGTGCGAGGTTGGAGTGCCGTTTTCGAGACCGCTGGGAAGATCCGTATAGCCAGCCTCGACTCGAAAATCCATCTTGTTGAGCTTGGGAATTTGCGCAAGGTACATCCCGGACCAAATCGCGGCATTCCGCCAGTAGGTTATGGGGGAATACTCGTCTTCAACAAACGCCTCCGTGTAAAAGCTCAACCCGTCTTTAACCCCTGGGACCCGAAATGTAAAATCCAGTCCCGAATGGCGATCTCCTGGGTGCCCGGGAGTTTCAGGATCGCCCCCGCCGACGACCGTGGAATACGTATTGAAAAAGCTGTGGGCGGTCAGCGCAGTCGGACCACCGGCAAAAACCGCTGTGAGAGAAAAGCCGATCTCAAAATTAGGTAACGGCTTAAAACTGAACCGGCCTCCATCCAAAAAGGGTTGACGCCCCAATGGCTGGCCAAACTGGCCCACGAGGCCTGTGTTGGTTTGGGCCACGAAATCATGGCCGGTAAGCTGCCCGAGGAACCACTCCACCCGCCAGGGCCCAAGCCAACCCAAGATCCAGGGAAGTTTGAACGGTGACACGCGACTGATACGCAGCATGTCCACCGGGGCGACGTTGTCGCTGAACATCAACGGCCCGCCCAGGCTCGGTCCCCACCACAAGGTCTGCGGCCCAAAGGTAATCTGCCAGTTGGAAAAATTCAGGCCGAAATAGGCGTCCAGCAATTGCAAACGATTCACGCTGGCGTAGGGTGTCGCCGGCGCAACCGTGGAGATACCATCGGATGAGGAAATGAATTGTCGCGCACTTTCGGACAAGGCCTGCGCGGATGGCGCGTGCTCGTATTCTGCGCGAATATACGCAACAAAGTGACCCAGGGTGGTCCAGGTGGAGAAACCGTCGGCCGAATTCATTCCCTCTTGATAAGGCCTTCCGTAATCATTGGTAATGGTCTGTCCGAAATTGAACCCGTCTGTGAGCGGCTGCCCGGATATTCCGGTGACCCGTGCGTAAACCGATTCTACTTTCGCCATCCGGTTGTCGCCTTCGCTCATCTCGCGCAACTCGCCGGCAAACTCCTTCGACAGTTCCGCGAACATCGTTACAGCTTCGGAGGAACCGGCCTCCTCGATGCCATGCGCTTCAGACTCGTTAAGCAGCCGGGCACATTCGAGGCGCGTCCAAGGACGCATCCCAGACATTCCGCTGTTGACGTATCCCATCGCAGCAAGGCGATCAAACGCGGAGTAAACCCAATTATCCATGGGCACATAGGGTGAGCCCATGTTGGCCGGCGTGAGATTTCCTTCATTCCGGAACATTTCACTGAGGGATGTCCAAGACTCGCCGCCCAATCCAGGATCATGATTTCGACTATAAACATTCTGCCCAATAAAGTTGCCCATCATGCTCCCGACGAAAACGTCTGACGGAAAATGCTCACGCCCGCGAACCCGGGAGTAGTCCACCAGCGACGCCAGGCCGTACACCATGAGCTTCATGAACGGATTGGGATACTCGTGAGCGATAACGCCCGCGGCTGACCAGGCGGCCGCCGAGTGCTCCGAGGGAAACGATGATCCACCTTGAAAGAATGGCCCGCTGCCGTTCCCTTGATCGGGCCGCTCGCGCCCCAGGGAATACTTCAGAGACTCCGCCGTCACCAAGCTGTTGAGCGCAGCTTCGCTCGCCAGAAAACCCGTCTCGCTCCAATGTTCATTGTGCTTGGCGCGGCCCAACAGCCACATGCCACCAGCGCCTCCAATCAGGGCTGCGACGCCTGCGTCAGAAATTGTGTTGTAGCGATGAATTGTTGCGGGACTATGCGACAAATTCTTGCTGTAGTCCCGGTCGGTCACGAAAAGTCCCGCGGTAAGGCCGCTGAGCGGTACAAACCACTGCACGTCCGATAACCGGAGTTTCGCAGGGCTCGTCCAGATTTGCTGTTGGTCTAGCAAGAAGTCCTTTCCAAACGCTTCTAAACTTAACGGCCGCCCGTCTGTGAAATCCGCGGGTTCGTCCGTGGTGCCTTTCTCATTCGTGCTCGATTCCTGGGTATCCGTGGGCGAACCGCTCTGTTTTGCGTCTCCCTGGCTTTGCCCGACCTCCTGACCAGGGGCCGGCGCGCATGCTTTCGCTGTACTCGTCATACTTGTTATCGCCCAGCTCACCGTCAGCACCGTGAGATATCTCCGAACCATGCACGTACTCATCATGGATGGATGTAGGCCACCGCCAGTGCTACCGACGCAGCCAGTTGCGCCGATTGAATCACGGTCGACCAGTTGCGGCTGCCGATCTTAGGCGCTTTCTCCGGCACCACGATGGAATCTCCCGCGCGCAGGGTGGCGTTCATCGGATCGCCCGACCACCAACCGTCCGTGTTGTTTTTGGCCGCAATCACCGAGCCGTCCGCGCGGACAACGAAAGCAGCTTTCTTATCCGCAAGCTGCGTGTATCCGCCGGCCTGCGTGAGATACCACTTGGCGCTGTGGCCCGGCCGATAGCTGATGGCCGTGGGATTGAATACTTGGCCATTCACCAGCACGTAGCCAGCTTTCTTGGGAACAACAAGCACGTCCCCATCGCGAACCTGCACATCTGCCGCGGTGTTTTGCCACGACTTCATATCGGGGGTAATGTGCACAACCACGCGGCCGATGGGCGCGCTCGCTTCCAGTTGCGCGAGGGTCGCTTCGGTCTGGCCGATCGCTGTCAACTTCGAATTCTTCTGGTCCTGATCCGTTTCAGGAAGAGCTTTGAGGTTCACTTCTTCCGCTTTCACCCTTTCCACCAACTCCCTGTGCGTCCTCATCTCAACATCCAGTACTTCGCGGCGCATCAACACCGCCCCGTAGGGATAAGATTCGGAGTCAAAGCCCCCGCTACGCGCCAGGACGGAGCTCAGTCGCTCTCCCGGTTCGATACCGTACGTCCCTGGATGCAGGACTTCCCCGCGCACCGTCATGGACGCGCCAATGTCGGTCCAGCGCGGAAGCTGCCGAATCGTCAGGACGTCTCCATCGCGAAGCGGTATGTCGTCCTTTTCCTCCCCGGTCATGGCTGCCGAGAGGTTGATTTCCAGCCGATCGCTCGGCGTCGTTCGCGACGCATTCATATCGAAACGCGAAAGATCGGCGCTTTTTGTGTAGGCGCTGCGCTTCACGCCCCCGGCAACGTGAACCAGATCCTCAACATGCATGTTGCTGGTCAGCGGGTAGCGGCCGGGCTTCGCCACTTCACCGGTGATGAATACCGTCGGCGGATCCACGCGCGCCGCATTGCGATGTATCAGCAAGCGGTCGCGCGGCTGCAGGAGCACGTTGTCCACGGGATTTCCCGCGAGGGCCTCGTGGAGATTGACGCTAAAAATTTTCATGGTGCCGTCCGGTTGCGTCCGGAAAAGCTGCGCCGAGTCTACTGCGGCATCTTGCGTAATTCCCCCCGCTAGATAGATTGCATCCTGGAGGTGCGTCTGGCCCGAGGTGCGGTATTTCCCAGGCTCCCGAACCTCGCCGCCCACCCAAATCTCCGGCGCAGGCTCGAAATCGTAGCGGCCGAAAACGCGAACGGTATCGAGCGGCT
>Ga0302179_10000646_pt1 | contig 22545 bp, 18 predicted proteins | sample I_Palsa_E3_1_FD_198788 | JGI IMG/M metagenome (GOLD analysis project Ga0302179, IMG submission 198788) | Peat permafrost microbial communities from Stordalen Mire near Abisko, Sweden - I_Palsa_E3_1 | ecosystem: Environmental > Terrestrial > Soil > Palsa > Peat permafrost | place: Sweden...
AAGCCAAATACGGCTGAAAAGGATGAAAGCCCCGCTGCAAATTGAGACAAGCCCCGAACTGCCGAACAAAGGTGCCGGGGCGCGGGGGAATTGTCTTGACAGTTCGCTTCTTATAGGTGGTGTCCCGCCTGCTCCAGCTGCGAACGCGGGTGCGCATCGATCCCGGGCCATGGGCACCGATCGCTGGAGATACGCTTTCGTAGATCGCCAATGCCAGTGCCGCAGAGCACTTCGCTTAGGAGAAATGAAAATAAAACCATTCTTTTCCAGCCAAAGCGCATTTGACCGAATCGATGCCTGTGAGTGGGAGTTTTGGAAATGCACTACCAATCGTCAAAATGAATAATTGTCCCTTTGGCCAATTCATCGGACATTATTCTGATGTGAAGAAGACGCTGGTGGGAGTTTTGAAAGTGAGTTGAGAGCTGGATATCGCTGGAGTGGCCGCCGGCTGCTTCGTTACGTCGCGCTCCATGTAAACCAACCCTCACAAGTCGGAGGAGTCATTATGCACATGAGAATTATACAGCGTCATATTTCGACGGTTAGTCTTTGCCTTTTGGCGGCGATGAGAGTCGGCGCGGCGGCCGAGGCGAATTCGACGACGCAGCCCGCTGCGCAGACGATTCATCTGCATCTGTTGACCTCTGGGGCGTCAAACAAGCTCCATTATTTCGTTCCGGAGTCCGCAGATTTGACTCCCGAACGACCAAAGACCATTAAGAAGCTGCCCGAGGGATTGGGCAAGCCGCTGTTCGGCGTGATCAAAATCGCCGGCCCGAGCGGCGCAATATACCATGTGGTCGCCGACGAGCCGGCGGGCAAGCCGTTCCGATTATTCGTGGACAGCAACGGCAGTGGTGACTTGGTGGACGGCCCACCGGTGAAGTGGGAGGGCCAGCCCTGTGAACGCCAAAATCAAGTGGGCACGATCTATAATGGCGACGTTACTTTGAATCTTGGTGCCGCTGATTCACCATATCGAGTTCAATTGAAGGTGTACCGCTTTCATCTGAATGACCCGAAGGTTGATGGGAAGCTGTTTTATTACCGCGATTACCTGACGGAAGGCAAGGCCGCTATCGGCGGGAAGGAATATTCCATAGCCTTGGTGGACCAAAGTACCACGGGCGATTTCCGCAGCGGTGCGGACGACAACAACGGCGCCGGTGGCGTTAAGCTATGTATCGACCGCAACGGTGACGGGCAATTCGATTCGCGTTGGGAAGTATTTGGGGCCAGCGGGCCGTTCAATATCGATGGCATCACCTATGAATTGGCGGATTTGTCCAATGACGGTTTATCCATGCGGATAGTCCCGAGTCAGCAAACCGTTTCGGAGAAAAAGAGGCCGCTGGCTGCCGGCGATGCCGCGCTGAATTTCGATGCGGTGACGATGGATGGGAGAAAAGTTCACTTTCCCGGCGACTACAAGGGAAAACTCGTACTGCTGGACTTCTGGGCAACGTGGTGCGGCCCCTGTATGGCTGAGGTGCCCGGGCTGGCCAAAACATACAAGGCGCTGCACCCCCGAGGCTTTGAGGTTCTCGGTGTATCGCTCGACAACGCCCGAATGAAGCAGGCGATCAAAGATGTCACCGCCAAAAAGCAGATGGAATGGCCGGAAGTGTGCGACGGAAAGGTATGGGAAGGTAATGTCGCAAAGCTTTACACCGTCCGCGGTATTCCATCGCCGCTCCTGATCGATGGCACGACCGGTAAAATCGTCGCGGCCGAGGGGTCGCTGCGCGGGGACTCGCTTAGCCCAACCGTGGAAGCGGCATTGAAGAAAATGGGACGGTAATGGCCGGCCACGCTCACATTACATCTGGCGTGCGGAATGCGGTGTTTTCGGAAAAAAGCCGTTCGACCTTGCTAAAGGGCGTTGGACAAATGCATGCTCATGGGTGGGAGTTTTCGCAATGTGCAACCAATCGAAGGAATAACAGTCACCTTGCTCATTCATCGGACACTATCCCGTGGTCCTACTTGCACATCAATGGATGGAAATGCCATGGACGAGCAATTAGAAAACCGCCTTCGCTTTCTGCGCAAAGCGAGCACCGAACAAATGCCACATTCTGAGCGTGGGTTGTTCGACCACTTGCTTGGCACTCGCCAATTATTAGAAGCTGTTTCAAAACCTCCAAAAACCCTGCTGGTGATATCAAAAACAGCCATTGGGGAGGTTTTGAAACCAGCTCTAGTTGAATGGGGAGCACGGCCCGCCCTGTGTGATGCCGGTTTATTTCATTCCATTTACAGCACCGAATACTACGAGCAGGCGGCGGTCCCACTCACGTCGCGAAATGATGTGCGGCAGTTGATCGGCGACGAAGCTGAGTCGTTGGTCTGGCTGTTTTGCATGATGCGGAGAGAAACCTTGTTGCATGGGAACCTAGAACGACAGCGAGATTTTGCGGTTCAACACCGCTTGACGGGCGAGCAGATTCCACTGAGCGACACACAGTTTGGGGATTTGGTCATGATGACGATGGCCAATTCTCTGGAGGCATTTCCCAGATGTTCCTGGAAGGGGCGTCGCGATTGCCGCAGGGGTCTTCGTCGCTTTCGGAGCATCGCTATTCCGGCCGCCCAAGTCGCGATTGACAGAGTTGACATCCGGTGGTGGGAGGTGTGGAAATGAGTAGGAACTGGATCATCACCGGAGCCGCCGGCGTTTGCCTGGTTGTCGGCATCGTGCCTTCACATCAGATCGAGCCTGGCGTCCGCGTCCAAAAAGTGACGCTCGCCGAAGAGACGCCTGCGCTGAAGTTCCTTCCTGCCGGGCCGGGACCGCGTCCGGTGGCACTGCTCGCCCACGGATACGCTGGATCGAAAGAGACGCTCTTTCGCTACGGGGAAGCGCTGGCAGCCGCTGGATTTGTTTGCTACGACGTGGACCTTCCGGGGCACGGAGCGTCGCAGCGCACATATACCTTTATGGAAGCCGTGCATACGCTGGAGGCGGTCGCACGCGAGATCGGGCCGGTAGATGTTTTCGCAGGCCACTCGATGGGAGGCGGTACGGGAGGCGAGGCGGTGCGAAAAGGGGGTATTAGACCCGGGCTTTTCATTGCCATTGGTTACTCGCCGGTCCTGGGCGACCATGCTCCTCCATTGCTTCTCCTGACGGGCCGGTTCGAAATGAATGATTGGAGAGTGATATGACTCTACGTTGGACACAGTTGTTTGGACTGATTGGAAGCGCGTTGATGGCACTTGTCGCGTTGCCAGCCGCTTCTGGCTGCGATAGCAGCCCCCTCGGACGGGATCTGCGTGCGGAAACACCGTCGGAAAAGGCTGACGCGTTGCTGAGTGGATTGATTCATACCAACGACCCCGGTCTGGCGGTCCTGGTGGCGCAGGACGGTAAGACTTTGTTTGAAAAGGGCTACGGCCTGGCCGATGTGGAACATCATGTGCCCGTCATTCCGCAAACCACGTTTCGCATCGGCTCGATTACCAAGCAATTCACCGCGTCGGCGATTTTGAAACTGCAGGAGGAGGGGAAACTAAGCGTCAACGATAAATTGTCAAAATACATCCCGGATTTTCCGCGCGGGGACGAGGTCACCCTGCGCCAATTGCTGACCCACACCTCCGGCATCCGCGATTATTTTTACGAACAACGGGACCTCGATAGCCAACTGACCAACGCCATCACCACCGAGACGATAATCAACGAGATGAAGAAATACCCTTACGATTTCGATCCGGGGACGAAATGGCATTACAGCAATTCGGGCTATCTGTTGCTCGGTTACATAGTGGAGAAGGTGTCGGGGCAAAGTTATGGGGATTTTCTGCGCGAGAATTTTTTCCAGCCTCTGGGCATGACCAACACCGGCGTTTACCGCGCGCATCTTGGTCTGCCGCATGAGGCGCTGGGTTACAGCCTGCGCCCATCCGCATTGACATGGATCATTTGGGGATCAGGCGTCGGCCTGGGCAAAAACCACTTCAAGCCGGCGCTGAACTGGGACATGTCGTGGGCATTCGGCTGTGGCGCGCTTTATTCCACTGTGGAGGACCTGTATCGCTGGAATGAGGGCGTCTTCAACGGCCGGGTGCTGGACGCGGCCAGCCTTAAGGCGGCATTCACTCCTGTCAAGATGATGCCCTTCTGGGAACGGGCAGCTTGGGCCATTCTTTCCAATGATACGGACATGGGCTACGGTTTCGGCTGCGTTGTCTGTCGCCGCCACGGGTTGCGGGAGATTTGGCACAACGGCGGCCTGGACGGCTTCAGAAGCTGCCTGTTGCGGGTGCCGGATGAAAAGTTCACCGTGGTAGTGCTTGCAAACGTCGCTCCGGACAGATGGAAGGCCGACCCCGACCGTCTGGCCCGTAAACTGGCGGACATTTATCTTGGCGGACAAGGTTTTGGAAGAAGCGCATTGCCAGACGCTTTGGATGTTGTCCCGAATCGGAAACAAGTTTCTTCCTCAAGATCAATGGGGCGCAATTGACCTTCATTAAGAATGATAAGGGCGAAGTGATGGCGATAACCCACCATATGGCGGGGCTGCCCGATAGCCCGAGAAAGAAACTTAAAAACAAATGATCGCGCCACTGGCAAGATTGATTGGTCCGCTCTTCAGATGGCACCTGCGTGTTGTAGCGAACACACAGATTCTCATTGGCCAAGGCGTGATGTATTACCTGAGCCGCGAGGCGATGGAGAATACCTTTCGTACCATTGCCAACGGTGCAGCAGCGGGTTGTTTTCGAATCAGTCGAGGAACTCGATGAATTAGCTGCGGCAATGGCGTGAAGAGGGCCTTGACTCAGAGAACTAAATGGCTCAATCCAGCGTCAATCAGGAAAACAAACTGGGCACCGCCCCGGCGCCTCGGCAAACTCGCGTGCGGGGCGCACGACCTTCTTCAGGCGATCGACTGCCGAGTACCTGGCTGCTTGTCGGCATTTGCAGATAGACTGGGATTGGCGTGTGGGAAAGACTACGATTACGTCGAATACTCCGCCATCAATATGATTTCGATAAAGGGTCGACACGTCTCGTTCGCTTGCTTCCTTGTCGCTGCGGCGTCGTTATTCGCTTGCGCCCAGCCATCGCCGATCTTCAACGTTCGATCTTACGGAGCGGTCGGTGATGGAAAGAAATTGGATACGGAATCCCTAAACAAAGCAATCGAAGCCTGCTCGGCTTCCGGCGGCGGCCAGGTGCTTTTTCCACCCGGGAAATATCTCAGCGGTACCATGCGCTTAAAAAGCAATGTCAGCATTCTGCTTGATGCCGGAGCCGAAGTGTTGGGAACAGCGGACCTCACCCGGTACGAGAATTTTATCCCCCCGAAGGACACGACCCTGGTCGGGTCAAGATTGCAGTGGCATCGTGCATTGATTCTCGGCGACGATGTCGAAAACGTCAGCATCTCCGGCAGCGGCAGAATCAACGGCAACAGCATCACCGACCCAGACGGAGAAGAAGGGACTCGTGGCCCTCATGCGCTTTTGTTTGGCAATTGCAAAAATATTACCGTGCGGGACATCTCTATTTGTAACTCGGGCAATTACGCCGTGCTGCTGGAGTTCACAAGTGATGCAGAAATCCACGGTGTGAAAATTACCGGTGGTTACGACGGCGTGCACTTCCGGGGATGGAAAAATCGGCCGTGCCGTAACGTGAGCATCACCGATTGCGAATTCTTCACAGGGGACGACTGTATCGCTGGATGGTACTGGCAAGATGCTTTGATCGACCGCTGCGTATGTAATTCTTCCGGCAATGGGGTCCGCCTTTTCGGTCCAGCGAAGCAGGTGATCATTCACGGATGTTTGTTCTTCGGTCCGGGCCGATACGCTTGGCGGACCTTTCCCTTGCTGAATCGTCGCAACATGTCCGCTGGGATTTGCATTCAGCCGAGCGCATGGGGTGATACCGAGGGGGCGGTTGATGAGGTTCACATTTCCGATGCCGTGATGCACGATGTCGGCACGCCCCTCTGTGCGGTGTCCAGGCCGCCCAGCACCATAGGACATATCACCGTCGATCGCCTGTCGGCCACCGGCATCTTTCGCGCGGCGGCATCGTTTGAAAGCTGGAGTAAGGAACCGATTGGGCGGGTGGATGTACGGGATTGCAGCCTTCAATTTGTCGGCGGCATCGGACCAATTTTGTCCGATCCGGCGGAGGCCGTCGACTCGTTACGCATCCCCACAGGCACCGATGCTTCTCCGCCCGGCGAGAATATCCGCCGCCTTCCTTCCTGGGGCATCTACGGTCGTCATGTAGAATCGCTCAATTTCGATGATGTAAAAATGAACGTGGAAAAACAGGACGATCGCCCAGCGATCATTCTGGACGGCGTAAAGAACCTTGCACTCGATGGATTGAAATGCCCAACCGACTCACGTCCACCGATGGTTCTCAAGGACGTTCAATCTATTTCTGGGTTGGAGCATTCGTTGATCCCCGTGGTCGAAGCAAATTGCATATCACTGAATGCCTCCCTTACCAACAAGTCCGTGACGGCCACGGTCCAAAGCGGAAAAGAAGGCTTGGCAAAGATTGAGCTAAATATTGATGGGAAATTAAGTACACGGTGGATATGGCTCTCTATGAAAGAGCCAACAGACGTGATTTTTCGCGGGACGTTCGGATTAAACGATAATTACCCGCAAATGATTGAATGTGGCGGCATCCATCATCTTCTTGACTTTCCCAGCTCTACGAAAAAAAAGAGCGAGAAATAGTCTCGCTCGCTTAAGGAAGTTTTTCGCTGGACTGGCGTTTTGATTCTGCGTGAACTGAACGCTTGTGCTACTGCTCTGCGCCGTGTATGCGCTGGCTGGTAGCGGCCGCGCGGTATGCCCGAAGGTCATGGATTGTCGTCAGTATTTTTGTGGTTAAAGTGAAGGACTCGCCTTCTGCGGTGCACATTCGGTCCATTGCTAGTCATGGCTTCTTTAGGCGCTGTCGAGCTTCGGGAGCGCGGGATGAATGGCGTGATCATGGGCCATGGGTATCGATCGTTGGGGATACGCTTTCGTAGATCGCCAACGCCAGTGCCGCAGAGCATTGCGCACAGAAAAAATGGCAAATAATGTCGTTCGCCCGGGTCAAAGCGCATTTGACCTAACCGATACCCGTGAGTGGCCTTTTGGAAATGCACAACCAATCGTCAAAAGGAATAATTGTCACTTTGGTCAAGTCATCGGACATTATTCCAATGTGAAGAAGATCTTGAGGACCTGCACCGCTGACTGGAATTCGACGTCTCTTGAAAAGGAATATCCGATTGGAAGAAAGAATAAGTCCATCAAGGACGTTGCTTCGGATAGCACACAAATCTACCTGACCTTCCAAACGTCTGGCCGGTGCAAAATCTGGTTCGGTAATCCCCACATTGTAAGTTTCGATAAAACTGCTTCCACCACTCAAGATCAAAATCTCTATCTCCGGAGCGGCTACAGCGATGAGTATTCCATCGATTCGATCCCCTCTAACAGCGCAATGATCATCCAGCCATCCGCAACATACCACACCGTATCCTTCGGGGGTTCTCACTGCTGGGTCGGCATGGATCATCGCCAGCACGGCAGCCTGTCCGGCCATCAGCTCCCCGCCAGCGTCTGGATGAAATGCCAAGGCGGAATTCACGCCGTCATGAACCTCGGCGCCTATCCGCATCGCACCTGCGTATTTGATCTCAAAGAATTCGCTGACAGCGCCGGCAAACCCTGGTTTCCCCTCACTACCGAATGGAAAAGAATAAGGAATCACCGGCACTGCTCTCCTCGAAGCCAAAACCATCCAGCAAGGCAACTTTCTCTGGGGCACAGGCAAAATCTGGATCGACGATTTCAAATTGGAAGATGCCAAAGCTTTAATCAACCGTAATCAGCTAAATGCAGAATGATGAATGCAGAATCAAATCCAGGCATTAACCTACCGTTCCCGCGCATGAGCATGTTGAAGGTTCAGGGATTGTCCAAGGCGTTTGGCGCCAATCGCGCGGTGGATTCCGTCTGCTTTGAGGTGTCGCCCGGTGAAATCTACGGCTTGCTCGGCCCCAACGGCGCCGGCAAGACCACCACCATTTCCATGCTCTGCGGTTTGCTTAAACCAGATGCTGGCGAAATTTTTGTCGCGGGCGCGGCGTTCTCCGCCGATCCGCAAAAGGCCAAGCGCATCATGGGCGTGGTTCCGCAAGACCTGGCGCTTTATGAGGAATTGAGCGGGCGCGAAAACCTGGAATTCTGGGGGCGCATCGCAGGCTTGAGCTCGCGCGAGGCCAAATCGCGCGCAATGGAATTACTCGACGCGCTCACGCTGGCGGATCGGGCTAAGGACGCGGTTAAGACGTATTCCGGAGGCATGAAACGCCGCATCAATCTCGGTTGCGCCTTGCTGCATCGCCCGCAGTTGCTGCTGCTCGACGAGCCGACGGTAGGCATCGATCCGCAGGCGCGGCTGAATATTCTCGAATTCATCGGCCAACTGCGCGCCTCCGGCACGGCGATTCTTTACACAACGCATTACCTCGAAGAAGCCGAATCGATCTGTCAACGCATTGGCATAATCGATCAAGGGAAACTGCTCGCAGAAGGAACGTTGAGCCAGCTACAGGAACGACTCGGCCGCGACCGGTTGTTCGTCGTCGAAGCGGATTTCAAAGATTCTTCGCCCGACGCCTGGGATGGATTTAACCAACGTTTTCGAGTGATTCAAAGATCCGAGAAACAACTCGTGCTTGCGGCGATTGGTGCGCGCGATCCTTCCGAATGCCTGAAAGATTTGCTCGGCCTGCCCGTGCGCGTCGAGAATGTCACCCTTAAGCGGCCCAGTTTGAACGACGTGTTTCTGCAACTGACCGGAAGGGATTTGAGGGAATAAATGTTTCGCGTTCTCCTGGCCAAAGATTTGCGGCGCGCCTGGCGCAATCCCGTGCCGTGGCTCGTGAACCTGGCGTTGCCGCTTTGCATCACCGCACTGATCGGGTTGACCTTTGGCGGCTACATCGAGAGTGATCAAATTGGCCGCATCAAATTCGCCTTCGTGGACGAAGACAATTCGCCTGCCACTACTTATCTGCGAGGATATCTCACCGCGACCACAGGCCAGGCTGCCGAACATCTTGAGCCGCTGTTCGTGAATCGTGAAACAGCGCTGCAATTAATTAATAACAACGAAATCAGCAGCGTCTTCATCATCCCGGCCAATTTTACCATTGATTATTTGACTGGGCGCAAATCCGTCGCTCTCGAATTGATTAAAAATCCCACCGAGTCCATTCATCCCGCCGTGCTTGAAGAACTGCTCGGCACGGTGGTCACGGGAATGAACGTCGCCTCGCGCTATTTCCAATTCGAACAACCAGAATGGAAGGCGGCTGTTCAAAAAGGCGCTGATCCCCGCCAGATTCTCGAATTGATCGAGCGCGCCGGCCAACGCGCTCAGATGGCGCGTCAATATATTTCTTCGCCATTGATCGGATTGGAAAAGAACGGGAGCACTGGCAAAACAAAATCAAACACCAGCGAATCAGGGACTGACGGCGGCTTCAATTTGTTCGCCTACATATTGATTGGAATGACGGGCATGTATCTTCTTTTCCTCGCGGGGTCCGGCATGATGGATTTGCAACGCGAATTGCGGATTCGCACGTTCGAGCGCTATCAAACCTTGCGCCAGCGGACCTGGGCCTTTCTGTTGAGCAAGGTGGTGTTTGCCGGCGCGCTGGTGCTTTTTGGGAGCTTCGTGTTGCTGGCAGGCGGTGGGCTGATTTTCCACATCCACTGGCCACAGCCGCTGGCCCTGGCGGCGCTGATGTGTGCTTACGCCTCTTTCGCCGCCGGGTTAATGGCGCTGCTGGCGGTACTGGCGCCGGACGAACGCCAGGCTAACTCATTCAACTACATTGTGGCGTTGAGCCTGTCGATTCCGGGCGGCTGCATGTTTCCCGCGGGAGCGCTTCCCGATTTTATGCGTCATCACATCACGCCGTTCATGCCGACCGCCTGGTTTGCCGACACGGCCCGCGAACTGTCCTATGGCAACGCGAAGTTCACGTGGATTCTCGTCTCCTTCAAGCTCGTTCTCTTAAGCGTCGTCTTGATTGGCGCCGCCGCCTTTTTCTTGCGGCGGCGGTTGAAAACGGGAGCGCGCACATGAAACAACTTCTGGACATTGGCCAGACGGACGCGCGGATTTTCCTTCGCAAACGCTCGGCCTGGCTCTGGCTTTTCGCGGCTCCGCTCGCGTTCACCTATTTCCTGGGGCTGGTCAATCAGGGTTACGGCGATCCCGGCAACTGGCGCCCTCCTGTCCTCATCACAAACAAGGATACCAATTTCCTTGGCCGGCTTTTCCTGGAGGAATTGGACGCGCAAGGCATGAGACGGGTGGATTCGGCCCACCGCGATTCAGCCGAGAGCGTCATCAGCATCCCCGCTGACTTCACCGAAAAGGCAATACGCGGCGAACCGGTCAAGATTAGCCTTTCCGAGCGGGACGGTTCGGGCGAGGCCGACGCGACGCTCATCGAGTTGCGAATCACGCGGGCGTTGATCGCCATGAACGGGCACATTCTCGAAGTGGGTGTCGCCGAAGACAAACTTCGACAGGCAATGGCCCGGCCGAATCCGGTTAGCCTGAATGCTCACTTCGCCGGGCTGAAACCTGTGCCGACGGGTTTTAATTTCTCCCTGCCCGGCAACCTGGTCATGTATCTTATGTTAGACCTTCTCGCGTTCGGCGGCATGTCCGTGGCCACGATGCGAAGCGATGGCATCATCAGGCGGTTCATGGCCAATCCGGTCACGCGAAACGAAATCATCATGGGCAAAATTTACGGGCTGATGCTGCTGGGCGCCGTGCAGATTGTATTTTTGCTCGCGGTCGGAAAATTTGCGCTCGGTGTCAATCTGGGGGCGAACTTGCCCGCCGTGACATTGACACTGTTAATTTTTGCATGGGTCGGCAGTTCTTTTGGAGTGTTGGTGGGTTCGCTCGTGTCCGCGGAAGATCGCGTCACTGGTATTTGCGTGCTAATTGCGGTGCTTTTGGCGGCGCTCGGCGGTTGCTGGTGGCCGCTCGAAGTCGCGCCGGCGGCATTCAAGACCATCGCGCTCTTCACGCCGACGGGCTGGGCATTGCAGGCGTTGCATCGACTGATCAGCTTCGGCAGCGGGTTTGGCGCTGTGTTGATCCCGATCGCGGTATTGGCGGCTTTTGGCGTCGCCGCCAACTTGCTCGCCGTGCGATTTTTTCGGAGTTAAGTCCAGCAATGCAATGCTATGGGACCCCCAATAACGGGAAATAAGGAGTCTGGGCGAGGAATATGATAAGGAACCGGGTTTCAAGCCCCGACTGGAAGTTGGTCGCCCCACTTCAGCGCGCGCCGCGGGAAAATGCTGAGCGGCACTCCTGGAGCCCTAACGCCATTCGAGCTGCCCGAAGCGATGTCCCGCGAGATCAAAATTCATTGGACCCCTCGCACTCCGGTGGTGGCAATTTTGAAAATGAACGCTAGCCAAATGAAGATTACCCCGATTCGCTGGACGCTCTTTGTCATTGCACTTTTTGCGGCGCTGTTCTCTCTGCTAACAGCGTTCCCCACCCCTCGTTGGCTCCCTTGGGACCTGGGAATGGTCGTGCCGGAAATTGGCCTATGGATCGCAGCGCTACCGCTGTGTCTTGGCGTCGGCGCGTGGCTTTTACGACGCAAACATCTGATCATTGCCACGGGGACGCTTACCCTTTGTGCCTTCGCGTTGACGCTGCTGCTCAAGCCCGCAGCGCAGGCATGGCGAATGGGACGCAACCTGCCGGCACAGTTCACCGCAGCGTTTGGAGCAACTCCCCCGATGCAGCCCCCTTTCTCCTTTGCGGCGAGTTTTTCACCAGCCCCGGAACCGGTGGCCATCAGAACGATGCGATATTCGGGTTCGCTCATGCTTGACTTCTACCCGGCGCTGGGGAGGTCTTCCGCCCCCTGCGTCATCGCACTTCACGGCGGCGGTTGGAGCGAAGGTGACCGCAAAGATGACGGTACCAACCAGCGTTTAAACAACTGGCTCGCGCGGCGTGGGTATGCGGTTGCCTCTATCGACTACCGTCTCGCTCCCAAGTACCCATGGCCCGCGCAGCGCGATGATGTTTTGGCCGCACTGGCGTTCCTCCATGCGCAGGCGCCGTCGCTTAACATCGACCCCGGGCGAATCGTTCTGCTTGGGTTGTCCGCTGGGGGTCAAATAGCAGCGGCAACGGGCTATTCGGCCCACGATCCATCCATCCGCGGGGTGATCATTATTTATGGGATAACGGACTTCCGATTATCATGGGATCTTTCGACAGATCCGAATTGGCAGGATCATCGGCCGTTTCTTCAAATGTTTCTTGGGGGAACGCCCGATACTGCCAGTGCTGCCTACGATAGCGCTAGCGCCACGCGGCTCGTCGATGCGAGCACTCCACCGACGCTCATGCTCCAAGGCCAATTGGACATGAACGTTCATCCTCGCCAAGCTGAACTACTGGACCAGAGACTCGCGGCCGCGCGCGTGCCGCACGTGCTTGTGATGCTTCCGTGGGCGGCCCATGCGTTTGACTTCGTAAGCCTGGACACTCCAGGCGGCCAGGTTGCGACCTACTCTGTGGGTCAGTTCCTGGCGGCAGTAACGCGATGAGTTTTGTAAGGTGGGCATCGCCCACCAATTTCTAGAAGGTGGGCCATGCCCACCTAACTGAAACCGAGGTTGGAAGCCGGTCGAAAAAACAACACATGATTGCGCCACTGGCAAAATTTGTTGACTGGTCGGTTCTTCAGATCGGCGGTGCGATGCTACTACAGTCTATATGGCAGGAGTTCATCAATGAGCGAGATTTAAAGCTCGAGCAAGTGATCCAATTTCTGAATGGGCCGGATTTCATTCCCGCCGAAAGCAAACCCACCGAACTGGAATTCACATCGAAAATCCATTTCAAACTCTCATCGCCCCGACCGTGCGAATTTGCAGAAAACAACATCGTTCGTGCAATCATAAAGTTTTCCATCAACCGGAACTAACGGCCGACGTGCTGCGTCTAAGTGGCGATCGAAGTTCCCTAAATTCGGAGCCAAACATGAAAATCGCAGCACTATTTCTTCTGTCGGTCGCGCTACTGGGCGGCACCTGTTTTGCCACCGAACCCGATGTGAGTGTCCTGGCCGTTGGGGAATGGTCGCAGCCGGTTGCAGCTCCGAATCACATGAAGCTGCGCGGCCGGCTCAAGATATGCGAGTATCCGAACAATCGTGGGCTGGCCCCCAGCGTCGACGTCGCCCTGTACGTCGAATTGCAAGAGTTTTCCGATTCGGTGGGCGGGACCGAAGAAGTTTATTTTGATCCGCAGGCCTTGAAGTGTGAACTGACCGACGGTGCGGGAAACGCCGTGCCCCGGTCGGGCGGGGCGTTTGGCGGAGCCGTGCCAGGAGCCGTCTGGATTAACTTGCCGTCGTACTGTAGCGAGGTGCTTCGCGTCACTCCATTTAATGGCGGCGGCCGAATGCCCGACGGAGGATTCGAACTCTGGGGCAATATCGGCGACAACTGGACGCTGAAAGCCGGCGACACGGCCACGTACTACCTGTCCGGCGAACTGACCGTAAAGCCGCCGGCCGATCACAAGAGCGACAACCCGCAATGGATCTGGTCCGGCACGCTGAAATTGCCCAAGATGGAAGTGTCGATTAAAAGACTGCGCGCCGCGAGATGAGAGCGTGGGGCGGTGTTTCAGCCCGCGCCATGTCCCTCAGGAAAATCAAAGGGATCGGGAGGGCATAGCCATTCTGGCTGGTCGGTTCGCTTCAGTTCGAAGAGAGTGACGGACAGCTGGATGGGCGTTGGGTTCCAACGCGGTCAATGCTTGTTGCGATCGCGGCCGCGGGAAACGGGGTAATATTGGCCGCGGTATTCTTTTGGATCGGTTTTTTGCTCGGGCGGCGCGAAGGTATCGGGGACGTGTGAGAGGGAGCGAACGGGCGCCTCGGCTGGTTTGGCGGTGGGCGAGCTGAGGGTTTGCTCGGCGGTTATGCCAAGGGATTGCTCGATCATGGCGTTGAGGGCTTCGATCTTGGATAGATCGGCAGCGGGGGCAGGGAGGCTGGGAGCAGCGGCAGGCGCTTTGGAGTCGGCAAGTAGAGAAATTTGGACACCTTTTTCCCCGCCGCTGACGAACAGGGAAGCCACCGCAAAGACGACGCCCAGAAGCAATGTGGCGCTGGCTCCCCAGATTCCGACCTGCGCCGTTGTCGAATCCCACCAAGCGTAGCGGTAAGAAAGTTTGGGGCATTCCTTTGCGAGGAAGTCGCGGATGTCGTGGCCGGGGATGGTGGAGCCGAATTCGAAGGGGTTGTTAGCGTTGAATTGGAAGGGCTGGAGATTATTTGCGGAAATGACGATGGTGCCGCGGACATAATTCTTGCCGTCGAGCGTGGGATAGATGGTTAGATCGCGCACTGCGTCGGCGCCGTGGGGACGGAGGAGACTGGCGAATTTGGAAGCGGTCATGCCCTGCAAGATGGCCCTGGATGGATCTGTGCGGACAAGATTGACGAACTCAGAAGCGGTGATGCCAGGGCGATTTTCGGCTCGGGAATAAATCGGCAGCTCATAGCGCGCGAATCCAATTAGAACGCCGAAGATGACGCTCAGGAGGAACGGTTTCAGGAATCGCGCCAAATGGTTTCGCACGAAAGCTCCGAGCGATGAATCAATACGAATCCGCTTTTTCATCGATTTCCGACCAGAGGGCGACGTAGCGGCTTTTGCCGGTGGTGAAGTCGGCCAGGTCGGTGGTTTGCCACAGGGCGACGTGGCCATCGACGAAAGCGAAGTTGGCGGCGCCGATGGGATCGGTCATGGAGCGGTTGTGCACGGTGCGGTGGCGGCTGAAATCGATCTGGCTGGCGCGGGTACCGAATCGGCCGCCGGTCCAATTGATGCCATCACCGGCTCCGAACCGTGCACCGGGTGGGCCGTTCCAGCCAATCAATGCTTCGGCAGCATACCCTGTCGGTGTCACGGCGAGCTCGGACCAGCTGTCGGTCAGCAGGATCATCTGGGAGCTGTCTGCGACGCCGAATTTGAATAGTTGGCCGGAGGGTTCATCGGAATTGAGATCGTCGCTGACAAAGGTGCTGACCGAGGAATCGGCAAAAACATTCATCGCATAAGAGCGGACCGCGTCATCGAAATCGCTGGGACATCTCATCACGCCGTTGCCGAGGGTGCCATCGCTGAGAACAAGGGGGGTGGTGATCCATTGGCCGATTTTGTCTTGTTGATACCAGAACTGAGTCGTTTCGACGGAGCTGGGAGGGAAGGCACCCTGATTCTCGTTTGCGTAGCCGATCAAGGCCATCGCCAGCTGACGGAGATTGTTGGCGCACTGAACGGTGTTAGCGTAATTACGGGCGTTTGTCAGCGACGGCAGGGCGATCGCGATGAGAAGCATGATGATCCCGATGACGACGACTAGCTCGACGAGGGTGAAGGCTCGGCGAACGACAGACGGGTGGTTGCGGTACATGAATGTGGCCTCAAAGTATAATGTCCGCTAAGCAAAAATGGGGACAAATTATTGTCTGGTGCCCCCCGGTGCGATCGCTTCACGGGTATTTGAGAGTTATTGATGGATATTTCGAGGTGGAGTTGTCCCTTTTTGGGATTTGGTGACATCTAATCGGTAGCAGGGAATCCTGCGGAGTGGTAATGGACGATTTGGAATTGTTGGCGGAATTCGGCCGCGAACGCTCGGGGAAGGCGTTTGAGGAGATCGTGCGCCGATACACGGATCTGGTCTATTCCGCGGCCCTTCGACAGACACGCAATGCAGATGAAGCCGAGGATGTGACGCAGGCGGTATTTGTGATCCTGTCGCAGAAGGCCGCGGCGATTTCAGCGAGTACGCCGCTGGTGGGCTGGCTTTTAACGACGACGCGATGTGCGGCGATGAATTTTCGCCGGGCAAAATTCCGCCGAGCAAATCACGAACGAAAGGCTGCCATGACGGAAAAGCAAATAGAACAATCTCAGCCCAGCGAAGCGTGGAAGGAAATCGCCCCCATGCTGGATGCGGCGATGGCGTCGCTGAAATCGGATCAGCGGGATGCGGTGGTGCTGCGGTATTTTCAGGGGCAGCCGTTCGCGGCGGTGGCGACCCAGATGGGGATCAGTGAGGACGCCGCGAAGAAGCGAGTGACACGCGGGGTGGAGAAGCTGCGGAAATTTTTTGAGCGGCGTGGTGTGGCAGTTCCCGCGGCGGGGCTGACCGGGACGATTGCGAGTCATGCGGTGCATGCGGCTCCGGTGCATCTTGCGACCTCCTGTGCGGTGGCAAGCAAGGGATCCGCATTGTTGGGCGCAGAGCTGTTGCGGATGATGATGATCAGCAAGATCAAAGCGCTCGCCATGTGTGTCATTGGAGCCGTGGTCGTGGGCGGAACCACGGTTATCACGGTGCGGCAAATCCATGCTCGTGCTCAAGCTGCGCTGCCATTGGCCACACATCAAGGTTTGGCGCGCGCTATTCCCGTGGTTCAGGCACAGCCTGTCGAACTGCACGGTACGGTGATCGATCCGGATGGCAAACCGGCAGTCGGCGCGGTGGTTTATGAGGCGAGGCCAACTCATCCGGTTGCGCTTTACGGTGTGCAAGCGGGTCAGCCGAATACGATGGTGCCTTTTAATACGGAGGATGCGACTGTCAATCAAAATGGTTCGGTCAGTGCTCCCGATGGAACCGGGCAACCCGTGAAGACAGATCTGAGCGGCCAATTCGAGATCACCACCGCCGCTGATGCGCAAATGCTGGTCGTGGGCAATGTTCGCGGCGTGGCGAAAGTTAGCATTTCGCAGTTCAAATCGGGCGATTCTATTCAGCTGCAACCGTGGGCACACATCGAAGGCACCGTCCAGGTCAAAGATCGCAAAAAGATTGATCCGCAGGTTTTCATGGCGGTTTGGCATGGTTCGCAAAATCCGAACACTAATGCGGTGAGTGAATACCAGACGGCGCCAATCGATGCGAAAGGGCATTTTGTTTTTTCGCGGGTTGCACCGGGGCCGGTGTGGATATTCACGAAAATCCTTCCGAAGGAAGAGGCTGGGCCATCGACATTTGTGATTCCGTCCGCCGGACAGAACATGACTGCGGACATCGCAGTGCGGGGGCGAACTATCCTGGGAAAATTTGTCACGCCAAGCGGCACCGCCCCCATCACCAGCTGGCGCGACACGCGGCACGACACCAGTTGCTCTCTGAACACCACGGTGGAAGACGCGATGCTGCAGCCTTCTGATTCGGCGACAGCGCCATCATTTGTGAACATCCTCAATGAGTTTTTTGAGAAACAGGCGCCAGCGAACTGGGCAAACATGACACCCCAGCAACAAGCGGAATTTCGAGAAGCTTGGGAAAAAACTCCTGCCGGGAAAGGTTGGGTCGATGCGCGCCTACCGCAGAGTCCGATTCTTCAGCCTGACGGCGGCTTCGAGTTTATCGGCATCAAGCCCGGACAATATGTGCTGCGATTGCGTCGGTATGAGTTGAGTCGCAACGGTGACACTGATGATGCGGCATCGCTTATCACGCAGATTACAGTGCCGACCGATCCAAATGATGAGCCGCTAGACCTAGGGAATGTTCCAGTGACTATTGAGCCGATGCTGCGGGTCAAAAAGCCCGCGCCGGGGCTGACGGCGGCATCACTTGCACCCGACGGCGCTCCGATTCATCTGAGCGATTACAAGGGAAAATATGTGTTGATCTACGTCTGGTCAGCCGCCGAGCCCAATCCGGATTTGGCACATTCAGTTGATATGTTTGCGTTGGACGAAGCTTTTGGAAGCAATGGCAAAGTCGCCCTGCTTGGGATCAACCACGATTCGGATCTGACCGCAGCAAGAGCATTTGTGGCGGCGAGTCATCTGGATCACTGGGTGATGACGAGCGCGCCGGAATTCAATGGATTGCCGGAAGGATACAAACACATCTCTGGCGGCGCGGTGCTCATCGGGCCGGATGGAAATGTGATTGCAAAACGTCTTTACGGGGCTCACGTCGCTTCGTTGCTGCGACGGGAATTGGCGAAGTGACAATTCATGGGCGCAGCGAATGGAGTCCAGGCTGTATCGCCACCCGGTAGAAGACGATTGCCGGCCCTGGATGGTCTGAGAGGGAAGGCCATTCTCGCGGTCCTGACTTGTCATTATTCAGCGTTGCTGCCCAGGACTCATGGCCTCGCGGGGTTTCTTGAGGGAGGGTGGATAGGGGTTGACCTGTTTTTCGTGCTGTCCGGTTTTCTGATCACCGGAATCTTGTTTGATGCCAGGGGAATGCCTCACTATTTTCGCAATTTTTATGCCCGAAGAATACTCCGAATATTTCCCCTCTACTATGCATTCCTTGTCCTGTTGATAGTCGTGTTGAGCACTGTGCCGCCGACGTTTTTGGCACGCATCGCAACCAGTTCGAACTCGGATTCTCAACTTTTGTGGAATGCCCAGCCATGGCTTTGGACCCACACCGGAAACTACTGGATGGCGATGCAGGGCACATGGACGCCATGGACGGAAATGATCATGCCCCTGTGGTCACTGTCCGTCGAGGAACAGTTTTACCTCCTATGGCCACTGGTGCTTTTCTCGTTTTCTCATCGCGGTTTGATCAGGATTTGCGCAGGTGTGATGATCTGTGTATTGGCCTTGCGGCTATTGTTGACCGCAAGCGGGGTGAATTATTTCACCCTTTACGTGTTAACGCCCACCCGAGCCGATTCTCTGGCCGCCGGCGCATTGTTGGCATTGCTCATCCGCCTGCCCGATGGCGAGCGATTCGTGCGAAAACTGTCGAAGTACGCTGGTCCGGCCGCGGGGGTGTTGGTTTTGGCCCTCTCTGCAGGAATGGATCCCATTCACCATCCGTGGTTGAGGAACTTCTTTTATAGCGCTTTGGCCGTATTCTTCGCGGTGTTGCTATTCTGGTCCATAGACCCCCATTTATTATTTGGAATCCCCAAACGCTTTTATGAGAACCGTGTCTTGCGAACGATTGGTGGCTACAGCTACGGCATTTACATTGTTCATTTGCCGCTTATGTACTTCTCCGAGGCCGCCGCCTTCCATTGGGGTCTTTACGATCCTAAGGATGCAACGTGGAGCGCAGCCTTGGCCCTGATCGCGTTCAACGCCATACTGGCTTTCAGTATAGCGCTTGCCAGCTTTCACCTGTATGAGAAGCAGTTCCTGAAAATGAAACGCCATTTTCCGGAAAACACCGGCATGGCAAGCCTTGGCTCATCGTAAGAAGCCGGGTACCGGGTGCCATGCTTTTGGCACAGTGACGGTTCTTTCCCGGCACACAAAACCCCGCATGCATAAACTTCCCAACACATCCTGTGCCAAAAGCATATTCGGCGCGTTCGATTCTCACCACCACGCGATCCTCAAGGCGCATCTATGGATCGTGCAAAGTAATCTGCAAAATCCCGCAATTCTATCTAATTCCTTCGTGCCCCGTCGTGCTCTTCGTGGTTAAGTTTTTCAGGAATCCTCAATCATTCTCAATCGACAACGGCAGTCGTAAACGACTGCGTCGCCGCCGCAGGCGCAGCCGCCTCCTCCCGCGCCCGCGCCGGCACCAGCCGATACATCACCGGATATACCCCCGTCACCTCCTCCATCGTCACCCGCCTCTCCCCATACGCCCGGTTCACCGCCACCAGCCTCACCCCCACCGCCTCCCCTCCCTCCGGCTAAAAATAAACCCGCTTGAACGTCGTCGCAAAATTATCCCCCCCAAGCCTCACCACGCATTCCGCCCTCTCGCGTTCTTACTGCCGATCCCGCTTCTTTCGCGCCACGCCACCCTTGCGGGCGGTCTTGTTGCGACCGGCCGGCTTGGATCGCGAGAACGGTTTCGACCGGGCTGCTCTTGGCCCGGTGCGCTCATGCGCTTTCCGGATTTCCTCCGCCAGCCCGACGATGATACCCTCCGGCCTGCGGATATAAGCCAGCCGATACGAGTCCCCATAGCCCCGATCGTAAGTAAGGGATTACTACCTTGGTATTCGCTGTTTGGAGGCCCAGCCAGTGTCAGGCAGCTTGCCGGGCATTTGAAGCTATCTGGAGCCTACGAAGTCTTATACTCGCATTGGTCGGAACGTATCCATGCAGGTAATGCCATGATGACCGTCGCTGGTCCGGATAAGGTAATTGAGCATTTACGTAACGCACAAGGTTGTCAGCAAGCTACTTCATTTGCAGTATCTTTCACTCTGCACGCAACCCGCGAATTGATCCAGCGGTATTGCCCGGCTCGTCTTTCCGATTATCGTAATTGGTACATTGCGGAAGTTCAGGCGAGGTACTTAGAAGTCGCAAAGGGCGTAGAGAAAATCAAGGTCGCTTGATGCTACTTGGTGGGGAACTCCTTGCAATTGGGACAAGTGATGGTTGGTGATTCCTTAACCTTCTCCTAGAAAACGACAATGCGACAAAATTGCAGCATGGATTATTGACCGATGGGCACCGTTCACGCAGCGGCAGCAGCATCCAGGGGCCGATATATTCGCAAGGGGCGAAGCCACAACATCGTTGTTTTAACGAGAGGGGTGCCATTGCAGGCGTGTGCCTGGTTACCTGTTTTGGATGCAAATGGCTCAACGAGGCACAAGCCGTTTTCCTTCAGTAGCGAGGTTGGCAGCCGCAGTTCCACGGTTACGTCTCTGGTGGAGAGATTGACTTCCGCTCGGGCAATGAATGCTTCAAGCAGCGGGCGAAGGCTTGCTGCGGGCAGCAGCTTAATCTGTTTCGGCAGATTGCCGAGCCTTTCAATGATCGCATCTTCTGAAACGCTTACCGACTTGTTCCTAATCGCAGGGCATTCGGCGAGCCGGGCATCAATTGCTGCGATCCGTGCTTTCATCTGAGCAAGCTTGTTCTTCAGGGCGTCCGCACCAATCTCATCCAACTGGTCAACGACGAATTCGATTTTCCGAACCAGTGATTCCCGTTCCTTTGTGATTTCAGCAATTTCAGCGGGAATCGTTTCTCGCTCCTTCGCTTCTGCATTAATGGCGGCTCGAACATGACCGCGCAGATTGGGTAGTGATAACAGGCAGTCACAGAGCATTTGCAGGATCGCCGACTCAATCGCCTCTGCCGGAATCATACGTCGTAGAAGAGGTTCGTTGGTGGGGCAGCTGATAGCACGACTAACGGCATAATACCTCCGTCTTTTCCCCTTTGGTCCGGTGCGACGGCCAGCTAGTGGAAGACTTCCCTGATCCGGAGGCAACCGCAGAATATTCTTCAAAATAAATTCCGATTCACGATGGCGATCACGGTTCGGCTTTGGGCTCAGGCCCAGGGACTGATGCTCCAATTGTTGTTGTTGTTTGACTGCGGCCAGCTTCTGTATTGCGGGGTCGAGAAACTCTTTCAAACGAGGTTCTTCTCGTTTGATCCAATCAGATGAGGGTCGAATTTGAAGCGGCGGTCTTTTCCTTTGCGCCAGCGTCTGCGCATCCACTTTCACCACTTCCGGTGCAGATGCCGCACGGCGAAAGTAGATCGCGCTGGAACAGCGATTGGCGATACCGATGCCACGATAGATCGGATTACGCAGAATATTTTCGATGACAGATATGGACCATAGGCCGCCGGTAGCTCCCGGAATTCCTTCAGTATTCAATTCCAATGCGATACCGCTGGCACCCCAGCTATCGCAGAATCGGCGAGAAAATATTCGCTTCACGACGGCGACACGTGCTCGGTCGCCGGGAACCAGTTCAATACGTTCATTTTTCTGCTTAATATAATGCGCTGGCGTTCCGGATTTTTCCCGGCGTCCAAAGCGGGCGGTGATCTCCCCAGTGGTCGGATCGAGCTTCAACTGCTCACCATTAGCCAGGTTCCGAATGATGTGTGAAGGCGACCCATCTTCAGCGAGATAGAGCCGATCGATGCCATAGGGAGGTTTTCGACAGTGGGCGGCACGCCCAGCGACCAAAGCGGATTGCGAACCCCTCGCAGAACCGGCTGCGATAGCTTTGGCGGTTTGCTTAGCGGCCGAAAACTGGAGGGTGTGAATTACATCAGCAAAATCGTTCTCAGGAACATAATCCATCGCCCCTACGATTTTCACACCGACCGCCGCTAGCTCATACCTGATTTTGTTGCCATGCTGAGCCCCGGCCCGAGTGAGGCGGGTGCTATCGTGAATCAGCAGGGTGTCGAAATCATCTCGCTCGTTTTTCCGTGCGATAATGGCATCAATGTCGGTTCGAGCGCCCGGGATTGAGCCGGTAATGGCCGGAAGAACAACATCGTCAACCCGGATCATCTCATGTTCGTCGGCAAAAGAGCGAAGAACTTTCAACTGATCGTCGAGGCTGGTATCTGCCTGCCCCTGCGTGCTGCACCGCACTAAGCCGATGTATTTTCGGTTCTTTAATTCTAGAAATCTCACAGTCCCCCTTTTTGATTCCGCTCCTGGCGAACCAGCTCCCGCAGGAAAAGCTGAAGTGCATC
>Ga0302179_10000653_pt1 | contig 22409 bp, 21 predicted proteins | sample I_Palsa_E3_1_FD_198788 | JGI IMG/M metagenome (GOLD analysis project Ga0302179, IMG submission 198788) | Peat permafrost microbial communities from Stordalen Mire near Abisko, Sweden - I_Palsa_E3_1 | ecosystem: Environmental > Terrestrial > Soil > Palsa > Peat permafrost | place: Sweden...
CTCCGCGACGTCAAGCCGCGTGCCGACGATCGAGCCGATGACCGAGATGCCTTTGAGTACCGTCTCGAATATCGGGAGCTCGAGCGCGTTGTCCTTCGGCAGCGCGACAAGGATCAGGCGGCCGCCGCGCTTGAGAGAGTCGAAGGCCTGGCGCATCGCCACGGGTGCCACCGCCACTGAGATGGCAGCGTCGGCGCCGCCCAGCGCCTGAATCGCCTTGACCGGGTCCTCGGTGCGGGCGTTGACCGTGTGGTCAGCGCCAAGCTTGCGGGCCAGGTCAAGCTTGGCATCTTCCAGATCGACCGCGACGACCGTGGCCCCCGCGATCTTCGCGTACTGCAGCGCCAGGTGACCCAGGCCCCCGATGCCGAACACCGCGACGAGATCGGAGGACCTGGCGCCAGATACCTTGACCGCCTTGTACGTGGTGACTCCTGCGCAGCTCAGGGGCGCCGCCTCGAACGAGGAAATTCCCGCGGGCACGGGCACCACGAAGTCGCTGGAGGCGACCGCGTACTCCGCGTAGGCACCGTCGATCGAGTAGCCGCTCATCTCCTGTTTTTCGCACAATGTCTCATGGCCGGAGACGCAGAACTCGCAGCGCCCGCACGCCCATCCGAGCCACGCGATCGCCACCCGCTCCCCGATCCGGCTCTCGGCTACATTGGCCCCAACCCTCTCGATGATTCCGACGCCTTCGTGGCCCGGGATAAAGGGCAGCGTCGGCTTGATCGGCCAGTCACCACGCGCGGCATGAATGTCGGTATGGCAGAGGCCGCAGACCTCGATCCGGACCAGCACCTGCCCTGTCCCGGGCACCGGCACCGGCACGTCGAGAATCTGCAGCGGTTCTGTGAACGACGTAACGACAGCAGCTTTCATCGTGCTAACTCCTAGCCTTGCCTTTGGCCGCACCCACATGCGCCCTGGTGGTGAATCTCCATGTCCTTGGTCCCTGCCGTTAGAGGCATGCGGCCTACACGCCCGGGGCTTTGGTCCCCCCGGTACGACCGGTCAAGGGCCACTGCCGGGCCACTCCTGACGATGCATTCGCATAGAGGAGATCATCTCTGTAATCCCCCTTCCGTCTCACATACCGAGATCGATGTGCGGCCGGACCTGGACGTGTGGCACACTGAGCACATGACGTCCGGCCGCATTATCGGCAGGCGCGTCGGCTCCTAGGGCCCACGAGCTCTAGGCGCGGTCAGGGACTTCCGTCCGGGCATCAGCTCGGCGGCGTCCGGCCCGCCGCCGACGCGCAGACCTCTCGCGTATTCGCGAGGGGTCTTTTGTTTTGCGCCCCAGAAACTGCGCCAAGGAAACTGCGCCCCACAAACCTTCAGAACCCAAGAAACGGACAGCACCGATGCTCGACGACACCTTTCACGTCTACGACACCACCCTGCGGGACGGCGCCCAGCAGGAGGGCCTGAACCTGTCCGTCGCCGACAAGCTGGTCATCGCGCGGCAGCTGGACGAGTTCGGTGTCGGGTTCATCGAGGGCGGCTGGCCGGGCGCCATCCCGAAGGACACCGAGTTCTTCCGCCGCGCACAGACCGAACTGGACCTCAAGCACGCGCAGCTCGCCGCGTTCGGCGCGACCCGCCGACCCGGCGCTCAGGCGGCCTACGACCCCCAGGTCGCCGCGCTGCGCGAATCGGGCGCGCTGGTCGTGACCCTTGTCGCCAAGAGTCACGACCGGCACGTCCTACTCGCCCTCAGGACCACCCTGGAGGAGAACCTGGCGATGATCGCGGACACGATCACCCATCTGCGCGCCGAAGGCCAGCGGGTCTTCCTGGACGCCGAGCACTTCTTCGACGGCTACCGGTCCAACCCGGACTACGCGCTCGAAGTGGTCAGAACAGCGGCGCAAGCCGGCGCCGACGTGGTCGCCCTGTGCGACACCAACGGCGGCATGATGCCGAACGAGCTGACCGACGTGGTCCGTGCCGTGGCCGACGCCACCGGCTCCCGCCTCGGCATCCACTGCCACGACGACACCGCCTGCGGCGTCGCCAACACCCTGGTCGCGGTCGACGCGGGCGTCACTCACGTGCAGGGCACGGCGAACGGGTACGGGGAGCGGGCGGGCAACGCCAACTTGTTCAGCGTGGTGGCGGGCCTGCAGCTGAAGAAGGGCCGCCCGGTGCTGTCCGGCGAGGGCATCAGGGAGATGAGCCGGATCGCGCACGCGATCAGCGAGGTCACCAACGTCGCCCCCGACACCCACCAGCCGTACGTGGGGCTGTCCGCCTTCGCGCACAAGGCGGGGCTGCACGCCTCGGCGGTCAAGGTCGACCCGATGCTCTACCAGCACATCGACCCCGCCCTGGTCGGAAACGACATGCGGATGCTGGTCTCGGACATGGCAGGCCGCGCGTCGGTCGAGCTGAAGGGCCGTGAGCTCGGCTACGACCTGTCCGGCGACAAGGCGGCCATCGGCCGGGTCACCGACCGGGTCAAGGACCTGGAGGCCCGCGGCTACACCTTCGAGGCCGCCGACGCCTCGTTCGAGCTGCTGCTCCGCGACGAGCTCGGCCAGCGGCATGAGTACTTCGCGGTCGAGTCCTGGCGGGTCATCGTCGAGCGCCACCCGGACCACCGGATGACCAGCGAGGCGACCGTCCGGCTGGTCGCCAAGGGGGAGCGGCAGGTCGCGGTCGGTGAGGGCAACGGCCCGGTAAACGCGCTGGACAAGGCCCTGCGGGCCGCGCTCGAGCAGATCTACCCCGAACTCGCCAGCCTGGAGCTCACCGACTACAAGGTGCGCATCCTGGCCGGCACCCACGGCACCGGCGCGGTCACCCGGGTCCTGATCGAGTCCGACGACGGCAGTGGCGAGACCTGGAGCACGGTCGGCGTCGACGAGAACATCATCGCCGCCTCCTGGCACGCCCTGGAAGAAGCCGTCACCTACTGCCTCCTCCGCTCCGGCCGCGAGCCCAGCTGAAGACCGGGCCACCTGCATCTTTTTACCGAACGATCGGTGCTGCCTGCCCACCCCATCCTCACCACCTCCGGCTGTTCGTCGCGACGAGTGTGACCACGGTCCGTTCGGCCTAATTGAACGACCCCCGGCCGCAGCAGGCCGGCCAGGGATTTACGGTAGGGGCATGGACGACAAGGAGATCATGGCGAACATCGACCAGCTGATCGAGACCGAACACCGGCTCCGCCAGCAGCTCGCCTCCGGTGAACTGAGCGCACCGGAGGAACACGAGCGGCTGCGGTCCGCCGAGGTAGCGCTGGACCAGTGCTGGGACCTGCTGCGGCAGCGGCGAGCGCGGCGCGAGTTCGGCGAGAACCCGGACGCGGCGGCGTCCCGGCCGGTCAGCGAGGTCGAGGGCTACCAGCAGTAGGACGGCCGGCGGCAGGCACCGGCCGGCCATGGGTCGAGGTGAGGAGTGGCGTGCGCATCGCGAGATTCGCCAAGGGTGACGGAGTCGCGTACGGGGTGGTTGAGGGCGAGCCGCAGACCGGTCACGCGGGCACCGGGAGCGAGACGGACCTGGGGCTGACGATCGCGGAACTGTACGGTCATCCGTTCGGGATCGATCCGGGCGGGGTCCGGCTGACCGGGAAATCCTACCCGCTGGCCGAGGTCAGGCTGCTGGCCCCGGTGCTGCCGAGCAAGGTCGTGGCCGCGGACCGGAACTACCCGCAGGAACTGGACGGCGAGACCCCGCCTGAGCCGGTGCTGTTCCTCAAGCCTTCCACCTCGGTGACCGGGCCGGGTGACGCGATCAAGTACCCGGTGAAGCTCACCGAGCGGGTCGACTTCGAGGGGGAGCTCGCGGTCATCATCGGCCGGCTGTGCCGCCAGGTGCCACCGGAGCGCGCCGACGAGGTGATCTTCGGCTATACCTGCGCCAATGACGTCACTGCGCGGGACCTGCAGGCCAGGGACGGGCAGTGGACCCGGGCCAAGGGATTCGACACGTTCTGCCCGCTCGGGCCCTGGATGGAGACCGGGACGAACCCCGCCGACCTCGAGCTCATCACAACCGTGAACGGGGCCGTCCGGCAGCAGGCGCGCACCTCGGAGCTGCTCTGGAACGTGCCAGGCCTGGTCGCGTACGTCAGCCAGGTGATGACGCTGCTGCCCGGCGACGTCCTGCTCACCGGGACGCCTGCGGGCGTCGGGCCGCTCACCGCCGGAGACCAGGTTTCCGTGACTATTGAGAGTATCGGGACGCTTACTAACCGGGTGGTTATCGGCGACTGAAGCTCGCGATAAATCGTGACCATCCCGGCGTTCGCCCGAAAAAGTGATCTCTAGTGCAAGCCGGCACCGCTAGTTTAGGATTAGCGTTCGGAGCTGGCGCATGCACAGCATGAGCCGGGGGGACTGGCCGCAGCCGAGGAAGGCTGATCCTGCCTAGCGGCCGATTCCGTCACGTTCGCGGAAGGGCGGCATTCGATGGGTGGGGGCTACTTTCCGAATTCCGGCCAGCAGTATCCGGGCCAGCAGTATCCGGGCCAGCAGGCCGGCGGCCCATCCCCCGAGTATTCTTTCTCGTCGCTGGTGCCGGTGCGGCACTGGATCCGTGATCCCGCGCTGCGCAGCTGGCCGGTGCTGCTGCTGATCGCCCTGGTCTGCGTGCCGCCCATCGCGCTGGTCCTGCTGAACAACGCCACCGAATCCACTATTCACGCCATTGCCTGGATCTTCGCCGCCTACTTCGCCGTCGCCTGGCTGCTGCTGCTCGGCGTGATCGTCCGCCCGCAGCATGTCACCAGGACGATGCTGGCCGCGATCGCCGTGATCGGCATCGTCACCCAGGCGCCCACCGCGATATTCCTGGAGACCAAGCTGCACGCTGGTACCGGGAGCCTACTGGACGTCTTCACCATCGGACTTCCCGAAGAGCTGGCTAAGGCCATCCCGATCGTGGCGGTGGCCTTGATATGGCGGCAGCAGTGGCAGGCGCAGGCACCCCGGGATTACCTCTTTCTCGGGGCCGTGAGCGGGCTTGTCTTCGGGGCGGCCGAAGCCGTGCACTATTTCATCGACGTCCTCGGCTCGCTGTCGGGAAACGCCAACGGGATCCTGCTGCAGGGCCTGACCATTCAGTACATCTGGCGGTTCCTCACCGACCCGATCGACCACGCCACCTGGGCCGGCATTACCGGGTATTTCATCGGCCTGGCCGTCACGGGGCAGACCCGGAAGTACTCCATCGGCCTGATCGGGATCGCCATCGCGGCGGTCCTGCACGGCCTCAACGACTGGAATCCGATCAACAGCCATCCCGCCTGGGTCCTGGTGACCCTGGTCAGCGTGGTGCTGTTCCTCGGCTACGCCCGGGCCGGGGCCCTGCTCCCGCCGGCGTTCGCGGCCGCCGCCATCCCGAGCACCCCGGTGCCCGCCACGGGGTGGGAGCCGCGAACCCCCGGGCCCGCCGGACCGGCCGGCCCGGCGTTCCCGGCCGCGCCGCCCGCGGCCGCCGGCCCCAGAACCCGCGCCCGGACCCAGCCGACGATACCGGCCCAGGGTCCGCCGCCCGCTGCGCCCGTCCCGCAAGAGGCGTGGTGGCAGGCGCCGGGCCCGGTACCCGCCGCCGCCGCGGCCTCGCATTCCGACGCGGCGTCGCAGCCTACCGTGGTGACGCAGGTCACCGCGTCGCAGAAGGTCCCCCCCAAGCCATGGTGGGAGCAGTAGCACCAGGTTCGTGCCGGCAGGTTCGCGAGAGGAAGGGGTCCTTCGGTGGTCACGCTCGACCGCAGGAAGCTTGCCGCCCCGGTGTTCGCGCAGGCCGCCGCGTTTGTCGTGGTGCTGGTCATCGGCATTTTCAACGGTCATCCAGCGAAGACGCCGGCACCGGGGCCGACGCGCAGCGCATCGCCGAGCGCCCGCCCTCCCGCGTCGGCGGCCAGCTCGAGCACACCGGTCGCCGCCAAGGACCAGGGCACCAAGCTGACCGTCACGGTGGTGGAAGAGGTCGTCGGCGGTCTGAGCGTGGCCGACAGCCAGGTACGGGTGCTCCGCAACGGAACGACGGTCGTGGTCGCGTCCGGCACCCTGAGCACCGCCCGGGAGTTCGCCACGAACCTGCCGGCCGGGGGATATGAGGTGTGCGTGAACCCCGTCGGCTGGGTCAGCGCGGTGCCGGGCACGCATCTGGACCACGGCTTCATCTGCTCCCCGACCGCGATCGGGTCGGCTCCCCGGTCGGTCACGTTCCACGTCGTGCCCAAGACCACGCGGGCCGCGGCGTGAGCGCGCACGGCCGGGCCGGACCCAGCGCCCGCGGACCGCAGCCGGGCGGTCCGCCTCCGGTCCTGTGGGCCCTGCTGGTGATCGCCGCCGCGCTGGTCGGCGGCCTGGCTGCGGCAGCCCTGGTGCATGCCTCCCTCATCGTCGCGGTGATCGTCGGCGTGGTCGCGGGCGGCATCGCCGTGGCCCTCTTCCGGTCCTCAGGCCGCCCGGCGGAACGGCTCCCCGGCGACCGCCCGGGGCCATGGCCGCCCGCCGAACACGACGGAACGTCGGCTGCCCGCTCGCGCCCCGCACCCAGCAACGACGGCCAGGCCAGCCCCGCGGCTACGGCCACGGTCCCCGTTTCCCCCGTCGTGCCCCCGGGCTCCGCTGTGTCCCTGGGCTCCGCTGTGTCCCCGGGCTCCGCTGTGTCCCCGGGCTCCGCTGTGTCTCCGGGGCCCGCCGAGACCGTGGTCCAGTTGCTGCCCGCCCAGCCAGGCCGCGGCAACGCGCGGCCTGGGGCGGACAAATCGTGGTGGGACGCGGCCCAGGGGGCGCCGCCGCCGCCCAGCCCGGGCGCCCAGCGGGCGCCGGCTCCTGACCTGTCCACCTACCTGGCGTCGACCTTTGTCGCGCAATGCCCGCGGTGCGGCGCGTTCCTGCTCGACTTCAGGCGGGCCCGGAGCGGCTGGGATTTCCGCTGTGAGTCCTGCGAGTACATCTGGACCTGGCAGCCGGGCTCGCCATGGCCGCCGGTCCGGGTCGCGCCCAAGCGGCGGAGGGAATGATAGCGGGTCACGCCCGCCTGCTCCTTGATCCCGTCCAGGTACGCGTCTTTGGTTAACGCCGGTAAGCAATGGAGGCAATTACATGTATTCCAGAGATATCAGCCGGAGAGATCCGGGCTGTGTGGTGTTCTTGCTCGATCGCTCTGACTCCATGAAGCAAACCTGGGGAAATAGCAGGGAAACCATGGCTGAGGGGGCGGCCAGGGCGCTCAACGAGACCCTGCTTGAATTGCTCTTCACCTCGCAGGGCGAGCCGGGTAAGGCCCGTCATTATTTCGACGTCGGCATCTTCGGCTACGGGCTGCGCCCGGTGGCCGGGGGTGAGGGGGTGGAGCCCGCGTTCGGCGGCAAGCTCGCCGGCCAGCCGCTGGTCGCGCTGCCCGATCTGCGCGACAACCCGATCGCGGTGCGGGAGACGCCCTCGGTTGACGCCGGGGCCCCGCCGAGCCGGGTGCCGGTCTGGGTCGAGCCGGTGTACGGGCACCGGACCCCGATGTGCCAGGCGGTCGCGGTGGCCGGCGCCCACGTCTATGAGTGGGCGCGCGCGCATCCGGACTCGTTCCCGCCGATCATCATCAACATTACCGACGGCATGGTGACCGACAGCCCGTATGAGGGCGCCGGCCTGGATGAGTGGGCGCAGCGGCTGGTCAACATCCAGACCAGCGACGGGCCGGCGCTGCTATTCAACATCTTCCTGTCCCCGGCGGGATCGGCCAACCCGGTGATGTTCCCGGCCACGGACCGCGGCCTGCCCGCGCCTGGCCCGGACCTGTTCCGCCTCAGCAGCCTGCTGCCACCACCCATGGTGGCCAACGCGCACAGCTCAGGGATACCGGTGCAGCCGGGCGCACGCGGGTTCGGGTTCAACGCGGACGCCTACAACCTGGTCAGGTTCCTCGAAGTCGGTACCAAGGTCGACGTGCGGGACTGACCGGCGATGCAGATCCAGGTGGTGACCTTCAGCGAGGCCAAGGACGGTAACGCGCCCGATGAATGGCAGGACGGCGCCAGCGGCGGCGTGGTCGGCGACGCGACCGGGATGGCCCGGTTCATCGTGGTCGACGGCGCCACCGGTTCCTTTGACCCGCTGCGTTGGGTGGACCAGCTGGTGACGTCCTTCGTGCCCCCGCCGGGCGCGAAGCGGGGGGCGGACCAAGCCGGGCCCCGGCTTGAGCCCGCCGCGATGAGGGACTGGTTCGCGCAGATGCAGGACCAGTGGGCCGCGGACGTGCCGGCCTTTGACAGCATCATCGAGGAGCGCAAGTTCCGCGAGGTCGGCTCCTTCGCCACCTTCCTCGGCTTCGAGATCACCGGCCTGGATGGCCCCGAGCCGCTCTGGCGCGCCGTCGCCCTGGGTGACACGGTGCTCTTCCACGTCCGGGCGGGCCGCCTGATCGCGACCTTCCCGCCGATGCGACCAGGCGAGTTCGGGTCGCATCCGGCCGGTGTGCATACCCTGCGATCCAGCCTGGACCAGATGACCGAGCGCCTGCTCGCCGGGGGCGGCGTTCTCGCGGACGGCGATTTCCTTTTCGCGGCCACCGACGCGATGGCGGACTGGATCCTGCGGGCCGCCGGACGCGACGAGGCCAAGGTATGGGACACCCTGGCCGGGCTGGTCCACCCCGATGTTTTCGCCCGCCTGGTCGAGGATCAACGCAAAGAGCAGGACAGCGCTAAGAGAATGAAGAACGACGACGTGACGCTGATGCGCCTGCGCATGCTGGCCGACCAGCCCTCCTTCGTGCTGGCGTGCCGATGACGACGTTCCCCGTCGCCGGTGATTACTACAAGGCCGTGCAGGTGCCTGGCCGGACGTTCACCGTGCCGAAGCTGCAGACCGCCCAGTTCGTCTGGGACAGCCTCGGCCCTACCCTGGCGCGGGGCACCAGCGCCGTGGTGTTCCAGGCCGTGGTCGACGGAAACCCTCAGGCGGTGCGCTGTTACATCAGGAACGACGCCTCGAGCCGGGACCGGTACAGCGCGCTGAGCACGTACCTGGCCAGCCACGACCTGAGCCCGCACGTGTCGGGCACCATCTGGCTCGACTCAGCCATCCGGGTCAACAATGCGACCTGGCCGGTCCTGCAGATGGGCTGGATCGACGGCCGGACGCTGAACGAGTACGTGGACTTCCTGGTGGCTGGCTCCAATGTCACCGCCCTCACCACGCTGGCCGCCAGGTGGCGTGACATGGTCGCGCTGCTGCAGAACTCGAGTTTCGGCCACGGCGACCTGCAGCACGGCAATGTGCTGGTGGACCAGGAAGGCCAGCTCCGCCTGGTTGATTTCGACGGCGTCTGGATCCCGCAGCTGGCGGGCCAGTCCCCGCCCACCGAGTACGGCCACCCGAACTACCAGCGCCCCGGACTGCGCGAATGGGACCGCTGGCTTGACACCTTCTCCGCGCTGGTCATCTACCTCTCGCTCGTCGCGCTCAGCAAGGATCCCGGGCTCTGGCTGGCGCTTTACAACTCCAAGAACCTGCTGTTCTCCCGGGCCGACTTCTTCGCCCCGTACGAAACGCAGGCCTGGAAGCAGCTGGCTGCGCTGCGCGACCCGCAGCTGGACGAGCTGGCCCGGCGGCTGAAGGAATGCTGCGCCGCCGATTGGGTGTCAGACCAGAGCCTGGAGAAGACGCTCGATCAACAGGCGCCCTCGCCCGCGCTGTCTCCCTGGTGGAAGCAGCAGGCCCCCGCCCCGTCCCCGGCCGCCCCGACCGTCATCTCCACCCCCACCTTCACCCCCAACCCGACTGTCACCCCCGCCCCGTCCCCACTCGGCCCGTCCCCACTCGGCCGGTCCCCAGCCGCCCCGTCCCCAGCCGGCCCGCCTGCCGCCGGACCGTGGCCATGGAACCAAGAACCCCGAGAACCCCGAGAACCCCGAGGATCCCAGAACTCGCTGCCGCGTCCGCCACCGCTGTCCGCGCCGCTCGGCCAGGCGGGCACCGGCCCGATCACCCAGCTACGTCAGACGATGGCACCCGCGGGCGCGACCTGGTGGTCCGGGGAGGAATCAGGTTCCGCCCAGCTGCCCCGGACACCCCAGCCGCAAGAGCCACCACAGCCGCCCGCTCCGCGCCCGCACCGGCCGGTGTCCAAGCGGCAGCAGGCGCAGACCTTTGGCGCCATCGCGCTCGGGGTGGGCATCGTGATGCTGATCGCCGGCGCCGTCGGGTCCCAGCCCGTCGTCGTGGTCATCGGCCTCATCGCCGCCGCGTGGGGCACCTGGCGGCTCGTCACCGGCGGTGCCGGAAAGAACACCAAACCGCCAGGTCAGACCTGATCGAGCCTTACGCGTTGAGCCACTGCAGCGGTTGCCAGTACGCCAGCAGGCCGTCGTCGTTCGTCCCGATGAGAACGGCCATGACCAGCTGCTGGTTATCGGTGCTGACTATAACTGGATCGTTATCTTTATCGATGTACTCAGCGACGGAGCCGCTGGCGGCCGGAGATGTGCTGGTGTAAGTATTCCGGCAGTTGGTGATGAAATCGCTGAATTTATTATTGGTCGTGCAGGACTGCGCGCTGGCCGGGAAGTCCGCCTTCGTCAGGAAGGCGCTGAATCCGTTGCTCAGCGCGCTGGTGTCGGAGAATAGGTAGTAGATGATGGTCGTGGCGGCCAGGCCTTGCAGGCCGGTGCAGTCGGCCACCGCGGTCGCGCCGAATGCGGTTCCGTCGTTACTACAGCTATTGCTGTTGCCTTGGACACTGCTCGGGATCATGTCCAGCAAGGTGTCGTAGGGCGACGACGGCGTCGGGTCCGGGGCCGGATCCGGTGACCCAACCGGGCTCGGATTCCCGGCGCTGCCCTGGTTGCCGCCCTGGGACGTGGTCGACGCCACCGTCTTGGCGGGAAACGGGCTCAGGTGAGCCACCGCCGCGACACCCAGGTAAACCGCTACCAGCGCGATGGCGGCGGCGATACCGAGGACGTTGCGGCTCGGTACCCATGACCTAGCTGGCAGCGCCCCAGGTGCCGGATCCCCCGCGGGCACTCCACCCGCGGGCACTCCACCCGCGGGCGCCCCACCAGCGGGCGCCCCACCCGCGGCCACCCCACCCGCGGGCGCCCCACCAGCGGGCCCGCCCGGCGGCTCGGCCCCCCCGGGAGGCATCGCGTCACCCTGATCGGTCAGCCCGCCAGCGCCCGAACCAGCCTCGGACCCCGCCCTCGCCGGCGGCTGGGTGCCCCCGGACGCGACGATGCCGAGGGCGCGCGCGAACTCGCGCACGACCCACAGGCACGCCGCCGAGTCCAGCGCGTGGGCCTGCGCCAAGGTGGCGGCGACGGACTGGATCGCGCCGTAGGTGCCCTCGCGCCCAATACGCTCCCGCAGCAGCGCCGGCACGTCGCTCCGGGTCGCGCTACCGATGAGGATGGCCTCCCCGGGCAGGCCGCCGAGACGATCCCGGCAGATCCCGTCCATAATGACCGCGTTCGACAACGCCTGAGCTCCGTGCGCGGCCACGACCGCCTGCAGGGCCCGGCGAGCCTCGCCGGCCGGGTCGATTACGTGCCCATTCCCTTCAGTCACGAAGGACCTCCCCATGGGGCATTTTAGTGCGAAACATAGCACATCGAGCCCGAATAGTAACGGGACAAAGGGCGCCGGCCGCGGCGGCGGAATTACCGATTCCTTACGGTGCCGGCGGCGCCGCTACCAGTCACCTGAAAACATTTATCCCGAAACGATGCGTGGTACCTCTTGTCGCTCTTCTTGATTCGCGCCGCGCCGGCGCCGCCCAACCGGCCGTCAGCGGCACCGTCCCGAGAGCCGAGTAGGAAGTCCCTGAAGTGACTGAGCTGGCGTTCGAGGTGCGCCGTGCACGACCGGTGAACGGGTGGACCGACATGTCCTCGGGTGGCCGGGCTTGCGCCCTGGCCTGGTCGAGCCGCAGCTGCCGCCACAGTCAAAATTCCGACGGTCAGGCAGTTTCGGTTCGATATTTGTGTAGTAGCTCCAACAGCAGGTCAAACCAAGGCATTTATCCTCCAGTCGCGCCAGGTCACCTGAATCTAGCCCTACCATTCTCCTTGTGATGGAGGATCCCCAGGCACGGCGCGCGGGCCGGCGCCACGCCCGGAGGGCCCACCGCGGCATCAGCGGCATCAGCGGCAGCAGGGTCAGCGGCCGCCGGGGCCGGGGCCGGGGCCGCCGCGCCACCGCGCGAATCGCGCTGGTGCTTGGCGTGCTGGGGTTCGCCGCATCGGCGTTCGGGCTGGCGGTCCAGCTGCTGCCCAGGCAGTTCACCGCCGTCCAGCAGCGCCAGATCGAGGCGTGGCAGGTCGACAGCAGATGGCAGACGATTCCGGCCGGGAAGATCTTCCCCGCCTCGGTGCCGTACCAGCTTCCGGCCACGGTGCTCGAGGACACGACCCCGCTGAGCCTGGACGCGCTGCGGGTGAGCATTGCGCCGCAGCAGTCAGACTGTGCCAAGACCGTGACCAGCGCGGCGGCCGGGGCGGTACTGGGCCACGAGGGGTGTGAGGCCGTGCTGCGCGCGACCTATGTCGACTCCACCCGGAGTTACGTGATGACGGTGGGCGTCGCGGTGCTCCCGACCGCCGCGGCCGCGGCCACCGCCGACACGGGACTGACCCGGCCGCTGCTTGCCGCCGCGCGTGATGCCGACGGGGCCGCTCGGCTCGCGGCGGGCGTAAAGGTGGTTGGGTTCGGCGGCACGGCCGGGGCGCTGTATGACTACAACCGGCAGATCTCCGCCAGCTTCAGCTACGGTCCGTACGTCGTCATGTATGCGGCCGGATACTCCGACAGCAGGCCACGGGTTCCCGTGTCCCAGGATTCGTACGCCTACGGCGAGATGACCAGCATGGCCAGGGGCGTCGCGCAATCGGTCGCGGCCACGCTCGGCACCAGCCCGGCGCCTCCGCACTGCCCGGGAGCGCCCGGATGCTGACCGGGCGCCGCAGGCTCCCCGTACTGGCCGGATTCGCTGTGCTGGCCGGATCCTGCCTGGTGTCGCTGGCGGCGCTGCCCGGGACGGCTCGTGCGGCCGGACAGCACGCCGCCGGGGCGTCCTCGGGCACGGTCCTCACCGACAGCATCAGGGACAACCAGATGTGGGTTCTTGACATGCTGAACGTCCCGGCCGCGTGGTCGCTGAGCGAGGGCGGCGGGGTCACCGTCGCGGTGATCGACAGCGGGGTGAACCCTGATGTCAGCGACCTGGCCGGATCGGTCACTACCGGCCCCAACTACACCGGCGTGACCACGCCCGAGTCCAGTCCGGACTGGGGCGTGCACGGCACCTGGATGGCTTCCCTGATCGCGGGCCACGGCCATGATGGCGGCAGCAGCGGGATCATCGGCATCGCGCCTAGTGCCCATATCCTGTCGGTCCGGGTGATCCCCGACCGCGCCGACCCTCACTACGGCCAGTACGAGCACGAGCAGGAGACCCGCATCCAGCAGTCGCTGGCGGACGGGATCAACTACGCGGTGGCGCACGGCGCGGAGGTCGTCAGCATGTCGATCGGCTACAGCGCGCCGAGCGGCACGGTCAGGAACGCGCTGCAGCAGGCCTACGATCATGGCGTGGTGGTCGTCGCCTCGGCGGGAAACTCCGGTGATCAGGTGGGTTCGGGCGGCGACGGCGAGGCGCCGGAGTCCTTCCCGGCCGACTATCCCGGCGTGATCAGCGTGGGAGCCGTCGATTCCACCGGTGCGGTGGCCGCCTTTTCCAGCGACAACCTGTCCGTCCAGGTGGCGGCGCCCGGGGTGTCCGTGCCCGCGCAGGGCCGGGACGGGCAGTACTGGTGGGTCAGCGGCACGAGCCCGGCCTGCGCGCTCGTGGCCGGGGTCGCCGCGCTGATCAAGTCGAAGTATCCGGGTCTCGCGCCCGAACTGGTGGCCAGCGCGCTGACCTCGACGACCACCGACCGGCCGACCGGGGGCTACGACAGCCAGGTGGGATTCGGCGTCGTCAACGCGACCGCGGCCCTGGCCAAAGCCGGCGAGTTCGCTCACAGCCAGTTCGCTCACGGTCAGCCCGTTGACGTCCAGTCCGCTGACGCCCAGCCCGCCGGGACCAGCGTCGCCGCCGCCACCAGGTTCCACGGCACGGTCGCGCCCGAGCCTGTCCGCCCACGGGGATCCGGCCAGCTTGTCCTGTTCGCGCTACTCGCGCTGGCGTCCCTGGTGCTAACCGCCGCCGGAACCCGCCTGGCCGTCCTCGGCAGGACGCCGCAGTGACCTCCACCCCCGCTCACGGCACCGGTTCCTCTTCGCCTGCCGAATCCACTTCGGCTGACGGATCGCCGCCGCCGGTCGACGACTTCGTCAGCCAGGTGCTCGACGTGGTGGACTCGATTCCGCCCGGCCAGGTGATGTCGTACGGAGATATCGCTGAATACCTGGGCGCGGGTCCCGGCCCCCGGCAGGTTGGCCGGGTGCTGGCCGTCTACGGTGGCGCGGTCCCGTGGTGGCGGGTCATTCACTCCGACGGTACCCCTGCCCCCGGTCACGACAGCCGGGCCCTCGAGCACTACCTGGCCGAAAGTACCCCGCTCCGCTCCGCCCGCCCCCCCGTCCGGGTAGACATGCGCCGCGCCCGCTGGCCAGCCCACCCGAGCCGCTAAGCCTGAAAAGCAACCTAGTGCCGCAACAGGCAACTGGTCGGTGATGCAGTGCATCGTTGGTTGCCTGGCAGGAAAATGCGTTGACGCTCAGGGGTTTTGCTGGCCTACTGTCCAGCCATGGAGGATTCCGCTCCGCCCCTGCTTCTGTTCGTTGTCGGGCCGCCGGCGGTGGGCAAGATGTCCGTCGGGCAGGCGATCACGGAGCGCACCGGCCTGCGGTTGTTTCATAACCACCTCTCCATCGAGCTCGCGCTGCGCTACTTCGACTACGGCACCCAGGCGTTCGGCCGCCTGAACGATGAGATCCGCCGCCGGGTCATCGAGGAGGTCGCAGCGAGCGACCTGCCAGGCCTGGTCTTCACCTTTGCCTGGGCGTTCGACGTGCCCGGGGATCAGGTGTTCGTCGACGAATACGCGAGGCCGTTCCGCGAGCGCGGGGCTCGCGTGCTGTTCGTCGAACTTGAAGCGAGCCAGGCTGAACGGCTGAAGCGTAATGAGTGCGTATCGCGGCTGGCAGAGAAACCCTCGAAGCGTGACCTTGAGGCCTCCCGGCGCCGCCTGCTTGAAGCCGACGCCCGGTACCAGCTCAACTCCGGCGGGAAGTTCGACGCGCGCCCGGACTACCTGCGCATCAACAACACGCTCTTGACGCCCGGCGAGGCCGCCGAGTGCGTGATCGAGCATTTCGGCCTTCCGCGCTTGACCGGGTTTCCACCGGGAGCGCAATCGCCGAGGCTGGCCCGGTGACAGAACGGCTCCGGGTGCGTGAGATCGATGATGATGAGGGCCGGCGGCTGGGGCAAGGTGGCATCCTCGACGAGCTGGCGGGGCATCGACCCGTCGTGAGGTTCAGGACAGCGAAGATCTGCCATTGACTTGACATTAGGCAGGTAAATACCTGCATAATGGAGGTGTGAGCCCCGAAGCGAGAGCGATGGACTCGGCCTTCAAGGCGCTGGCCGACCCCACCCGGCGACTCCTGCTCGACCGTCTGCGCGAGCACAACGGCCAGACACTGAGCGAGCTGTGCGAACGCCTGGACATGGCGCGCCAGTCGGCGACACAGCATCTCGACATCCTTGAGCGGGCCAGCCTCGTGACCGTCGTGCGACGCGGACGCGAGCGGTTTCACTACCTCAACCCGACACCGATCCACGAGATCGGGGAGCGCTGGATCTCGGAGTTCGACAGGCCCCGCCTGCAAGCGATCAGTGCCATCAAGAACCAGGCAGAGGAGTACGCCATGACCAGCGGACCCACGTCCGTGCCGACCTACGTCTACGTCACCTACATCCGCGCAAGCGCGGAGCAGGTGTGGCGAGCCCTGACGGACGCGGACCTGACGGCGCGCTACTGGGGACACGCCAACGTCTCGGACTGGCAGCCGGGCTCGGCCTGGGAGCACCGGCGCGTCGACGGATCAGGCGCCGTCGATGTCGTCGGCCAGGTAATCAAGGCCGAGCCCCCGACGCGCTTGGTCATCACCTTCGAGGACACCCCCGACGAAACGCCAAGAGAACCGTCGGTTGTCACCTTTCTCGTCGAACCACATCAGGACATCGTCCGCCTCACCGTGACCCACGAGGATCTCCCCAACCAGCAGATGCTCAACGGCATCTCGCGCGGCTGGCCGGCCGTGCTGGCGAACCTCAAGTCGCTGCTTGAGACCGGCGATGTCCTCCCGCAGGCGCCATGGGAGATGTCCAGCGCGCACGCCTGAGGCGGCAGCCGCCAGAACCCTTCCCGTACTCGCCCCCGCGCACGATCGCAGAAAGAAGACGACGTGATGGACACCACCCTGCTTCGGGACGCCTACCGCGCGCTGCTGGACGCCGCTGCCATAGTGGCTGACTCTGGCGACACGAGTCCAGTCCGGCCGGCTGGCGAATGGAACGCTGAGCAGATTCTGGCGCACGTCTCGCTTGTCAGTGCCGCCACCATCACCGCCGTCTCCTGCGTCGCTGCGGGAGCAAACGCGACGTATGACAACCGTATAGCGCTCGACACCTGGACCATCGAACGCGTCATCGCGCTCGCCGGCGGCAACACCAGGCTTCGAGACCGCATCCGCCTCCAAGGCGACGCACTCTGCACACTTGGCGGACCGATGCTGAGCGACGCCGAACTCGACACACCGGTGCCCACCCGTCTCCTGTCCAACGACACCGTCCTGGCCGATCAGCCCATGCCGCTCAGAGACCTCGTCACCGGCCTGGCGGAAATGGAGCTGCCAGGCCACACCAAACAGCTCCTGGCCCTCCTGCCGAGCGGCACCAGGGCTGGAGCCTCAACGTGATCTTCCGGCGCACGGCGACAGGCGGGTCCAGCTCCGGAGGGATCTCGCGTGATCGGGGACCAGGGTGTACCTAGCCCTACCCTAAAGATGGTGGTTATCTTCATGTCGGCGGCGGACGGGCGGTGCCTAGCATGAGGCGGTGACCACGAGGGAAACGCAAATCCGTAAGGAGCCGACCCGCCGCGCCGACCCGGCGGGCAACGAGCGCCTGACGGCGATGACCGGAGCCGTGCTGCTCGTGCTGTTCGTCGCCGAGTGCCTCACCCTGCTGAACATCGGCAACCTGCTCACGCTGCACGTCTTCCTCGGGATGCTGCTGCTGGGCCCGGTTAGCCTGAAGATCGGCTCCACGCTGTGGCGTTTCACCAGGTACTACACCGGCTCGGCGGCTTACCTGCGGAAGGGGCCGCCGGCTCCGCTGCAGCGGGTGACGGGGCCGTTCGTCATCTTGACCACCATGGCCGTCCTGGGCACCGGGATCATGCTGGCCGTCGAGGGCCCGGGCAACGGATCCTGGGGCCGGCTGCACCACCTGTCGTTCTTTGTCTGGGTGGTCGTCATCGTCATCCACCTGGCCTCGTACGTCCCGAAGCTGCCCAGGATGCTGTCGGGCCGGGTGGACGACGCCCGCCACGTGCTGGCGGCCAGGCCCACGCGCTGGCTCCTGCTGGGCGGTTCCCTGGCTGCCGGCCTAGGGCTGGCGTTCGCCACCTATCATCTCTCGGCCAAATTTGGCGGCTCGCACAGCATCATCCCCTAAACCAGGTGCCTGGTCACCTGTCTGGCCGCTCGGCTTGGCCGCGTCCTTTGGACGGTCGGGTGTGGCGCGTCCGGCGCCGGGGTTCGCGGCGCGCGGCGCGCCGCCGGGCAGGAGTATCGCCGGATAATGCCACAGTCGAGCAAGATCGTCGCTTCGATCGTGAGTCGGCGGACTGGCCTTGGCTCGCGGATGAACGGTTTGTGCTGGAGTTCCAGGTTGCTGGTGGCAGGCTGGCCCCTGTGATCGACGAATTCGCGAAAGAGTACCTCCACGACGACCTGCGATGGATACGCGAGGTGATGGTGTGGAAGCTCGACGGGCTCTCCGAGTACGACATCCGCCGGCCCCTGACCTCCAGCGGGACCAATCTCCTCGGCCTGCTCAAGCACCTGGCGACCTGGGAGGCCAGGTACTTCGGTGAGGTCTTCGGCCGGCCGTTCCCCGAACCCCTGTCCCGGTGGGACGACACTGCCGCACAAGGCGCCGACCTCTGGCCGACCGAGGACGAGACACGCGACGAGATCATCGGCTTCTACCGGCGCGTATGGGAACATTCGGACGCGACGATCAACGCCCTCGACATCGACGCCCCCGGCCATGTGCCGTGGTGGCCGTGCCCCGACGTGAAGTTGTTCAACATCCTGGTCCACTTGCTCACCGAGACCAACCGGCACGCCGGACACGCCGACATCCTGCGTGAACAGCTCGACGGCAAGACAGGAACCGCAGCCGGGTACTTGAATCCGCACGAACACGACACGGCTTACTGGGAAGAAAAGCGCGCGACGATCGAGCGCGCCGCCCAGGCTGCAGCCTCACGCCAGGCCTGACTTCGCAGCATCTCGATCGCCGCTGGGTTTCCGGCCGGCTCGGGTCATCGGCCCTGTTCCCCGGCAGCTGGACGCCACCGGCATCCTGCTGGACATGGTCCGCGGTGTATCAGATGACGGCAGGGCGCCCTCCGGGTAGAAAAGAGGTTAACCGCCACTACCGAGGCGCTGATGATGGCAGCAGCCGAGCCGGCCGGGGCTGGCCGTGCGTGACGACCCGACCGTCGTCGCGCTGGTCAATCGTGCGGCCAGGGGCGACCCGGCCGGGTGGAACGAGATCGTGGAGCGATACGCGCCGCTGGTGTGGGCTATCTGCACCCGGTTCCAGCTGAGCAACCACGATCGCGAGGATGTGGGGCAGAACGTATGGCTGCTACTGGTCGAGCAGCTCGGGAAGCTGCGGGAACCCGCCGCACTGCCCGGGTGGCTGGCCACGACCACGCACCGGGAGTGCCTGCGGGTGGTGACGGCAGCGCGCAAATCGGAGCGGCAAGGAACGAGGCTAGACGACGCTCCGCAATTCGCGGACAACACGATGATCGACGAGGAGATCCTCATGGCCGAGCGGAACGCGGCGCTCCGGACGGCGCTCGCGGAGCTCCCGCCCCGGTGCCAGCGGCTGCTGGCCATGCTCATCAGCGACCCGCCGTGTTCGTACGCGGAGATCAGCGCGACGCTGCAGATCCCGGTGGGAAGCATCGGCCCGCAGCGAGCCCGCTGCCTGGAACGGCTGCGCAAGTCCAGCGCGCTGGCCGGTCTTGGCGACCCCGACGTCCGCTGGGCGAAGGGCGAGAAACATGGCTGACGGCTGGGACGACGAGGAGCTCCTGGCGGCATTGGGCGAGGCGGTGAAGGCTCGGCAGGCGGTGCCTGAGTGGTTCGTCGAGACGGGCAAGAACGCATACGCGTGGCATAACATCGACGCCGAGCTGGCCCAGCTGACCTACGACTCCGACAGCGACGCCGACCGGGGCGTGGCGGCGGCCGTCCGGTCGGAGGCCGCCTCGATCCGGGCGCTCACGTTCACCTCGGCGCGCTTGTCCATCGAGCTCGAGGTGGCCTCGGATTCGCTGGTGGGCCAGATCATCCCGGCCCAGGCCGGCACGCTCGAGGTCCATACCACGGGCGGCGTGACCAGCTCGCCGATGGACGAGATCGGCTGCTTCGCGGTCACCCCGATCCCGGCCAGCCCGTTCCGGCTACGGTGCCGCACGGAAGACGGGACCGACGTGCTGACCGGGTGGATCACTTTGTGAGTTTGCGGTTCACGCGGCGCCCAGGCTCACCAGCGACATGGCGGTGGCGTGCTGGACCGGATCATCGGTGGACCCCCGCCGCACGTGGTAGATCGACTCGGCGAGGCTCTGGCCGGCCCGCAGGTGCCGGTGCAGGTCGACCATCAGGGGCACCACGGCTTCGTCGTTCAGCGGCACGATGGCGGCGATGATCCCGGCCGTCCCCAACGGTAGCAGGCTGCTGACCAGGCCGAGCAGCTCGTTGGCTCCGGCGGGCGCCAGCACCCCGCCCTCACAGCTGGACAGGACGAGCCGGTACGGCGCCCGGCGCAGGCGCTCGAAATCGTAGACGGTCAGCGGACCGTCATGCATTCGCAGCGAGGAGAACAGCGGGCTGTCGGCCCGGAAGATCCCGTGTGCGGCGATATGCGCCAGCCACGCCCCGTCCAACGCGGACAGCACCTTGTCGGCCGTGGCGGCGGCGTCTTCCAGCACCGTGACGTCGTCGTACAGCCGCGCGACCAGGGGCACCTCGGCACCGCCCGTGACCAGGCCGGGCCCACGGGCCAGGACGACCTGGCGGTGTTCGGGTTCTGGCGCTTGATGGGCCCGCATCCAAGCGCTGGCGGACGGGGCGACGCTGATGACCCGGTCCTTGAGTGCGGGCAGCAGCGCCCACGGGATGGAGTGCAGCTTGGCGGGCGGGACGATGATGACCGGCCCGTCGCCCAGGTGCGGGACGGCTTGTCCGAGCAGCGCTTGCTGGAGTGCTGGTCCCGCCTTACCCAGGACGGCCAGCGCGCTGGCCGGGTCGTCACCGGGGCGGCTGGAGGCTAGACGGCGCAGCGCGAAGCGGGCGAAATCCGCCGCCTTCATGGCGTCGCGGGCCTGGCCGGCAGCAAACTGTCTTATCCGGCCCGACCCGCAAGTCAGGACGTACAGATCGCCGTCGACGTTACCGATCTCGATGAGCTGGGCAGCGCCGAGCTCGTCGAGCAGGTCGGCCGGGCTGAACGGGGCGCGGGTCCACGGCCCGTTACCCTGAGCTCGCAGCGCGCTGGCGCGCACCTCGGTTTCCAGCCGCTGTTGTTCCTTCTGCAGCGACGCGCTCGGCATGCCTTGGCTCCGTGCCTGGTCCAGGCCCCTGGTCACCGTGCGCAGCGCGGCCAGGCTGGCGTTCAGCTCCGCATCGGCTGACGGCCGCGCAGGGGGAACCGCGTAGGCGGTGGCCCGCCAGCGCTCGCTCCAGGTCAGCAGGAGCCGCGGCCGCCGAGCCTGCGCGGCGTGTCGCTGGGCGAGAGCGGCCAGTTCGGCGCCATGTACGGTGGCCTGGGCCCGGAGTTCCGAGGCGCCCAGGGCCAGCCGGTGCTCGTCAAGCACGTCGAGCCCTCGTCTGCAGGCGGCCAGCATCCGGCTCGGACGGCCCGCAGCCTCGGCGCGCAGGGCTTCGCCGAGCCACCCGCTGACCCGCGACAGCGCCGGGCCGCGCCGCCGGGTCCCGGCCAGCGCGGCCAGATGGCGTTCGGCGTCGTCGCGGCGGCCGAGATCCAGGGCAATGCGCCCGGCCAGCAGATGCGCCTGGGCCGCGTCGCTGGAGCCAAGGGCATCCAGCCGGGCGGCGGACCGGTTCGCCTCGCGCAGCAACGGGGCCGATACCGGGCCAACCTCGTACCGGGCCTGGACGAGAACGCGCGCCGCATGGGCCTGCCGCCAGGCGCTCCGCTGTGACCCGAACATGCGGTACGCGGCCTGCGCCCAGTCGAGGGCGGCCTGGGGCTGCGTCGCGGCCAGCGCGCAGTTGGCCGCCATGAGCAGCAGTTCCGCCTTCTTCGTGAGCCGGCCACGGATTTCCTCTAGTTCTCGCAACGCGGCCTCGGCTTCGGCCAGGGCGTCACGAGCCAGCCCGGCCGCCAGCAGCACGGCGCACCGTTCGGTGCGCAGCGTGGTGGCCGGGACCTTCAGCCGCTGGTAGCTGAGGGTCGCCGCATCGAGACGGGCCAGCGCGACCGGGAGGTCTCCGGATGCGAAGGCCGTCAGCGCGCGATTGAGGATCGGAGCGAGCGCTTCCAGTTCCTGCCCGATGGTGGAGGACAGCCGTGCGGCGGCAACGTAATCGGCATCGGCCCGGCTGGTCGACCCCAGCCTCAGGTAAATGCCGGCGCGGGTGTTCAGCGCGCGAGCTGTCCAGAGCAGGTCGCCCGCACGCCGCAGCACGGCGACCGCGTGCCGCGCGTCTTCCAGGGCGGCCGGGAACTGGCCCAGGGCGAAGAACACGATCGCCCGGCCGTGCCGGACCCGTGCCGCCGACACGCCACTGGACCGGCGCACGGCGGCCTCGAAGGCGGCCAGCCCGGCCGCCGTCCGGCCCGCGAAAACGAGCGCCACGCCCAGGCCGGCGAGCACCTCGGCCTCGCGCTCGGCCGAGCCGGTGCGGCGGGCCTGGTACAGTGCCTGGCGCAATTCACGGACACCGGCCTCGACGTCGCCGAAGTCACGCAGCACGATCCCCGCGGCCTGATGGGCCACGGAGGCGTCATGAGGGCCCGGTCGTCCGGCGAGCACGGCCCGCGCTCTGGTCAGCGCAGCCCAGGGCCGTGACGTGGCCAGCGCGACCAAATCGTCCACCTCGCGCGGACCTGCCGCGGACGCGCGCCCTCCCCGGAACATAGGCCGATTCTAGATCTCCC